>Ga0299915_10002187_pt1 | contig 14294 bp, 10 predicted proteins | sample RVTome_13_FD_200263 | JGI IMG/M metagenome (GOLD analysis project Ga0299915, IMG submission 200263) | Soil microbial communities from uranium-contaminated site in the Upper Colorado River Basin, Wyoming, United States - RVT92D227 (version 2) ...
TTCGATGAAGGGCGCTTCTTTGCCTGGGGTGACTCCGTGCGCGCCTTCGACACCCGCTTTGGGCGCCTGGGCATGCTTATCTGCGAGGATTTTTGGCATGCCTCTCCGCCTTACTTGCTCTGGCTGGACGGCGCCGATATACTCTTGCTCGCCTCTGCCTCACCCGGCCGCGGACTCACTACAGAACCTGTCCTTGAGTCCACGCGTTGGGTCGAGCATATCAACCAGGCTTATGCCAGCCTCTTCACAACTTTCGTCGCTCATGCCAACCGCGCCGGCTACGAAGATGGGCTGAACTTCTGGGGCGGCTCGACCGTCTTCGACCCCAATGGTGAGCTGCTCACCCGTGCACCCTATCACGAAGAAGCTCTCATCATCCAGCAGCTAGACTTGAACCAGCTCCACCGCACTCGTGCCCGCCTGCCCTTGTTGCGTGACGAGCGTACTGCCCTGGTGATGCGTGAGCTGAGTCGTATCCTTGACGCCAGGGACCCAAACTCCCCGGTCAACCGATAGGCAGGTGCTGCTATGTCCGATCTGACGATCAATACCGATCTTGCCCAGAACATTCTCACCGGCTTTATCCGCAGTGAGATCACCCGCGTTGGGTATACGCGCGCCGTGATTGCCCTCTCCGGTGGAGTTGACTCTGCCCTCTCCTGTTACGTGGCGGTCCAGGCCCTCGGCCCTGAAAATGTACTTGCCGTGCGCATGCCCTATCGCACCTCATCTCCTGATTCCCTCGAGCATGCCCAGTTGGTTATTGACCATCTCGGTATCCCCTCGGTCACGATTCCGATCACCGAAATGGTTGAGCCGCTATTCGAGCGATTCCCCGACATGAGCCAGATGCGCCGCGGCAATATCATGGCGCGTGCCCGCATGATCGTCATCTACGACCAATCTGAGGTCTTTCGCGGCCTGGTCGTTGGCACCAGCAATAAGACTGAGATCATGCTCGGTTACACTACCCTGTACGGAGACTCCGCTTGCGCGCTTAACCCCTTAGGCGATCTGTATAAGACCCAGGTGCGCCAGCTTTCCCGAGCCTTCGGCACTCCATCCGCCATCGTTGATAAGCCTCCCTCAGCCGACCTCTGGCTTGGGCAGACCGACGAGGGCGAGCTGGGTTTTACCTACGAACAGGCCGACCAGCTGCTCTATCTGCTGGTCGACCAGCGCTACAGCCCTGAGGACTGCATCGAGGCCGGTTTTGCCGAGAGCTTTGTCAAAGCCGTAGTAGAGCGCATGCGCCGCAATCACTTCAAACGCATCCTCCCGCCCATCGCCAAGCTCTCCAATCGCACCATCGGCTACGATTTCCTGTACCTGAGAGATTGGGGCACCTGACCTCTCTATGCTAAAAATTCCTCCAGCTTTACACCACCGCCGCTTCCGCTTACTGTGGCTGGGGCTGCTCATTTCAATTGCCGGTTCTCAGATGCAAGTGTCAGCTCTGCTCTGGCATGTCAGTACCCTTAGCCATGAACCCATTGCCTTGGGCGGCATCGGATTGGCGCGCATCATGCCCGTCATTATTTTTTCCCTGGTCAGCGGTTCTGTCGCCGACGTCTACAACCGCCGCAAGATCATGTTCTTCACCCAGGGCACCATGACACTCATTTCCGCAGTCCTGTGTTTATTGACCCTGCGCGGCGACATCAGTATCTGGCATATCTACTTATTGACTGCCATCCAGGCAATTGCCAATGCCTTCGACCTGCCAGCCCGCCAAGCGTTGGTGCCCAATCTGGTACCTGCCCGCGACCTCCCCAATGCCTTCAGCCTGCAGTCGATCGCCTACCAGGCTGGTGCTATCGTGGGCCCAGCACTGGGAGGTCTGGTCATCGCCTACTTTGGACAGGCTTATGTCTACCTAATCGATGCCATCTCCTTCCTGGCAGTCTTTGCCGCCCTGATTATGATGGGCAGCGTCGAGCAGAAAGTCAGTCCGTCGATGCAGCGCGGTGTCAGCCTCACCGCCATTAAAGAGGGCATCCATTTTATTTTTCACCAGCCGGTCATTCTGTCCACCATGCTAATCGATTTCTTCGCAACCTTCTTCTCTTCTGCCAATACATTGATGCCGCTCATCGCCCGCAATGTGCTCGGCGTCGGTGTTGTAGAGTATGGCTGGTTAAATGCCGCCCAGGCGATTGGCGCAGTCACTGCTGCCCTGGTGATCTCACAGATCGGTCAAATCCGCCGCCAGGGACCTCTCTTTCTTGCTTCAGTACTTTCTTTTGGGGTCTCTACGATCTTGTTTGGTTTAGCCCCCAGCTTTTTGCTGGCGATGCTTGCCCTTATACTGGTTGGTGCCTCGGATGCGGTGAGCACCATCATCCGCAACACCATCCGCCAGCTTCAGACACCCGACTATATCCGCGGACGGATGACCAGCATCAACCAGATCTTTTTCATGGGCGGCCCGCAGCTTGGCGAAGTGGAGGCGGGAGCAGTGGCACAGTTTTTCGGCCCGGTTTTTGCTGTCATCAGTGGTGGAGTAGGCTGCCTGCTGGCGGTTGGCCTTATCGTCCGCCGTTGGCCTCAATTGCGTCTGTATAGCGGTGAGGAGCCCGTTGTGGCGGGCTCTTAACGGTGTGCTTTCTGCTATAATCTTTCTACGATGAGCGCCTCACTTTCCCCAGAGTTCTATGTCTCGGTTGACGTCGAGACCAGTGGTCCCATTCCAGACAAATATTCTCTGCTCTCCATCGGTGCCTGTACCATCTTCCAGCCGCGCAGCAGCTTCTATGTTGAGCTCAAACCATTGAACGACAACTTCACCGAAGAGGCTATGTCTATCCATCGTCTCTCCCTGGAGCATCTTACCGAGCGCGGTGAGTACCCTGCCCAGGCAATCTCCCGCTTTGCCGACTGGCTGGTTGAACAGGCCCCGGCCGGTCAACATCCAGTCTTTGTCGCCTTCAATGCTGGCTTTGACTGGATGTTTCTATCCTATTACTTTTATCATTACCTGGGGCACAATCCCTTTGGGCATGCCCCGCTCGATATCAAAGCCTACTACATGGGTAAGTTTGGAGTTTCCTGGGCTGAAACCTCGATGCGCTATGTCAGCCCGCGCTTCCTGGGCGACCAGCCTCTCACGCATCACGCTTTGCGGGATGCGATCGATCAAGCTGATATCTTCTTGCAGTTATTGGAGGACTCAAATGGAAAAAGATGATTTATCACGTATTATCGAATCTGCCAGCCGCCTCGGCGTTGAGCTAGACGAGGCCGATGCCTTGCAGTGGATGGCTGCCATGGCTGCCTCCCAGTCCAGCCAGGAGGTGAGTGTCGACGTGCAAAGTGGGATTTTTGGTCATAAGGTTGCCATGCTCGACTTCAATCCCCAGGAATTGGCGCGCTTCCGTGAGATCGGTAAATTGGTGGGTTTCGCCGACCAGCCGGGCGTGGTGGAAACTGCGCTGGCGCTCTCGGGCTCTTCAGCTCAATCCAAAATCCAGACTTATCCTGGGGACTGTGACTTTTTTGAGCGAGTCAACATACGCGCCGCCACGCGTCCAGAGGCCTGTAAAATCCTGGCGAAGCTGATGCGCGACAAAGCCATGCAGACTCTTAAAGGTCACACTTACCAGCTGATCGAGGTGAAGTTTGGCAGCTATCCACAGGATGTGATGATTGATGGGTCCTTGAAGCGCGCCGGCTCTCCGGTTGCCTGGACAGCTGCACAGGTTGTCGCCGGGCAGATCGATGCCTTTGCGCCTGATGCCATTCCCGTCGTCATCGGCTGGGACGACGTGGCCGGCGAACCCGGCTGGTGCAAGCTGGATTGGGTGGTGGCTGACCCGCAGCGCGGGCAGCTTTCCAACGCCAGCAACATGCTCGACGTTACCTGGGAGGCACCGGATGGCAGCATCACGCCACTGGACGGCTACCTCGACCCCTATTTCCAGGAGATCTACCTGGAAGCTGAGTCCATCCCCATTTTTTCCAAGCTGGCCCGGCATGTCTCTGCGGATGCACTGGACGATTACGTTACCCAGCTAGAGAAAGAAGTCCGCAAATATTTGACCAAAGATTTGAATTATGGCAAGGTCGCCAAGCGCATGTACAACATCTTCCGCCTCACCGGGCGTTTTCAGGAGGCTGCCTATTTGCGCGAGCTGTTCGATGAGCCGACCACCATGCTCTATCAAGTGTGGTCGCTCATACGCACCATCGACGACATCTCAAAACCCGATACCGAGATCACCATCGAACAGACCGTCGCCCAGACCGACCAGCTGATCTTATCGGTCATCAAGGCGCTGGAAGGTGATGAGGAGGCCGAGATCGTGCGCCGGCTGCTCCGCCTGCGCACTGCTCTCACCATGCAGGAGCGTGGTCAAGAGCTGAACACCTCTGCTGAAGCAGCGCGTGCCGAGGTGATTAACCTGGTCAATAACTTTTTCTACGAGCGTCTCACGGCAGTTCCTGAGATCAAAGATTACATGGATTGCATTACCAAGGAATGAGATGCCAGGACTGACTGATCAAGCCGGAGGTGTCGTCGAACGCGCCCACCAGGCCTGGCAGGAGAGCATGCTGCGCCAGATGGACGAACTGCGCCTCGTGGTGCAGTCCTTTGAACCTGGTGTGTTGGCAACTCGCTGCGGCGCAGTGTATGCTGGTTCAGCCTTCCGCCTGCGTTATTGGCTGCAGTCGGTCGAGATTGCCTGGCCTGCCCTGACCATGACCATCCAGCCGGAGGACAAACCTCTCTCCGTCTTCGACTCAGCGGTGATCCTGTATTATCTGCGTCACGCTGACGGCGCGCCTATGGCGAACCGCTGGCTCAGCTACCGCGAGCTACCCGGCGGCGGTTTTTACCACCAGGCTTTTCAGGGTTACAGCGGGGATCTGCTCGCCCGCACTTATTCATCTCGACCAGACCATTTACACCAGGCTGCCCGTAAGCTAGATGGCTGGCCACTCAGCGGACTGCCCGGCATTGCTTATGCCTTCCTGCCTCTGCCATGCATCCGCCTGGCTGCCATTCTTTACCCCGGCGACGATGAATTTCCCACCACCGCCCGCATCCTTTTCGATGCTGCCGCCAGCCACTATACGACGATTGACGGCCTGGCCCTGCTCGGCTCTGGGCTGGCCAGCCGTTTGATCCGTCTTTTCCCCTCTTCGTAGGGGCGGAACTATGTGCCTGCCCCTCTATGCCTCCTGCGAGGGCCTGATTCCTGCCTCTAAGGCAACCCAACAATCTCCATCCCCTGCGGGCTGTCTACGCTGAAATCAAAACGCAGCGTGTACTTTGATCCTGGCTCCAGATTCAGTTCCCACTTCAACAGGTTCAATTCGGTCTGTTCACTGGGTTTTGGCTCGCAAGCCTCCAGCTTCACTTTGATCTCCTCATGCCGTGCCACCGGGATCTGGTCGTGCAGTTGCAAGCCTGCCTTCACCGGCAGCAGGTTTTCTACCCGGATTTCATAGCCGTAGACCAGGTGCCGCCGCCCACCGATCAATCGTTTGTCGGTATCGCGGCGTTTCAACTCGCGCTCCACCTTGATGCGGTCTTCCACCCCCAGCGATAACTCAATCTCACCTTGTGCGGCAGTCAATTCCAATGGTGTAGTACCGATGAATTCATCACCAACGAACAAACTGGCCTCGCCGCCCAAAAGTGTATAGGGGCTGTCATTCCTGATCCGCGCCCGCCGGTAAACTGCCTCCACCAGACGAGGTGCGCTAATGTAATCCAAGCGCGGCGGGAGCTGGAAACGTGCAATCGTCACTTTGTGTGCTGTGCCATCCGGCGGTATGCTGACCGTGCCTGGAATCGCATAATTCACGGCAGTGCCCGAACTGTCGACTACCGCTGTCACTACCTCCGCTTCCACCTCTGGAGGAGGCGCAAAACCCTCTGACATTTCTGCTTGCGGTGCGGCCTTCGCACGTAAAGCCATTGGGGCTGCTGCGGTTGCCTGCATGACAGGGCGGGGCATTGGCGTTGGCGGTGGGGCGGGTGTGCGTACATACCACGGCTGCAGTTCTGGCAGGCTACGCGAGAGTGCAGGGCGGGCCGTAGACAGCGTTAATTGCACCCCATCCCAGCTTTCACCTGTCATTTGTGCCACCTGCGCCAGGTAAGTCACATCACATTGATTGCCTTTTTCCTCTTCCACCAGCCGCAGATCGTAGATCGGCTTCCATTCAGCATTACTCACCACATAAGCAAGTTCAACAGTCAGCTCGCCTGCCTGCTGCATCTCTACCTCGACTACGGCGACATACCGCTCACGCGGCTTGCTGCCGCGTAGTTGTTCCAATTCCCTGGTTGCTTTCTGCAAACGGCGTTCAAGCTGTTTACGGGTGTTTTGCAGAGCCAATGCTTCGTCTTCCAATTTCTGTGCCTGTGTGCGCAGTGTAGCAAAGATCGCCAACTCTTCCTCTACCTTCATCTCCCCTGCTGCCAGCGCCAGGGCAAACTTGTCGCTGTGTCCGGCAATCTTATCCAGGGTCGACCGCTCTTGCTTGATCAACTCTGCCTGGATATCCAGCTTTTTGATCTCCTCCTGCAGCCCTTCGATCTGCTCTTCTAGCTGGCGGATGGCCTCAGATGGCGTTTCGGCGTAAAACCTGCGCTGAACCTGCGCTCCCAACAGTCGCGCGCCTGCGATACCGCGCGCCGTCGTTCGTAGAGATTCCGTAGTCATTTGCAGTGGTAGTTCTGCGATCTCAAGCTGCTGCAAACCTGCCTCGAGCACAGCCTTGCCCTGGCGCGTCACCCGCGCCCGGTCAGGATAGACTGTTACAGCGCTGATCTTGGTAGCAAAGGGTTTCATCTTGAGACTCCTTCCTTAATTTGACGAGCTATCTGATTATACCAGTGCACCCTTTATGGTATGATTATGCTAGTATGATCGAGTTTTTCTCGCATGCCCCTGCCAACCTCCAAACAGGCTCCTCCTCCAACATCCGAGAGTTGCTAGAAATCCATCGTCAGCAACAGCTAAATGGGTTGGTCGAGATCAATTTTGAGCAAAGGGGATGGATTGACATATTGTTCTTGAACGGGGAGGTCGTAGGGACATACTATTTAACCACTACATCTTCGAATGCAGTCGCCGTCTCAGATCTTGACAAATGGTGGCATGGCGAGAGCGCTTATATTCGTTCACTTACCCTGCCTGGGGACGCCGTCCGCATCATCAGTATGGCCTGTGAATGGCATCCTCCTGCCCAATCGTTGCTCATTCAATCGAGCGGCTTGCAGAATATTCTGCAGGTATTTCTCGTAAACAAGATTTGCGGTTTGCTGCATGTCATCGATTCAACTGGTGAGTTAGCTGTCCCAATCATTGATGGTTTTACAGTTGCAGCAGAGGCTGTCTTTAGTGCCGCCCAGTTGGATATTGGTCCCTCTGCCCTGAACCGCGGATTACACTCCTCAAGCCACAATTGTACTGTGGTGCTGTATGAAGCCCGTCCTAATACAGCCTCTTTCAAGCAGCTCGTTCTCAGGCAGGTGGTATCGGAGTTGACTGGCAATGTACTGGCACGCTATAACCAGATCGTTGGAGGCGGCATGTTGGGCGCCATGGGCAATGAACTGAACCAGTTCCTACGGCTCAACCGTCTGCAGATGCAGTTAGTTGGAGAGCATCTAGATAACTCCCACATCTTTAGATCTATGGAGGAAGCTACTCGTTCCTACAGTGTCCTCTTCAAGGCACTCCATGTTCACATGACCCATGTCATTGGCGGTGGCCTGGCTGGCACTTTGCAAAAGGAAGCGTACCGCAGCCTCAATCCGCGCAACCAGGCGGCAATCGATGAACAACCCATCTTGAGTGGCGTCCAATGGTAACTTTTAGGGGGAGATAATCGTATGGAAATGACACAGAGACACCCTTACACAAAGATCATGCTCAGGGCAATTCTAACTGTATGCCTTTTAACAGCTGCTTTTTTCTATATTTACTGGGTCTATCCTCTTCCTGGGGACTGGAATGATAATCTGCTTAATTTTTCGTTCACCTTCGTGGCGCTTCTGGCTGCGGGAATCGCTACCCTGAATTACCAACACTTTAAGCGTGGAGAGCCCCTGCGTCGTGTCTGGATGAACCTGGCTTTAGGCTTATGGGGTTGGGTGTTAGCCGAAGCAATCTGGGCATGCCTCACCCTTTTCATGGAAGTACCGGATATTTCCCTGGCGGATATCCCCTGGGTAGGTGCTTATTTTTTCCTGATGGCCGCATTCATACACCAGTTCCGAGTGATTACCCTACCCACTCCTGCGCAAGAACGCAAATGGCTTCGTATTGTCTTGCTCGTACTCCTGATTGGCCCTGTCCTGGTCACCCAATTGGAGCGAGCCCTGTGGAACACCGAGCAGACCTGGTTTGATACTTATGTGTCCATATTTTACGTGTTTGCTGATCTGACTCTGGCTGTGGCTGCCATTAAGATCGCCCGCATCTTTGGCCGCGGCTTGTTTGGCCGTGCCTGGATTGGACTGCTGGCATTTGTCATTTCTGACCTTTTCTACTCAGCACTACTCATCACCGGACTATATGCCCAGTCGGCCAAGAGCGATAGCGTGTTGAGTATGTTTGCTGACGCCGTATATTTCGATGCTTACCTGATCACCGCGCTGGCGCTTTTAACCAACTATGTCCTGTTTCGTTTTGGTCCCAAACCCATACCAGCCAGCGAGTTTCTCGTCGAGCCCTCTTTAAAATCCCTCGAGCCTGGAAAAATCAGCCACACCCGTCGCTAACGCCGCGATTCGCCCCACCAGCGCCAGGCGGTTCTGCCGCACTTGGGCATTCTCAGCCATCACCAAAACCTCGTCGAAGAAGCGGTTCACTGCCGGAATCATGGGAGTGAATGCTTTCAGCATGGCATCCGGAGAACCGCTCACCTGCGCCGCAGCCAGCTTCGCCTCTGCTGTCCGCAGTACCTCAAACAGTTCTAGCTCAGCTAGTTCCGACCCTGGCAAGACCTGATAGGCTTGCGTGCCAGGTTGGGCCGGTGCGCTGCGCACGATGCGCACACAACGTGCATATGCCGGCAGAATCGTATGCCAATCCGGACGAGCCACCCATCCTGTCAGCTCATTGATCGCGACAGCGCACTGTGCGGGGTTGCTACCCTGTGCCGCCAGCACACCATCTACAATATCATAGCGGCTACCCGCTTCAAGCATCAGGTTGCGCAGGCGCTCGACGATGAAGTCCAGGCAGGCTGCCTGACTCTCTGCGCTCGCGGAGATCGGCAGTTGCTCCGCCGCGGCTGCCATAGCCTTGCCCAGTTCCAGATCCACCCGCTGTGCGATCAACGCCTGTACCAGCCCGAGAGCAGCCCGCCGCAAGGCAAATGGGTCTCTGGCGCCGCTTGGGATTAACCCTGCAGCAAATAGCCCGCTCAACGTGTCCAGCCGGTCAGCCAACCCCACCACCAGTCCCGGCTTGCTTTGCGGAAGGATGTCACCGGCAAAGCGCGGCAGATAATGTTCGTAGATGGCTAAGGCTACCGCCTCACTCTCGCCAGACTCAAGTGCGTAGTAGCGTCCGAGCGTACCCTGCAGCGAGGTCATATCGATCACCATGTGGGTTGCCAGGTCGGCCTTGCAGAGCTGTGCCGCCCGCGTTGCGGTGGCGACATCATCTGGCTGTAGTTTGAGCAACCTCCCCAGCACCTCACTCAGCGCTGCTATCCGCTGTGACTTATCCAGCATCGAGCCTAATTTGGTCTGGAAGGTCAGCGTACCCAAGCGTGTCAGGAAATCCTCCAGTTTGTGCTTGCGGTCTTCCCTGACGAAGAAATTTGCATCCGCAAAGCGCGCCCGGATCACATGCTCATTGCCCTCGACGATCAGCTCGCCAGCCTGGAAGGGATGATCCCCGCTGGACGGCTTATTTGCCACGGTGATGAAGTACGGCAGCAGCTCATCAGAACCCTTTTTGAAAACCGGAAAGTAGCGCTGGTGCTTTTTCATCACTGAAATTAGTACTTCACGCGGCAGGCCCAGATATTGTGGCTCAAAGCGACCGCACAGCGCCGTTGGAGCCTCGACCAAATTTGCCACCTCTGCTAACAGCTCGGTTTCCGCAGTGGTCCGGCCGCCCGCCTCTTTGGCTAAGCGCTCGACCTGTTCGAGAATGACCCGCTGGCGTTCAGCCTTGTCGAGTAGGATGCCTTGCAACAGCATGATCTGCAAATATTCATCGATCCCGCTCACTTCGATCTCTTCTGGCTGTTGGAAACGCAGGCCGCGTGTTATGCTGCCTGATTGCACTCCCGCAAAGATAAATTGCAGCCACTTGCCACCCAGCAATGCCAGCAGCCAGCGCACCGGGCGCGAAAAGCTGGTGTTCGAGCTGTTCCAGCGCATCGGCTTGTCGAAACGAATCGACCCAATCAGCCCTGGCAACGCCTCGCTCAACACCTGTCCGCTCACTCGCCCCGCTTGCCGCACCACTGCCGTCACGTAACGCCCGCCGTCAATCTCGCGCACCTCAAGATCATGCACCGAGAGTCCTTTGCTACGCGCAAAGCCCTCTGCCGCTTTGGTCGGCTGTCCCAACGAGTCATACGAACGCTCTGCCGGCGGACCCTTGACCACCTGTTCGAGGTCGGGCTGTCCGGATGCCACATCCCGCACAATCACGGCCAAGCGGCGTGGCGTACCCAATATGCTCACTTCCCCATGCTTCAGCCGCAGCTCTTCCAGCATCGCGGGAACGCGCTGGCGCAGTTGTTCCAGTGCATCATCCAAGTCACCCGCTGGAAGCTCTTCCGTGCCGATCTCCAACAGCAAGTCTGCGGGGCCTGGCAGCACGATCTGAGATGGCTCGGATCGGCTGGCAGCCGTTCCCACAGCTCCCTTTGCGGGGAATTTGTCCATGAAGGGATATTCCAGCCGCTGACGCTGCGCCAGGTAAGCTTCCGCGGTTCGTCGCGAGAGCTCTCGCATCCGCCCAAAATACGCCTGGCGTTCGGTGATACCAATTGCGCCGCGCGAGTCGAGCACATTGAAGGTGTGGGAGCATTTCAAGATGTAGTCGTGTGCCGGAAGCACCAGCCCCTTCGCCAGACAGGTCTCCGCCTCCTGATGATACAGCTCATACATCTGGCGCATGCGTTCTACGTCGGCAATCTCATAGTAATACTTGCTGTTCTCCTGCTCGGACTGTAAGTTCAAATCCCCCGCGGTCAACGCATCGTTCCAGCGTAGCTCGGTAAAACCACTTACCCGCTGCAATGAGATCGCAATCCGGTCCAAGCCATAGGTGATCTCGACCGACACCGGGTCAAGCGGAGTGCCGCCTGCTTGCTGGAAATACGTGTACTGGGTGATCTCCTGACCATCGAGCCACACTTCCCAGCCTAACCCCCACGCTCCCAGCGCGGGCGATTCCCAGTTGTCTTCTACAAAGCGGATATCATGCATGCGCGGGTCAATCCCCAGCGCTTCCAGCGACTGCAGATATAGTTCCTGCGGATTGCCCGGGTCAGGTTTCAAGATCACCTGAAACTGGTAGTGCAACTGCATCCGGTTCGGGTTCTCTCCATAGCGACCATCATCCGGTCGTACAGACGGCTCAACATATCCCACATTCCATGGTTCCGGTCCCAACACCCGCAGGGAGGTCGCCGGGTTGAGTGTCCCCGCGCCCACCTGCTGGTAATATGGCTGCCAGATCAGGCAACCTTGCCTGGCCCAGAAGTCCTGGAGTGTCATCATGATCGATTGGAAATTCATCGGAGTGGTCATTATTATCTACCGCCTGGAAAAATGAGATGCTTGGTCGGGGATGGATTGTATCACGAAACTATTTGTTCTCACGCACCCCTGACAGGGCCAGCACCGACAACAGGAACATCACGCCATAAATCGCAAACAGCAGCATATACCCCAGCCCTGGCACAGAGGTCACATGGACGGTAAAGTAATCGGCGATTGGCCCGCCAATATAAGCGCCCACTGCCCCCGCGCCAGCCCCCGCCAGGTTCGAGATGCCCAGGTAGCGTCCGGCTTCTTCCTTCGGCACCAGAACTGTTCCCAAAGCCCAGTTAGAAGCAAAGAACAGTCCGGTGGCAATGCCGATGATCACCCCGCCCACGTAAATAACTGGCAAACTGGGCACGAGGATCGCCACCAATGTGCCCAACGCTGCGATCAGCCCGCTCAATGCCACCATGCGTTTCTTACCAAATTTGTCCGCCAGCCAGCCACTGGGCAGCGCTGAAAGCAGGATGAACACACCCACGAACAGCATCAAGAAGGCTGCCGGACCGGCTGCTTTCTCTCGCTCATATCCCAACCTTCCCTGCAGGTAGTAGACTGCAAAGGTAGACAGGTTGGTCGCGCCCACCAGGAAAGCCAGTCGGTTGACCACCCACCAGGTGAAGGACGGGTTCTTTTTAGCGTCTTCACCAATCCCTGCTTGCACGCTCAACCACACACCCACTCCAACCGCGATCGCCATCCCTACCAGCCCAAACAATCCCATGCTTATGAACAACATGGTCGGCGAGCCTTGTGGGTCGAGCAGTCCGCTGAATAATTGCACTGCCTGCCCCGAGCCCAGGATGATCAGTGTAAAAATCGCGGTCATCATCACCAGGCGTAGGAATGGCTTCCAATTCATTGCGGCAGGCGCTTCTTGGGGTCGTTTCTCTGGGATGAACATGCTCAGCAGCATCACCAGCACGATGACCGCCATTCCCACTCCCAAGCCACCCCACATGTTTCCTTTGCTGACCAACTTTCCAACCGTGAAAGAGACCAGGATGAGCGGTACAGGTAGCTCGAAAATTGCCTTGACGCCTGAGAAGCGCCCACGCTGTTCCTCAGGCACTAAGTCGGGGATGACGCCTTGTTCGGCAGCCTGGGCAATGTTGGACGAAATCTGCAACAGGATGGCTACGGCAAACATGATCCAAAAGCCGTTTAGCCCTTCCAATCCGGCGGTAAAACCGATCAGGACGAGAAAGACCAGGTCGAGGATCGTACCGGCAAGGATGAAAGGCCGCCGCCGTCCCCAGCGCAATCGCGAGCGGTCAGACAGCAGTCCAAACAGCGCCTGCGCCAGCAGCGCCACCATTAGCGTCCACAGGCGGTAGGTGCCAAAATACGTGCCTTTTTGCGCCTCACCGACAAACTGCTGCACCAGCAGTGGAATGACTAATCCCATCGTCTGCGAGAGGGTGGTCAGTCCTAGAAAATAGACATTGAACGTGATGTAGTCATACCAGCGGATGGGTCGGGTCATGGCAAAGCCTCCTGTGTACAGTTGTATTTTGGGATGCGATTTTGATTACTGCCCAAATTGCAGCCATAACAAATAAATGAGAATAAGGATAACGATCAGGATGAGTACACCCCCGATTGCCATAATGATCGCCTTGCTCGTATCGGTCGGCTTGCTGCCTCCCACCTTACCGGTTTGCCCGTTGACCAGCACGTGGTAGAGCTTGCCCTTGTGCTGGTAAGCTCCCACCCATAAGGGCAGCAGCACATATTTGAAGGTCATCCCACTCCACTTGCCTCCGCGCCCCTCAAGGTCGCGTTTCTCGCGTCCTGGCTCGACGATGCTGTACAATGAATGGTTTATCTTGCGCGTCACCAACTCTCGAGCGCACAGCGAGGCATCAGCCATGGGGTAGTCATAGGTGAGTGCTTTCCAGCCTGCCAGGTAATCTGGCTTGAACTCTACCAACTCCTTCAGATTAAAAGGCTCAATGGATTTGGTCTCTTCGCTGCTCATCGAACGCATCCCGCTCACCAGGATCTCGTCGAAGAGCTCAAACTCAGAACCGCTGCGCGCTACCCAATTCGGGTATTTGCTGCTGCCTTCGTTGACCTCGCAGCTCCACGGCAGCTCCAATGTGCCGCTGAATGTCCAAAAAGGAAAATAAGCTGGTTGGAGTTTCACCTTGCTACTTGCCAGGTTGTCCGGTGATAACCAGCCTTTGCCCAGCCACTGCCGGGCGCGCTCTGCCGCCGCCTTGGCGTTCAGGCGCATCAGGCAGATGCTCTGCGGGTCGATCAATTCCGACATCTCCGGTGAGCGCACAAAGCGATTGGAGGCACAGTACGGGCAATGGTCTGCCGTTTGTCCCGGCGGCAGCAACGTTACCGCTCCACAAGCTTCGCAAGCAACACGCTGTTGCGAGGCTGCCCACAGGTGAGCGCGTGTGGTGGGCAGCACAAGATCCATGACCTGTTCCTGGTCTCCCGCCGCCTGTGGGGGTCGACTTTCTTGCGTATAGCCGCAGTACTCGCAGGATAGCTGGCTCTGTCCGGGGTCGAAGACCAGCCTTCC
>Ga0299915_10002188_pt1 | contig 14293 bp, 12 predicted proteins | sample RVTome_13_FD_200263 | JGI IMG/M metagenome (GOLD analysis project Ga0299915, IMG submission 200263) | Soil microbial communities from uranium-contaminated site in the Upper Colorado River Basin, Wyoming, United States - RVT92D227 (version 2) ...
CGTCTGCAACACCGCATGAGACAGGGGCGCGCTGTCGCTTGCGACGCGGACTGGTGTTCGCAGCGCGAAGCGTGCCGCTGCGGCGAGCCCGATCAGCGTGACGCCGATCAGCGCCGGTTTGAGCGCAGCGGCCGTCAGCACCCTACGGGCCTCCACGCCTTCGCGCCGCACTCCATGCGGAGATAGTCGCCTGGACGCGCAACTGCTCCGGCTGGCCGGGCGCCGCCGCCGGCTCGGGCGCCGTGATCGCGAGCGTGCGCACGTCGAGCAGCCTGTCACCCTCCTCCAGGGCGGCGAGCCAGCCCGCGATGCCGGCGATGTCGCCCTCGGCCTCAGTTCCGAGCGTGACACGGGTGAACAGCGAGACCGCAGAATCCGTGCGGGCGTCCTGGCTGACGAGCCGCACGCCGCGCATGGCAGCCAGCCCGGCGACGTAGCCGGACAGCTCGGCCTGCGCTTCGGCCGGCGTGGTGCCGGCGAACAGGCGCGGCGCGTGGCCGACGAGGCGCGACGCCCGAGCGCCGAGCGACTCGCGCGCGGCCGGCTCGGCGACCAGCGCCTCCCGAGCCCGCGCCAGCGCGAGGACCGCGGTCTCGATCCGCTCGCGCCGCTCCTGAGCCGACCTCCACACGTAAGGGACGACCCGCGCGGCGCACCAGAGCGCGACAACGATGCCGACACCGAGGCCGATGGCGATCCGCTCGCGCCCGGTGACGTTCTTCGGCAGCCCGATCAGCCGCCTCATCGTGGCGATCCCTCCGTGCGCGCTTCGCGGAACCGGACGGCGAAGCGCTCCCACTCGCGGCCAGCCACCGCCTCGCGTGTCACCGGGCCATCCAGCGCAAGATCCTGGAAGCGCTGAGACCGTCCGAGCCTCGTCACGAGCACGGCCGCTCGCGGTGCGTAGCCGGCCATGCTTCCAGTGCCGTCAGCGTTGAGCCGCAGGTTCACGAGGAAGGCGGAGTCCGGCAGCGCATCCGCGAGCGATGCGAGCACCCGGGCGCGGAAGTGTCGCGTGCGTTCGGCCGCGGCGAGGACGCCGAGCGCTTCGGTTGTGGCGTCGAGGTCGCGGCGGACGTCGAGCGCAACCTCGAACGCGGGCCTCAAGCGTGCGATCTCGCGTACGGTGGTTCGCTCCTGGCGGAGGGAGGCGCCGAACCAGCTCGCGCCCGCCAGCACCATGGATGCCGTCGCCAGCAGCGCCCACACCCCGAGCGCACGCCGGTCGCGCCGCGCGCGCTCGGCACGGGCCCCGTCCGGGGCTAGCACCAGTTGCCACCGGCGCGCCATAGCAACGGTCCGCGCGTCGCCGAAGCGTTCGTCGCCCTCCGACGCCGCGGCGATCCGCGCGAGCGTTTGGCTCGGAATGATCGCGTCGCAAGCGAGCCCGGCGGCCTCCAGCCCCGTGGTGACGGCCTCCACCAGCGGCAGCGGCGCTGCCGCGAGGAGCGCGCGCCCGCCGCCACCGGGGCGCGCCCTCAAAGGCAGGGCATCGGTTACGAGGGCGACCCCGTTCTGGAGGAAGTAGCGCCGCGAGGTGAGCCGCACGTGCGCCACGAGATCCGCCCGGCGCAGTTTGGGTAACCCGTCCACCTCCTTCACGCGCGCCAGCCCCGGTCCCAGCGCGACGCGCGCGCGCCGATGCCCCCGCGGCCGCTCGGCGGCCAACGAGGCCAGGACGTGCGCGAGGTCGGTGACGTCCGCGTAGGTCGCCTCCGCGGCCCACACGAGCCGACCCAGGCGCAGGGCTGCGGCGCTCACACGGCCTTCCTCGACCGCGATGCCGAGCCGCGTGCCTACCACAGGCGCCGCCTCACGACTACGGCCCCGCCGTCGCTCGGGACCACGAAGAGCTCCACCGTGGCGCCTCGACCCGGTTCGCCGCTCCACCCCGCCGCCGCCACGACCAGACCGGCGGGCCGAAACGCGATGACCTGAAGCAGCTCGGGGAGGTGCGACACGATCTCCTGCCGCGCCCGTGGAGAAACCCGCGCCAGCAGGTCGTCGGGGTCGCGCAGCGGACGGTCCCACGCACGCGCCTCCAGCACGATGCGCATCGCCTCGGGCGTGAAGCCGGGAAGCGCCGCGAGCACCGCCTCCGCCGCCACGTTCACGTTGATCCTGCCGTCGCCGTACGTCGTGAAGAGCGTGTCGCGCGCGATCGCCGCGCGGGCGCCGAGCGCGCCGAGGGAGGAATCGAGCCGCGCCGCCAGCCCGGGAGCGCTGTCCCGGTTGGCGCGGCCTCCAGGGTCGTGCGCGGCGACCGAGCACGTCGCCCCGTTGGCGTAGTGCAGGGTGTCGGCCGGCGGAGAAGCGAGCGGCGAGCCGGCCCGGAGCCGCCGGGCGATCTGTGCGACGGCGACCGCCGCGCAGCCTTCCGCGGCCCACCGCGCGCGCATCCGCCCAATGCGCTCCCCGCCGAGCGCCGCGCCGGAGCGCGCGTGGGCGAGCGCGCCCGCGGTCAGCGCGCCAAGCGCGACGACGACCCACAAGACGGCGAGCAGTGCGAACCCGCGGGCGCCGCTCATCCGCCGGTCCCGATAAGGAACAGCAGGGTATCGACCGCTGCGCCGTCCATCCGGGCGACGCGCAGACGCGCGGCCACGGGGGCGCTGACGGGGGAGTGCCACTCGCGCACCCAGGGAGTCGCCGCGCCGAGGGCGGGGAGGTAGTCCAACCCCCCACGGTCGCAGCGCTCGAGTCGCAGGGTGTCGCCGCCGGCCACCGCGAACAGCCAGCCGCCCTCAACCCGGACCTCGATCCGCACGGGCGCATCGTCTCCGGTCGTGCGGGCCACGCGTGAGGTGAAGGCGGCGCGCTCGGGTGCGCCCTCGAAGCCGGTTGCGGTGGGCGTGCCGATCTCGAGGTTGACGAACATCAACGTGAGGTACTCGCGCACGCGCATCGCGCGCTCGTGCCGCTCGATCGAGGTATCGAGCCGGTCGCGCAGGTCCTGCGCGGCCCCGAACGCCTGGTGCGCCATCAGCACGACGAGCGAGCCCAGCGCGAGCGCCACGAGCACCTCGATCAGGGTGAACCCCGCCGGCCCGTCAGCGCGCGGCATGGTCCGGCTCCGGACGGTGGAGCAGCGTGACCAGCTCCGGCCCGGCGCTGTCGCCAACGCTCACTCGATAGAGGTCCGGCTCCGGCCGCTGCACCTCGACGACGTAGAGCCCCACCGAACGCGCGCCCAGGCGCCGGTCGAGGTCGTCGCGGGTGAGTAGCCCGTAGGCCGTGAGGAGCCGCTCCTGGTCGGCGACCGCGCGCTCGGCCTCCTGGGCGCGGCGGGTGCCGTCCGCGAGCTGCGCGAGCAGCCCCACGGTCGTCACCGCCGCGGTCGCGAAGATCGCCACCGCGGCGAGCACCTCGAGCAGCACCGCGCCGCGCGCGTTTCCCGGCATCAGAACCCCGCCGGCCGCACGCTGTACACCGCCTGGAGCAAGGCCGCCGCGACGAACGCGACGATGGCCGCGAACCCGATCATCAGCCCGGGTTCGAGCAGCGTGACCAACCGCTGGACGGCGCGCTGCGCCGCCGACTCCTCCAGCCGCGCCGCGTGGGCGAGGAAGAGCGGCAGCCTTCCCGAGCGTTCGCCGAAAGCCACGAGGCGCAGGGCCCCCGCGCTCAGCGCCGCGTGACGCCGCAGTGCCGGGGCCAGGCGCTCGCCGCGCTCGACCTCCGCCCGGGCCGCCGCGACCCGCTCCGCGACCGCGCGATCGCCGCCGGCCTGCGCCGCGAGATCCAGCGCCGCGAGCATCGGCACGCCGCCCTCCAGCAGGCCCGACAGCGCGGCGCACACCCGTGCCGTGGCGAACCGAAGCCGGAGTGCGCCGACGACCGGCTGCTCCAGCAACCACGCGTGCAGGGCGCGTTGACCCGGGGGTGTGGCCAGCCAGCGCGCCAGAGCGACGCCGCCGGCGGTCAACGCGACGAGCGCGGGCAACCCCCACTGGCGAAGCAGGCTCGATACGCCGAGGAGCAGGCGAGTCGAGGCGGGAAGCGCGCGCCCCTGCTCGCCCAGCAACGCGGCGAAGCGCGGCACCACGAAGCCGCCGATGACGGCGACCGACACCGTTCCTGCAACGGCGAGGAACGCCGGATAGGTGAGTGCCGCCCGAACGCGCGCCGCCGTCTCGGCGCGCCGCTCCAGGTCGGCCGCCGCCCGCTCCAGCGCCCCCGTCGCACGCCCGCGCCGCTCGCCGGCTCTCAGGTATCCCACCACGAGCGCGGGCACCGCACCGGAGCTGGCAAGGGCGTCCGACAGCGCGGCGCCCTGCCGCACATGCTCGCCCGCGGCGTCGAGTGCGGCTCTGAGCCGCGGGCTCGCGGTCTCCGCAACGGCCGCGAGCGCGCGGTCCGCGGGCAGCCCCGCATCGAGCAGCGCCGCGAGTCCCGCGAGCGCCGGTCCCAGCTCCGAGGCGGCGGCGGCGCGTGTGCCGCGGCCGTCCGCCGGTGCGGCATTCAGCTCCAGCATGAACAGGCCCCGCGATGCGACCAGCGCCAGCGCGGCCGCGGGCGACCCCGCCTCGACGCTGCCCGAGACCGTCTCCCCATCGAGCCGCGCCGCCCGATACCGGAACGCGGTCACGGCGGCACCGTTCCGCCCCACGACGTGACGTCCGCATCTTCCTCCGTGCCGCCGGGGCGCCCGTCGCGGCCGAGCGAGTACAGGTCGTAGCTGGTGGGGTTGGCGGTGCCGGGCGACCGGTACAGGTACGGCCGCCCCCACGGGTCGAGCGGCACCTCCTTGCGCAGGTAGGGGCCGCGCCAGCGCCGCGGCAGCGGCTCGAGCGCCGGTGCGGTGCGCAGCGCCGCGAGCCCCTGCTCCGTGGTGGGATAGGCGTCGTTGTCGAGGCGGTAGGCGTCGAGCGCCAGGCCGAACAGCTCGATCTGCGCGTGCGCGCCCTGTACTTTCGCGTCGGATACGTTGCCCAGGACCATCGGCCCCACCAGCCCCGCGAGCACCGCGATCACGACCATCACGACGATCAGCTCGATCAGGGTGAAGCCGCGCCGCACGCTAGACCTGCACGACACGCAGCACCTCCTCGATGGTGGTGATCCCGGCCTCCACCCTGGCCCATCCGTCCTGGCGCAGCGTGCGCATACCCTGCGCCCCGGCCAGCTCCCTGAGCCTGGCGCGGTCCGCGCCGCGGTTCACGGCCTCCTTGAGCTGCTCGTCGAACACCAGCAGCTCGAAGATCCCCGTGCGCCCGCGGTAGCCGGTGTGGCGGCACGCCTTGCACCCTTCGCCACGCTCGAGCCGCACGTTGCCGACCGGCCGCTCCGCCAGCAGCGCGACCGTCTGCGGGTCCGGCCGGTAGCGGCGGCGGCACTCGGTACACGTCTTGCGCACCAGCCGCTGGGCGAGGATCCCCTCGATCGTGGCCGCCACGAGGTACGCGGGCACCTTGAGGTCGAGCAGCCGGGGGATCGCCGCGACCGCATCGTTGGTGTGCAGGGTCGAGAAGACGAGGTGGCCGGTCATCGCCGCGCGCACCGCGATGTCCGCGGTTTCCTCGTCGCGCATCTCGCCCACCATCAGCACGTCCGGATCGAGGCGCAGGATCCCACGTAGCGCGCGCGCGAACGTCAGCCCGGTGCGCTCGTTCACGTGGATCTGCGTGACCCCCGGAAGCTCGTACTCCACCGGGTCCTCGACCGCGACGATCTTCTCCGCCGTGGTGTCACGCAGGCCGAGCGCGGCATAGAGCGTCGTCGTCTTCCCGCTGCCGGTGGGGCCCGTCGCCAACAGGATGCCGTGCCGGCGTCCCGCGAGCGCCGCGAAGCGCTGGAGCACGTCCGCCGCCATGCCGAGGTCGGCGAGCCCCACGGGCCGGCCGCCGCGGTCCAGCAGCCGCAGCGTGACGCTCTCGCCGAAGTGCGAGGGTACGGTGGCCACGCGCAGATCCAGCTCGCGCGTCTCCAGGCGCACCCGGAGCCGCCCGTCCTGCGGCAGGCGCCGCTCGGCGATGTCCAGCTCCGCGAGCAGCTTGAGCCGGGAGACCACCGCCGCCTGGAGCGCACCCGGCGGGGCCGGGACGTCACTCAGCACCCCATCCACGCGCAGGCGGATGCGCAACCCCTCGCGGGTGGCGTCGAGGTGGATGTCGCTCGCGCCCGCCTCGGCGGCTTCCCGGATCAGCAGGTTGACGAACCGCACGACGGGCGGCTGGCTCGCGAGGCCACGCACGTCGGCGAGGGAGGCCGGCTGGTCGCCGTCCCCCCCGTGCTCCTCGGCATCGAGGTCCTTCACCAGCTCCACGACCGTCTCCGCGGAAGCGCAGGCGCGCCGGATCGCGTCGGCGAGCGTCGCTTCGTCCACGGGGACGATCTCGACCGGCATGCCGAACAGGGACTCGAGGTCCTCCAGGACGTGCCCGGCCGGGACGCCGACCGCAGCCACCCGCACGCGGTCTTCCTCGAGCGCCAGCGGCAGCACCCGGTTGAACTCCAGGTACTCCGCCGAGAGCGCGTCGGGGAGCGGGAGCGTCGTGGTGAGCCGCGGATGGTCGCTCTCCAGGTGTGCCTCACGGCAGTGGACGCTCATCATCGAGGCACGAGCCGTGCCGCGCGGCCGGAGACAAGCCCCGGATCCGGCGCTCCGATGCAAGCGCTTGTCGCCCACCGGGTAACGCACGATCCGCTTCGGCGTGGGTGGGGCTGGTGTTGCCGGCGCGCACCGTGACACGCGCGTGCCGTGTCGCGTGACATGAGGCCGCGTGTCGCGGTGCGCGGGCGCGACGCTCACGGTGCAAGTCGTTGTGCGCGCGGCGACTCCGGTTGGCGACGCTGCTGGCACGGCGCATGCCTTGGTGCGCGGCGTTCACCTGGCGTGGTCCCGTTTGCTGGAGCGTCGCATGACTCGTCTCTCCTGTCTCTGGCTGCTGGTGCTCCTGGTGGTCGCGGTGGTCACGGCCGGCTCGGCCCAGAACCCGCCTCTACGCGGCGGCCAGCCGCTCCGGCCCTGCTACGAGAACTGCGGCGGCGACACGCAGCCGCCCGTGATCGAGCTGTGGTCGCCTGGCGGCCAGACGAGCCAGCAGTACCCGCTCATCAAGGTGCACTTCTGCGACAACATCTCGCTCAACGCCGCCAGCCGGTACATTAAGGTGAACGGCCAGAACCAGACGAGCGCCTTCGACTACGTGAGCGGTAGCGGATCGGAGTGCGATCCGATCACCGGCGTGGCCGCTTCGTCGAACACAACGAGTGTGCCGCTCAACCTGGGTAATAACACCGTCGAAGCCCACATCTGCGACAACGCGGGCAACTGCGCTACTCAGACCTTCACCATCATCCGCACGGGCCCCAGCGCGCCCACGGTGGCGCTGCACAACTTCAACGGAGACAACCAGGACCGGGGGCTGTGCCTGACGATCGGGGCGGGGCAGGCGGCGGGATTGTCGTGCGGCGATCTGTTCGTGACGCACAGTCTGCCCGCCTACCGCACGATGGGCCGGGATAGGTCGCTCACCCTGGTCTACAACTCGGCCACCGCGGCCCCGCGGCCGGTGGTCGCGGTGTGGGTCACCCAGCCGGCGGGCGCGCAGACGCCGGACAACGTGACGGCGCTGCTGCGGGTGAACGGCGCGCTGAAGGCGAGCGCCACGTACAGCGCGATCCCCACGGCGCAGACCCAGCAGCTGGCGCTGGCCTACGACGCGAGCGGGGACGCCACCGGGCTCTACCCCTTCACGCTCGAGGTGCGCAACGTGTACGGCGGCGTGCCGTACGCGGACTCGGTGAGCGGCACGCTGGTCGTGGTGAACCGCGGCGGGAGCGAGTTCGGGGCGGGCTGGTGGCTGGCGGGGCTCGAGCAGCTGGTCTTGGGCCAGAGCGGGAACCGGATCCTGTGGCTCGGCGGGGACGGCTCGGCGGCGGTCTACAGCCCGGTCACGACCAACGTCTGGGCACGCGCCGCCGGCGGCTACCGCGACACGCTGGTCTACTCAGGGGGCCTGTACGCGCGGACGCTGCGTCATGGCGTGCAGGTGGTGTTCGACGGGCTGGGGCGCCACATCCGGACGGTCAACCGGGCGGGGCACGCGACGCAGTTCACCTGGGACTCTCTGCCGGGGTATCCGCAGTACGTGCGGCTCCTCAGCGTGACCGTCCCGCCAGCCGGAGCTAGCGGCACGACGTACCAGCTCGCGTATGAGGGGGCGTACCAGTTCATCGACTGGATCCAGGACCCGGCCGGCCGCCGCCTCGACCCCTACGTCTCGACGTACTTCTACGGCACGAAGTACGGAATCACCTACATCGCCGATCCCGATGGCTACTCGGTGAACTTCGGCTACGATGCCGTTGGCCGCATTACGTCGCGGCGGTCACGCCGCAACTTCACGACGACCTATGCGTATGCGAACGGCCTGCACGTGACCCGCATCGCGCGGCCGCTGGCGCCGCCGGACTCGGCGCGCGACTCCCTCCAGTGGTGGGACGAGCGCGGCCTGGCCATCGGCTCGCCCGGCGGCACACTGACCGCCGTAGACACCGCCCTCGTGTATACACAGGTCAATGGGCCGCGCAGCGACGTGGCCGACATCACCCGGTTCTGGGTAGACCGCTGGGGCGCGCCGACCCGGGCCATCGGACCCGTGAACGACACGACTGTGGTGGCTCGGGATGCCATCACTGGCTTGGTCACGATGGTACGCAACCCGGTGCACGACAGCGTCACGATGACGTGGAACGGTAGAGGCAATCTCCTCAGCGTCACGGATCAAACGAATGAGGGAACGGGCGCGACCGTCGCCGTCACGACGAGCTACGTCTACGGTGATGGCAACGTCCCGGACTCGCCGACGGAAGTCCGGACACCGGTTGACACGACGCGCCTTCACTACCGAGCTGACCTCGGTGTCCCTGACACAGCCACGGCGCAGGGCGGGGGCAAGACCGCCTTTGCGTACTATCCTTCCGGGGCGCAGGGAGGTTTGCTGCAGTCGGTCACGAGCCTCGACGCGCGCGTGGTCGATACGCTGCTCTGGACAGTGGCAGCGCAGACGCTCGTGACCAGTTTCGGCTACGACGGGCTCGGCAACGATACGTCCCAGACGAACCCCTCGGGAACGAGCCGCCGCTACCCCCGCGACTCTTTCACGCGGGTCTCCACGGTGTACGACGAGGCAGGTCACCGCACGGACTACACGTACGATGCACTGAACCGCATGCGCAGCGTGACCACCGCTGGCCTGGCCACGTGGTACCACTATTCATTGAATGGGGCCGTGGATAGCATCGTGGATCAGCGTCACGTGAAGCGGACGTGGCTGTATGACGCGGCGGACCGCGACACGGCTATGGTGGATGATGCGGGCTCCCGCGAACGCGTGTTCCTCAACTCCGCGGGGCTGGTCGACTCGCTGCGCAGCCGCCGACCGGGTCGCGTGGCGCGGTACCGTTACGACGAAGCCGGGCGTCTCGTCGCCAGCATCAGCCCTCAGGCTTCCGAGATTTTCCAGTTCGGGCCTTCGACAACGACGATCCCTTACGACAGCGTGGCGCGCAGCTACGACTTGGCCGGACGGCTGACGTTCACGTCCCGTTCCGGTAGTGAGATCACGCAGCAGTGGAACCGTGAGGGAACGTTGCGGAGCCAGCGTCAGCTCGTCCGCAACGCGCAGGGGGCGCTCGTCAGCGACTTCACGGTCGGCTATGTGTACGACCGGGGCGGTCGGCGCACGGGCATGAGTACGGATGTCGATACGCTCGCCTACACCTACGGCGCAGACGGGCAGCTGGCCGCCATGGCGGTGCGTTGGGGCAACGGCCTCGGGCTCGACACGCTGCTTTTCGCGTGGGACGCACTCGGCCGACGTGACAGCATCGTGTATCGGCGTCCGAACGTAATCGTGCGCTATGGCTTCGACACCGATGGCAGCCTGCGCATGGTCTGCTCGCGCCACGTGGGCAGCAGTGATCCGACTGACTACCTGCGCCAAGTGCTGCACTACCGCTCGATGACGCCGGAGGGCATGCCGCTGCAGATCGACCGGTGGCGTGGGGCGGGTGGCGCGGCGGACGTGACTTGCGCGAGCGGTTACGAGACAGTGTCACCCGAATTCTTCGGCTACGACGAGCGCCACCAGATGACCCGCAACGGCAATACCCGCTACGTCTACGACGGGAGCGGCAACCGCATCGAGGAGCGCGATTTCAACAGCAACAGCCTGATCAAGTCGTTGACGTACTTTGCTGAGACGAACCGTCTGAACCAGCTGCTCACCCCCTCGGGCTTCCCGTCGCGTACCTACGACCAGAACGAGGACGGAGCCACGCACGAGGACGGGCCAGACAGCGACCATGCCAACGGGGACTGGCGCTGGTACTTCTACAACAATCTCGGCGAGATGGTCGGGATCATTCAGCAGTCCTACGGCGGGTATTTCAACGGCTCCTCAAGCGGATGCCGGTACGACGCCCTGGGCCGGCGGGTGCTCCCGTGCGATGACAACGGTGGCGGCTGGCTCGGGTTTGACGGGGCAAACGTTATCCGCGAGCGCACGACGTCGCTGACGCGCTGGCGGTTCGTCCACGGTCCTGGCCTCGACGAGCCGCTGGTCGGCATGTTCCAGTCGAGCCTGGGTGTATTCCAGCGCCACTACTTCATCGCGGACGGGCGGGGCCGCTTGCTGGCCTTCACGACCGAGACCGGGCTCGATCGCCTGGGCACGTCCATCTACACCCGCCAAGGTGGCAACCAGGCCGGGGCGATCACGAACTCCAACACGTTCGACGCGAACAGCCGCGCGAACTCGGCACAGGTGCCGAGCCTGAGCTTCTTCCGGAACCGCTACTACGACCAGTACTCGGGCCGCTGGTCCCAAGAGGATCCGATCGGAGTGGCGGGCGGCGTGAACCTGTATCAGTTTGTGGGGAATAACCCGGCAGCCTATACGGATCCGTTTGGGCTCTGTCCTGAGTGGGTGGATGGAATACCGTGTACGGACGTCATCGATTCCCCGATGGAACCAGCTAACTCAACCGAGCCAAGTGGAGTCCTCGGCAGCGAGTTTGGCCATACGCGTTCTGGTGGCAGGAAGTTGCACTCTGGTTTCGATTGGCGAGCCAGCGCCGGAAAGGCCGTGCGCGCTCCGGCGAATGCTACGGTGACAGCGTATGCTTCGGGTACGGTACCTGGCCAAGAGGACGCCGGTAACTTCGTGGTCATGGATCTTGGTAACGGTGCAACAGTGAGCGTCTCGCATCTGGAGGGGTTTGAGGGCCTCGAGCCCGGCCGGTCCGTGCGCGTGAGCGGAGGCACTGTCGTCGGCTACGTTGGCCGCACGGGTAACGCTAGCACCTCACCTCGCGAGACACACGGCCACGTGGTGACGCGAGTCAGTGGCCAGAGGTGCAACCCGCGAGCGTTCTTCTCATCGGGAGGAAGCATGGCGGCCTGTGCGACGGAAGGCGTATGGCCCTAGCCGATCCCACTGTGCTCGGCCCGCGTCCCATGCGAGCGCTCGCGATAGTGCTCTCAGTCTGTGGGACGGGCATCGGGTGCACTCGTCGAGCGGCTGACCAGCAGTCGGTGTGCCAGCCGTTCGCTATCGCTGCTTCCGTGCAAGATTCGCTAGGTGGGGACAGCGCCAGTGCGCTTGCCGACCTGGACTGCGATGGACGACGAGAGCGCGTCACGGTCGGTTGGGACACAACGTCCGGCGTCACCCGGCCGCGCATTGACGTGGCCGGGTCACTGCCGGCTCATCTGATTCTTGAGATGGATGGCCTGCCCGACATCGCCGCCTTCGGCGACCTTGACGGAGACGGACTCCGCGACGTGCTGCTGGTTTCCACGGACGAGTCGTCCATATTGCCAGTGGTTCTACTAACGCGAGGAAGGCAGCTCGTGCCTGCAGAAGCGGACACCACGGTGAACTGGAGACGTCTTCAGATCACACGGGACCCAGCACTTGGCGCGGATACCTGCCTTTCTCGGTACTTGCCCTCGTTTGTTGCCACCTCGGGGCGCGTCTCCGGTCTGTCAGTTGCATCCATGACAGCCGACGGTCCGACTTGCACCGCAGCTGAGCTTGTCTATCTCGTGATGCGTGATGGAAAGCTCTCGCGCGCGGACCGTTCTCCTCGGCACTAGGACAGGTGGGCCGAGGCTCGGTGCGATCGAGTGTCAGATCGGCGGCCGTCGTCGCAACGCCTCGGCCGGGTTGTCGGATCCGCGCCGGGCGTCAGGACGGTGAGCCGAGTCGATCGTCCGGTGGGCCCGGTCGCGATCGAGTGTTTCGGTGGAGGCCGTGCGCCTGCACGCCTCAGCTGACACAGCGGATCCCCGCCGGGCCCTGGCCCAACGTAGTGCGTGCCCCGGCGCGGGTCCAGATGTTCATCGGTTGTCAAAGAGCGCCTGCCGACCGGGGCGCGCCGCGTAGCTCGACAGTAGCCCAACTCGGAGGCGTGGCGCCGTAAGGCGCGACCCTCGACACCCCATCATCGGAGACTGGGCGGTGCTGCGGCCGGGCGAGCGGTTCTATCGTGGGAAGCCAGCCCGTGGGCTGCTTCGAGACATCATCAGCTCCTGGGTCCCGGCCGGCCGGTCGTCCTGCCGCCTCAGCTCACGCGCACGCCTCCCTCGCGAGACGCCGCGACCGCGGCGGTGGCTCGGCCGTGAACGTGCGCCGGTCGCGCGCGATGCTGTACATCAGGCGGAGCGCCGAGCGCATCACGGCGCCGAGGGCCTTCATCGCCTGCCCGCCGTTGCGGCTCATGAGGGCGTCGTACTCGGCGCGGAACAGGCCGCCGGTGGTGATGCTCCTGACGGCGAACATGTAGGCGGCCTGGCGGAGCAGCGGCCGGCCGCGCTTGGAGAGCCGCTTGGTGCTGCGCAGGATGCCGCTGGAGCGCTCGATCAACGAGAGCCCGGCGACGCGGAGGATCTGCTCCCCGGCCTCGTAGGCCCGGGGGTCGCCGACGGCGCCGAGAAAGACCGCGGCGGTGACCGGGCCCATCTTAGGGATGCTGGCCAGGCAGGGGGCTTCGGGCACGTTGTGCAGCGCCGCCTTCATACGCCCTTCCAGCTCGGCGATCTGGCGCTCGAGGCGAACACTTCGCAAGGTTTGCTCCAGCCGAGCGTTTGTGGAGGGCGGCCGTTGAGCTCGCGCGCTGCGCCCCCGGGCGCTGTTCACCTCTCCCGCGGCACAAGCCCCGCCGCCTTCATCCACCGCCACATCGTCCGCGGATGGACGTCGAGTTGGCGCGCTGCTGCCGCCACGTTACCGCCGGTCCCGTCGAGCACTTCCCGTATCTCCTCGGGGCTGATCCCAGCCGCTGCGCTACGGACACCCCCCGCGGTCCGAACTTCCGGACGCAGGTCGCGCAGTTCGATGCAGCCGTCACTAACGTCCCGGCCCGCCACCATCGCCTCCGTCAGCACGGCCTCCACCTCCCGCACGTTGCCGGGCCACCCGTAGCGCCGGAGCGCGCGCATGGCGGCCGGCGCCACGACCGGAACCGGTAGCCCCTCCGCTGCGTCGATGCGCTCCAGCAGGTGCGGCACCAGCACGTCCACGTCCTCAACGTGGTCGCACAGCGGCAAGAGCTGGATCCGCACCACGTCCAGCCGATAGGCCAGATCCGGCCGCAGCCGGCCCGTCTTCACCAGCTCGCTCGCCGGCTGCTGGAGCCCCACGATGATCCGGGCGTCCAACTTGAACTCCCGCGGCGCACCCACCGCCCGCATCGGCTGCCGCTCCAGGACATCCAGCAGAAACGCCTGAAGCTTCGCGTGCGTGTCCTGCACGTCGTCGAAGAAGACCGTGCCACCCTTGGCCTGCTCGATGAGCCCCTCGTGATCGCGGTGAGCCCCAGTGAACGCCCCGCGCACATGGCCCGCCAGCACGCTGTAGAAGACCTCCTCGTCGAGCTGTGCCGCGGAGATCCGCACGAACTTCCCTTCGCGGCCCGAGTGGCGGTGCAGCTCGGCCGCGACCAGGCTCTTGCCGGTGCCCGAGCCGCCGACGACTGACACCGTGGACCGCCGCCGCGCAAGCCGCGCGATGCGCGTTCGCACATCAGCGATGTGCGCGCTGGTCCCGATCAACGACGAGGTCTGATGGTCCATGGCAGCGGACGAGCCGCGGCCAGACTAAGGGGGCTGCGTCAAGCAAACGTCAGTCGCAAAAACGCCCTCCTGTTGCACGAGCGCGACATTCCAAGAGCTCTTGTCAATAGGTGTGTAATCGGCGTCAGGCGGCACGCAGCCTTCGGGTGACGGTGATGGCACGCTGGCCATCGCGATAGACCGTGCCATCGTGCACGGCTTGGCACAGGT
>Ga0299915_10002189_pt1 | contig 14292 bp, 10 predicted proteins | sample RVTome_13_FD_200263 | JGI IMG/M metagenome (GOLD analysis project Ga0299915, IMG submission 200263) | Soil microbial communities from uranium-contaminated site in the Upper Colorado River Basin, Wyoming, United States - RVT92D227 (version 2) ...
AGACATCTTTAGAGACATCGATTTGCGGCCGGAGCATCTCCTGGATTGTTTCGGGCTTGAGCCCGGAGTCATTCATCATGGCGATGACGAACCGGGCGTAGTCCTTGGCCGTCGTGTAAAGGGTAGCCCCGGCGTGCGCCTGCGTCCTTTTCCGGAATTTTCCGTCTGTTTCACCCAGCACATCATGTCCCACGGCGGCTTCCTTTTCGTATCTCTCCTGCCAGACCAGGCTGCTCGCGGCCATGCCCAAAGGATCGATGACCATCTCCTTCATGATGACTTCGAGGGGCTTTCCCTTGAGGTGTTCCATAACCCTCTGAAGGTACATGTACCCGTCCGCGGAATAGCGGTACCTGGTCCCGGGTTCAAAAAAAATGGGTAGGGGAGTGCGCGGGTCTCCGTGCGGCAGTCCGGAAGAATGGCTCAGGACCATCCGGGCCGTGATCTTGCGGAACCAGTCGCCGCGGAATCCCTCGAGGTCGAAGGAGTGCTCGATATAGCGCTTCTCGAGGGTGTCTCGGGGGACGTACTCGAGGAGGGGCCGGTCCAGGCTCAACTCTCCGCTTTCGACCATTTTCATGGCCGCGTAGGCAAAGAACGGCTTGGTCAGGGACGCCGCTTCGAAGATCGTGTCCTCGGTGACGGGCTCGTTGGTCTTGGTGCTCTTGACTCCGAAGCCCTTCGTCCAGAGGAGCTTTCCGTCCCGGACGACCGCGATGGTCAGCCCGGGAATGCTCGCTTTCTTCATCAAGTCGGGGATAGTGCGCTCCAGTTCGGCGACGAGCTTTTCTTTGGCGACGTCGGTTTTGAGAGACGCCGCCGTCTGGGCCGAGCCCGATTGAAGGGCGATCAGAAAACTTATGAGAATGATCAAACACACCGATTTTGCAGGTCTATGGTTCATTCTGACGCTCCTGGGATGAAATAAGACTCACTGCGGAAGTGATCTTTGTATCCACCGCCAATAGATACGTTCCCTTCGAAAAAAGGTTGCTGCGGCCCATAGCTGGAGACGGGCTGTCTCTGCCAGAAACCCCGTCGCCGACATGACTTGGGAGAGGGATCAGATTTTGATGAGGATCTTATTCTTGTAGAGCCAATAACACATCAGCCACATGAGCGCCCAGGCTCCGGCGCTGGTGAGCAACTGAGCGGGGGTTTCGCCCATCCAGCCGAAGAACCCCATGGTGAACGGCCTGACCAGCTGGTCGAGCCACTTCGCGCCGCCCGTCTCCTGGAACAGGTAGATGAAAATGGGATTCATCCCGACGATGACGAAGAATTTCGCCCCGCGGCGCCATCTCTTGACGTCGATCAGCCAGTATGACAGGCCGAGCGCGAGCAAGCACCAGCCGCCGCTGGCCAGGACGAACGAGCTCGTGCAGATCCGCTTGATGATGGGGGTCAAGGGATTGAGGGCGTAGCCGGCGACAACCCCGGCCAGCCCGGCGACGGCGAGCGCCCGGATCTTTTTGCCGGGCGGACGAACGCTCCTCAGGACCAAGCCGGCGAGCACACCCCACATGGTATGAGCGGTCGTGGGTATTGCGTTGAAGGCGACCCAGTGCCCTTCGGAGAGCTTGCCCATGAGCCGCATGTCCACCCAGGACCCGAAGTTGTGGTCGGGGACGAAGGCCTGGTTGAACCCGGCCACGGGCCAGAAGCGATAGAGGAGTTCGGTGAGGATGAGCAGGCCGAAGGTGAAAATGACCTGGGTCCGGGACGACCGCCGCATCATCAGGAAAGCGACGAGGTAGGTGAAGGAGAGCTGGGCAAGGACGTTCCACAGCTCAAAAGTCAGCCGGCCCGGCCCGATGCAATAGACGGCCCAGCCCAGGAAAAACAGGATCAACGACCGTCCCAGGGCATGCTGGAACGTCGAGCGCCAGGTGTCTCCCCGCTCCCAGCGCTTCCCGATCGAAAAGGGCATGGCCACCCCGACGATGAACATGAAGAACGGTTGGATGAGGTCCCAAAAGCGCAGGCCGTTCCAGGGATGATGGTGGAACTGCTGGCCGATGGCTTCGATGATCGTCCCCTGGAGCGATGGAGCGATGAGCAGCGAGTAGATATGGGTGGCCTCTCCGATCAGGAGGAACATAGTGAACCCGCGGAAGAAGTCCAGGGACATCAGGCGTCCCTCGGGCGACGCGGTGGGGATAGCCGGGTTTTTCATGGTCTCACCTCAAATGAAATCCTTCTCGTCCGGCCAGATCTTCTTGATCGAAAATTTCGCCCCCCGGCAGAGGAAGATCGCCCGGTTGTTTTCATACGGCATACAGAAATTGCATTTTGTGGTACCCGCCGGCAGGACCGTTTCGAAATGGGCACTCAAGTCGGCCTGGCTCACCTCCGGGTCCCGACTCTCGCCCATGATAATGGCCATACCGCCGTCCCATTCGGGCGGGCCCCAGAACCAATAGCTGTTATGGGCGCAGGCAGCTTTGGGCAGGCCATATTTCCGGCCGAAGAAATCGATGGCCGCTGCTTCCCCATAGTTTCGGACATAGATGAGGCATCCCGCCTGCTCTTCCGGGGTCAGGGTTTTATAGATTCCGGCGACGGTCGCGGTGAACTCCTCCCAGCCGAACATGTCGGCGAAATGCTGGGGAAGGACTCCGAGTTCGTTCCGCTCCTGGCTCCGGTTGATCCCGGAACCCTCGAAGTAGGCGACAGTCTTATTGACGGAAAGGACGGGAAGCACCAGGGGCGAGAGGAGAAGGGTCGAGACGACGAGCAAAAGCGCCAGGGCTGCCCCCAGCACACGCCTTGTGTTAGGCCGAAAGGTGCTCTCGAGGAAGACCGAGCCTCCCGCGAAGAGGACGGGATAAACTCCTGCCAGATAATAGTCCTTGCCGCCCAGGACCATGATCAGAAGAAAAAGAGAGAGGGATGCCCAGCCGAATAGGCGGTACCTCTTTCCCCCCTTGTGGAGGAAGAAATACAAAAGCCCGGGGAGCCAGAGCAAGACGCTCAGAGGATTGTTATACAGAAGCTGACCGATTATGAAAGCCAGGGGGGCATCCTTGATGTTTTTCTGGGTTTCGGCATTGTGCATCCACTCCAGTGTGGGCCAACCATGGGCGAAGTTCCAGACGAGGTAGGGGAGGAAAATGAGGATGGCCAGGGCTGCGCCGAGCCAGAGATATGAGCTTCTCAAGTCCTGTCGGCGCTTGGTCAGCAGGACACCGACTCCCAGGCCGAAAACCAGCAGGAGCAGAGAAACCTTGTTCTGGAGGCCCACGCCGGCCACGACCCCAAAAGGAACCCAGAGCTTCGGGTTCTCCGTCCTGACGAGCCGGATGATAATGAGGATACAGGCCTGCCAGAACAGGAGATCGATAAAGTTCATGGAGTAGATGTGAAACTGAAACAGGTTGCCGACTGGGGCGAAGCCCGCAACCGACGCCAAAAGGAGGGCGAACCTCTTGCCGCCGAGCTCCCGGGCCATCAGGCCGGTCAAAAATACAAAAGCGGCCCCCCCGAGCGCCGGGAGAAGGCGGAGAGCTCCCGGAGAATCGCCGAACAGGAGTCGGATGATCTTTAGGAGAAGGAGGGAGAGAGGCGGCTGATCTACAAAGCCCCAGGCCAGGTGGTCGCTGCAGGCGATGTAGTACAGTTCGTCGCGGAAAAGCCCGAAGCCGCGAATGACGATCAGGTGAAGCACCAGGCTCAGCGCCGAGACCAGCGCGATCGGGATGAAGTCGAGCCAGCGGGACCCGTAGGATGGGTTTCCTGGAGATCCGGGCCTTTGGATATCGGAATCGCTCATGTCGGCCTGCCTTTTAGTTCTTGGCCCCAATTCTAAAACAGAAAACCGCCGCTCGCTATCTCTTTTTTGAATTCGGTGTTTGAATTCGGTGCCTGGCACCGAATTCGTCGCTCTAGGGGAGACGCTATTGACAGCTGTTCGGCGGCGGCGATATATTCGTCTGGGAATTGGCGGCCGGCCGCCCGACCAAGGAGATAGAATATGGCCATTCGGAAAAAGAAGATGCTGGGATTGACCTTTCTCGGGGTTTTTGCCCTCATGGTCGTTGTCTATCTCACAGTTGTCTTTCCCTGGATGTTGAATTGGGGTGCGACCGAGGCCGAATCCGCCCTGCCGCTTCCAGGAGACGATGTCGTCCCCAACCCGATGTACCGCAGCACTCGCGCCGTAACGATCGGCGCTCCGGTCGAAGACGTTTGGCCCTGGATCGCCCAGTTCGGCCAGGACCGCGGCGGCTTTTACAGTTACAGCTGGATAGAGAACATGCTCCTGGCCGATATCCACAACGCCAGGACCATCAACCCCGACTGGCTGGCCCGGCGAGAAGGAGAGCTTCTTCCTTTGACTTCTCCGAACTATCCGCTGGGGCTGATCAAATGGAAGGAGAAGAGTGTCGGGCCCCATATTCGCCGCTTCGAGCCGAATCAGGCCATTGTCCTTGAAGGGTGGGGGAGTTTTGTGCTTCAGACGCTCGAGGGAGGGAAAACCCGGTTCATTGTCCGCGACCCGACGCCGCCCCAGCCCCTTCCGATGAGGATCTTATGGGGCCTATTGTTTGAGCCCGGACATTTCACCATGGAGCGGGAAATGATGAAGGGGATCAGGGCCCGGGCAGAAGGCACTTCGGGTTCGGGAAGCGTGGGGCAGAGCCTGGCCACCACCGGGTTTATCCTGACCGCCCTCCTCGGCGCGATCTTTGTAGCCATCACACGCCGAAAATGGCCTTGGCTGGCTGTCCCCCTCATCTATGCCGCGACAATCATCGTTGCGACCTCCGATTTCCAGGCGGCGCTGGTCGGGTTCACAGCGTTTACCCTGATCATCGCCGGCTGCTTCTATTTCCGGCGCTGGTGGTGGGCGTATCTGCTGTCCATGTTCGTCTATATCAATGTCGTGCTGCTTCTGCCCTGGGACGCCTATGTGGCCTTCGGCCTCATCTTCCTGATCGCTTTTCTCCTGCTGTTGTTGCGGTTGTTGTCAAAAAAAGAGCTTGTAAGCAGCATCAAGTCCCGGGAAGAGGCGAGGCGGAAGACCCGCGGTTAAACGCTGTCTTTTCGGCCATTCAGGAGACGAGCCTGACCTCCAGGCGCTCCAGGCCGTGTTCATCGATCTCTTTCTCGTATTTCTTGAGGAAGGGTTCGAGCTTCTTGTCGTATTCTTCCCATTCCATGGTATCGAGGTCCTCTTCGCCAAACTGGCGTCCATAGTCCCGCTCGGCCAGTCCGTCGATGAGCATGTTCCAGAAGACGTCCTCGTCGTATTCTTCCCAGAACTTGCGCATCTCTTCGTCCAGCTTCCGGGAGGGATAATAACGGCCCTCGAACTCGTCGAACTCGACCCGATCCTTGAGCCCGGCCGAGGGCGCAGAGGACATGATGTCTTCCGCCAGCTTGTCGTATTCTTCGAGCCGTTCGCTGCCGCGGTAGGAATTGACCAACCAGTTGCCCAGATAGACGAGATGCATGAGCTTTTCGTATTGATCTTGAGATAGCGTGATTTGCATAGTGAGCCTCACAATTTCAGTTCGGTGTTGGTCGGTCAGCGATTATAGAGCCTTTGTCGGGCCAGGTCAATTGCTCCCAAGACTATCGGCCGAGGAGCGTTCCGTCGGGCCGGTAGCGGCCGAATTCGGCGGCGCACTCGACCAGAGCCTTGACATTGGCTTCGGGCGTCTCCGGTGTCAGGGCGCAGCCCGGCCCCAAGATGAACCCGCCGCCGGGAGCCAGAACCTCGATCGCTTCCCGTGATTTTTCCTGGACGAGCGCCGGCGTCCCGCGCTCGAGGACATGGGCCGGGTCGACCATCCCCAGGATCGTTGTCTTTTTTCGGGTTGTCTCTTTGGCTTCCCGCGCGTCCGTGCGCGGGTCGAGCTCCAGGATGACCGCACCGCTCGAAACCATGTCGCTCAGGACGGCGGCCGTGTTTCCGCATTGGTGGAGAGAGGCGGGAAAGCGTTTTTCCTGCATGGCCGCATAGAACTTCCTGAGTCTCGGCAGCCCGAGCCTCCGGTACATGGCCGGGGAAATCGTATCCGAACCCAGCTCGCCCAGCGATGTGCCATGGGCTCCGGCTTCGCGCAGAGCGCGCGCATACCGGATGTCCGCTTCGACACAGAAATCGAGGAGCCGTTCGATCAGAGGACCGTTCTTCTCCTCCCCGAGGTCCAGAAAGAACTGGCTGTAGCCGCGGAGGGCGGCCGCCAGGGCCATCGGCCCCTGGTCGGCGCGACCCATGATGAAGACCCGGTCGCCGAATTCGCGCTTGAGAACGGATACGGCCTTGAGAATTTGCGGCAGCGGCTGGTCTTTCTCCGGATCGGGCAGTTGGAGCTCGTTCACGTCCTCCAGTCTTTTCAGCACCGGGTCGACGACCAAGGGCGCCGCGTCGTCCGCGTACACGACTCCGCAGCCCATGGCCTGGCCGAGTGCCGCAGTGCCATTTTCCACAAGCAGCATGTCGTGTCTGAAAATGCGCCAGGCGACAATCTGGGATTCAGCGAGCAGTTCGCCGCTCTGCATGCATTCGGCGAGAGGGATGCCGGCCGTTCGGGCGGCCAGCAAGAAATTGTGGAGGTCGGTCGGCACCCGGTCGGGGATCCCGCCCGAGATGACGGTCATGACCCGTTCCAATGAGGTTATCGTCATCCCAGATAAGTCCGGGGGAGAAGAGGATTCAGGCCGATGAGGATTTTGTAGTCCCCAACGCCGCTCGGCTCGGCTAGGTCGTCCGCCGCCAGGCCCGAACTTCTGTCGGGGTCGACGAGCGTCACCTCATCGCCGATCCGGACCTCGCGGTCATCGCCGAGCCCGACCATCACGTGATTCGCCGTTACGGCTCCGAGAACGGGGAACTTATTCCTCCGGATCAGGACCTGGACCTTTCCGCCGAATACAGAAGGATAACCGTCCGAGTAGCCGATCCCGACGGTCGCTACCCTCATATTCCTTTCGGCTTTGAAGGCTCGCAGGTAGGAATACGATTCTCCGGGAGCAAGTTCCTTGATGAAGCTGACCCTCGCCGACAGCTTGAGCACCGGCTTCAAGCCCAGGGCATCCCCCTTCCGGGTACGGGCATTTGGATAATAGCCGTAGAGCGTGATCCCCGGCCTGATCATGTCGAGGTAGAACTCGGAAGAATAGAAGATCCCCGCGCTGCTAGCGGCATGCCTGAGTCCGAGAGAAATCCCCTTGGCCCTGGCAGCGGCGCAGACCTCGAGAAACCGCCGGAGCTGTTCTCTATCGAAATCAGGGTCTTCGGTCAGCGTCGTGCAGACGCCGTCGATCTTGAGGTGAGAAAGAGAGGCGATCTTTTCGATAAGTGGAAGCGTCTGCTCGGGCGCTGCACCCGTGCGGCCCATCCCGGTGTCGATGTCGATGTGGATCGAGGCAATCTTGCCCAGCCCGGCGGCCGCCTCGTCCAGATAAGCCACCTCTTCTGTGAAAACGGATTGACTGATTTGGCGTTGAATAATCTCCGCACTGTCTTGCCGGTCGAAGGGGCCGAAATTCAATACGGGGCAGCGGATGCCGGCCTCCCTGAGAGCTACGGCCTCCTGCAATTTCCCGACCATCAATGAATGAGCGCCAGCTTTTTCGAGGGCTTTGGAGGTCTCGACGAGTCCGTGGCCGTAGGCGTTGGCCTTGACCACGGCCATGACAGGCACCTTGACCCGGTTCCTGATCTGAGAAAGGTTCCAGCGGATGTGGGCAAGGTTGACCTCGATCCGGGGATCCCGATAGCCGCCCGGCCCGGCGGCTGGTTCCTCGTCATGATTCGCCGAAAGAGGCAGGATGCCCGCGTCTTCCCTATCCTGAGGACACTCTGGATTCGGCCTGTGTCTCTGGGTACCGGATCCGGCCGAAGTCAAGGCCGTCAGCGAGCCGGCTCCCATCGCCTGGAGGAAATTTCTTCTTCTCATACGGTCCTTCTTAACTTTTTATTAGACACCGACGCCGCCGCCGGACATCGCGAGGATGAGCTTCACCAGCGGATGGCCGGCCGGAATTCCGCAGACTGCGGCTACGGTTTGCTCGAGGCCGAAAGCGGCCAGGTCGGCCCGGAGTCCCAGAGTCTGAGGGTCCTCGGGGTTTTTGACCTGGAAGGCTCGGGCGATGACCTGGGCGAGAGCCCGGGGCTCACGGCCCTGTTCGAGGCAGACGAGCGCCGGGCCGACCAGGCGTTCCTCACGGGCCAGTTTGCGGCCCAGCTCCCGGATCACCCGCCCGATCTCATCCGGAAGAAACGGTGAGCGCATCTGCTCCATGAAGGTCCGCCGGTATTCCTCGGTTTCGTGCGGATCAAAGCCATGCTTGCCGACCACTGTAGCGGCGGACTCTTTCGTGGCCGCATCGGCCAAGGCGAAAATCTCGGGGTCGCGTGCGGCCACGTGCATCAGCGGGCAACCCTTCAAATACCCGAGGATCCCGATGGCGAAATGCCCCGTGTTCTTTATGAAGAGCTTGCGTTCCAGGGCCGCTTCCTGGTTGGTGCTCAGAGTCAGTCCGGAGAGTTCAGGGATGGGGTGCTTCACTCCGCGGGCGTCCACCGACCACTCCTGTACGGCTTCTGCCAAAAGGTAGAGAGGATCCTTGGGCCAGGGGACGAGGCAGGCGACCATGGCGTCCGGAAAGCCGACGTAGGCGTCGACCCAGCCCCAATCGAACTTGGGGGTGTGCCGCAGCACCATGTCGCGCAAGGTGCTCGAGCTCCGCTCCATGTTCTCACAGGCGATGACATTCAGCGGCCGGTCGATATTGTGTTGCCGCCTCAGGCCCAACCCCTTGGCCAGGAGAGGGGCAACGGCTTCCAGGTTGGTCGGGAGGACGGCCGTGGCGATGATGTCCGCCTGGGCGATCGCCGGCATGATCTTGAATAGCTCGTCCGTGTGGACGACCTCGAATCCATCGATCTCAACCTCTTCGATTATTTGGCCGGCCAGTCCGACGGTGTATTTTCCCGCCGACCGCAAGATGTCGACCAGGTCTTTTTGCCGTTCGATGAAGGTGAGGGCGAACCCGGCCTGATGGGCCAACCGGCCGATCTGACCGCGGCCGGTGGCTCCGGCGCCGATGATGACGATCCTGGGCCTACTTTTCTGTTCGGCCATAGTCATCCTCGATCCGGACCACGTCGTCGAGCTCGGGTGTCGAGACTTCGATGATCACCGAATCTTCAAGAGCCGTAACGCGGTGGACCCGGCCGCGCGGCACATCCAGACATTCGCCGGGGAGGATTTCTTCGGCGGTGAGCGCATCCCGGCTTTCGCCCATTTCCACGCCCAATTTTCCGGAGAGGAGGAACAGGGATTCCGACTTCCTGCGGTGGAACTGCAGGCTCGGCCGCGAACCCTTCTGCACCCGGATGAGTTTCAGCGCATAGAGGTCGGTCGAGGCCAGCAGCTCCTCGGAGCCCCATGGCTTAACGACTTTCGAGAGCGGCCCGCGGGCCAGCCTTGACTCCGTCATAAATCACTCCTGCGCATATGTGCGTTCCGAAAACGCCCGGTGCTGGGGATTTTCTCAAAAACATCATTTAAAGTCCAGGCGAGCCCCCTCTTGGCTGGTGGTCTCCACGGAATAAGACGTGCTTATGGGCGTTGGCGCGCGGATGACTTGGGCCGGGTTTCATGCTATAATCCGAGTATATATATATGTTTAGTAGGCTTTAGTGGCCGGAGATGCCCGCCTCGGCCGCGCCATAATCCATGAACCTCAAAGATAAGGACACTGTTGTGGTCGTCGGCGGAGGGCCCGCCGGCGCTTTCTTCGCCATCCACTTCCTCCGCCTGGCGAAACTCCGCGGCCTGGATGCCGATCTCGTCATCATCGAAAAAAAGGGAGAGGCCGGGCCGGGCCAGGCACTCTCTCATTTCTCCTGCCGGGAGGGATGCAACTATTGCGCTGGAGGCCTCTCGCCGAAATTGACCGAAGCCCTGGAACAGGAAGGGCTGTTTTTGCCCGAAGACATCATCGCCGGAACGATCCGATCTCTGACCATCCACGCCCATTGGAAAAACATCGAGCTCAGGGTGCCTGAGGACAAAAAAATGTACGCCGTGTTCAGGGGGTCCCGTCCTAAGGGAAGGGCCAATCAGGACCGGAATTTCGATTCTTTTCTGCTCGAAAAAGCCAGAGAAGCGGGAGCCAAGGTTATTTTCGGTGAAGTCCATGATCTCCGATATTCGGACGAAGGAAAGCCGATCGTCTTCTACCACCCGGTGGCAGGCGAAGGCCAAGGGCGGCTGGCTCAAGAAACCTCGGGTAATCCCGACGCCGGCCGCGGGAGATTCCGGGAGTCCGGCGAAGTGGCGGATCGAGCGATCGAGGCGAGCTTCCTGGTCTTGGCCGGTGGTGTTAACCAGTCCCTGGGCAGGCCGACCGAAAAGAATCCCTTTTGGGACGTTGTTCGCAAGGCGGTCCCCGGGTACTCTCCTCCCGAAGTGAGAAAGGCTCTGATCTGTGAGGTCGAAATCCAAGAAGACTTGGAAGCGTTTCTGGAGGGAGAGATCTATTTCGTCGAATATGGATCCAAGACCCTGAAGATCGAAATGTCGTCGCTCATCCCCAAGGGGAGGTACATTACGGCAGCGCTGTTGGGCCGGTCGGTGGACGTGTCGAGAAGCAACGACAACCTGGCCTTGATCAAAGAATACCTGGAACTCCCCCAGGTCAAAAGAATCCTCCCGTTTGGAGCGGAAATGAGGCCCGTCTGCATGTGCGCTCCCAACATGACAGTCGGCGCGGCCGCCCAGGTGGTCGGAGAGCGGGCCGCCGTAGTGGGAGACATGGCCTGGGCCAGGCTCTATAAGGACGGCATTTATTCCGCGTATCTCACGGCCACAGCCCTGGCCCGTGCCATCCTGGAAGCGGGCATTGACAGCCAGAGCCTCCGGAACGCCTATAGGCCGGTCATCAAAGACCTCAAGCGCGACAACGGGTTTGGCCGGGTCCTATTTGCGCTCAATCGCCTCGTCTTCTCCAACCCAACGCTCAGCCGCATTCTGTATCAGGCCGTTCTCACAGAGCGGAAGACCAAGCCGGAACGGGCGAGACGGTTGGCGAACATTCTGTGGACAATGGCCAGCGGCGATGACACCTATCGAGCCGGCCTGCGGGCCATGTTCCATCCACTGGCCATCTGGTCAGTTTTCGCCGGCGGCCTTATGCTGACGATGCGGAACTTCCTGACCGAACAATTCTTTGGCCTGCGCTGGCACAGGCTGGGGCGCTATCCGACGGGCCTCCATAAAGAGGACAGGGAGCAGAAAAGGGAAAAGCTCCTGCCGATCGGCCGCCCGGGGTTTGGCCCGGGAGGGCCCGCGTTTGAGAGCATGTATTCCATCACGATTAAAAGCGAGCCGAACAAGATCTTTCGCTACCTGGGGACCTTCGGAGACGGGGACCGCAAGTACTTCAGGCCTCGCTGGCTAAAGGTGGAGAGGGTCAGCGGAAGGCCTAACGAGCCGGGGTGTCTGATACGGTATAAGACGCCCTTCAGGTTCCTTGATTTCCAGGTGATGCTGGAGCGTCTGGTTGAAGAGAGCTACCTGGTCTATAGGGTGAAAGACGGCTTTGCAGAAAATGGAATGCTCATCTTCGATATCGAGCAGGTGAAACCGGGCGTCTTTGTGCTCTCTATCTATGTGGCGTTTAATTTCGCCCGGGGGAAAAAATGGACCGAGAAAATATTCTTGTTCTTTTTCCGGTATTTCTTTCCCGGCTTCGTCCACGATGTTCTGTGGAACCATTCGCTCTGCCAGCTTAAAGATATCATCGAAAAGGATGCCTATTAAGCGGGGGAAGCCGTTCTCTATTCTCCCAGAATGGCGGCGGCGGCTTCAGCCATCGCCCGGACGCCGCCGCGGATGCCGTCCGGGTGCCTGGCGATCCCGGTGCCGGCCAGGAAAAGGGCGTCTGTCCCGAAATAGCGGATGTTGTCCCCGAGGTTTCCGGGATCGAGCCCGCCCGAGACGGCGGGTACGGCCGGCAGGAGATGTCCCATCGCCTCGGCCAAAGCGGGCTTGAGGACCGCCGCCTCTCCGACCTCGTGCTTGGCGAAATAGCCGCCCAGCGCGCCGATCCGGAAATAGTCGCCGCCCATCATCCGGGCGAGCTTGGCTACAACGCGCTGGTCGATGCCCTGGCCCTCGGCGCGGGACCAGTGTTCCTTGCCGCAGCAGTGGGCATAGATCGGTACATTGACGTCGCGGCTCTCGGCGATGAGGCGCAGACTTTCGAAACCGGTGGCGATGAACACGAACATCAGGGCGTTGGCCCCGGCTTCAACCGCTGTCCTCGCCGTGTCCAGAATCTTGTCCGGTCCCGTCGTTATGTGCGGCGCGTAGATCACCTTGTTCCCCGTTTCTTCGTAAACCTGCCTCAGCCTCCGGGCGACCTTGGAGACCCTCTCTTTGAGCGGGCAGTAAGCCGGGTTCATCATCCGTTCGTCGTCCTTGATGAACTTGATGCCCGCGGCCGCGGCCTCGCCGCAGATCTCCGCCACCTCGTTCGCCGTCAGCCCGACCGTCGGCTTGACGATCGTCCCGATAATGGGCTCCCGGCCGGATATCCGAAGGATCTCTCGCGTTCCCTCGATCCCGAAGCGGGGTCCGGGAAAATGGGCGTACGCTTCGTCCGGGAGGGTGAAATCCAGCAAACGGTATTTCCTCAGGTTCGGCATGGCTGACATGCCGGTGACCATCGAAACCCAAATTCCCGTAAAGGCCGAGTGCTCGAGGTCCAGGTTGTGCAGGGGATAGGCGAAGGCGACGATCCCCTTGCTCGGTCCGGTCAGTTCGTGATCAAGGAGATACCCCGCCGACCTCTGGAAAAGCTCACTGGGAATACCGGGGCGGTCCCACTTTCCCGCCGTTTCGTGGCGGACGGTCTCTTTGGCCGTTTCAACCAGGTCGCCTTCGGTCTCCAGGTAGAACTGGGCGACCAGGCAGCCGTCTTGCCGCGTTTTCATGCGGCTATTTTCTCTTGAGGACAGTCGTCGCACCGGGCTGCTTGAACGCCACCTCGACCGACTTGCCCGTGTCGTCGAGCTTGAATTCAACGCTAAGACCCGGCATTCCCTTCAGATTAAATTCCGTTCCCCTGTAGGGCATGAGCTCATACTCCGGCTGGCCGGGAACCGTCGCCGTCAGTGTCTTCTCGCCTTTGAGGCTGATCGTGACCATCATACCCTGGTATTCATACTGGCCGACGAACTTCTCCAGGAAGCTCTTCTCCATCATGGCTTTTTCGGGAGCCCGGGTGAAGACGATGTCCTTGACTGTCGATTCGAACGGAATGGAGAGGCTTCCGACATTGCCCTTGGCATCGGTCTGGAAGCTCAGCTTCTGTTTCTGATCGTAAAGCTCGTTGAATAGCTCAAAAGTGTCATAGTGATAATGACTGAGCGCGAGATCAAAGCTGTTGAACTTGGCCTTGAGCTGGTCCCCCTCCTTGGCGATGGAGATCGTCCCGTAGGCCGGGTTTTCGTAGTCGCCCGCATAGTCCTCGAGGGAGTGCGACGGTTTGGTGTCGGGCTTGCGGTCCTTGTCGGTCTCTTTCTTGGCTTTCTCCGCTTCGGCCTTGGCCTTGTCCATCTGGTCCTTGAGGCGCTTGCTCCAATCGATGGGATTCAGACCCAGCACCTTGTCGATGATGTTATAGAGGACGATCGACGGGAGCGGCGTGCTGCCGCTGTTCGACAGGATGACGGCTCCCACATTGTCTCTGGGAAGGAAGGCAACCATCGCGATAAACCCGTCGATCCCGCCCCCGTGCTCAAGGAGGAGATGGCCGCGGTAGGGAACGATCGCCCAGCCCATTCCGTAGTTGGGGTAGAGGATCTCGTCATATTGGATGGGGCTGGGCATCACGGCCTGGGGTGAGTGGATCTCCGTCAGGGCGGCCTCGGAGACGATTTGCTTATCCTTAAACTTGCCCTTGTTCAGGTTCATCAGGACCCAGTTGGCCATGTCGAGGACGTTGGAATTGATGGAGCCGGCCGGTCCGATGGCGTCGATGTTGCGGAACGGGATGGGCTCGACCTTGTCTTTCTTATCCTGGTAGGGGAGGGCGAAGTCAGCCGCCTTGGGAGTTTCGGTGACCGAGACATTACTCTCCTTCATCTCGAGCGGCCCGAAAATCCGGTTTTGGATGAAGGCTTCCCAGCCCGTCCCGGCCACTTCACCGACCAGATAGCCTGCCGTCATGAACATCATGTTCTGGTACTGCATGACGGCGCGAAAATCCTTGCTCGGCTCGAGATACTGGAGGCGGTCGAAGATCTCCTTCCGGCTGGCCGGCGAC
>Ga0299915_10002190_pt1 | contig 14291 bp, 12 predicted proteins | sample RVTome_13_FD_200263 | JGI IMG/M metagenome (GOLD analysis project Ga0299915, IMG submission 200263) | Soil microbial communities from uranium-contaminated site in the Upper Colorado River Basin, Wyoming, United States - RVT92D227 (version 2) ...
GACTTGCTCCGAGGGCCTGTTGGGAGATGTCCGCGCCGAGGTTGCGAACGTACCCTGGTAAGACCACCCGTCCTCGCCACCGGCTTGCACGTCCGGGAGAGCTTCAACTTTGATGCTCTCCGGTTGCGCCTGCACCAGAAGCGCCGTGCCCGCCACCAGCAGGCCGAGCAGGAGAGCCACGTTGACGCGTCGTCTGCCAAAGCTCTGCAGCAATGTCGGCAATGCACCCTTCACCCGTGGAGAAGCTGAGTCAAACGATATCTCAAGGCATCGAAGGTGTCAAGCGGTGACACATCGCCCATGGACGGCCGCAGGCGGGAGGCCTACTGCGTTTGCAGGGCTCCGCTAGTGATGCTAGAATTGCACCTCAGGAGGGCCTGAGCCGCCACCTCCAAACGCAGAAAGGGGTTTTCTATGTTTCCAGAGAAGATCGCTCAGCATTACTCAAGACTAGGTAGAAACCAGAAGAAGATCGCCGACTTCCTGACCCAGGAATACCACGAGGCCGCTTTCATCAACGCCTTCGCACTCTCCCAGCGCCTGGAGGTGGATCCAGCCACTGTCACCCGCTTCGCCCAGAGGCTTGGTTACGCAGGGTATCCCGAACTCCTGCGTGAGATTCAGGACATGGTCAAGAAAGAACTCAGAGTGGCCCACAAGCCGCCGGCGGACAAAGACAACGTCCACGCGGTGTTTCTGACGGCCCTGGCGGAGGTGAAGGACAACCTGGAGCGCACCATCACCCACATGCGAGGGGAGACGGTCACTGCGGTTATCTCGTCTCTCAGTACGGCAGAGAACATCTACGTCGTCGCCCACGGCCTGGCCCGTGGCCCTGCACAGACCTTCGTGGCTCAGTTGCGAGGCTTGCTGGGCATGCCAGCTCACCTCGTCCCAGCAGACCAGCTGAACGCAGCCGCTGGCCTCTCCAGGTTGAGCGAACGAGATGTCGTGCTGGGGGTAAGCCTCGCGGCCCTGCATGACGACACGGCCCAAGTCCTCAGGCTATCGCGGTCTCGGGGCGCCAGGATCATCGGCCTATCCACTTCCCACACGTCTCCAACAGCCTCGAGCGCTGACCTGATCCTTGTCTGCCCAAGCGAGTCGAGCATCGGGATACCCTCGACCGCCTCCATTTCGGCCATCCTGACGGCCATTCTGCAGACACTTGCATCTCAGGAGTCTCAGAGGCTGGAGAACTCTAGGAAGGAGCTGTTGAGGAACGTGAACTGGTTTCAGGAAGACCGAGGGGAGAAGAGGATCCAAGAGCAGGACATCCTGAGACAAGTCTAGAACAGATTCTCGCCTGGTTACGAAATGCACCAGCCTGCGAAAGACTCCGGGCTGGCGCCCTTTGTGAGACTGGATTTGTAGGCCGTGAGGCCTCGGCCAGCTATATCTCCACGAAGTAGGAACTACAAGCCTGATCTATCAATTCTTCCGTAAGAGCAGGCTCGACCCCACCGTAGTGCGCGATGTCGATGATCTGATCCACGATGTCGCGAGGGTGAACTGCCCTGAGTTCGCGCTTCAGCTTGAGATAGTACTCGCGCATCAGATACATGAACCCGTCCTGGTCGAAGGGAACATTCCGCTCCGCCGCCACGCGCTTGAAGATATCGTAGAACTCCCGCTCGCTGGGGTTGCCCACCTCGATCTTGTGCCGTATGCGCCGCAGAAAGGCCTCGTCCACCAAAGCCTTCGGGTCTATGTTGGTTGAGAACACGATGAGCTGGTCGAAAGGTATCTCAACCTTCTTGCCGGTATGCAGGGTGAGGAAGTCCACCCTGGTTTCCAGGGGAACGATCCATCGATTCAGTAGATCTCTAGGTCGCACTTGCTGCCTGCCGAAGTCGTCGATCAGGAACATCCCGCCGTTGGCTTTCATCTGGAATGGCGCCTCGTAAAACTTGGACGTGTCATCATACACCAGGTCCAAGCTCTCCAGGGTCAGTTCTCCTCCGGTAACCACGACCGGTCTACGGATCGGTATCCATCGCCTGTCGCGTCGTCCCCCCTCGGAACGACTCGAGGCCTCGAGATCCTCCACGGCCTGATGGTTCAACTCGTCAAAGACCTTGATGATTTGGCCATCCACCTCCACCGCATACGGTATTACTATCTCACCCCCCAGCATGGAAGCCATCGCCTTGGCGATCACGGTCTTGCCGTTGCCTGGGGGACCAAACAGAAAGATCGACCGACCGGAGTTGACGGCCGGGCCGATCTTCATCAGCATCTTGGAGTTGACCACGAGATGTGACAGCGCCTTCTGCACTTGCTCTCGACTGACCACCACATCTCCTATCGTCTGGGATCGCATCACCCTCTGATAGGCTTCCAGGGTCACAGGAGCAGGCCCCACATACTGACTGCGATTCAGGGCCTCTCTGACACGCTCTATTCCAGCGGAGGCGATGGAATAGCGAAACGCCCGTTCATCGAAGCCCTTGCTGCCAGTTATGCTTACCAACTGCTCACGCTTCAAGAAGGTAAGGGCCTCTTCAACCACACCGCTGAAAGGCAGTCTCAACTGCTCAGCGATGTCCTGACCGCTCAGTTCGCCCACCGAGTATATGGTCTTCAACGCCAAGTCGCTCAAGAAGCCCCTGCTCATCCCCGTTTCTTCGATGGAACGAGGCTCAAGTAGAGGACTCCTGGCACTCTGCATCTCCACCTCCCCTGTCATCACTCCCGCAATTCCGCTCCCATTGTATCAAATCCCCTGCCTCTTGACAACGCTGGATGCTGCCACGCCCTTCACGTCAGCCTCGGCAGAACTGGGCCAGCGACCTTGCCAGCGGCAGGCATGCCCGCGCCCTGGGCAGAGTGAGCCATGCCCGTTGCCTCCCAGCCTGCGGCACGGTATAATCTGTAGAGATCAACTGCCCAACCCCGGGCGACAGGCAGCAGTTGCCGATGTCTGTAGAGAGAACACCAAACTACCTGGCCAGAGTCCTGGCTAGCGCGGCTTACACCCTTTTCCTAGCAGGCGCCCTCGTTCTTGCCTTCTTGTTCTACGGGTCCGTGCGGGACATCATTGCCTATTCTCCGTTGTCCTCGGGCCTGCAACTGCCCATCGCTGGTGATCCGGTGTTGCGGCCTGACAGCGTGCCCGACTGGAGTCAGAGGGAACGCGTCAACATCCTGCTGCTAGGCGTGGATCAGCGACCTGACGAGGAAGGACCGTGGCGGTCCGATACTATGATCGTCGTCACGGTCGACCCAAGGTCCATGACGGCCGGGGCGCTGTCTATTCCACGCGACCTGTACGTCGAGATCCCCGGCTACGGCGAGCAACGTGTCAATATGGCCCATTTTCTCGGAGATGCTTACGACTATCCGGGAGGTGGCCCTGCGCTGGTGATGAAGACCATCGAGTACAACCTCGGCATGCCTGTTCACTACTACATCCGCATCAACTTTCAGGGTTTCCGGGAGGTGATCAACTATCTGGGCGGTGTAACGATTGATGTGGAAGAGGAGATATGGGACTACCGATATCCTGATGGGCAGTATGGATACACGACGGTCCACATTCCCGCCGGCACACAGCAGATGGATGGGCGCACTGCCCTTCAGTATGCCCGCACACGCCATAGTGGAACGGACTTCGATCGCCTCAGAAGGCAGCAGCAGGTCATCATGGCCATCAGGCAGAAGGCTCTGCGGCTCGATCTGATCCCCAAGATCCCTGCGCTGGCAAACACCATGGGTCAAATGGTGAGCACGAACCTCCAACTGGGGGAGGTCGTAACTCTGGCTCAGATTGCGTCACAGATAGATGCTGAAGACATCCGCTTCGGAGTCATCGACGAGACGATGACGGTCCCTATCGTTCTCGAGGATGGGGCCGAGGTCCTGTTTCCCAAACGAGACAAGATCCGGCAAGTTGTGGAGGGACTATTCTACCCCGTCCCGACGGAGGAATAGCGTCATTGCCTCCTGATCACAAAGGACAGAGCGGGCCATACCCGACGGTGACTAGTCTCAAGGTGCCTCTCCGTGTAGATTGTCGTCCTCCAGCCCCGGAGACCGTAGTGGGAACATTGCCACGCTTGGCCTGTGTACGCAGTTGGGTCGGGGCGCGACAGCTCTCTATCTCCACATCATGCCTCGAGAGGACATCTAGACGTACAGTGTCGCCATCGATCTGGCTGTCACTGCTGAACGCAGTGCGACCATTGTGGACGAGAAAGATTGCCGCCTGGGACGTCTGGTGCGCTTCGAGACATCACCAGAGGCATTACGGTTCATCTTTGAAGTAGACCCAGACAGCCTCTCTTGAGACTTGACGGAATCGTCCCTGCTGGCTCAGGATCCGCCATTCTCCGCTTGTGTAGACCAGCACGTCTGCCGGTACCGGTAGCACCGTTAGATCCCACTCCACTGACCGCCTCTCGAAGGGGTGATCGGACCTCTCCACAATGACGACCAAATCGAGGTCGCTCCCTACACCCCAATCCCCACGAGCGTAAGAGCCAAAATAGCCGATCCGTAACACATCTTCCCGATCTCGCACGACCTTTTCTGCCCAGTCCCGGACGGCGCAGTCTACTGTCTGGGCGTCAGGCCATCTGAGAACGGACGAACTCAATGATCTCACGGGCATACCGCGTGCCCTCCTCACTTTGGAGCGGTCCATAGTGTTCAAAAGGTGCCCCTTGCGGATGGCTGTTTGGGTACCGCGGAGGAATGTAGAAGTTGTCAAGCACACGTCCCTTCTCAACCAGCTCCGTTGGAACAATAGCAGATTCTGGCAACTCTCGCAGTAGCTTGGCGATGACATGTCCCCATGCTTCTTGCCCCAAGTGAAGATGCAACGCCTTAACTGCCTTCTCTGACGCCTGGTGGGCCGCAAAACATGCCCACTCGTGGCGTCCTGCCCGTCGGGAGTCTTCGGCCTGCTCCAGGTCTCTCACCGCTTGATTGAACCAGTCACCAGCGCGATTGGGCATGCTTCTTGCCTCCGTCCCAGAGCCATTTCGCCCGCAGCTTGTGCGGGCTGGATCAGGGACCCCACACTATAAACCTGGGTGCCCCCCGTCGTAGCATCTAGGGGCAGACCGACAAGATCTCCTCCAACTTCGCACGAATAGAGTCACACGATGCGCTGAAGCGCACACTACGAACCAGAGTGCGCGCTCAGACAGAGGAATCGAGGGTGTCTAGGAACTCTTCTTGAAGTCTATACGCACAGAGTTCAGATTGCAGCCGTTTTGCGTCGTCGTAGTGAAGGTAACCACCGGAGACACACCCGTGCTCCCCTGCACGACCTGACAGTTCCATGTCTGATCCCTGGGCTGGTCATAGAGGTAGACCTCCCACCCAGCCGGTCCGTACTCCGGGTGGGACCCTGAGGCACTCGTGCCCTCGAAACCCCCACCCCAGCACCTGACGGTCACGCCAGGCACCGGGATGCCCTGACCATCGTATATCTGGCCCCCCACCCCTAGCCAGCTGCACCCAGCCGGGTTCTTGTCGTTGGGCAACATGTAGGTGTAGCCATGCTGGATATACGGCCAGGGTGTGGGGCTGGGTGTGGGAGTATGAGTCCGAGTGGCTGTCGGTGGTGGCGCAGGCGTCCGGGTAGCCGTGGGTGTGAAGGTCGGAGTTGGAGTATTGGTCGCAGTTGGCGTGATGGTTGGTGTGTCCGTCGGCAGAGGCGTGTCTGTGGGCGTCGCCGTGTGAGTTGGCGTCCATGTGGGGGGGAACGTGGCACCGGCCTCTGGCGTGCGTGTGGGAGTGGGTGACGCTACCCCCACCTTCCTTGGCGGGGGAAAGGGATTCAGGGGCATCTGCGGGTTGATGAATATGGTCAGGTAGCACAGGCACGTGATTACGGTAAGCGCAAGGAACACCACAGTCGCCAACAGAGCCACCCTGTCGTTTATCCGACCAAGCATCGCGCGATACCTCCTTTCCGCGCCCCTGTCAGCCAGTCGCTGACGCTACTCCGTCAAAGCCAGGCTGAAAACCGGGGTGCTGCCCTCGTAGAGAACCTCCGGATGCAATGAAGGATCCCCTGCCTCAACGAGCCGCGCGCTCACCTCCGTCAACTCAGGGATCAGTTCTTCCGCAGGGTAGTCTGGATATATCCCTAGCTCTCCTTGTAGGATCTCCAGGCGCAAGATGTCGAACCAGGCGCGATCCTTGGCTGTCGCGTCGCTGAAGGTGGCAATCTGCTCACCATAGATGCCATGGAGCTCCCTGCGAGCCTCGATAAGCTCCGCTCCGATCCCAGTCACGTCCTCCGACCAGGCGGGCACCAAGTGGAGCCCGTATGCGCCCAGCGCCATCCTGTACTTGACCAGGAGCCAATCTGCCCTGGCCTCCGCGATGCCTATCTTCAGCACCATCGAGGACGCCGCGGCCAGTTCATCCTCGTAGGCGGTGCTTCGCGCCTTGTCTTCGTTCACCAGAGCCTGGGTGACTGCGGTGGCCAACTCTTCCGGTATGGCTTGGCCACTGGGAGAACCACCCAGGAACTCCAAGAGATCCAACACCGCTTCAACCCGCCTCTGCTCGTACGAGGCCACCATCGCCAGTGTGGGCGCTGGGATCTGAGTGAGGAAGTTCGCTATGGGTTGCTCCGCGCCTGATTCTGGTGTCGTCTCCAACCCTTCCGTCGAGAAGAGTATCTCGGCCTGTAGAGAGCGACTCTCGGTCGCCTTCTCTCGCTCGCCGAGCGCCTCGTATGCCACAGCCAGCTGCCCCAGAAGATCCGCCCGATGCGGGTCCCTAATCAGCGGACTGTGCAGGGCCAAGGCAAAGGCCTGGTCGTAGTTGAAAAGCGCTTCTGCGCGCTTCCCCCAGGTGGCGAAGCCTTCGCCAATCCCCACAAATGAGTAGGCCCTTGTGGAGTCCGACAGAGTTGGGCTCATCGTGGACATGAGGCTCGCCTGCTGATAGCATGATGCAGCGTGCGACTGGTCGCCGGCGGCCTCATATCTCTGTCCTAGCATAAGCAGGTTTCCGACGTGTTCTCCGTCAGAAAGCTGCGTGCTGAAGAGAACCGTAGCGTAGGCTGTGTCGAGCTCGCCGCCTTCCAACGATCTGTTCACCACGTCTACGTCGCCGATGCCAGTCAACGCCGCGAGCGCCAGAGATGGCTCGACCTGGTCCAGCCGCAACTGGGTAATGGGATCCCCCGTATTGGAGGAACCTGCCCATCGCAGATACAGGTAAGCTCCGCCGCTGACCGCACCACTCAGAACCATCAACACCAGAAGCCCAAGAATGGCCCACGACAAGCAGGTCCGTCTTGAACTCCCCTGACTAGTCCGTATCATTACCCTCTCCGCGTATCTAGCAGCGAGGCGTCGAACGAACACCCCGCGTTGGCCAAGTATATCAAATCAAGACGACCCTGTCTAGCATGCGAGAAGGCAGCCCCAGCCCCTCAAAACCCAAACGAAACGTCGAAGCCAGTCTCGAATCGAATCGCCTCTTGGCACGGTTGGCCCAGCCTCTCCTTGACGGCCGCTGCCACTGTCCCCACCACGCTGAGGTAGCCTCCCACCTGGGGCGAACCTGTCCAGTCAGACACCTCAGTCGACGAAACGCTCGATGGTGGCGCCTTCCCTTCGGTCCTGCAACCACTGCATGAATGTCTGCTGCCTCAAGTTCTCGAATACCTCCACAGCTATCTCACGCTCTTCCCTCTCCAAGACCTGTACGATGTGAAAGCCAAACTGCGTCTCTACTATGTCGCTTGTCTCTCCAACCTCCAGGCTGAAGGCGACCTCCTCGACTTCCGGGGGCATTACTCCCCGCGGGAAGAAGCCAACATCGCCTCCACTCTCGCGTGAACTGATATCCTCGGAGTACTCTCTTGCCAGGTAGGAGAAATCCTCTCCTGCTTGAAGCCTGGCCAGCACTTCCTCCGCCCTCTCCCTCGTAGGCAAAAGGATGTGTCTGGCGTGGACCTGTTCTGCCACTGGACTGATGGACGCCGTGACAGCGCTGTAGACCGCCTCGCTGAGCAGTTGGTCCAGCAGCATTTGCCGGAAATCCTCGTAGGTTGTGTCCATGCCCTGCAACGACTGGTTGAACTGGTCCCGGCCGCCAGATTGCCCGATGATGTCTTGTATGCTGGCCTCCAACTCAGCTTCGGAGATGCTGACACCCATCTCCACCGCTGCTTGCCTTGTCAACTCCTGGTCTATCATCTGTTCCAGGACCTGTCGGCGCGCCTGAGCCAGTCGCTCCCGCCCTTCCTCACTCTCGGAATCGAGACCCTCCTGCGCGAAGAAGGCCTCTACCTGCGCAACCTGCTTCTCGTACTCCTCTTGTCCGATGGGTTGACCGTTGACGAGGGCTGCCAACCCTTCTACCGGGCTAGGTGTGGCGGTTATCGTCTCCACCGGAGTTGGCTGGCCTCCACATCCCCCGGCAAGAATACTCATCACCAGTAGCGCTACTGTTGCGGACAAGACAAACTTCTGCATTGTGCAGCCTCCTTCTCGCCAGATGGCTTCACATAGTATGATTATCACACCTAAGTTGGTTTTGGGCAACTTAGCTGCAGTGGCAGGCCACACACCCATGCGTCAGGGTCACGGGAGATCCATCCCACGCCCCGCATCGTGAGCGAGGTACCAGGAGTCGAGCCAGCAGGCAGCCGCTGATCGACTCCGCCCTGTAAGGCCTGGCGGGGCTGACCAAATAGCACCGCCGTGCCAGTTTGACAAGCCTGGAGCCGCCGCATATAATGGAAAGATATGTAGCCTGAGTAAGACGCACTCGTCGAGTACATGGACTCGTTCCGGACTCTCTGACTGGCGGGTCAAGAGTGTGCTCCGGACAGTCTGGGATCGCTAGCAGGGAACGATCAGGACAGAGCCCATAGGCTGAGAGGTCGGTAAGCTAGATTACATTTGCTGAGAGTGTGCGCCTATGATAGAATACGCTCCAATTGACCTATGATCACCAGGCCTGTTGTTTCACATCCCACTTTGGCTGAAAGGAGTAGACGATTTCCATGGAACAAGGGATAGATCCCGCGTTTCTGCGGAGCTTGGAAACGCTGTTGGAGGGAAAGTGGGCTGGCCGCATCATGGCCTTTGTCATGATTCCTGTGCTTCTTGTCGCCACTATTCTCCTTCCGCCTCTGGCTCTCCCGGAACGCCTGCTATCCGCCGGACATGTAACTCTCACCAAGGCTGGCGGTTCTCTCGTTGACCCGGATGGCACTCAGTTGACGCTACCGCCGGGATCGGCGTCGGGCACGGTCCAGGTGCAGTTCTCCTCCATCCCCAGAGCCGACTTCCTGGCCGGGAGTGCTGGAGACCCCAGCATCGCCCAGGCGATACCGAGCAACCTGGATATGAAGAGTCCGCTGTATACTTTCTCCGTCAGAGGGGAGACTCCAGAGCAGGCTACTCTCACCATACCCATACCAAACGATTCGGACCCTCTGACAACCATTGACCTCTACGGCTGGACAGGGCGCGAGTGGCAATGGATTCCCAAGACGGTGTTCCTGGAGGATGATCTCCTGGAGGCGAACCTCTCGTTCATACCGCCGGCGGTGGCGATTTTCCAAACAAGGCCCCTTGTGCCGTCGGTATCAGCGTCCCTGAAAGCCGGCGAGACTCTGCCCCTGGAAGCAAGAAACGTCCTGGTAGAAATCGAGGCTGAGTCGCTCCCGGTCCAGAGCGATGGCATAGACGGTAACGACACGGTTGTCGCCGCGAGCGGCTTGCTGGAGCAACCAGGAGAAGGCACCTCATACATGGTCCTCCCCTCTCTGAGCAATGAGGTGGAGGGCATCGTCCGAAGTGACCTGGTCAACAACATACTAGTCAACGATGAACTGCGCAAGAACCACGTGAGTGAAATTGTTAACCTGGTCGTTCAGAACATGTATCCCGGTGTCAACCTCGACTATCGTGGAATGGACCCTGGTCTGAGAGACCAGTTCACAGCATTTGTGAACGAGTTAGCTGCCGAACTGCACGCCAATCGCAAGATGCTGGCAGTCACGGTCCAGAGTCCTGTCCAGATCTCGGAGGACCGATGGGACACTGGCCCATATGACTGGCAGGCCGTTGGTCAGGCTGCTGATACTTTCAAGGTGCCGGGGCTGCTGCACCCCGATGCCTACCGCGCTGACGGCCAGATGCAAGCGCTGCTCGACTACACGGTGAACAACGTCAACAGATACAAGACACAGCTCATACTACCCAGCTACAGCACCGACTGGGCCGGGGATACCGTGACCACAAGATCGTACGCAGAGACTCTAGAGTTGCTAAGTGGGAATCTGGTCCTGGCAGAAGGTAGGGATACGTTCTCCCCCGGAGAGCAGATCACGGTGCAGTTAGCGGGAGGCCCTTCCTCCGTCAGCTTCGACGAGCAGACGCAGTACTATTCGTTCACCTATGCGGACGACAAAGGTGAACACACCGTCTACCTGGAGAACGCCACCAGTATGGCTCACAAGCTCGACCTGGCACGCAGATACAACCTCAAGGGGGTGAGTGTCGAAGGTCTGTTGTTGGAAGGCAACGACCAGCGGATGTGGGGCGTCCTTCAGGAGTACCTCAATTCCGTGACGCCTGCGGCTGACACCCAGTTCGCCATAGTCTGGACGGTCGAGAGTGCGGTGGGCTCCAGCCTTTCGCAGGAGGTGGGTTCTCTGTCCGAGCCTATGTTCGCGTGGACGGCCCCGCTCGAGGGAGGAGAGTACTCCATCTCCGCCGCGATCTCGGATGACGGCGGGCAAACGGCCGGTGCCCAGGGTGGCAGAGTATCGTTTATTGTAGCCGAACCAACTCCGACCCCTACCCCCACCCCTCCGCCCCCAACCCCTACACCTAGACCGACGGGAGGGACAACGCCGGCCAGGCCCACGCCAGCACCGCCTTCGGCGCCCGCTCCCGCCGGCACGGGCTTCGACTATGGGATCCAGCTCATAAGGATAAACCCCAGCACCTTGGGGCATGTGAACAACTTGGGATTCAGGTGGATCAAGTTCCAGCTCCGATGGGAATATGAGGCGGCGCCAGGTGCCTTCGACTGGGCCACTCTCGACAGCGCAGTGTCAATGGTGAACGGGGCCGGCAAGAAACTGCTCTTTTCTGTGGTCACTACGCCTTCATGGGCTCGAGCCAGAACAGTAGGAATGGGCCCGCCCGATGACTTCAACACGTATGCCGGCTTCGTTGGAAGTATCGCGCAACGCTACTGCGGGAAGGTGCACGCCATTGAGGTCTGGAACGAGGAGAATCTCGACACGGAGTGGAACACAGGGAGAGACATAAGCGCTAAGGAGTACGTGGATCTGCTCAAGGTGTCCTACAACCGCATCAAGGCCGCCTGCCCTGGAATGATCGTTGTTTCCGGAGCGCCTACCCCCGTTGGATTTACCAAACAGCCGAACAACGTGGACGATTTCCAATACCTGACACAGATGTACCAGAACGGCTTGAAGGACTACTGCGACGCGGTCGGCGTGCACCCCAGCGGGTTTAGCAGTCCGCCTGACTACCGGTACCCTCCTGCATACAGCGAGCCAGGGATGAGATCGCCGGGTCATACCCAGAACCGCCAATTCTACTTCCTCAACACTATCGAAGGATACCACGATATCATGGTGCGGTTTGGCGACGGGAACAAGAAACTCTGGGCCACAGAGTTCGGCTGGGCGTCCATTGAGAACGTAGCCGCCACGCCTAACCGAGATTACGAGTACGCGCTCGACAATACCGAGCAGGAACAGGCAGACTTCCTGGTCAAGGCCTTCCAGGTCGGCAGGCAGAAGGGTTACATGGGAGTAATGTTCGTTTGGGTGCTGGACGCCGGCATTGAACAGGGCGGCGAGAATGAACAAGCGAAGTTCGGCATCCTGAGGCCGAACGGGACCCCGAGGCCGGCCTACGACGCGCTGGCGCGTATGGCCAAGTAGCGGCATCGCCGTGAAGTTGCTCAATCAGGAGCATGGGTCTTCCCTGCCCATGCTCCGTTTTTCTGAGTCCACCCGGGGGGCATCGTCAGAGGCCTGAGCTCAGGCCTCAACAGCATTGAAGATTCGAGGGAGAGAACCACCATTGAGCACCACGCCACAACCAAGAGTGTCTGTCAACAGCGCAGGCTGTGCCGCCCTGGCCGTCTTCGCCGTACTCATCCTGGGGCTAGCCGCCGGGTGCCTGGTTGCGAACATGACAGGACTATTGCCCATCCCGGGACGGCCGCAGGCAACGCCAACGGCTCCGCCATCGTCACCGACTTCGCACGCTAGTGTCCAGACGCCACCGGTAGACACACCAGTAGCACCCGCTGTCCAAACCCCTTCTCCGACCCCACCAGGAACCGGCTTCGACTACGGGATTCAGGTCCACCTCTTCCATCTGGACACCGGCTACGTGGCCCAACTGGTGAACAACATGCAATTCCGATGGATCAAGCATCAGGTAGAGTGGAAGGAGTTCGAGCCCACTAAGGGACAGTATCTGTGGGAGCCTATTGACCAGATTGTCAATCCCGCCCATAGCAGCGGACTGAACGTTCTCCTGAGTGTGGTGAAGGCACCAGACTGGGCTCGAGGCGGGAACACGACAGAAGATGGACCACCAGTCGATTACAGCCACTACGGCGACTTCATGGCTGCCCTGGCGCAGCGGTACTGCGGAAAAGTACAAGCGTATGAGGTCTGGAACGAACAGAATCTCAGGCGGGAGTGGAACACGGGGCGACCGTTGAGTGCTGCTGAGTACGTGGACCTCCTACGTGTGGCCCGCGAGCGCATCAAAGCAGCCTGCCCGAGTGCCATTGTCGTATCAGGCGGTCCCACGCCGGTCGGCTACACCAGTGACGCCGCCATAGATGATTTTGAGTATTTTAGGCAGATGTACGAGGCCGGGCTGCCCAACTATTGTGATGCGGTTGGCGTGCATCCCAGCGGGTTCAACAACCCTCCCGACTGGCACTACCCGCCAGCATACAGCGAGGCCGGGGATTCAGAGTCGTTCAGAGCAAACCGCCAGTTCTATTTCCTCAACACCATCGAAGGGTACCACGACATCATGACGGGCTTCGGTGACACCGGGCACAAGCTATGGGCCACAGAGTTCGGGTGGGCGTCCATCGAGAACCTCACAGAGAGACCGAATCAGGGGTACGAGTACGCAGCGGACAACACGGAAATGGAACAGGCAGAGTACCTAGTGACCGCCCTTCAGATCGCTCGGAGCAAGGGCTACGTGGGCGTGATGTTCGTGTGGAACCTCAATTTCGCGCCCGCCGGGGGCGCAGCTGATGAGCGTGCGGCGTTCGGCATTCTACGGGAAGACTGGTCACAACGGGCTGCCTATCAGACTCTGGCAGCGGCGAGGGCCACGGGAGAGCTTCCGTAGCAGAGACCCTACTGCGCCTTTTCCCAGTCGACACGCTGACTACAGCGGGGATCGTAATCCACATCCACCACGGGGCTCACTGGCTGGCCGTCGTTGTCCAGGATCACCAAGTGAAACAAGCCTGGCTCGAACCCCATGGTGAACTCGTACTTGCCCGCCTGGGGCACCCCTTCGGATTGCTTTGCAGCAGCCCAACCGTAGTCGTTGTAGAGCCGCAGATTCGCCCATCCCAGACCGTTGCCAGCTGCATCGTAGACCCAGCCCCCAATCAACCCACCCTTGCTGCAGTCTCGCTCGTTCCGCATGACCCGGTACTGGTTGGCACCGGGAGGCGGTGGCCCAGGTTGGGTTCCGGTCCCAGTCGGAGTGGGGGAAACGCTGGGAGTAGGTGACGGTGGTGGCGTCGGCGTGGACGGCGGCACAGGCGTGGCCGTCGGGACGACTGGTGTGGATAGCTCAGGGTTTGGAGAAGGGGTTCCGGCAGGAAAGTCAGTGGCTATCGGGCTCGAGTCTGACAGTGCGGTAGCAGTCAGTCCAGCCGGAGTCCAGGTCTCGGTGGCTGCGACATCGCCCTCCCTGCCACGCGTCAGAGCGATCATAGAAGCACAGGCACCCAAACTCATGAACAGCAATACGGCGAGGAATGCCGCTGCTGAGCCCTTACCCTGCATCAGAAGCCTCTGGTCCCGTCCGCTGGTCTCCCGTTCGAATCTTTCCAACGCTGGTGACTAACTCCATGATACTCTGCCGGGCCCGCAAAGGCAAGCAGGCTGACTGGTTGCCGTCTGGAGCGTACGGTGCTATAATGGGAGTTGTAGAGGGCGAGTAGCTCAGCTGGTTAGAGCGCGCGGTTCACATCCGCGAGGTCGTAGGTTCGAGTCCTATCTCGCCCACTGTCTTTGTGTGGCTAGCACGTGCGGGTGACACAGCTAT
>Ga0299915_10002191_pt1 | contig 14290 bp, 28 predicted proteins | sample RVTome_13_FD_200263 | JGI IMG/M metagenome (GOLD analysis project Ga0299915, IMG submission 200263) | Soil microbial communities from uranium-contaminated site in the Upper Colorado River Basin, Wyoming, United States - RVT92D227 (version 2) ...
GGCCTGGCGTTGGCCGAGTACGAGCGCACCAAGGGCCTGGCGTGGGCCGAGTATGAGCGCGTCGAGGGCCTGGCTCTGGCCAAGCTGGAGCGCACCAGGGGCCTGGCTGTAGGCCGAGTACCTGCGCGTCCAGGGCCCGGCGTTGGCCGAGTACAAGCGCAAGCTCGCCCTGCTCGACGAGTAGGACTTGACAACCAACCTGAATTAAGGTACACTACAAACATGACCAAGACCAAGAACGCTGTCATTGTCGTCGTCAACGTCAACGACTCCTTCCGCAGCCCTTACTGCTCCTCCTGCTTCAAAAAGTCCATCGAGAGCCCTGCACGGTGGGGAGGTGCTGGAGAAGCCTCGTATGGGCGAGAAGTGCCACGTCTGCCTGGTGGATAGCAAGTGACCTTTATCGAGCGAGTCCAGAAGAGACGTGACGAGGGTCGAGCCAAGCTCGCGGCCCAGAAGGCCTATATCGAGCCCGGGCCACCGCAGCCCAAGTACCTCGCCGAGACCACCGTCGAAGGAAAGAGCGTCGCTGCCTGGGCCTCGGAAGTCGAGATGCTGGAGGAGATGGTCGACGACGAGCGAATCGCCCTGCTACGGTCGAACGGCGTCCGCAACTGCGTCCCCGTTCTCGACATGGTCGAGCACTTCCCCGGCCTCGCTACCGATGCAGTCTCCCGCTGGAAGGCTAGCGGGTGCCCTACCGAGTACGACGAGGTGGCCAACAAGCTTGCCCGGCTGCGCGCCGAGGCTGACAAGTACACGGCCTTCGCCAGCATCGAGGACGGCAAGGTGAAGAGGTACGAAGAGAATCGCGACTTGAAGAAGATGGGGCAGCACCGTAAGTACGCACAGACCAGCCGTGACAAAGCGGCAGCTTTCCTGGCCGAGGCCGAGAAGCTGGCTAACGAGTACCAGAAGGAGCATTTACATGTGTGAGCACACGGATTTTTCGCCCGGCTGCCGAGACTGCTTCAAAGACGGTGACCCCGTCAAGGCCTTCGACCTACTCAAGGGCGAGGTGGACCGCTACAAGGAGAGGGAGGCTTACTTCGCCAGGGTCCTGCGCGTGGCCGATGGTGGGCAGTATCGGGCCGACTGGGATGGGGCAATCGAGAACGTACTCCGCGACCGGGACGAAGCCAAGGCGACAGTGGAGAAGCACCGAACCATGCTGGCCTGGCAGTGCGACATCCTGGCCGACGAGAGGCGGGCGCGGTTCGCCACCGAGGCCCGCCTTGCCGATATCGAGCGCGGAGCCAAGGCTATCGAGGCGGAGAGCCAGACGGTCGGTCAGTTGAACCGCTCTATCTACTCACTGCGCGAGGAGGTTCACCAGCAGCGCATCCGAGCGCAAAACGCCGAGGCTCAGGTCGAGAAGCTGACGAACTGAAGCTTGACACTCCACTCGAATTAAGGTACACTACCAACATGACCAACGAGACCGAACTGAAGTACCAGGAATGGCTTGCCGGACTGAAGGTCGGTGACACGGTGGGTGTCGAGTGGTTCGCGGACTACGGTAGAGAGAAGCAGTGGTGGAAGTCGACTGTCAAGAACATCACCAAGGGCGGACAAGTCGTCCTCGACGATGATACCCGCTTCAAAGGTGGCGTGCGGAAACAGCGAGACAGCCTCTACAGCACCCACTACACTCTGGTTGAGTGGACTTCCGACATCGAAGTCAAGCTTGCTCACAGAGAGCTAGTCAACGGAGTTAGCCACTGCCTCGACCGCTCCTTTATCGACAAAGAGAAGGTGTCCGCGCTCAGCAACGAGGACCTTATGAACCTACTCGTCATGCTGCGACCGCTTCGGAGTCAGTCGTGAGTGCCACCTACAAGAAGTCGTGCCCAACCTGCAAGGGCAAGGGGTATCATATCGTGTACGTCAGTGAGTGGACAGAGTTGCTCCAGCGCCTGACTAGCTTCTTTAAGGAGACATGCCCGAACTGCGAGTCCGCCTGGACTGGCGGCCATCCCAATCCGGAGGACATCGAGTTCTGCGTGGTGTGCTCCGACCCTAAGACGGGCGAAATTCGTGGTTGGGTTTGGCGATGGTGCTGGTTCCAGCGAACCTTTATCGTCCGGAAGAACTACCAGAAGTTCATCTCCAAGGAGAAGTCTTGAAGGTCTACCCGGCATCCAACAGCCGAAGCGTCACCCACCAAGCGGTAGGCGCGCTCAAGGAAGCTGGTCACGAGGTGACTCACGACTGGTCGGTGGGGCCGAAGCGTACCTACAGTGACGACGACGCAGCCATGGCCGTCGTAGACATCAACGGCATCGTGCACGCACAGGTGCTCCTGCTGCTCTGGCAACCAGGCCTCCGAGCAGCCAACACGGAGCTAGGAATCGCCATCGCCCTGCATCGACGAATCATCCTGGTCGGCTGTGGGGACATCGACGAGAACATTTTCTACCGGCTGCCGGTGGTGGTCAGGGTGCTGAATATGGAGGCGGCTCTAGAGGTGCTTGACGTGTGGGCGCTACAAGAGTATAACCAAGGATAGCGAATACGGGGTGTGACGCAGCGGTAGCGTGTTAGCTTTGCAAGCTAAAAGTCGTCGGTTCGATTCCGACCACCTCCACTTATAGTGACAAAGTACGGACTCGGGGGCCGGCGCCCACAACCGCCCTATAAGCGGTCGCTCCGGACTGGAGCTTGGATAGGGTTCGACACCCTACGGGTCTACATTAACCAGGAGGAGCACATGTCGCGGTTCATTGTCGGAGAAGACCTCTCGGTCACGTCCATTCAAGATGGCGTTGAGGAGAATCTTGGAATGGCCGAATTTGGAAGTGTCTCTGAGAGGCCAGGGGTCGAGAAGGATGTCTTCTACTGGCTTGTAAAGCAGTGCTCCGGGGTAGCCGACACCGTCGAGACACCGGCAGGCACCTTCTGGGTCCTCCCTAAAGTCGACGACCGATTCCCGGAGCCTAAGACTTTCAACCAGCAATCACCGAGGTACTTCGCATGATGCTCTTCCAGCTATTCCAGTTGCAGCTTCCCGAGGGATTTTTCGAGGGCGTAGACGTCGGTCCGGGCTGGCTCATTGACGAGCCGCGTTGCGAGTGCGGGTGTAGCGCCAAGGACCACAGCGTTGGGTACACTCAAGGTGGAGTATACAAGATTTCATGGGCGCACTGCTTTCAGTGTCCCTGGGACTGGGACTATGGCAACCGGCGCTGCGAAGGCTTCTGGAGGGCGTCATGACCAAGGTAGAGGCTAAGACAGAGTACTTCGCGCTCCGAAAGAAGCACGCCACAGCTATGAGCAAAATCGACAGGCTCCTGGGAACCGGCGACTGGCAGGCGGCTCTGGTGGTACTGGAGGAGAGCAACAAGCTCCTCTCGAAGCTGCTCACACTAGCTACCATTGCTGGCGGGGGAGAGGCTAGGAACTGAAAGCGAAGGCCGCACTCCTGTGAAGGAGGCGGCCTTTTGCTTCGGTGACGTGGGGCTAGCTACTTAGAGATTCCGTCGGCCCAGTGCATCTTGACGGCATCGGCGCCGACTACCCACAGTTCATTTCCATTCGTCGCGGCTAGGTACTCCTGAACGGTCATCTCGATTCTTGGCGCCACGATTTCAGCGATGGCGCGCTCAATGATAGCCATACGCTGGGCTCCGCGTTCGATTTCGGGGCGGTCACCCTCGGCGCCACCCTGTACGCCGTGAGCCATCACCAGGCTGGCCGGCTCAACGAAACGAGTCTTGCAGGCTTGTGACTCTAGAATAACGAACGCCATGCTCGCTGCGACATCCTGAACCTCACAACGGTCGGCGCCACCAGCATCGCGAAGGGCGCGAATCAGGAGAAGACCTTGGTAGACGTTGCCGCCTGGCGAGTTAATCTGGACAACTAGCCCCTGACCTGGAGTGCGTCCTGCCAAAGCCATGCCGACCGAAGAGACCATCTCAGCGTTCACAACGCCCTCAAGCTTGATGACAAGCGGCTTGACGATGGGGGCAATGACTGGCGCCTCAGCGCTGGTCGAGAAGGCGACGAAGACGGCTAGCAGGGCTGCGGCGAGGAATCGGAACATATGGCTACTCCTTGGGCTTAGGAACTTCTTCGTCAGGGTCATCGAATCTATGGTGGAGGGATGTCACGAATGCGCCGAGAGTGGGCGCGAGAAGCGCCGCAACGAGCCCAGCGTCAATAGCACCAACGGTAAGGGTATGAGCGCCCCACACTAGGACCGAGCCGCCGACCAGAACCTTGAGGAGGACAACTCCTACAGAGGCAGCAGCGGCTTTACCTAGGAGATTCTTCATTACTACTACCCTTTCACACCCACACCTACCGCGCCACTAGTTTCTTTTACTTCGCCACGACAGCAGCAATGGCGGCTACGGCGTTTGGCCCCCATGCGATGAGCGCAGAAACAACAGCGACGGCGGCGTAGGCTTTCCAGTTGTCGACGCGAATCTTCGACGGTGACTTGGCGGTCGCAGCGCCAGCCACAGAAACCATTAGCCCCTCCACCTTGGTGTCCAAGGCATCGAGTTTCTTATCGAGCCGATTCAACGTTTGGTTGATGTTGGACAAGTGGACGCTCGTTTCCGCGGCAGCTACCTTCAAGGCTACGATTTGGTCCTGATGCGACTGGCACTGAGCTTCGAAAGAGGGCATGGCTCGCTCGGTTATTTCGTAGGAATTGCGAGGCTCATGGGCGCATCTTCGGCGTACAAATCTTGAACCCATTGTTCCTCAAGAATCACCGTCGCGCCGTTCGGAATAGCTGACAGATTTCGTCGGTTCCACACACCTGGGCCGTTTCCGCTTTCTGCTGTGAAATCGGTAATCGCCGCAAGTAGCTGCTTGCTGTCTAGGACCCTCTCCACCTGGACCCGGAAGCCTCCGGTAGCGTGGTCGATATTGAGGACCGAGTTGCGGGTGATTCCTGAGGTATCTGCCATTACTAGGAGGCCAGCGGCAGTGCCCCCCGCGGTCAAATTCGTGGTGAAACTCTTTACACGCATCATAGGCATGGAAAATTCTCCTGGTGTTAGGTAGATTACCGCCGCCAGTTGAGCTTGTCGCCCTTCTTCCAGTTGTCGATAGCCCACAGCGGCTGTTGGTTGGTGTAGTGGAGGACGGTTAGTAGCTGTTCACGGTCTGTGACGTCGATGCTGGCAAATGGAATGACGTGGTCGATGTGCCAGCCGTAAAATCCTTGATTCTCCCAAGTCATCTCTTCACCTGTCACTGGGTGTGGATAGAACTGGGCCTCCAGGTGAATAAAGAATTCGCCAACAGTGCAGCCGAGGTCTCTAATCGCTGAGCCCGCCTTGTACTTGCGCTTAAAAGCCGTACGAAAGCGCCCGCGAACTATCGCGGAAAGCTTGAACCGAACGTCCGTAGCTAACTTCTCCTTGATTCGAGCCCTCCGATTAGGTAGATGTTCGGCTCGATAAACCTTGCTGTACACCTTGTCGTAGGCAGCCTTTTCCACAACACGCCCTGTGCGGTAAGCCTTAGTTTCTACAACATGTTCGGCGTTGTAAGTCCTGCCGTAAACAGCCTTCTCGCCGCGATGTTTGCTGTAATAGGTCTTGCCGTAGATAGATTTTTCTACAATATGTTCCTCGTAGTGCGTCTTACTGCGGACACTCGCACATGGCCGGCAGGCTCCACTTGCGTTGAAGTCAGTGGCGCCGCATTTTGAGCAAGGCTTAGAGGTTCTGGCTATTCCCCTCTTTTTCTGGCAGGGCCGGCAGTTTCCACTCGGCGTGCGGTCCGTCAAACCACATTGCGGACATGGCTTGAGCGCTCTGGCCGCTTGATTTGCCTTCTGGCAAGGTCGACACGAGCCGCTCTTATTGCGGTCCGTTGCTCCACATTTTCGACAAGGCTTCACGTTCAAACCACGACCTCAACCCATCGCCACTCGTCGGGGCCTGCGTAGCCGAAGTCCTTCATGACCACGACCATGTCTAGCGACGGGTCGAGATGGTTGAAGACTCGCACGTTGATGGTCTTCTTCTCCATGTCATGAGCCACCACCAGTCCTACGTTCCAACCTTTCAGTCCGTCTGGCGGTAGCACCTTGACGGTCCGTCCCAGCATGTCGCCGCTTCCGTAGAACATCACAGCACCTCTCTGTAAGGAGCCCCAGCAGCAACCTTGCGTAGGTGCTCGGCGAAACCCGCCGCCTGGTATGCGCCTTCGCAGGCGTTGCCCTCGTGAACTCCGTTGCACCAGGGTGAAGAGCAGTCCTTGTAGCTGCCAGCCTCATCTAGCGCCCCGAGGGCGTCTGCGAGAGCCTTCGACAGGTCTTCGGCGCGAGCCTTGAAAAACTTGGCGTTAGCCTTCTCACCATCGGCTGCGCGGGCATAGGCCCTGGTCTCTAGCTTAGACACAGCTAGCATGGCCTCTACCTTCCATAGATGGTCAGTGTTCGGCTTGACCCTCTCCAGTTCGACCTCGGCGTCGGCTAGCATATTGCAAAGCTGGCTGTTTGTAGGCTGGCGGGGCGGCGTCTTTGTGGTGACCATTCTCTCCATGGTTCTGGCCAGCACCTTCTTTCCCTCGGTCTCGTCAGCTAGGGCCTTGTTCGTCAAATGCATGTCACTTTCGTAGGCAGCCTTCGAGCGAATTGCGGCGTCGGTGAGATTGTTCACCCGAGCCACTAGCGCGTCGATAGCATGGGGTAGCCCTTTGTTGGCTAGGTTGTGGATAATACCGGGCGAGGCGTGAGCGAGTGCGGTGTGAGCTTCCCCCATGACCGCGCGAAGGTTATCTCGCTCCTTCGAAATGGCCGCCTTCTCCCTCCACTCCAGGAGAGCTTTCTGCCTCTCGCTGGCGAGGTTGAGCTTCAAGCTGTCTCGCTCGTCCTCTAGTCCCTTCACGTAATCCGCCAGAGTCTTCCAGGCGGCGACCAAGGTGTTGCCGGCTCTACCGACACCCCCATACCGGGCCCGCTCCAGCGCCCGCACGGCTTCCACCACAGCTTCCATCATTTCCTCGACAGTCTTGTCACTCATGGCGATTCCCTAGTTTGGTGATTCTCTTTAGAGCTACTTGCAGCTTCTCTTCGGTAATTCGGTGCGCTTCGACTTCGGCGGCTAGCTCTGAAGTAAACCGGTCCACCATCAGTGCTAGACGCCTACCCAAGCACAAAAGACAGATGTAGTGGGTACCCGAGCGCCACGGAGTTGGCACGCTCTGGTGGCAGTCAAAGCATTTTGCTTCGTCGTGGCCACTCACTTGCGCCTTGGCGCGTACTCGAAGCGGTCAACGTCCCAGCCGGCCTCACCGCTCTGAACCCCTTTGACGCCAAGGTACTCACCTCGACCTCGGCCGGTAGACTTGGCAGTCACTGTGAGCACGCGCCTCTTCTCTAGCTGCCGTGCGCAGCCTGCGGAGTTGACGCAGATGACCTTGTCGCCCTTCCGGACTCCACTGTAAGTCACGGGGCCGACCTTTTTGACCGCGACCTTCTTCTTGGTCCTCTTGACGACTCGCTTCAGCGCACCGACAGTCTCACTCTTTGCGGGCTTGGGCCCGACTTCGTAGTAACCTCTCATGGGCTCCTCCGGATGTTGATGGCGATAGAAATCAGGTCAGCGCAACCGATGGCGTCTCCAGTAGCGACAGTAGACACGGCTAGTACCAAGCCAGATAGAGACCGCTCAGTAGGGTCAGAAGGAGGTAGGTCAGTAAGAACGCACCCACGAACTGACGCACGGCTAGTTCCTCTTCTTCTGGATAGCCTTCAGGACTCGCTTCCAAGTCAGCGCCTTCTTGGCCGCCAGGCCCTTGACGCGCTTGTACTCGGCCCACGCCGGGCCCTTGGTGCGCTCGTACTCGGCCCACGCTGGGTCCACGACGCGGTAGTACTCGGCCTCGGCCAGGTCTCGGACGCGCAGGTACTCGGCCTGGGCCGGGCCCTCGACGCGCTGGTACTCGGCCCATGCCAGGCCCTTGACGCGCAGGTACTCGGCCTCGGCCAGGTCTCGGACGCGCAGGTACTCGGCCTGGGCCGGGCCCTCGACGCGCTGGTACTCGGCCCTCGCCGGGCTCGTGATGCGCTCGTACTCAGCCAACGCCAGGCCGTCAACTGCGTGGACCAGCCAGATGAGCCAGTCGCGGCGCTCCAGCTTGGCCAGGATATCGCGCCCAGTGTGCTGCTTTCGGGCCCAGGCAAGGCCCGGCTTGCAGGCGTTGCGGTTTTGCAGGAAATCGATGAACAGCTTCTTGGCTGAGGTGGACATGACTACTCCGCCTCGATGCCGGCGGCCAGGAACTTCTCACGCCAATCGGCAGCGTCCTGCTCGGCGCGGACCTCGCCGCCCATCTTGCCGTTGACCGGCTCGCCCGCCTCGAACACGCGGCCGATGAGGGTATAGTTGATGCGGTCGTTGTGGACCACTGAGAAGAAACGTCCCTGCTCCGCCTTCACGCTAACCTTAACCATTTGTTCGCTCCCTTGTGTGGGTTGGAATTATACTAGCACGGCTCCACCCTTCGCGCTACAGGATGGTGACAAAGAGGTGGTTTGCGACCGTCAGCCTCTTAGGTAGCTTGGTGAAGATGTCGACCCCGACGAAGGTAGTATTGTCGAGGTCGCGGTGGAGACTCTCGACCCGCATGCCGGCGAGACCCTCGCCTTCAATCCTAATGATACGACAGGGTGCCTTGACCCAGCCAGCTTTGAGAGCGCTCATGGCGGTATCAAGCCTACTCGTCGAGCAGGGCGAGCTTGCGCTTGTACTCGGCCAGCAGGGCTCGCGCATGGACGAGCTCGTCCCACTTGGGGGACGTCTCGCTACCTTCGGCCTGGGCCGGGCCCTCGACGCGCTTGTACTCGGCCAGCAAGCTTTCCTTGGTAACCTTCTCGCTGCTCTTGGTCTCGGTCATGTTTGTAGTGTACCTTAATTCGGGTTGGATGTCAAGCGGCTCTCTTGCGAGAGTTGCGGATGAAGACTCGATAAGCCTTAAGCAAGCTATGTGCCACCACCTCGGCGTCAACCTCGCAGGACCCGTAGGAGTACTCGGCCTTCTCGTACTGCCGAAACCACCTGGAGAAGGGGGCTGCGAGGAGCAAGGCGGCCGTGGAGGGCACGATAGAGGGGAAGATGCTGCCACCGGGGCCGGACGTCGTGGTGACAGTCTGGGGGCGCTTCTTGAGGCCTTCCCGTGCCAGGCGGGCCGCTTCGAACTGCTCCAAATGGCGCAGTTCATGCGCCACTGTGTGAACAAGCTCCTCGACGAGGCTGTAGGCGGTCTCGGGCCCCGAGGCCTTCTTGTAGGTCCAGGAGATAGGGTACTCGGGTCGAACGATATCGCCGATGTTGACCACAGCCGCGTACTCGCCCGGCTTGATAACTCGCCGGTAGAAGGAGACGGGGAAGTAGGCCTTGCCCCAGGTGCCCCGGCCACGCTTGCTCCGGAAGGTCAGCCGAACAGGCATCCCGACGTCGGCGTAGCAGGGAGTTAGGAAGTCGACTATGGCCTGAAGGGATTCGTCGGACCACATAGACTTGTTGACGATGGTGACGTCCATAGGAAGAGTGTACTCTAGTCGGAGACGGATGTTAAGCCGTGTGAATATTCTTGGTGGCGCTCAGCCAGGTAGCGTAGGCTGGCTTGATGGTGTTCATGCGCTTGATTTCTGCCTCGTCCACGGCACGCCTGTACTCGACCCCTGCCTTGGCTAGAGACACCTTGAACTCGGCCTCAGCAGGGCCAGCGGTGACGTCATACTCAGCAAGAGCCACGTCGAAAGCACGCTTCTTCTCGTTCTTGGTCATGTTGGTAGTGTACCCTAGCTGGAGTCAGATGTCAAGCCCTAGAGCGTGTCGAAGGGTGAGAAATGGTCGTAGCAGACCGCGCCACTCTCGGCAAGCTCGATGCACCCCGGCACGCAACACTCGGCCCTTTCGTCGACCTCAGGCTGTGGCGGCTCGATAGCTAGCGATGGGGCGAAGAGGTTGGCCGCCTCCACCAGCTTCTCGAAACTGCGAGCGGCAGCAAGGCTGTAGATGCCGAAATGCTGTTCGTCGTAAACCAACTGGCGCGCGGCGGACTTGAGAGCTACCTCGGCCCTGTGCTTGATGATGCGGTTGACAGAGTTCATGTAGACAGTGTACCAGGGGCATGTCGCGGCGTCAAGGTCGGGTAGTCTGTAGCGAACCCTAAGTAACCATGCTAGGGTATCTGGATGAAGCCTTGTCGAAAATGTGGAGCAACGGACCGCAATAAGAGCGGCGACTGCCGACCTTGCCAGAAGGTAAACCAGAAGATTAGAGCGCTTAAGCCGTGCTCCGAATGTGGCGTTACTGACCGTGAAGCAAGTGGACGCTGTAGACCCTGCCATAGGGTCTACGATATCGAGCACACCGCCGAAAGAGTTGTTTATCTCAAGGAACGCCGGGAAGCTAGCGTAAACTTCAAAATACGATGCAACCTACGCTCTCGCCTTAGTGCGGCCATCAAAAACGGCCAAAAATCCGGCTCCGCAGTAAGAGACCTTGGGTGCACCATCGAGGAATTGAGGACATATTTGGAAGCTAAATTCGAGCCGGGTATGTCTTGGAACAACTGGTCGTTGAAGGGTTGGCATATCGACCACATTCAACCGTTGGCCTCTTTCGATTTAACCGACCGTGAGCAGTTCCTAGTCGCTTGCCACTACACTAATCTACAGCCTCTGTGGGCCGAAGACAATCTCCACAAGGGCGACAAGCGGTAGCACTCAAAGCAAAAGGCCCCATCGCTGGGGCCTTCGCTGAGCGAGGAGCAGGACCCGCTCTAAGCTTACATGGACACCAGGTTTCCCCAGGCGATGTTACGGAACGTGTAGACTAGGTTAGCTGCAACGAAGTCAGTCACAGCGAACGAAGTTGCGTTGGTGTAGACATCAACCTGCGTGCCGCGGATGGCGACCTCGAAGAGGATTTTAGCTAGAAGCAATCCGCTAGTGCCGGTCGAGGTCCCGCCGACGAGGTGTGGTCCGAAAGCGACCACCGCGCCGGTTCCTGTAGTTGTAATTGCGTTGCCGGCCAAGCCCGCCACGACTGCCGTGATGGTCACGACAGCCAGAGCAGAAGAGGAAATGACAACCCCGACGATTCCAGCAGTGACCGAAGCGTTGATAGCGTTGGTTAGCGAAGCAGCCGACAGGGTCAGGTCGATGAGGCCACCGACCATAGCCACGCCGCTCAAAGTGAAGTTTGCGCCGGTCTGAGCTAGAGCGACGTTACCTGAGGTGCCCTTATGGGCGCCCGCTAGAGTCACTACAGCTAGAGCCGAAGTCGCTGTCACGATATTGCTAATACCGACAGTGACCGAGGCAACGATAGCCGCAGCGAGGTTCGCGGCGGAGATAGTCAAGTCGAGAGCCCCGCCGACGATAGTACCACCGCCGGAAACAGTGATGTGACCGCCGGTCTGGGTAAGGGTTGTGCCATTCTTGAGGGTACCGAGAGCAACCGAGGTGATGGTGGCAATGTTGGTACCACCGTTAGCAGCAGTCCAGACGCCCTGGATGCCCGCGGTAACCGAACCAGTGATGGCTGCGGCGAGCGAAGCAGCGCAAGCGATAGGGGTCACGGCACCGTTGATTAGGAAAGCTCCGGACAGGGTGAAGTTAGCTCCGGTTTGAGCTAGCGAAACTAGGTTGCCGGAAGTGCCCTTCTTGTCGGCAGTGAGAGTTACTACAGCCAGAGCCGATGTGGCGTCGACAACGGTGTCGATACCGACAGTGACCGAAGCGGTAATGGCTGCGGCGAGGTTAACAGCAGAAGCGGTCAAGTCGAGGTTACCGGTAGTGACGATACCACCACCTGAAACGGTGATGTGGCCGCCGGTCTGGGTGAATGTCGTGCCGTTCTTGAGGGTACCGAGAGCGACTGCGGAAATCGTCGCAGTGGCGGTTCCGCCGTTAGCAGCAGTCCAGACACCTTGGATACCTACAGTGATAGAGCCAGTGATGGCGGCAGCTAGCGAAGCGGCACAGGCGATGACAGTGACGGCGCCAGTGGTGAGGGTCGGGGTAGCGGCAGGCATGTGAGCGCCGAGTCCGTCGACGGTGGTGATGGCGTTGCCGATGGTGCCCTTGCGGACGGCTGTGAAGTTAACCTTCTCTAGGGTCACTCCGTCGACAGCCGCCGTCACAATACCCACAACAAGGATGTCGACCGACAGGGCTACGCAGGCGGCAAACTCGATGGCAGTCAGAGCATCCGAGCCGCCTACGTGGAAGTTGTTCGCATTGTCGGTGGCGCCTGCGATAGCGGTGAAGGTGGAGCCGTTCAGTACGAAGGTATTGCCAGCGACGACGCCACCTAGAGTCGCCGAGCCAACGGCCTGAGTGCCGGTGATATTCCACTGGTCGAGAGCGGCACCAGCGTCGATGGCAACAAAGGCGTGGCCGTCGAGGGTGATTAGGTCACCAGCAGTGAGGTCGACTCCGATGAGAGCGGTTGCGGTTGCAGGGCTTCCAGACAGATTGAACTGGTCGCCAGCAGCACCGGCGTTCATAGCTGTGAAGCCGTGTCCGGCAACGGTTAGCACGTTCGGAGCCACGACAGCGTCACCGGCAGTAAGGTTTGCTAGCAGGGTAGCGGTGCCAGCAGCTTGAACGCCCGTAATATTCCACTGGTCGAGAGCAGCACCAGCATCAATCGATACGAAGTCATGGCCGTCGATAGTGATTTTGTCGCCAGCAGTGAGGTCGACTCCAATGAGAGCAGTACCAACAGCCGAAGTGCCAGACAGATTGAACTGGTCGCCAGCAGCGCCAGAGTTCATAGCTGTGAAGCCATGGGTATTGATTGTGAGGACGTTCGGAGCAGCAACAGCATCACCCGCAGTGAGGTTCGCTAGCAGCGTAGCCGAGCCGGCAGCCTTGGTACCGACGACATTCCACTGGTCGAGCACAGCGCCTGAGTCAATTGAGAGGAAGTCATGGCCATCGATGGTGGCCTTGTCACCAGCAGTGAGCGCAGCACCGATAGTGTAGATGTTGGAGGCCTGATTAGCGGCTGCGAAGCCAGTCTTGATGATGTGGGGAGTGAAGACGTCCTCGACGAGCCCGGTGACCGGGTTGGATTGATTGTTGCCGAGTTGGGGAGCCTTCACAATCTTGACGAGAGGGTTCACGCCGAAGACTGCCGAATCAATGACCGTGAGGTACAGGTCGTTGCTGGCGTCGTAAGAGGTAGTGACGGCTAGCCCAGCTAGCGTGAAAGCGTCGATTAGGTCCTGGGCAATGCGGGCAATCTTCTGGTTAAAGGCCATGTCGTTCTCCTGTACAGGCCTTACGGCCGAAGTTTTCTACAGAGGTGAGGTGCAATGATGACCAGCTAGGGGCTGTCTGGTTAAGTCGAAATTGTCTGGCGGCGGGGCCATGAAGGGCGCGGTTAGGGGAGCTATGATGAGCTTAGCTTCGACGCGCGCTGCGCCCGAGCAGGATTCCCAGGCCAAAACTGAGGACACCTCTTCCGAAGTGCCCTCCAGTTCTAGTACGGACCCATCGGGCCTTGTTAGCTTAGCGCGAATCATACTACTAGTCACTACCTGCCGGTAGATTAGCTGCGCCGACCGATTCGTTCTGAGCGCCGCTCTCGTCAGAGAGATGGATTCCTTGGAATGTAACCGTGATTTCCATTAACCCGCGGGCACCAACACTGGACGTGAACCCCTGCGGCTTCACACTAGTCAGGACCATGAGAGTGGACTTGTCGGGGTCGGTCTCTAGGCGGTCGTGCAGCGATAGGGTCAGGTCTTGGTAGTTCAGGATATCCTGAAGCTTCGGCAGTAGGGCCGAGCCGGTGCCAGCGTCGACAACAGCGAAGGGGCCGTTCTCTAGAATGCGGAAGCCAGAGGCGCTGACGTTCACGATTTCCATGCCCACGTAAGCCAACTCGGCCGCAGACGTGCGACCAAGAATAAAGACGGGGGCTAGGTCGTAGGTGACGCCGAACGACACGTTATTGAATAGGCCGATTTGCTGGCTGCCTACCCAGAGTACGGCTCTCGCTCCATGCACCACCTTGCTCTTTGCCAAGATATTACCCTCACTTCCTACTTAGTTGTTGAAAACGATTCTAGGTACTGAGTTACTGCTCGGGCCGATTCGACTGTGTTGCTTCCGACTCTAGACGTGTTGCAGCTTGTACACAGCAAACCACGGATAGATTTTCTCTTCTCTTCGGGCGGCATTTCCTTCCAGACCTCTTCAAGGAAGTGCTGGTGGTCTATGCACCAACTACCTCGACCACCCGGCTGCGAAGCTCCACAAGTATCAAACAGAGCGCATACACCACCTTGGGCAGCTAGT
>Ga0299915_10002192_pt1 | contig 14290 bp, 15 predicted proteins | sample RVTome_13_FD_200263 | JGI IMG/M metagenome (GOLD analysis project Ga0299915, IMG submission 200263) | Soil microbial communities from uranium-contaminated site in the Upper Colorado River Basin, Wyoming, United States - RVT92D227 (version 2) ...
ATCTCCTCCTCGCGACGGTGGTGGCCAAGGGCTCGTACCATGTCGAGGACGATGGATCGGTCGTGCCGGTCTCGGACCCGTTGCCGGTATATGAGGGCGACGTCGAGACCCCGCTCGGCGTTCTGGAGGGCGACGTCGTTCTCACGAAGGAGGGGTGCGACCTCGCCGTCTATGGCCAGGCGCTCAGCCCCGCGCTCCCCGTGGCGCAGATGGACGTCGAGGTCCGCGTCGGCGAGTTCGCGCGGACCATGCGCGTGACCGGCGACCGGGTGTGGCTACCGACGCCGAACGGCCCGCGCATGTCCGACCCGGTGCCCTTCACCGCCATGCCGCTCGACTACACGCGGGCGTTCGGGGGCGTCGCGCTCCAGGCGGAGGTGGACATCTCCATGCCGGAGCCGCAGAACCCGCTCGGTTGCGGCTGGGTGGTGCGGCCGGAGGACGTCGCTGGGACGCATCTTCCCAACGTGGAGGAGACCGACCAGCTCATCACCTCGTGGAGGCAACGGCCGCTCCCCGCCGGGCTGCTGCCGTTGCCTCGCGCGAGCTCCCTGCGAGGCCTGCGCGGCGTCTCCGTCGACGAAGAGAGGCAGCGGACCACGCTCGGGCCGCTCGCGTTCGTATGGTCGCATCCCCGCATGCACCTCCCGCTCTATCCGGCGGGAGAGCGGGTGGAGATCCGTGGCATGACGAGGGAGCCCATGCTTCGCTTCCAGCTCCCCGACCTCCGGGTCCTGGTCGAGGTGACGCTCGGCTCGGCGACGCATCGGCTGCGGCTCTGCCCCGACGCGATCGGCATCGTCCCCGGTCACCGGCGCCTGTGGGTGGTGGCGCGGCGCGCCTTCGTGTACCAGTACCTGCCCGAGCGCACGCGGGGGGTGCGACTCCGTAACGACCCGGGCGACGCGCCGGAGAGCGCGACCACCACCATCGCGGCCGAGCTCGCCGCGGCGGCGCCCAGGATCCCCATCGCGGCGCCGGACGCGCCCGAGCGCATGCCGATCCCCTGGCAGATGCTGCGCGAGCTGCACCCCATCGCGGAGATCCTCGAGGCACTGCCGCTCTGCGCCTCCGGGTGAAAGGGAACGATGCAGCTCCCCGTCCTGCACGCGGGCTACCTCCAGATCGCCTTCTCCGGCTCCACCTGGCACAGCCAGCTGTGCCCGCCCGTACCGGTGGCGCCCAACGTGTTCGGGCTCGTCGAGGGCCCGATCCCGCTGGGCTGGCCGCCGGGGTTCCTCTCCCACAAGAAGGCCGGCACGGTCCTGGTGGATGGCCATCCTGGCATCCAGCAAGGCCACGACATGGGCTACTTCATCCCGCACTTCGCGCTCCCGATGAACGCGCTGTGTGGGGTGAACACGCTGCTCTCCAAGCACAAGGTGATGATCCCGGTCAGCCGGGTGCTCCTCCAGGGGCGTCCGGCCGGAACCTATCTCATGAACTTCCTCGGGCTCATCTGCTGCAATCCGGTCTCGTTCCCCACCGGCATCTGCCTGTACGAGGCGAAGTGCACCGTCTACACGGGGTTCCAGCTCCTCGACCTCATCAAGGCGCTGGGGTTCATCGCGCTCGACATCATGGTCGACCTCTTCTGGAACAGGTTCTTCAAGGGGACCTGGTCGGGATCGGGAAAGCCGAAGCCGGGCTTCAAGCCCAAGGTGAATCTGTCCCGGTTCCAGGACAACAAGGCCGCCACGCAGATCCTGGCAACGTTCTCCGCCTGGCGCCCGCGGGCGGACCTCGTCGCCCTGCTCCGGGCGCGAGGCGCCGGACTCGTCACGCGGTACATGCTCCCGCAGCTCGGCAACAAGGTGATCGACCATGTCGTGAAGAGCTGGGCCGTCGGGCCGCTCGCGACGGGGCTCCCGCGCGGCAAGGCAAAGATCGGGAAGGGCGACATCCTGTCGCACAAGTTCTTCGACGCGAAGTGGTGGTGAGGGAATGAGCCAGGCTCCCGACGAACGGCCTGCCTCCACCGGTGAAGCGCCGCCCGCGCCCAGCGAGACGTACCTGCTGGCCGCGGACGCCTCCGGCCAGCAGCTCGTCTCCGTTCACGCCAAGCGAACGTATCGACTGGGAGCCGATGGCCGCTGTCGCCGGGCGGAGGGGGCCATCCCGCTCTTGCTCGGGCCGACCTCGGATGACGACGAGGAGGCCTTCCCCGAAACGGACGTCATCCCGTTCAAGGGGCGGACCGACCTCGTCGTGATGGCGAAGGCGTGGGGCCGTGGCGCGCGCCAGGTGACGGCGAAGATCCGGGTGGGTCCGCTCGAGCTCCGCTATCTCGTGAGCGGCGAACGCCGCGCCATCTACCGTGGCCGAGGGTCGTGGTCGTTCACCGCCCCCGATCCGTTCGAGGCCGTCGACCTGCGGTACGACAACGCCTACGGCGGCTTCGACGAGACGGCGCCGGAGCCCGAGATCGCGCACATCATCGACCTCCTGAACCTGCACCCCGGCGCCTACCCTCGGAACACCATCGGGAAGGGGTATGTCGTGCAGGAGAGCCGCGAGCGCATCGACGGGCTCGTCCTGCCGAACGTCGAGCACCCGCAGCAGCTGCTCACGCCGGACGGGCTGGTGACGGGCCACCCCGATCTTTGGTGGCGCCAGCCGCTCGCCTGGAGCTGCGGCTGGTTCCCCAAGCTCGCCTACCCGCGCATCGCGCACTTCCGCGGTATCCCCGACGGGATCCCCGAGGACGACCGGGAGATGGCCGAGGTCCGCCTGGGATGGCTCGAGCCCGGATACGCGCGGCGGAGCGCGGCGCTGACGCTCGACGAACCCATGGATGCCCGCTGCGCCGACGCCGCCTCGCCCGCGCTCGTCCTGCCGTTCCTGCGAGGCGACGAGGCCATCGAGCTCACCGCCATGACCCCCGACGGCCGGCTCGTGGTCCAGCTCCCCGGCGATCGCCCCCGGATCCAGATCCGGTGCCAGGGTGAGTCGTACGAGGTCGCCGCGGTGCCGCATCGCGTCCTCGTCAGCACGCTGGAGATGGGCGTCTTCGTGGTGTGGCACGGGGCCTGGGTTCCCCCGGTGCCGCTCCCGCTCCGCACGGTCGGTCCGCATGAGGGGATGGCGGAGGCGCTGGAGGGTGTGGAGGCGCTCGTCGACGGCCGTCCCATCGCTCCCCTGGGCGCGGAGGGCGCCTGAATGCCCAGGCCCGCTGTGATCATCACCTATAGCGTGCCGGTCGTCACCCTGGCCCTCGCCTTGATCCTGGGCCTTCGCAAGGCATTCCGTGAGGAGTGGTCGTCCACCGAGTTCCTCGCGGTCTTCGGCGTCCTCGCCTTGCTGGTCGGCATCTTCTTCGGCATGCAGGCGGTGTCCAAGAACACCCAGAAGTCCCACAACGCCGAGGTGGCTCATCTGCAATCGGTCTTCGGCGCGCTGGCGGACCAGATCGGATTGACGCTCTACGCACCACCTCCCTACCAGCACCCGCTGGGCCACAGCCACGGCATCTTTCCACACGCCAAAGGCACGTATCGTGGCCACGTGGTCGAGGTCGATGTGAACTACTCGGAGTTCATCTTCGAGATTGTGCTGAGCGTGCAGCCCCGCGTTGGAGACCGCTGGCCCAAGGCCAAGCTCGTGCGGCGCGGGGACCCTCCACCGTGGCTCTCACCAGCCAGCCGTGAGGTGGTCCGGCGGCTCCTCGCCGCGGAGCGCAGGCCTTCGGTGATAGACGCCCTGGAGCTGTCGCCGACGGAACTGCGGTGCGCCCCCAGGGACGTGACGGGCAAGGTCGTGCGGATCGAAGGGATGAAGGTCGGCGTCCTAGATCCGCTCGACCTTCGAGAGATCCTGGACGACCTCATCCTGCTCGCGGAGACGCTGCCCTCGTGAGATCTGAGCGAGACGGTCGAAGGCGTGCGCCCTGCCGCCGCGTCCTAGATGCGGAACCCCGGGGGTCGCACGGTCTCGAGGACGGCGTACGCGATCCGGACGGCCCGCGATCACCGCCCCCGCGCCCGCCCCCCGGCCCACAGGGGGGAACCCCCCAGGCCGGAGCAAGCCCCAGCGGCTCACCGGGCCTGCTCGGGCCGCGATCCTGGCGCGAATGGTGCTCGCCGCACTCATGGCGTGGCCTGAAACGCATACTACATGCCGAGCGCGGAGGCGGGTTGCCGGCTCATCTCGCCGCCGGAGGCCAGCGGATCCCGAGCCTGGCATGAGGCGAGTCCGGAGCGAGCCGCACGTCATCCGCTGGCGGCGGCAGGGCGCGCCAGACGTCCGGGTTCGAGGCGGGCTCCTTCTCCTGGTTCTCGCTCAACGCCTCGCAGATCGTCCCACCTTGCAGCACACGCGCGCCCGCGGCGTAGACCACGACGCGCTGGTCGGGGCTGAGCGTCGCGCGGGCGGTCCACCATTCGAGCCGCCGGTAGTCCTCGTCGAGGTGGGCGTCCATGAACTCGCGGAAGCGGACCCGGCTCGCCCCAGCCTCCGGAGCTCGAGCCGTTCGCCGGGGAGCCGCTGCCGGAACCGCATCCGAGGAGCACGAGCGCGAGGGAAAGGCCCGAGAGGTGGCGCATTGCGCCAGACTACCGGAGTCCCTCCGCCGCCACGACGGGGAAGTCTCCTGTAGGATGCCGCCGATGACGCGGACCCTCTTCCTCGCCCGGCACGGCGAGACGGACTGGAACGCCGAGGGGCGCTGGCAAGGGCAGACGGACGTGCCGCTCAACGCCAGGGGCAGGGCGCAGGCGAGCGCGCTGGCGGAGCGGATGCGGCGCGAGGGGATCCTGTCCATCGCGTCGAGCGATCTCGCGCGCGCTCGCATGACGGCCGACATCGTGGCCGAGGCGCTCGGGATCGGCGGTGTCCATACCGATCCCGGACTTCGCGAGCAGCACTACGGGTGCTTCGAGGGCCTGACGCGAACCGAGAGCGCGGCGCACTTCCCCGAGGAATGGGCGCGCTACGCAGCCGACTGGCGCGCCACCCCGCCGCGGGGAGAGCCATACCAGGCACTCGTCACGCGCGTGTGGGCCGCCACGCAGCAAATCGCCGCGCGACTCCCGGCGCCCGCGCTCGTCATCATGCACGGCGGGGCGATCCGCGCCGCCCTCGGGGGGCACGCCGCCTCCATCCCCAGCCCCGCGTCCACGGGCTGGGCGCGTCACGGGATCCCCAATGGCGGCATCTTCCGCCTGACCCTCTCGGCGGGCCGCATCGTCGAGGCGCAGAGGGTCGACGCCGATCCGCAGTAGTCGCGGCGGCGATCGCTTGCAGTGAGCCCCGTTCTGCAGGGCGGCGCTCGTCCCCACCGTGGACGCGGTGCGGCGGGGCGTTGACAGCGCTACCGCGGGCACCTAGAAAGCGTTCGGGGGAAGGGTGTGGCGACCGACGGGCCGCCACAGGCGAACGGAGCAGTCGGGCCGCTGCTCCACGAACCGGACCGGGTCGGCAGGGCGACTCGTCATTCTTGGAGGTGGCCCTCTTGCTCGCACCCGCGGTCCGAACTGCACGGATCACCCTTTCCCGTGTTCACCCCCTCCGCGCCGTCCCCGCGCGCGCTCCCCGGATCGGCGCTCTCGACGCGGCGCGGGCGCTCGGGGTGGTGGCCATGGTGTTCGGCCACACGCTCGATGGGCTGCTCACCCGGGAGGCGCGCGGATCCGCTGCGGTGGTCGCCTACTGGACCGCGAGGGGGTTCACGGCGCCCCTCTTCCTGATGGTCTCCGGCTGGGCCGTCGCCACTGCGCTCTCGCGCGGGTGCGCACGCGGTCTGGAGGTGCCGCGCGGTCGGATCGGACGGGTCCTCCTGCTCCTCGCCATCGGCTACGGCCTGCGCTGGCCGGGCTGGGGCGTCGATCGGCTGACGGCCGGCGACCAGGAGGTGTGGGCGCACCTGCTCGCGTTCGACGCGCTCCACACGATCGCCATCTCGCTCCTCGCCACCTCGCTCGTCTTCGCGCTCCCCTGGCGCGCTCGCGAGCAGGCGGCGGTCTTCCTCTTGCTCGCAGCGCTCTCGGTCTCGCTGGGGATGCGGCCGCCAGCGCCGCTCCCCGTGCTGCCGTGGGATCTCCCGGACTCTCCTGCCCGGCTCGCGCTGGTCCAGGCGATCGGGGGGACCTCGCCCTTCCCGCTGTTCCCGTGGTCGGCCTACTTCTTCGTCGGAGGCGCAGTGGGACTCCTGCTGCGCCCCGATCGCCGCAGCGCGCTCTGGATGGCCGCCGCGGGCGCGCTCCTCGCAACCTCGAACCTCTGGACGGGGGTAGGCGAGATGCCTCTGGGCCACCCGGTGCTCTTTCTGTGGCGAACCGGGGTGGTGCTGCTGATCCTCGCCGCGCTCACCCTCGTCCCGGCCGGCCTCGCCGCGCGCGCCGCTCCGCTCGGGCGCGCCTCGCTCGCCATCTACGTCATCCACGTCCCGATCGTCTACGGCTGGTCCAACCAGCTCGGCCTGACGGAGCGGGTCGGCCCCCGGCTCTCGCTCTCGGTCTCTCTGCTGGTGGCGGCGCTGGTCCTGGCCGCGAGCCTGGCAATTCTGCGCGGCGGCCAGGTGGCGTGGAGAAGCCTCTCGGGCTACCTGCGGCGCCGCGGTCGTGCTCATCTCACGCCGATCCCCTCGGACACGGCCTGGTAGAACTGCACGGTGACGCGCACCGGGAAGCGCGGGTCGCGCTCCACAAGGAGGACACGGGACTCATGTCGATCCAGGACCGCGAGAAGTGGGACGCGAGATACAGCGAGCGAGAGGCGCCCTCGGCCCCGTCCTCGTTCCTGACCGGGCTCGACGCGCTGCTGCCGCGGCATGGCCGCGCACTCGACGTCGCGGGTGGCTCCGGTCGCCACGCGCTCTGGCTGGCGCGGCGCGGCCTCACCGTGACGCTCGCGGACGTGTCGGAGGTCGCGCTCGGGCAGGCGTCCCGGGCCGCGCGCGAGGAGGGGCTCTCGCTCTCCACCGTACAGGTCGATCTCGAGGCGGCGCCGCTGCCGGAGGGTCCCTGGGACGTGATCGTCTGCACCTACTTCCTGCACCGCCCGCTGTTCGCCGCCTTTCCGGCGGCGCTGGCACCCGGCGGCTGGCTCGCCGTCGCGCACGCGACCAGGAAGAACCTCGAGCGGAACCCCCGGCCAGGCTCCGCGTACGTGCTGGAGGAGCACGAGCTCGAGACGCTCGTCCGCGGGCTCGAGATCATCCAGCTCGCCGAGGGATGGTTCGAGGAAGGCCGGCACGAGGCGCGGCTCGTCGCCCGAAAGTGAGAGGCCCACCCCGGCCGCCCCAGAAGGGGCCATCTTGATGCGGATCAGCTGCGCTGTTGCCAGAGCTGACCCGCGTGCGCAGCGTCTCTGGGCACCGGATCGGAGGCGACGACCGTCCTCGGGACAATGTCCTCGGCGCGCGGATGGGATTCCGCCGCGCGCTGGGCCGGGCGAGCTCGAACCCCTATTCGCAGGAGAGAAACGATGAACGTTTTTCAAACGCTGACACATGAACATCGCCTGATCCGGCAGTACCTCGACAACCTCGCCTTCGCGGCCGAGCGACTCGAGCACGGTGAGCGCCCGCCGAAGGAGTTCTTCGAGAACCTGGTGCTGTTCGCTCGCGAGTTCGTCGACGGCTACCACCACTTCAAGGAAGAGCATCAGATGTTCGTCCTGCTCGCGCAGAAGGTGAAGGGCAAGCACGACGCGGCGATCGAGGTCCTGCGCTACCAGCACGAGCGCGGCAGGGCCGTCATCAACGCCATCTCCGAGGCCATCCCCGGCTACCACCGCGGGAACGAGCGGGACGTCCTCACGATGCTCGAGAACATGGTCGTCTTCGGCTCGCTGCTGCGGCAGCACATCAACCGCGAGGACTCCGTGTTCTACCCGATGGCCAAGAAGGAGCTCTCGAAGGAGGACGAGGAGAGGCTGCGCGAGGAGTTCCAGCGCGCTGACGAGAAGGCGGGCGCGGACTGCTTCGAGAGGAACGAAGAGCGCGTGGTGAAGATGGCGGGCCTGCTGCACGCCTGATGCACCCCGCCACACGTGGGGATCCGCCCCGCGGTGGCGAGGCTCCGGTCGCCGGCGTGCCGCGCTGGCTGAGAATACGCCCGGCGCGCCCTCAGCCAGCGCTCCCCAGCGAACTGCGAAGGATCTCGATCACCGTCCTGAGGTCCTCGATGGGCACCTGCCCCGGCGCCGAGCTGCCCTGGCCGATGGCGAAGGTCAGCGTCGAACCGAACATCCAGCCGCACATCCTCGTCAACGAGCCGTACTCTCCCATCGACATGCTCAGCAGCGGGATGCGCAGCACCTCGTCGGCCCTCAGCGTGGCCGAGAGGAGTGTGAGCACGTCGTCGAGCGACCGCGGCATGACCGCGACCTTCGCCGCGTCCGCGTCCATCCGCTGCGCGTCCAGGAACTTCTGATGCAGCACGCCCGCGGGCGGCGTCCGTTCGAAGTCATGGAAGGAGAGGATCAGCTTCACGTCGCCGCGGCGGGAGGCCTCCCGGATGCGGCGCACGTCCTCGGCCGCGTTGCCGAGCTCGAGGTCGACGAGGTCGATCGAGCCGCTGGCGCACGCGGCCTCGTACAGGCCGAGCACCTCCGGCTCGGAGATGGGGACGGGCCGTCCGCCTTCCCGGGGCGAGCGCCTCGTGAAGATGAGCGGGACCTCGCCGGCGTCCTTGGCCAGGGCGGCCTTGATGGCGCGGGCGGCGTCGACGACCTCGTCCGCCCTGGCGATCCGCTCGAAGAAGTCCACGCGCCATTCGACGACGTCAGGGTGCTTGGCGGCGACGGCCGCCGCCTCCTCGACGAGGGCCTCCCGCGTGCTACCCACGAGCGGTGTGCAGACGAGCGGGAGCTTCCCGCCGCCGACGGGCTTCCCGTGCACCTCGATGCGCTTGCGCGTGGCTCCTCCGGCGGCAGGCCGGGCGGGCTCGCGCGAGTCCGGCGGCGGCGCCACCGGAGCGCCGAACGTCGCGGGCGGCTCCGGCGTCGTCTCCAGCAGCTTCACCGCCCGGACCACCTCCGCCACGACCTGCTCCGGCGTGAGACGGTCCGTGTGGACGGTCCAGTCCGCGAGCGCGTAGACCGATTGGCGCCTTTGCTTGAGCGCGCGGATCGCGTCGAGCGGGTCCGCCGCGCCCAGCAGCGGGCGGGTAGCGTCGGGGCTCGACTGCCGGAGCTGGCGCTGGATACGCTGGTGGAGCGCCTCGGGTCGTCCCTCGAGCGCGATGACCCACCCGTTGCTCGCCATCAGCCGGCGGTTCTCGACGCGCATGGGTGCGCCTCCGCCGGTCGCGACGACGAACGGCACCGCTCCGGCGACGGCGCGCAGCGCTTCCGCCTCGCGATCCCGGAAACCTGCCTCGCCTTCGCGCTCGAAGATCGCCGGGATCGTCATCCCGCTCCGCTCGGCGATCACGCGGTCGAGGTCGTGGGCCGGCCAGCCCAGCTCGGCCGCTACGGCGTGCGCGATCGTCGACTTCCCGGTGCCACTGAACCCGATGAGGTAGATCCCACGCGCCGCCACCTGCCCTCCACGTCTGCTCGGCACGCGACCCCGCCCGTCGAACGGCCGCCCCAGAGAATGGCCCTCTCACCGAGAGAAATCGCGATGCTAGGGGAGCGCGCCGACTGCCGTCAAGGACGCGCAGCGCGGACCCGCTGCCGGCTCCAGTACGCACACGCAGGTCTGGCAGCGAGCTCGCCGCGCCTGCCTCCGATCCGGGGGCGCACACAGGCAGGCACCGACGGGTGCCCTACAGACACCGCGAGGAGTCGCTCACCGCCCGGTACGTGGTGACCACGATCGCGGTGTTGCCGACGTTCGGGAACGAGTGGTTGAACGTGGAGCCGTCGATGATCACGATGCCCTCGTCCACGCCGGTCCAGGTGGAGACGATCGCCGCCCGGAGCCCCTGGAAAGTCCCGATGCTCGCCAGGGCGACGGTGCCCGAGAAGGTGCTGGTGCCGACGAAACGGTACTGGCCCTGGCCGAAGAACTCGAACTGAGCGACGGACCCGGCCGAGCCCCCCACCCCGGGGTTCGTGATGAACGCCCCCGACCAGCAAGGAGGGGTGGACAGGCTCTGGAACATGCTCTGGACGAGCGCGGCCTGATTGGCGGGGTCGCTCTCCACGGAGTATCCGGCACCGGGGTTGCGCGGGTCCAACGCCGCGCCGCCGCCTCCGCCAGAATCGCCGCCGCCGCAGGAGACAAGCATGGCGAGCGTCACGACCGTGGCGGTTCTCGTGCACATCGCGTTCACGCTCGTCATTTCCATCTCCTACTAGCCGAGGGCTCTCCCGGCCGCCATCCGAAGACGCCCAGATGCACGCGGGCGCGGGAGCGCGCGAGGCGCAGCAGGGCCAGGGCGTGCGCCAGCGCTCGCTCGTCCTCGCCGTCGAGCGCGATGACGTCGGGCGCCACGGGATCCTCGAAGGGCTCGTCTGCTCCAGGAAGGCCGACCGCCGCGCCCTCGCGCGCGAGCGCATACAACCCCTTCGGATCGCGCCGCGCGCATTCGTCCGGCGGCGTCGCGACGTGGATCTCGATGAACCGCGGCGCGAGCGACCGCGCCCGCTCCCGGTAGGCGCGGCGATGTGCGGTCGCCGGGACGATCACGGATAGTCCCTGCCGTGCCAGCAGCGCCGCGAGCCGCGCCAGCGCTTCATAGAACGCGTCTCGCTCCTCGGGACCGCGCCCCGCGGCACGCCCGAGCGCATCGCGGACCTCGTCGCCGTCGAGCAGGGCGCAGGGCACTCCGTCCGCGCGCAGCCGGCTCGCGAGGTACCCGCCGAGGGTCGACTTGCCCGACGCGGGTCGGCCCGTGATCCAGACCACCGTTCCCTGAGGCGCGACCTGCTCGCTCATCTGAATGCCTCGCTGCGCTCGGCGAACTCGTCAATCTCCAGGGGGCCTTCGCCCCCCTCCGCCGGCAAAGCCGTCGGAGCCTCCCCGACCGCGCCGCCGCAAGCTCCTCGCTCGCTCATCGGAACAGCTCCTCCGCGGCACCCGGGGCGAAGCTGATGGCGTCGAGCGCCCCCTCGGCCAGGTCGAGCAGCGCCCCGCGGGCGCCTGCCCCGAGCTCCGGGTAGAATTTCGGGCAGCCGAGCACGAGCGCCCGCCAGGCCAGGAAGGGAGCCGCCGTGCGGAGCACCTCGCTGTCTCCCGAACCGGCCAGGTACGAGCTCCAGAGCTGCCGCCACAGCGGCCCGAACCCGCGCTCCCACGTACCTGGAGCTTGCAGCGCGAAGAACACGTAGTTGATGGCGAGCGCCGTGAGGTCGTCTGCCGGATCGCCCCTGCCGCCGCGGCTCGCGTCGAGGGCGGTGAACTCCGTGCCGCCGGAGAAGACGATGTTGAAGGGGTGGAAGTCGCCGTGCGTGCGGTGGAGCCGCTCGGAGCGCTCCCGCAGCCGCCATCGCCAGTCGAGGCACCTGTGCTCGATCCGCTCCAGGCGCGCGCGGGGCGCGCCGGGAACGTCTGGAGGGTACGCGTCCACGATGCCGAAGATGCCCTCTCCGCTCCCGAGGAGGTCGCGGACGACGCGCCGCCAGGCGACCGCGTCGGCGGGCCCGCAGACCTGGTGGAGCTGCACCAGCCAGCGCGCGAGCGCGTCGCAACGATCCAGGTCCTCCCTCGTCGCGACCCCCTCGCGCGCGATCCGCCGCAGGTCGTCTGCGTAGAGTCGCCGGGACACAGCTCCTCGAGCGCGACCCGTAGCGCATCCAGGAGGTGTCCGATGCCGGCCCTGATGCAGCTCCCATCTCTTGCATTGCTCTCTCTGAGCCCTCCATTCTGGACCGTTTCCCCGAAGGGAGGTGCGGCACTCTGTCCGACGCATGGGTGGCAACCCGCCAGGAAGGTCAGCCTTCCTCACCGGTGACCACCGTTTGCAGCGCCCGCTCGATCTCGAGGGCGAGGCCCGCCACGGCGAGCGCCACCGCTGGAGTCAGACCCTCCCCCGATGCCAGCCGCGCCGGCTCGATGCCCCACAGGCGGTAGCGGACCCCTCCCATCTCCGGGCAGCCGACGGCGAGCCAGCGCAGGCTCTCGGGCAGGCTGAGCTGGTGCACCCCAGCGTGGCTCTGCGGGATGGCGAGGAGCTCGTCGTGCCCGATCCGGTGGATCGTTCCAGGCGGCGCTCCGCGGCTGAGCGCGTCCACGAGCCAGATCAGGGGCTCCCCGCTCCACAGCGACGGGAGACGCAGCGAGTCCTGGCCGCCCTCCTCGATGCGCGCCCCTTCCGGCAGCGCCGCGGCACGCTGTCGGGCACGCAGTCGATCGACGACCGCCGGCCCCGCGCCGTCGTCGGCCGCGAGCGAGTTCCCGAAGCCGACGACGAGCACTCGGCCGTGCGAGGTCAGGTTCCCCTCACCACGTGCACCGAGCACGAGATGCACGGGTCGTAGGCGCGCGCCACCATCTCCAGGCCGAGCTTGAGGCGCTGCTCCCGGATGTCTCGCTCCCGGGCGATCAGCGTCTCCGCGGCACGACGCATGTCGCGCTCGACGTTGGCCAGGTTCTGTGCGGTCGGCGTGATCACGTTGGCCGAGGCCACGCGGCCGTCGGTGTCGAGCACGTACTCGTGGAAGAGCGTGCCGCGCGGCACCTCGCGCGCAGCCACGCCGCGCCCGGCCCGCACCTCGTACCCGACCGCCTTCGCCGCGTCCGACGGCATGGCCAGCAAGACCTCGCACAGCTCCGCCCCGCGCTCGACGGCGTGGATGAGCTCCACCAGCTGGGCGCGGCCGTTCAGCAGGACGTTGTCGGCGACGCCGTCCGGGAACAGCCGCTGGAAGGCCTCGCGCGCGCGGCCGGCAAGGAAGTGCCCCCAGAGCTTCAAGCGGGCCAGCGAGCCCACCATGTAGGTCTCCCCCGAAGCGAGCGCCGAGTGCTTGGCGTGAGAGTGCTCGACCGTGTACTCGCGGACGAGGTCCGTGTAGCGCTCGACGGCGTACGCCTCGCCGCGCGAGGTGCACAGCACGTCGCCCCGGAAACGGTACGCCTCCTCGTGCGGCTTGAGCGCCACGTAGAGCGTCGGCCCGGCGGGCCAGTCGGGCACCGCGACGCTCGCCACCAGGTCCACCGTGCCCATGAGCGGGTCGAGGGCGGCGCGGAGAGCGTCCCGCAGCGAGCCGAGGTCCGCGGGCGCAGGCAGCCGTCCGAAGCCGCCCACCAGCAGATTCACGGGGTGGATGGCGCGGCCGCCGATGAGCTGCTGGACGCGGTTCCCGAGCTGCTTGAGCTTGAGCGCGAAGGCCACCTCGGCGGGATACTTCCCCGACATGGCGATCACCGACTCGAAGCCGAGGAAGTCGGGCAACACCAGGGCGAAGACGTGCAGCGCGTGCGACTCGATGGTGGCCCCCAGCTCCAGCAGGTCGCGCAGGTGGAGGACGCGCTCCGGGGGCTCGATCCCGAGCGCCTTCTCGATCGCGCTGAGCGCCGTCACCGTGTGGCTCGCCGAGCAGATGGCGCAGACGCGGGTGATGATGCCCTGGACCTCGAGGAAGTGCTTCCCCTTGAGCAGCGCCTCGTAGTAGCGGCTGCCCTCGAAGACGTCCAGGTTCACCTCGTGGACGACGTCGCCCACGATGCGCACGTGGATCCCTCCGTGCCCCTCGACGCGCGCCAGATGCGAGACCGTGACTGTCCTAGCGTGCTGGGGATTCACGGCGCACCTCCTGCTCGAGGCCGAGCTTCATCCAGACGGGAGCGGAGAAGGTCTCCATCCGCCTCGCGATGTCCATCCACGAGATGCCGCGATCCTTGAACATCGTGATGTTGGCGTCGTAGTTGGGCTCCTCGACCGGGCCGCGGCAGCCGGCGCAGGCCACGCCGTGCGAGGGGCACCTCGCGCCGCAGCCGCCGCGGGTCATGGCGCCGCAGCAGACCTCGCCCCGGTAGACCACCCGGCACAGGTTCTCGTTCGCCTTGCACTCCCAGCACACCGGGACGCGCGGCAGCTCGGCCCGGGTGCCGGCGAGCAACGCGTTCACGACCTTCAAGAATTCGTGCCGCTCGATGGGACAGCCCGGCAGCAAGATCTCGAAGGGCACGAAGTGAGAGGCCGGCCGCGCCTCCAGCGTGTCGAGATGGGCCGCGCCCTTGGCGTACACCGCGCGGGCCAGCACCTCGCGCGGCAGCTCGTTGCGCATGGCCGGCAGCCCGCCCCAGACTGCGCAGGTCCCCAGCGCGACCAGCGTGGTGGACCGCGCCCGCACCTCCTTGAGCGCGTCGAGGTCCCGCTGGGTGGCGACCACCCCCTCCACGAAGGCGATGTCGAGGCGGCAGGCGTGGTCGTTCTCCGACTTCACCATCACCCAGTCCACG
>Ga0299915_10002194_pt1 | contig 14277 bp, 14 predicted proteins | sample RVTome_13_FD_200263 | JGI IMG/M metagenome (GOLD analysis project Ga0299915, IMG submission 200263) | Soil microbial communities from uranium-contaminated site in the Upper Colorado River Basin, Wyoming, United States - RVT92D227 (version 2) ...
CGACAGCCGCTATTTCGAGTGCGCCGAAAGGGTCTATAACGTCCGCCGCATGCTCGGCGGAGAGTCCGGCGCGCTGGCCAATATCGGGCTCGTCCTCAAACCCGGGAAAACGCTCGATATCCGCGTCCTCCTGAGCGACCGCCCGGAGACCCTGCCGACCACGAGCCGGGTCCTGGCCTTTAACGGCGTCCAAGACACGTTGGATTTCGAGGTAACGGCTTCTGAAGGGTTCCGCCTCTATTACCAGGTCCAGTTCCGCGAAGGGAGCGGGGCCTGGGCGGCGCACGCCCCGCGGACATTCAAGCTTCCAACTCGATCCCTGGAGCAGGGAGGCGAGGTCGTCGTCCTGCTCATCGGGGACGACCATACCTTCGACGACGCCGACTACGCCGTCCCGGCCGAGTATGCGGGCGTCAAGCTCAGCGGCGATTACGTCAACACGTTCCTGAAAACCTTGCGGACCAAACCGAACTGGGCGGGCGACGTGCCCCTCAAGGCGCTCCGCAACGGCTTCACCCTGGCCCAGTCGCTCCGCCACATCATGGCCGAAGAAGACCCGGATCTCATCCTCGATTTAGGGGACGCGAACGGGATCGGCGCCAACTACAAGTGGCCCGGCTTTGGCATCTCGACCACGGGCCTGACCGACCGTGACTATAACTGGATCGCCCAAACGTTCTGGCTCCGGATGCGGAAGATGTACTCCCTCGTGATGCCCAATGTCCCCTACTGCATGGCCCTCGGGAATCACGACGGCGAGGAGGTCTGGAACACGGCCAGATTCCGGGCCAAGGAATGGCGGCTGAAGCTCTGCCCCTGGCCGGACTGGACCCTGTTCTCTGAAGGCGGCCATCCCGAAGGGAACTACTATGGGTTCTCGCTGGGGACCGATAAGAACGGCGAGGGCGGGGCGAGGTTCCTCGTCCTCGACGTCACGGCTTTCTGCTCCGGCCTGCCCCGCAGGCCCGAAGAGTGGACGCTCGGGGAATCCCAGCTGAGGTGGTTCGAAAAGGCGCTCGCCCAGGGCGGACGCGAATGGACTTTCGCCTGCCTCCACCACGTCCTCGGCGGGTGGCCGGCCGGCCCGGACGAAAGCCGGTATGACGTCGCCTACGGCCGCGGCCCGCTCTTTACGGCCGCCGATTATGCCGGCATCGCCGACCCGGCTAAAATCGAGCAGGTGAAGTTGACCGAGATGGCCGTCAAGCACGGCTTGAACGCCTTCCTCTATGGCCACGACCACATCTCCGCCGTCCACCGGATCGGGAAGACAGACAATAACAAGGACCTCCTGGGCATCTGCGCCGGCTCGACCAAGTATGTCGGCGAGGCCGCCTGGTGGAAAGGCCCCTTCTGGACGAAGCACTACGGCAACTCCGCCGGCAACCCGCCGCAGTTCTGGGGACCGCCCGGCATCACCAAGCTCGTTATCCGCGACGGCGAGATGAAGGTGGATTTTATTAAGACGGGCACCTCCGCACATTCCAACCATCCGTTCGCGGCGACCCTGGGCACCGTCCTGAGCCGGCTCGTCGCCGAAAGCCCGCCGGCCTCTCTCGCCCTGGATCGCTCGACCTTGACGTTCACGGCCGCTGAGCGAGGGACGCCGCCGCCGCATCAGTCGTTCCGCGTGCTGAATCGCGGGGCCCGGGCTCTGCGCTACCGCATCACGGCGAACGTCTCCTGGCTCGAGGCCACCCCCCCCGCCGGCGCCACCTGGGGCGAGGCCGACGAGATCTCCGTCGCGGTCAACATCACGGGCCTTACGCAGGGGACTCATACTGCCGAGTTGACCGTCGACGACTATGGGGTCATCGGAAACCCGCAGAAACTGACCGTCACCCTGGAGTTGGGCCCGCCCCCCCTGTACGCGCCGCTCGAATTTAAAGCCGACAGGCGTTCCGCGGGCGCCCCCCTGGGTTTGGACAGACTGGTTTTTCTGAGCTGGAAAGAGAATTCCCTCAACCGCGGGGTGAAGAAATACCGGCTGTATCTTGAGTCTCCGGACGGGACCTGGTATCTGCTCGAGGAGTTCGGGTCGACCCTCAGGCAGGCCGTCGTGAAGCGGCCCAGGGGGGAAACTTCGGCCAGGTTCGGCCTCCGCGCCGCGGACGCCGCGGGCCGGGAGGGTCCCGCCGCCCTGACCGCCGGCTAGGCCGCACCCCGCCAACCTCGGAAGGCATGGCGGTGCCGGGGCCTATCGGTGCCAGCCCCGAGTTTCCTTGCGGGAATCGCGGGGCCGGGGCCTATCGGTGCCAGCCCCGCCTATCTCGCAAGAAATGGCGGGGCCGGGGCCTATCGGTGCCAGCCCCGCGGACCCTGGCGGGAATCTCGGGGCCGGGGCCTATAGGTACCTGTCCCGCTTATCCCGGGAGGAATGGCGGGGTCAGGGTCAACCCCGACCAAATCTCCGGGGCTCCGCCGGGGGTAGGGGGTTTGACCCGTTCGCCAGCGTGGCCTGATTCCTTGGGTACCAGCCCCGCCTGTCCCGGAAGGAATGGCGGGGCAGGGTTAAACCTAGCCATGGCGCGGCTAAGGGCGCGGGGAGGGGGGTTTGACAACCTCCGGGGCATCCACTAGAATTTTAGGGGTCCTTCGCCATGACCGAGAAAAAAGTCCTGCTTGTCGATTACGACGCTCAGAGCCTGGAGAAGCTCACCGAGCTCATGCGGACCCAGAAGGTCCAGATCCTCAAAGCCGCGGACGGCCAAGCGGCCTACGACATATTCCAGACGGAGAAGCCGGACCTGGTCGTCCTGGAGGCCTTCCTTCCCAAGATCCACGGCTTCGACCTGACCAAAAAAATCATCCATGATTCGCGCGGCCGGGTGCCCGTGATCATCATCACCGGGCTTTACCGGGGACCTCACTACCGGCACGAGGCGCTGGCCTCGTTCGGGGCCGCCGAATACTTCGAGAAGCCGCTCGACGCCGAGAAATTCCTCGGCACGGTCGCCCACCTCCTGCATGGCGAGGACGAGATCGAGGACGACCTGCCCGATTCCGCCGTCGTCATCGCCAGCCTTTCCCAGCGCGTCAAGGAGCAAGGCTCACGCCGCCGGAGCTGAGCGCCGGCGAGGAGCGGAGAGGACCATGAGCGCCACGAACGACAGCCTGTGGACGCGCTGCAACAGTTGCCAGAGGATCCTCTATAAGCAGGACATCCTCGACAACCTCTCCGTCTGCCCGTCCTGCGGCTTTCATTTCCGGATCTCGGCCACCGAACGGCTGATCATGCTCTTCGACGACGGGCAATACGAGGTCCTCGATCAGAATATCTACCCCGTGGATGCCCTCCACTTCGTCGACAGCAAGCCGTACGCGGCCCGGCTCGCCGAGAACCAGGAGCGGACGGGACTCGCCGAGGCCATCGTCACCGCCAAGGGCACCCTGGGCGGCATCCCCGTCTACATCCTGGCCATGGAATTCGATTTCCTCGGCGGCAGCGTGGCTTCGGTCGTCGGCGAGAAGATCGCCCGGGCCGCCGAGCGGGCCGTCGCCGAGCGCTGCCCGGTCATCATCATCTCGTGCTCCGGCGGCATGCGGATGCAGGAGGGCATGCTCTCCCTGATGCAGATGATCAAGTCGAGCGCGGCCGTCGCCAAGCTCGGCGAAGCGGGCTTGCCGTACATCTCCGTCTGCACCGACCCGACGACGGGCGGAACGACGGCCAGCTTCGCCATGCTCGGCGACATCAACATCGCCGAGCCCCAGGCCCTCATCGGCTTCGCCGGCGCCCGCGTCATCGAGCAGACGATCAAGGAGAAGCTGCCCAAGGGCTTCCAGCGCGCGGAGTTCCTCCTCAGCCACGGGATGCTCGACGCCGTCGTCGAGCGGAAGCAGCTCCGGACCTTCCTCATCCGGGCGCTGCGCCTGTTCCTCAAACAGCCGCAATGAACCGCGCCCAGTCTCAGGCCTACCTGGGACACCTCCAGAAATTCGGGATCCGGCTCGGGCTCGACACGATCCGCGAGATCCTGGCCGGCCTGAAAAACCCCCAGGACCGGTTCCCCAGCGTCCTGGTGGGCGGCACGAACGGCAAGGGTTCGGTCTGCGCCATGCTGACCGCGATGCTCGCCGCCGACGGCTGCCGCGTCGGGCTCTACACGTCGCCCCATCTCGTCCGGGTCGAGGAGCGCATCCAGGTCGACCGCCGGCTCATTCCCGCCCGGACCTTCGGCCGGCTTCTCGGCCGCGTCCGGGAGACGAGCGAGGCGCTTCTCGCGGCCGGCCGGATCGCGGCCTCGCCCACCTTTTTCGAGGTCCTCACGGCGGCGGCGTTCCTCCATTTCGCCGAGCGGCGGGTCGACATCGCCGTCCTGGAGGTCGGGCTCGGCGGCCGCTTCGACGCCACGAACGTGGTCCGGCCGCTCGTGGCCGCCATTACCTCGATCGGCCACGACCACCAGGGGCATCTCGGCCGCACCCTCGGGCGGATCGCTTTCGAGAAAGCCGGCATCCTCAAGCCCGGCGTGCCGGTTGTCTGCGGGCCGCGTCCGGGAAGCACCGCCTATACCGCTATCCGCAAGCGGGCAACGGCGCTCGACGCGCCCTTCATCGGGGCCTTCGACCGGGGCCGCCTCGGACCGGCGGACGCGGGCGGCCGTTTCGTCTTCCGCCGCGCCGGCCGGACCTATCGCTTCAGGCCGTCCCTCGCGGGCCGTCACCAGGGAGAGAACGCCGCCGTGGCCATCCTCGTCGCCGAGGAGCTCGGCCGGACCTGGCGGCCGCTCCGGAAGAGCCGCATCATCGCCGGCGTCGAACAGGCGCGCTGGGAGGGCCGGCTGGAAACGGTCTCCGCCCGTCCCGCAGTCATCCTCGACGGCGCTCATAACGAGGAGGGCGCCGCGGCGCTCGCCGCTCATGTGCGGCAAACTTTAAAGGGACGGATCATCCTGGTCTTCGGCGTCCTACGGGACAAGGACATCCGGGCCATGACCCGGCACCTCTTCCCCCTGGCGGACACGGTCGTCCTGACGCGGGTCCCGAATGACCGGGCGGCGGACCCGGCGGCGATCGCCGCGCTCGCCCCCGCCTTTCGGGGCCGCCTGCTCCTCGAGCCCGACCCTCGCCGGGCCGTGGCCCTGGCGCGGCGGGAAGCGGGCGGAAAGACGCCCATCGTCATCACCGGGTCGCTCTTTCTCGTCGGCGAGGTCAAAAGGCTGCGCCTCTTTCCGGCCTGAAGCGGCCCCCCCCGCGGCGCCCGGCCGCCTTGCAATTTTTCCCTGAAAATGCTAAATTTCAAGGCTACTTTTTCAGCCGAGAAAAAGCCCGATGCTCTCCATCGACGCCTCGCTCATCGTTGTCTTTGTCCTGGTCTGGATCCTCGTCCTCGTCCTCTCGCGCGTTTTCTTCAAGCCCGTCATCCGGGTGATGCGGGAGCGGGAAACGCGCATCGCGAAGGACAAGGACGAAACCCGGCAGGCTCTCGAGGCTTATGCGCAGGACCTGAGGAGGATCGAAGACGGGCTGAAAGAGGCCCGTCTTGAGGCCGCCCGCATCCGCGAGAGCGCGGCCGAGGGGTCGCAGCGCGAGAGGGCCCGCCTTCTCCAGGAGGTCAACGCCGAGCGGCGGGCCCAGGTGGACAAGGCCCGGGCCGAGCTTCAGGCCGAGGTCGAAAGGCTGAAGAAAGAGCTGGAGGCGAGGACGGACGACCTGGCGGGAGAAGTCGAGCGGAGGCTCCTGAACTGACATGCGCCGGAGAATGATCGCCCTGGCCCTCGCTCTCCTGCCCCTGGCCCTCGGCCTCGGCGCCGAGGAGGCCGGGCACGGCCGGGCGTCCCTGGATTTCATCGGTCGGGTCATCAACTTCGTCGTTCTCTTCGGCGGGCTTTTCTATTTTCTGCGGAAGCCGGTCAAAGCCTACTTTGACCGACGCGTGCGGGACGCCGCCGCCTCGTTAGGCGGCGCGGAAGAAGGCCGGCGCGAGGCCGAGGGGAAGTTCCGGCAGTCGCAGGTCCGGCTGACCGAACTGGCCGTCGAAGTCCAGGATGTGAAACGGCGAGCCGAGGAGGCCGCGCGGGAGGAACAGGAGCGGATCTTCGTGGCCGGGATCGAGGAGGCCGCGCGGATACAGGGTCTGACGGCGCAGGAGATCGATTTGCAGCTCAAGGCGGGGATCAAGGAGCTCAAGGCCTTCGCCATCGAGCGGGCGGTCGTCCAGGCCGAAGCCCGCCTGCGGCAGCGGCTGAGGGCGGAGGACCAGGCCCGGCTCATCGACAGGTCCATAGAACGGCTGGCGGAGATCCATGAAAAACCTGGCCCTCGTTAAAAGGTACGCCCGCGGGCTCATCGGGGCCATGCAGGACGAAGCAGAATACCGCGCCGTGCTGGACGGGCTGCGGGACGTCCAAGCGGTCCTGGACGGACATCCCGAGCTCCGCTCCGTCATGGCCAGCCCCCTCCTCAACAAACGGAAAAAAGCTGAGGTCCTGCGGGCGGTCATCGAGCGGGGCGACGTCCAGGTGAAGGCGGGGCGGCTCGTTGGCCTCCTCCTCGAGCACGGGCGCCTGCCGTTGCTCGGGGAGGTCATCGCGGCCGTGCCTGAGCTCTGGAACGAACGTCAAGGCGTCCTGAGCTTCGAGGTCGCCTCGGTCATCCCGCTCACCAAGGCCCAACAAGAGCGCCTGGCGGAGCGACTGACGGCGGTGGAAGGCAGGCCGGTCAGCCTCGTCTACCGGATCGACCCCGGCCTTATCGGCGGGCTGGCCGTCCGGCGGGGGCATATCATTTACGACGCCTCCCTGCGAGGCGGACTCCAGCGACTCAGGGATCGGATCGAGCAAGAATAGAGGTCACCATGGCCATCAAGGCTGACGAGATCACCAAAGTCATCCAGCAGCAGATCCAGGGCTACCAGGCGGGGGTCGACATCCGGGAGGTCGGGACCGTGACGTCGGTCGGCGACGGGATCGCCCACGTCTACGGACTCGAACGGGTCATGTACAACGAACTCCTGGAGTTCCCGCGCGACGTCTTCGGCATCGCCCTCAACCTCGAGGAGGAGGGCGTCGGCGTCGTTCTCCTCGGCGAGACCCATCTCGTCCGGGAGGGGGACATCGTCAAGCGGACGCGGCGGATCATGCAGGTCCCCGCGGGCCCCGCCCTCGTCGGCCGGGTCGTGAACCCGCTCGGGATCCCGCTCGACGGCAAGGGGCCGGTCAAAGCGGAGGCGTCCATGTTCGTCGAACGTCTGGCGCCCGGTGTGGTCGACCGGCTGCCCGTCCGCGAACCGCTCCAGACGGGCATCAAGGCCATCGACGCGATGATCCCCATCGGCCGCGGCCAGCGCGAGCTCATCATCGGCGACCGCCAGACCGGCAAGACGATCATCGCCATCGACACCATCCTCAACCAGCGCCATTCCGACGTCGTCTGCATCTATGTCGCCATCGGCCAGAAGAACTCGACCGTCGCCCAGATCGTCAAGACGCTCGAGGACTCTGACGCCATGTCCTACTCCATCGTCGTGGTCGCCTCGGCCAGCGACCCCTCGCCCCTGCAATACCTGGCGCCCTTCGCCGGCTGCGCGATGGGAGAGTACTTCCGCGACAACGGCCGCCACGCCCTCCTGATCTACGACGACCTCTCCAAGCATGCCGCCGCCTATCGTGAGATCTCGCTCCTCCTCCGGCGGCCGCCCGGCCGCGAGGCCTATCCGGGCGACGTCTTCTTCCTCCATTCCCGGCTCCTCGAAAGGGCGGCCAAGCTCAACGACGAGCTCGGCGGCGGGTCGCTCACCGCCCTGCCGATCATCGAAACCCAGGCCGGCGACGTTTCGGGCTACATCCCGACGAACGTCATCTCCATCACGGACGGCCAGATCTACCTCGAGCCCGAACTCTTCAACGCCGGCGTCCGGCCGGCCATCAACGTCGGGATCTCGGTCTCACGCGTCGGCGGCAGCGCCCAGGTCCGGGCCATCCGCCAGGTCGCCGGGAAGCTCCGCCTCGACCTCATGCAGTACCGGGAACTCCTGACCTTCGCCCAGTTCGGGACCGAGCTCGATAGGTCGAGCCAGGCCCAACTCGACCGGGGCGCGCGGCTCATGGAAGTCCTCAAGCAGGAACAGTACGCGCCCCTGCCGGTCGAAAAGCAGGTCCTCATCATCTACGCCGGCAACCGCGGCTTCCTGGATGAGTTCCCGGTCGACCGGATCCGGGCCTATGAGAAAAAACTCTATGAGTTCGTCGAGCAGAACCACCCCGACATCCTGACCCGCATCGCCGAGAAGAAGCAGATCGACGCCGCCCTGGACGAGGCCCTGACCGAGGCCCTCCAGGAATTCGTCGCCGCATTCAAGCAGGATACGACCTGACCCATGCCGACCCTCCTCGACCTCCGCCAGCGGATCCGGAGCGTCCGGAACAGCCAGAAGATCACCCAGGCCATGAAGACCGTCTCGACCGCCAAATTCCGCAAAGCCCAACGCACGGTCCTCGAGTCCCGGCCCTACTGGCATCTTTTCCCGGACCTCGTCGGACGGGTCGCAGCCTGGGCCGGCCGCGACGTGCATCCACTCTTCGCCCGGCGCGAGGAGCGCCGCATCGAGGTCGTCCTCATCGCCTCGGACAAGGGGCTGGCCGGCGCCTTCAACTCCAACCTCTTCCTCCGGGCCCAAACGTTCCTGTGCGAGAAGCAGGCGGCCGGCGTCGATCCGCGGCTGGTCGTGTTGGGGAAGAAGGCGGTCCAGGTCTTTCGCCGGGAGCCCTGGCCGATCGACCGGAGCCGGGCGGAGCACACCGACAAGCTGGAGCCTGAGGAGATCCGCGAGCTCGGGGAATTCCTCATGCGCCTTTTTATCTTCCAGCGGACGGATGCCGTCTACGTTGTTTCGAACGAGTTCCGGTCCATTATCGCCCCGCAGCTCGCCGTCGTCCGGCTGTTGCCCGTCGCGGGGCCGGACACCGGCGCGGCCGGCGGTGTCGCTCCGGACTGGGAGCCCGAGGGGCCGGTCCTCCTGCGCTCGATTCTGCCGCGCTACGTCGAGAGCCAGCTCTATCACGCCCTGGCCGAGTCCCAGGCCGCCGAGCAAGCCGCCCGGATGATGGCCATGGACAACGCGACCAAAAACGCCGAAGAACTCATCTCCGACCTGACCCTTTTTCTTAACAAGGTCCGCCAGGCCGGGATCACGAAGGAACTGCTGGAGATCATGACCGCCGTCGAGGCCCTCAGACAGGAGGCCTAGGGAGAACGCCATGGAGAAGCAGCCGGATAAAGTCGTCGGGCACGTCGTCCAGGTCATCGGCCCCGTCGTCGACGTCGCCTTCAAGGACGCCGCACCGCCCGAGATCTACACGGCCATCCGCATCACGAGTGAGGGCTTCGACGTCCCCGAACCGGTCGACATCATCGTCGAGGCCGAACAGCACATCGGCGAGGACAAGGTCCGCTGCGTCTCCATGCACCCGACCGACGGCCTGTCGCGCGGCATGAAGGCCGTGAGCCTGGGGCGGCCCATCGAGGTCCCGGTCGGCGAGGGGACGCTCGGCCGCATTCTCAACGTCGTCGGCCAGCCGGTGGACCATCTGGGTCCCGTCAAAGCCGAAAAGTACTACTCGATCCACCGTGTCCCGCCGCCCCTCGAGGAGCAAAGCACCACGCTCGAAATGTTCGAGACCGGCATCAAGGTCATCGACCTCATCCAGCCCTTCCTCAAGGGCGGCAAGATCGGACTTTTCGGCGGTGCCGGCGTCGGCAAGACCATCATCATCATGGAGCTCATCCGGAACGTGGCCACGAAGCACGGCGGCTACTCCGTCTTCGCCGGCGTCGGCGAGCGAACGCGCGAGGGCAACGACCTCTGGCTGGAGATGAAGCAGTCGGGCGTTCTCGCTAAAACGGCCCTCATCTACGGCCAGATGACGGAGCCGCCGGGCGCGCGGCTGCGGGTCGGCCTCTCGGCCCTTTCGGTCGCCGAATACTTCCGCGACGAGATGAACCAGGACATCCTCCTTTTCATCGACAACATCTTCCGCTTCGTCCAGGCGGGCTCGGAGGTCTCGGCCCTGCTCGGCCGGATGCCCTCGGCCGTCGGCTACCAGCCGAACCTGGCCACCGAACTCGGGGAGCTCGAGGAGCGGATCACGTCGACGAAAAAGGGTTCCATCACTTCGGTCCAGGCGATCTATGTGCCGGCGGACGACTATACGGACCCGGCGCCGGCCACGACCTTCTCCCACCTCGACGCGACGACGAACCTTTCGCGGGCCCTGACCGAGATGGGGATCTACCCGGCCGTCGACCCGCTGGCCTCCTTCTCGCGCATCCTCGACCCGCGGATCGTCGGCGAGGAGCACTACCGGGTCGCCCGGCGCGTCAAGGAGATCCTCCAGCGCTACAAGGCCCTCCAGGACATCATCGCCATCCTGGGCATCGAGGAGCTCTCCGAGGAGGACAAGCTCGCCGTCGCCCGGGCCCGCAAGATCCAGCGCTTCCTCTCCCAGCCCTTCCATGTCGCCGAGCAGTTCACCGGCCGCGAAGGCAAATACGTCACCGTCGAGGAGACGGTCAAGGGCTTCAAGGAGATCTGCGAGGGGCTCCACGACGACAAGCCCGAGCAGGCCTTTTACATGGTCGGGGCCATCGACGAGGTCGTCCAGAGAGCCGAGGAATTGAAAGTGGCATGAGCGACGTCACGCCCCGCTTCCACCTCAAGGTCATCACGCCGCGCAGTCTGGTCGCGGAGACCGAGGTCGAGGAGCTGTCCCTGCCGACCCTCGAGGGCTACATCGGCATTCTGCCCGGCCACCGGCCCTTGTACGTCGGCCTGGGGCGGGGGGTCCTCAGCTTCCGTGCGGGCCGGGACGAGGAACGGGTCGGGGTGGCTGGCGGCTTCGCCCAGGTCGGGCCCGACGCCGTCCTGGTCATGACGGAGCTCAGCGGCGATGACGACGCCTGAGATCCGTCCGGGGGCCGGCGAAACCCTGGACGGTTTTTACCACGGCCGCATCCGGATCCTCCAGCAGAAGACGGGCTATCGCTTTGCCGTGGACGCGCCGCTGCTGGCCGACTTCATCCGGACCGGGCCCGACGAGGATCTCCTGGAGATCGGCACGGGGTGCGGGGTCATCGCCCTCCTCCTCAGCCTGAAACCGTTCCGCTCTCTCATCGCCCTCGAGGTCCAGGCCGAGCTGGCCGAACTCGCGCGGCGCAACGTGGCCCTGAACGGCCTCGAAGGCCGGATCACGGTCCTGCGGACCGACGCCCGCGATTTCGCCCCCGGCCGGCGTTTCGACGTCGTTTTCTCCAACCCGCCCTACGTCCGGGCCAGGGGCGGCCATCTCAGCCGGAGCCCCCAGAGGTCCGCGGCCAAGCATGAGCTCCGCGGGACGATTTTTGATATAATGCGGAAGACCCGGGAGCTCCTCAAGGAGGGCGGGCGGGCCTACTACATCTTTCCGGAGAGACGGAGACACGATCTCATGACGGCGGCCAAAGCGGCGGACCTTGGATTGAAGACCCTCCGCCCTGTCCGGCCGCGTGCTACGGAGCCGGCCAATCTCGTCCTCGTCGAGCTCGGCCCGGCGGCCGGAACGGGGGAGGCGACGACCCTTCCGCCGTTCATCCTCTTCGGGGACGACGGCGCCTACACGGCCGAGGCGGAGCGCGTCTTCGCCGGGAGGACGGGACCGTGACCCTCGTCGCAAACCTCCGCACCGTCTGGCGGTACCGGGTCCTCATCCAGAACCTCGTCAGCCGCGAGCTCAAGGCCCGCTACCGGGGGACGATCCTGGGCTTTTTGTGGTCCTTCCTGAATCCGCTCCTCCTCATGACCGTCTACACCGTCGTCTTCGGGCTCATCCTCAATCCGCGCGACCCCGCCATCGGCGCCACGCCCTGGCTCTACTCCCTCTACATGTTCTGCGGCATCCTCCCCTGGACCTGGTTCTCTTCGTCCTCGCTCGAGTCGGCCAACGTCCTGATGATCAACGGCAACCTCATCAAAAAGATCCTTTTCCCGGCCGAGGTCCTGCCCGTCGTCACCGTGACTGCAAACCTCATCCATTTCTTCTTCGGGCTGCCCATCCTCCTCATTTTCATCCCCATCATGGGCAAGTCCTTCACGCCTTATATCCTCTTGCTGCCCCTTGTCATCCTCATCCAGTACGTCTTCACCCTCGGCTTCAGCCTCCTCATCTCGGCCTTGACCGTCCACTTCCGCGATATCAAGGATATCCTGTCCAACGTCATGATCTTCTGGTTCTTCTCGACCCCCATCATTTACTCCCTCAAGATGGAGGTCCTGCAGCGGTTCAAGATCGTCAAGCTGCTCCTCAACCTCAACCCCATGACCCACATCATCGAAGGCTACCACGCCTGCTTTTTCTACGGCGAGCTCATCCCCTGGAAGCGACTGAGCGTGACCCTGATTGTCTCGCTCATCCTCTTTGCCTTCGGCTACACGGTCTTTGACCGGCTGCGCGATTCGTTCCCGGAGGAAGTCTGATGATCGCCATCGACGTCGAAGGCGTTTCGCGGATCTATCAGAAGTACTCCGCCCGGCATCGTTTCTCGACCTTCAAGAGCGCCCTCGTCCGGGGCGACCTCTTTCGCACCCTGCGGCCCGATGAAGTGGTCGCGGCTCTCGACGACGTCAGCTTCAAGGTCGAGAAGGGCCGGACGTTCGGCGTCATCGGCGAGAACGGCTCGGGCAAGAGCACGCTCCTCAAACTCGTAGCGGGGATCTCCAAGCCGACGGCCGGCCGGATCGCGGTCGAGGGCAAGGTCTCGGCCCTCATCGAGCTCGGGGCGGGCTTCCACCCCGAGATCACCGGCCGGGAGAACGTCTTCATCAACGGGATCATGCTGGGATTGTCGAAGAAGGAGATTCAGCAGAAGTTCGACCAGATCGTCCGCTTCGCCGAACTCGAGGACTTCATAGACGCCCCGGTCAAGACCTATTCCTCCGGGATGTATATGCGGCTCGGCTTCTCGGTCGCTATCAACGTCAACCCGGACATCCTTCTCATCGACGAGGTGTTGGCCGTCGGCGACGCGGCCTTCATCCCCAAGTGCCTCGACCGCATCGACGACTTCCGCCGCCGGAAAAAAACCATCCTTTTCGTCAGCCACGACTTGAGCACCGTCGAAAAGGTCTGCGACCGGGTTATCTGGCTCAAGAACGGCAAAGTCATGACGATCGGCGAGCCCAAGCGGGTCGTGGACGCCTACCTTCAGGATGTCGCCGCCAAGCAGGAACAGTCCTTCGCCAAGGCCCGCGGAGAGCGCCAGGCGGCCGCCCAGACGTACGAAGAGGAGAGGCGGGAGAACCGCTGGGGCCTGCGCGAGGTCGAGATCAAGCGAGTCACCTTGCGCAATCTGACCGGCCAGGAAAAGCACGTGTATGCGCCGGAGGAAGGGATGGTCATCGAGCTGGAGGTCGAGTCGTACTCCAAGATCAAGGACTTCGTCTTCGGCATCGGGATCTACAACTCGCAGGGCATTTCCTGCTACGGGACGAACACCAACCTGGAAGAATTCGAGCCCCGGCTCATTCAGGGCGGAGGCCGGGTGGCCTGCCGCATCGAACGGCTCAACCTCGTCAACGGGACCTACTACCTCGACGTCGCGGTCCACAAAAAGGACGGCTATCCCTACGACTACCATCGGAATCTCTATTCGTTCCTCGTGACCTCGACGCTCAAGGACGTGGGCGTGGCCCGGCTTCCGCACCGCTGGGAATTCTCGCCGGAGATCGATATCAAGGCGCCGCCGAAGGAATGAGCGACGGCGCGCGTAGCATAGATAGGCCCGCCAATCGGCAGGCTCAAGGAGGTTCGCGATGAGAAAAACGGTCGCCTGGGCGATCCTGGCGTCGGTTATCTTATTGGCCGCGGCTTGCGCGCCGGGGCCGAACGACGCGGAGAAAACGCCCGATAAAGAGGGGCATGTCGCCGGTTTCTGGAAGGGCCTGTGGCACGGCCTGATATCGCCGGTGACCTTCATCATCTCGCTCTTTTCGAAGACCGTCCGGCTCTACGAGGTCCACAACAACGGCGGCTGGTACAACTTCGGATTCGTCATCGGGGCCGGGCTCTTCCTGCAGGGCGGCATCCTGGGCGGACGGAAGGCCTGCAAAAGGAGAGGGTGAGGACGGGGGACGATGGAGCAGCCGCAGAAGACGGGGCGCCGGCCCGGCAAGGTCCTGGGCCTGGCGGCGCTTCTGCCCGTCCGGAAAGAACTCCGGAGAGCGGGCCGGACCGTCGTCTTCACCAACGGCTGCTTCGACCTCATCCACGGCGGACACGTCGAGCTCTTCCGGAAGGCGAAGCG
>Ga0299915_10002195_pt1 | contig 14273 bp, 17 predicted proteins | sample RVTome_13_FD_200263 | JGI IMG/M metagenome (GOLD analysis project Ga0299915, IMG submission 200263) | Soil microbial communities from uranium-contaminated site in the Upper Colorado River Basin, Wyoming, United States - RVT92D227 (version 2) ...
GTCTTCGGTCAGACCGCGTGCATCCATCGATGCCTGATCGACATACAGCTTCTCGATGTCGTAGCCTTCCAGCGCACGGTAGGTCTTGGAGAAATCCTTGACCTCGATGCCCTTGCTGTCGATGCCCTTCATCAGCTGGTACACACCGTCATCGGTGAAGACCATGCTCACATCCTGATCGAAAGCAGCGGTAATCAGCACCACTTCCAGACCTTCCAGCGCGTACACGGTACCGTGCGGCGCCTTGCGGTTCAGGAACATGAATTTCTTGACGATGCCGGAGCCGTCATCCATATCATCCATATCGCTCATCTCGTTATTCCTCAATCACCGAACGTCACGAGACGATCGTACTGAATACCCATTTCCACCAGCTGACCCAGACCGGAAATCCGGAAGCCGGGCGCCAGAACGTCGTCATTGATGCCGCGACGCTGTGCGGCAGCCACACACACGACCAGATCAACGCCATGGTCGGCAGCCAGCTTGGACCAGCGCGCGGAGACGTTGCGGTCATCCTGCGGAGGCGTTGCCAGGCGGGTGGAGTTGTTCACGCCGTCATGGTAGAAAAAAACGCGCGGAACTGTGTGACCCTTCTCGATCGCCGTGCGGGCGAAGAGATACGCGGTGTCACTGGCCTGATGGGTGTAAGGCCCTTCGTTTACAAGAATGCCGAATTGCATGGCTAGCTCTAACTCCGAAAAATCCAGTCATTGTTATCACTTCTCCCGCCACGGCCCAAAACCGCGGCGGGTCGAACACATCCCAGTAATGCTTAGAAACGGATGTGCGTAGAAGCGTTCAGGTTGGCACGACCGCCACGCCAGTTATCGATGTGATACTTGGTGAAGGGCAGGCCGGTCTTCTCGAAGAATGCGGGCCAGCCAATGCGGTCGATCCAGTCGATCATGCGCTCCCACGGCTTGCCGTCTTCCTTGTAGGTGGCGAGGATCTTCTTGACGACTTCAGCCACTTCCGGCCAACGCGGTGCGTTGTTCGGAAGACCCGAAGCAACCAGCTTGTGGAAGGTCGGCTTGGAGCGGGCGTTGGAGTTCTTGCCGCCCACCCAGATCGCGATCTTGGAGTGCTCGGGATCGTTGATCTGCATCGGCGGGCACGGGGGGAAGCAGGCGCCGCAGCAGATGCACTTCTTCTCGTCGACTTCCAGCGAGGGCTTGCCGTTCACCAGCGCGGGGCGGATCGCAGCCACCGGGCAGCGTGCCACGACGGAGGGACGCTCACACACGTTGGCAACCAGATCGTGGTTGATCTTCGGCGGCTTGGTGTGCTGAACGATGATGGCGATGTCGGCCTGGCCGCCGCAGTTGATTTCGCAGCATGAGGTCGACAGCTTGACGCGGTTGGGCATCTCGCATTTGACGAAGTCGTCGTACAGCTCGTCCATCAGCGCCTTCACCACGCCGGAAGCGTCGGTGCCGGGGATGTCGCAGTGCAGCCAGCCCTGGGTGTGCGCAATCATGGACACCGAGTTGGCGGTACCACCGATGGGGTAGCCCTTGTCGTTCAGCGCCTTGATCAGCGGCTCAACCTTGGAACCATCAGCCACCATGTATTCGATGTTGGAACGCGCGGTGAAACGCACGAAACCGTCGCCATACTGGTCGGCGATGTCGGCCAGTTCGCGGATGGTGTAGTGATCCATCTGACGCTGGGTGCCGGCCTTGACCGTCCAGATTTCGTCGCCGGATTCAGCGCGGTGATACAGGACACCCGGCTTCGGATGGCTGTGGAAAGACCACTTGCCATAGTTCTTCACCATCACGGGGTGCATGTAGGGCATCGGATCCGGTGCGCCGGATTCGATAGGCGGACGTAGTTCTGCCATGTTTTATCTCCAACTGATTTAATGCACGGACCCCAGTTCGCACCGGGGCCCACGGTAAACGAAACTTAAGCGGCGGACTGCTTGTACTCGTTCCACTTCTCGACCTGCTCGTCCCAGTCGTCGGAACGGAAGTAAGGGTTGGAACGCGGCGAGCTGATCATGTTGGGATCGACCGGGATGTCCAGACCTTCAAGGAAGTTGGTCAGGCCGATACGCTCGATCATTTCACCGGTACGCTCGTGCTCCAGCGCGTTTTCGGCGAAGAAGTCGAGAATGTTGCGTGCCAGTTCGTTCAGCTTCTCGAAGTCCTCGTCGGACTCAAGCTTCATGAACGGGATGACCACGGTGCCCATGGAGGCGCCAATCTTCAGCACGCCCTTGCCGCCCACCAGGATGGTCACACCCTTGTCATTACCGGGCAGCAGGCCGCCGGGGATGACGTTCAGGCAGTGCATGCAACGCACGCAGTTTTTGTTGTCGATGCACAGGGTGTTGCCGTCGCCGAGGCTGGCAGCGGAGACATTCTCGCTGGCCTTGAACTTGTCAGAGGCAACCAGCGTGATGGCCTTGGTCGGGCACTTGCTGATCACGTCATTGACCAGGTCATTCATGCCGTGGGCCTTGAAGTAGTCCTGAACTTGCGCTTCGTTGACGCGGATGTTGTCGCGCCAGGTGCCGATGGTCGCCATGTCGGAACGCTGAATGGCGTTCATGCAGTCGTTCGGACAGCCAGAGAACTTGAACTTGAACTTGTACGGCAGGGACGGACGGTGCATGTCGTCCAGGTTATTGTTGATGACGGTGCGCAGCGCTTTGGCTTCGTCATAGCAGGACATTTCGCAACGCGAAGCGCCGACACAGGACATGGAGGTACGCAGCGCGGGGCCGGCACCACCGAGGTCGAAGCCCATCTCGTTGAATTCGTCAAACGCCTTCTGGACGTTTTCGGTCTTGATGCCCTGGAACATGATGTCGCCGGACTGGCCATGGAACGCGATCAGGCCCGAACCACCGGTTGCCGACCATACGTCGCACATCTTGCGCAGCAGGTCAGACGTGTAGTGCATGCCAGCGGGCGGCTGGATGCGCAGGGTATGGAATTCGGCCGCTTCGGGGAACAGCGGCTTGTGGTTTTCGTCCTTCAGCTCAGTGAAACGGGGGATCACGCCGCCGCCGTAACCGAACACACCAACCGTACCGCCCTTCCAGTAACCAAATTTGGTCTTGTAGGAGGTTTCCAGCTGACCCATCAGGTCAACCATCATGTCGTTATCTTTAGCCAGACGCTTCAGGCCGGACACGAAGCTGGGCCACGGGCCTTTCTCGAGCTCGTCCAGATTGGGCGTATCAATCATTTGCTTTGCCATTCTTCTCTCCTAGAAAATTTCGAAATGCCCGCTCAGCCGGCAGCTCAACGGTATTTCAGCATCGTATTGGCTAGACAGCTGCGTCACCATCATTCTCATGGGTAAAACGACTAGCCCATCGCGGTAGGGATATACCTACCCAAAAGGAGTAGATGGATTTCCCCAATGCGGTAATGCCTCATCCCCTCAAACAGTGAGACATTATGTGTCCCCACAGGAACCTATAAGAGTATTAAAATATTGTTGCGGACGCAAGCCCCTGCCCCAAGCAGGGTTGAAATAGTATGTTTTACCCTCATAAACGCAAGAACTCGATGAATTGCACTGGAATGGCAGTGCAGCCATCAATAACTTGATGCAGTCCGAATTGAGATTTCATGCCTGAAATTACGCCCCTAGACAAAATGCGGCTGCCGTTCGGCGGCCAGGAAGTCGAATTCCAGCACCTGACCCACGAGTCGGGCGGGGTGCCGTTTCTGCGCATCCGCATCCGCGAGAACAAGCGCTTCACCATTTTCGACGTCGACCCGGTCAGCGCGCAAAAGTGGGCTGATCTGATGCAGGCCTGGGCCCGGGAACACGCCGGGGATGCGCCATGAGCTGGGACTGGCCTGAGAACAAGCCGGAGGAATACACGCCCCACATGATCGATCTGCAGTTCGATCTGGTCGGCACGACCATCCCGGCCGACAACGCGCAGTTGCTGTCCGACGCGCTGCAGCGCCTGCTGCCGTGGCTGGGCGAAGACAGCGGGACCGGCATCCAGCATCTCAAGGGCGCAGAAACCAACAAAGGCGACGCGACGCTCAACATCAACCGGCGCACCAAATTGTTCCTGCGCGTGCCCAAGGCTCGGGTCGACGAGTTGCAGCGACTGATTGGACAGACGCTTGATCTGGCCGGACACGCCCTGCAGATCGGCAGCTTCAAGACCCGGGAATTCAGCCCCTTCGCCAACATCTACGCGCATTTCGTTGACACCGGCAGTGCCTCTGAAGAACAATTCGTGCAGGACGTGATGCGCGAACTGGACGGTCATTTCCAGTTGCGCTGCGGGTTTATCTGCGGCAAGCGGCAAACCCTGCAAAGCGCGTCCGGACCCTTGTTTGGGTACAGCCTGATGCTGCACGACGTGCCGCCTCACAAGTCCCTGCAGCTGCAAGACGAGGGCATGGGACGCAACCGTTTGTTAGGCTGCGGAATTTTCATCCCGCACAAATCCATCGCGCCGGTCGTTCCGGCGATCCTTTAAACCCCATGCCGGTCTTTACGGCGATTCTTTTATTACCAACCCGAAAGGAGAAAACATGTCTTATGTTGTAAACGGCGAAGAGCTTGAAACCGGCGAAGAGGACTTTCTGCTCGAAGCCAACTTCAGCGACGATGTGCCCCCGGTCATCGCCGCCGCCGAAAAAATCACGCTGACCGACGAGCACTGGACAGTCATCAACTTCATGCGCGAGAAGTACAAGGAAGACGGCTCAACCCCCAACTTCCGCAACATGCTCGCCGAATTGGATGAGCTGCACCCGGGCACCGACTGGAAGAAAAAGCTGTACGAGCTTTTCCCCAACCAGCCCGCCCGCCAGTCGGCTCGCGTCGCCGGCCTGACCAAGCCTTACGGCAAGGGCGGCTACTGATTCACTCAGTGAGCCCCTGCTGAGCGGGCAGCGCGGCAAACGCCACGCTGCCCGTTCCCCTTTGCAGCTCACCTCTCACGGCTTCATTCATGTTTTCCAACACCCTCGTTACCACTGAAGACCTGGCCGCGCATCTGGACGATCCGAACTGGATCATTCTGGATTGCCGCTTCACCCTCACCGACACCGGGGCGGGTCGACAGGCCTACGAGAAAGCACACATCCCGGGTGCGCGTTACGTGCATCTGGACGACGACCTGTCCGCCCCCGTCGGCGCAACCACGGGGCGCCATCCGCTGCCCGATCCGCGCGTGCTGACCGAAAAGCTCTGCGAATGGGGCATCGGCGTCAACAAGCAGGTGGTGGTGTACGACGACAGTTACGGCGCCATGGCCGGCCGGCTGTGGTGGATGCTGCGCTGGCTCGGCCACCCTGGCGTCGCCCTGCTGGACGGTGGCTACCCGAAATGGCTGCGCGAAAAGCGCCCGGTCGATACCGAGATTCCGTCGCCGCATAAAGGCGCGTGCGCCTGCCTGCCCGAGCCCACCCAGATCGTGGCGGCGGACGAGGTTTTGCGCGCGTCGCAGACCGGCGAGCAACTCATACTCGACGCGCGTCCCGACCGCCGCTTCAGCGGCGAATTCGAGCCGCTCGACCCGGTCGCCGGTCACGTGCCCGGCGCCATCAACTACCCCTTCGACGAGAACCTCGATGTGGACGGCACCTTCCTGCCCCCCGAGGCGCTGCGCGAGAACTACCAGGCGCTGCTCAAGGGCAGGCCGGCCTGGCAGGTGATCCACATGTGCGGTTCCGGCGTCACCGCCTGCCACAACGTGCTGGCGATGGAAATCGCCGGGCTTCCCGGTTCGCGACTTTACCCCGGCTCGTGGAGCGAGTGGATCACCGATCCCGCCCGCCCCGTCGCCACAGGAGACGTCGCCTAGGCGACTCAAGGAGAACACCCATGGCCATGCCCATCCGAGTCAAAACTGTCTGGTTCAAGAAGGACGGCGAGCGCAGCGCCGAGGAAATCGCCTCGGCCGTCGCCACCACCACCTGGCGCGTCGCCGACAAGGCGGTCGACAACCTCGGCCGCGAGAACTACGACATCATCACCCCGGCGCGCGGCTTCAAGCTGATCGCCGAATTCCTCGCCTTCCTGGTGCATTACTGCGACCGCATGGCCTACGCCTTGCTCACGCCCGAACGCCGCACCGCGGTGCTGCAGGCGGTCGCCAACCGGCTCGGCGAAGTGATGGAAGAGAACATCATCAGCGTGGTCGGCCCCGATCCCAGCCGCAATTTCAAGGCCGAGTTCATCGACTTCCTGAACCGCCGCTTTAACGACTACGCCGAGTTCGAATTCCCCGACGACGAGAAGGCCAGCTTCCCGGCGCTGCGCTTTCTCGGCCTGCAGATCCGGGACGAGATGGGCGACAGCGACAAGACCTGGATCATGGACCAGATCATGGACATCGAGATGCCCGAGATGATGGGCACCGTGCGCAAGAGCTTCAAGGGTCTGCTGTCCGACGCGCCGGTCAAGCGCGGTTTCGGCTCGCCCGACATGCTGCCGCCGGAATAAGGCGCGGCATGGCGAATTCGCCCTTCGATCTGGAAAACGAAAGCGGCTACCGCGCCTGGCGCGACGCTAAGCTCGCCGCGTATCCGCGCAGCGTCGAGGAACTGATCGTGCCGCTGGCCGATCCGCGCCATCTCACGCCCGACGAAATTTCCGCCCTCGGATCACGCTGCGCGCGCGCCAACATGGCGATCTACAGCGCACCGCACCTGCCCGCCGCCGACAAGTCGCTGTCCACGCAGTTGGCGCGCCAGCTCGGCCTGGTTCACCTTGAGGGCAACTACCTCGCCGACGAGGACGGGCTGTCGAGCATCACCCCGGCGGACGACGAAGGCAGCGTGCGCGGCGAATACATCCCCTACACCCACAAGCCGATCAACTGGCACACCGACGGCTACTACAACGCGCTCGACCGCCGCATCCTCGGCATGACGCTGCACTGCGCGCAGGACGCCGAGTCCGGCGGGGAAAACGCGCTGCTCGACCACGAAATCGCCTATATCCAGCTTCGCGACGCCAACCCCGACTACATCGCCGCGCTGATGCAGCCCGACGCGATGACCATCCCCGCGCGCATGGATGAGGACTCCCTCTCCCCAACCCTCTCCCAAGGGGAGAGGGGGCAAGCGACAAGCCAAAACCGATCAATCGCCCGCCCCGAGCAGAGCGGGCCGGTGTTTGCGGTCGATCCCGCGCAGGGCTTTCTGACCATGCGCTATACCGCGCGCACCCGCTCCATCGTGTGGAAGGATGATGCCGTCACGCAAGCCGCGGTCAAAACGCTGGCCGACATCCTCGCCACGTCGGAATACATTCTCACCACACGTCTCGCCCCCGGCATGGGCCTCATCTGCAACAACGTGCTGCACACCCGCAGCGGGTTCTCCGATTCGCCCGAACACCGCCGCCTGCTCTATCGCGGCCGCTATTACGACCGCCTGCGCTTTGATTTGAATAAAGCCCCCGCGCGCGCAGCTTAGGCGGCGGGTAAAGTAAAATAGCGGTCTTCTTTTTTCGGCCAAAGCCGCATGCAGCTTCTCGCCCTCGGGGTCAACCACCACACTGCGCCGCTCGCGATCCGCGAGCAGGTGGCGTTCGGCCCCGAAAAACTGGTGCAGGCGCTGCATGAACTGACGCAGAGCCGGCGCGCGTCCGAAGTCGCCATCCTCTCGACCTGCAACCGCACCGAGCTGTACGTCAACACGCCCTCGCCCGACGACGTGGCGCAATGGCTGGCCGATTTCCACCATATCGAACGGCGCGAACTCGCGCCCTACCTGTATGCGCTGCCGCGCGAACAGGCCGCGCAGCACGCCTTCCGCGTCGCCGCCGGGCTCGATTCCATGGTGCTGGGAGAAACCCAGATCCTGGGACAGATGAAGCAGGCGGTACAGGCCGCCGAGGAAGCCGGCACCCTCGGCCTCCTGCTGCACAAGCTGTTCCAGCGCACCTTCTCGGTCGCCAAGGAAGTGCGCAGCAGCACCGAGATCGGCGCCAATTCGGTGTCGATGGCCGCCGCCGCGGTGCGGCTGGCCGAGCGCATCTTCCCCAGCATCAAGGAGCAGGCCTGCCTCTTCATCGGCGCCGGCGAGATGATCGAACTGTGCATCACCCACTTTGCCGCGCAGCACCCGCGCCGCATGACCGTGGCCAACCGCACCGCCGAGCGCGCGCGTCCGCTGGCCGAGCGCTTCAACGCCGGGGTGATCCCGCTCACCGCGCTGCCCGACGAACTGCCGTCCTACGACATCATCATCACCTCCACCGCCAGCCCCTTGCCCATCCTCGGCAAGGGCATGCTGGAGCGTGCGATCAAGCAGCGCCGCCACCGCCCGATCTTCATCGTCGACCTGGCAGTTCCGCGTGACGTCGAAGCCGAGGTCGCCGACATGGACGACGTGTTTTTATACAGCGTGGACGATCTGGGGCAGGTGGTGCGCGAGGGCATGGACAACCGCGTCGCGCAGGTGGCGCAGGCCGAGGCGATCATCGAAACCAGCGTCGAGAATTTCGTCCACTGGATGGAAGGCCGCGAACTGGTGCCGGTGATCCGCTCGCTGCGTGACAACGCCGAACGCCATCGCCGCCACGAAATCGAGAAGGCCGAGAAGGCGCTGGCGCGAGGCGACGATCCTCGCGCGGTGCTCGACGCCATGAGCCACGCATTGTCCAACAAGCTGCTGCACGCCCCCACCCACGCGCTCAACCACGCCACCCGCGACGAGCGCGACCAGATTGCCCGCCTGATCAGCCAGTTGTACGGGCTGCATCAAGAATGAAGCCCTCACTGGCGGACAAGCTCGCTCGCGCCGACGAGCGGCTGGAGGAACTCGACGCCCTGTTGTCGCAGCCGGAAATCGCCGGCGACATGGACCGCTACCGCAAGCTCACGCGCGAGCATGCCGACCTCACCCCGGTGGTGGCGCTTTACCGCACATACAAACAGGTTGAAGCGGACCAGAAATCCGCCCGCGGCATGCTCGAAGACCCCGACATGCGCGAACTCGCCGAAGCCGAACTGGCCGACTGCGAGGCAAAAATTGACCGGCTGGAAACCGAACTGCAGACCGCGCTCTTGCCGCGCGACCCCAACGACGAGCGCAACATTTTTCTGGAAATCCGTGCCGGCACCGGCGGCGACGAGTCCGCGCTGTTCGCCGGCAACCTCTTGCGCATGTACACGCGCTACGCCGAGCGCTGTGGCTGGAAGGTGGAAATCGTATCGGAAAACCCCGGCGAGGTCGGCGGCTACAAGGAAGTCATCGTGCGCATCGTCGGCCACGGCGCCTATTCGCGGCTGAAGTTCGAATCGGGCGGTCACCGCGTGCAGCGCGTGCCGGAAACCGAATCGCAGGGCCGCATCCACACCTCGGCCTGCACCGTGGCGGTGATGCCGGAAGCCGACGAGGTCGGCGAAGTCGATATCAACCCGGCCGAGCTGCGCATCGACACCTATCGTGCCTCGGGCGCGGGCGGCCAGCACATCAACAAGACCGACTCCGCGGTGCGCATCACCCACCTGCCCACCGGCCTGGTGGTCGAATGCCAGGACGACCGCTCGCAGCACCGCAACCGCGCGCAGGCGATGAGCGTGCTGGCGGCGCGCCTGAAGGACCGAGAAATCCAGGCGCAGCACGCCGCCGAGGCAAGCACCCGCAAGAGCCTCATCGGCACGGGCGACCGCTCCGACCGCATCCGCACCTACAACTTCCCGCAGGGCCGCATCACCGACCATCGCATCAACCTCACGCTGTACAAGATCGACGCGATGATGGACGGCGACCTCACCGAGCTGCTCGACGCGTTGGCGGCCGAGCATCAGGCCGAACTGTTGGCGGCGCTTTCGGGCGAGGGCTAAGGGATGGGCCGTGAGGCGGCGACGGTCGCCGTCCTGTTAAACGACGCCAGCGCCCGCATCGCCATCGCGCTCGGGCTGGACAAACGCGAGGCGCGGCTGGAAGCGCGTGTGCTGGCGGCGTTTGCCTGGCACGTGTCCCCGGCCTGGCTGATCGCGCACGACACCGATCCGCTGACCGAAGTGCAAACCACAGAATTCGAGGCACTGCTGACACGCAGGCTGGCGGGTGAGCCTGTCGCCTACCTTGTCGGAACACGCGAGTTTTATGGGCGCCCTTTTCGGGTCTCGCCCGACGTCCTGATTCCGCGCCCCGATACCGAACTGCTGGTCGAATTGGCGCTGGCGCGCACCCCGCCCGATCAGGCCATGGACGTCTTGGATCTGGGCACCGGCAGCGGCTGCATTGCCATCACCCTGGCGCTGGAACGTCCGCTTGCCCGCGTGACGGCAGTGGATCGCTCAGCGGCGGCACTGGCCATCGCGCAGCGCAACGCCGACACCCTCCACGCCCGTGTCGAATTTTTGACCAGCGACTGGTTCGATGCACTGGCCGGCCGGCGTTTCGACCTCGTTGTCAGCAACCCGCCCTATATCGCCACCGCCGACTCCCATCTGGCACGCGGCGACGTGCGTTTCGAGCCCTTGTCCGCGCTGGCCGCAGGCCAGGACGGCCTCGACGATCTGCGCCGCCTGACCCGCGGCGCCTGCGCCCACCTCAGGCCCGGCGGCACGCTGCTGCTGGAACACGGCTACGACCAGGCGGACGCCGTCCAGGCCTTGTTGCGGGGGAACGGGATACGCCATCCCCAGAGTTGGGCTGACCTGGCGGGTATCCTGCGCGTCAGTGGCGGTAAACTGTCGGAATAATTTACACAACCACACAGCCCGGTTGAAGCCAGGCCCGCCGGATGCCCAGCAGAACGGGGGATACAGCCCGATTCAGCCTATATTGGTGCGGTTCTTGCTATAAACTTAGACAGAATTCAAACGATTTATCGAGGCTTGCCATGTCTGATCACGCACCCGAATCCCACAACACCCCGCCTGAGGCAACGCAGGGCGATGCGATCGATCAATCACGCCGCAAGCTGAACGGCGCGGCGCTGGGTGTGGCGGCGGTTTTCACCCTGGCCAGCCGGCCGGTGTGGGCCAATCAATGCAGCATTTCGGGCATGGCTTCCGGCAACCTGTCCGCCCCCGAGGTGACATGCGCAGGGTGCACCCCCGGTTACTGGGATAAATGCCAGCACCTGGGTTCCTGGGCGGTAACCGGTTTCTTTCCAGACGATGTATTCAACACGGTTTTCGGTGTCACTCAGTACGTCAATCCGCAAACCAACCAGCCCTATACCTTGCTCCAGGTATTGGGGCTGAACGGGAATGGCAACTGCAGCCCCGATGCCGAGCAGCCCAGCTGTAGGCTCAATCCCAATGGCAACGCAATCGGCAAAACAGGCTGCGATCCCATTTCACCCAACCTCGGATTCCATGCGGTCGCCGCCCTGCTGAATGCCGGGCACCCAAGTGTCAACTTTGGCTACACTTCAGGCGAGTTGATCACGCTCTTCCAAAACAACTACCTGACCAACCCGGAAAAGCTGAAAAATTCGCTCGCCATGCTGAATGAACGCGGCTGCCCGCTGAACTGATGCGATGACGTTTGCATCGTCTTTTCCCTCGCGCCTGTTGAAAAGCTGGGGGGACGAAGCGGTCGTTTTTGACGCGGCATCGGGCGACACCCATTACCTCAAGCCGCTGACCCTGGCGCTGTACCAGACCTGCCGTGACCACCCCGGCTTCACCTCGGCCGAACTCGCTGCCGCGCTGGCAGCCCGCCTCAACGTAATGAATACGCCGCAATTCATGGAACTGGCCGACGACACGCTCAACAGTCTGCGCAAGATCGGCCTGCTGGAATCCGCATGAAACTACTGCAACTGCCTCGCGCCGAGCTGCGTCGGCAGTTGGCCGATGGCGGCCTATGGCTGCGTACCGGGCCGTTTTCGCTGAGGCTGCAGTCGCGCATCCCATTCGTGGCGGAAGGCCTGGCCGAGCTCTACGGCCAGTTCGAGGTGCGCGACGCACGCGAGGCCTTCGCCGACTTTCATGTATCGGTCAACCCGCCTGCCAGCCCGCGGCGCTGGCTGCGGCCCCAGGCCGCATTTTCGTTCGACGGCATGCGGCCGTTCAAGCCGCTGCCGCGCGACCAGGCGTTTCCGATGCTCGAATGGGGACTCAACTGGTGCGTGTCGACGCAGGCGCATCAATACCTCACCATCCACGCCGCCGTGGTCGAGAAAAACGGTCTGGCGGCGATCCTGCCCGCTCCGCCCGGTTCCGGAAAAAGCACGCTGACAGCGGGCCTCGTGCTGTCGGGTTGGCGCCTGTTGTCCGACGAACTCACCCTGATCGACCGCAGGACCGGCCTGATCCAGCCCCTGCCAAGGCCGGTCAGCCTGAAAAACCAGTCGATCGACGTCATTCGCCAGTTTTCCCCGGACGCCTACATCAACCGCGCCTCGCACGACACGGTCAAGGGCACGGTGGCGCATATGCGACCGCCGCGCGACAGCGTGCTGCGCCAGCACGAAACGGCGCGCCCCGGCTGGGTGATTTTCCCCCAATGGGAAGCCGGCGCGCCTGCCATGCTTACACCGCGTTCGCAGGCGCAGACTTTCATGTTTCTGGCGCAAAACGCATTCAACTACAGCCACCTGGGCGCCGACGGCTTCCGCGTCGGCACGGCGCTGATCGACCAGACTGCCTGCTACGATTTCCGCTACAGCGCATTGGACGAGGCCATCGCCACGTTTGATCGTCTGGCCGAACGCCGCCGCACGTCCTGAACATGCATCCTCTATCCCGCGATCTGCTCTCCCGCACCCTGCGCACGCCCGATGCCGTCACCCGCTATTCCATGAGCGAGTGGGACCTGCTGGTCCGGCAGGCCCGGGCGGCGGGTCTGCTGGCGCGGCTGGCATCCCGCTTTCGCCAGCACGACCTGATGGCGTCCCTCCCCGAGGCCGTTCGCTGGCATTTCAACGCCGCCGAGACGCTGGCAGACAAGCAGCGGCTGGCCGTGCTCTGGGAACTGCAGCAGCTGCGCGACGCGCTGTCCGATCTCGATGGTCCGCTGATCGTGCTCAAGGGCGCGGCTTACGTCGCAGCCGGCCTGCCCGCTGCGGCGGGTCGCCTGTTCAACGATATCGACATCCTGGTGCCGCGCGAATACCTGCCGCAGGCCGAATCCTCGCTCATGCTGGCGGGTTGGCACGCCACCGGCCTGACGGAATACGACAAGCGCTACTACCGCCGCTGGATGCACGAGCTGCCTCCGCTGCAGCATATCCAGCGCGATACCGTGATCGACGTTCATCACGCCATCCTGCCCGACACCGCGCGCTATCACCCCGATTCCGCCAAGCTGCGCAGCCGTGCCGTCGCGGTGGCCGACCTTGCCGGCGTATATGTGCTGGCAGCCGAAGACCGCATCCTGCATTCGGCCACGCATCTGTTCCACGACGGCGAACTGGCACACGGGCTGCGCGATCTCACCGACCTCGACCTGCTGCTGCGAGAGGCCGCCACCGAACGCGATTTCTGGCAGCACCTGACCACGCGCGCCGATGAACTTCAACTGCGCCGCTCGCTGTTCTATGCCCTGCGCTATCTGCGCTATTTTCTCGATACGCCGGTACCCGACAGCGTGGTGGCCGCGCTGGAAGCCGCCGCCCCCAAGCGCGCCACGCTCGCGCTGATGGACCGCATCTTTACCCGTGCGCTCGCCCCCGACCATGCGAGTTGTGCCGACGCCTACACGCCGGCCGCGCGCCTGGCTGCTTTCGTGCGCGCCCACTGGCTGCGCATGCCCGCGCATCTGCTGATCCCGCATCTGTTCCACAAGGCCTTCATCAGTCCCTATCAGCGCAACCCGAAACCGGCTTGACGCCGGTCTCGCCGCGCGTATAATTCCCGACCATTCCAGTCAAGTATTGCTCAGGAGCCCGAGATGACCGCGCTAGACCGCATTCGTGACCAAGTCACCAGCAACACCGTCGTGCTGTACATGAAAGGCACGCCCCAGTTCCCGCAATGCGGCTTTTCGTCGCGTGCAGCGCAAGTGCTGCAGGCCTGTGGGGTGAAGGATTTTCTGGCGGTCAACGTGCTGGCCGACCCGGAGATTTTCGAAAACCTGAAGTACTACGCCAACTGGCCGACCTTCCCCCAGCTCTACGTCAAGGGCGAGCTGATCGGCGGCTGCGACATCATGATCGAGATGTACCAGAAGGGCGAAATCCAGAAGTTGCTGGAAGAAGCGCAAGCCGCCTGAACGGACGCCGCGCTCAAAAAAAGAAGCCGACACTGTGTCGGCCTTCAGACTGCTGACAAAGCCCCCACATGTTGGGGGCTTTGTGTTTGAATCACGGCATGCTCAAACCGCCCGCCCCGCACCAGCACCGGCTGGAAATGGTCACCCTCG
>Ga0299915_10002196_pt1 | contig 14272 bp, 13 predicted proteins | sample RVTome_13_FD_200263 | JGI IMG/M metagenome (GOLD analysis project Ga0299915, IMG submission 200263) | Soil microbial communities from uranium-contaminated site in the Upper Colorado River Basin, Wyoming, United States - RVT92D227 (version 2) ...
TCTTCAGCTCTCTCTGCACCGCCTGAAGGGAAAGACCGGTTTCATACACAATCTCTCGCTGATAAAATGCCTGCTGAGGATGGTTTATGAGAAGGCCAAGGATCCGCGGTCTCGATGTGGATCCAAAGAGTCGGACCAACATTTCTTCGGTTTCATCTCTTTTCTTCCTGGCCATCCCTCCGAAGTATAAACTGACTGAATTTTTCAGTCAAGGACTCTTTGGCCGATAGAATTATCCGCTGTAGATATTTGATTCTTAAACTTTCAAATCTGAGAATTTCCTTCTAACACTTTGACGAAAGCCCCAAAAATCTCCCCTCCCCTCGCGGGAGGGGATAAGGGGGAGGGCTCTAGAGAAAAATTTCAAATATCTTTGGCTGGGATTTGACGGTACTGAAATGAAAAGGTACCGGACACCTTTGGACCTCCAAGTCCTTGAATTTGTGGAGGTGCGGAAGCAATTGTTCGTTGCCCGGGTGGAGGGAGGCACCGGGCCACGAAGGCGGGATTGCCGATGGCCCGCCGCGTGGTCCAACGGGAATCGCGACAGCCCAGCCGGGGATCTGGATTCGGCAAGAGAAGGGTCCGATACTGGCGTTGCCGCACCTTCGGGTACAGCTTCATAATCTTCCTGCCCAGCCTCTCGCTCGAGAAGAATCGAAAATCAGGTCCAAGAAAATCAGGCAGTTACCCCTCGAAAGGTGTCCGGTTCCTTCTCTCGGAAATTGACGGGAGAATTCAGCCCGGGGAGGAGGCCTACAAGGTGGGAAGTGTCCGGGGGCATCTAAGCATGCTTAGAAGTATAGACTGACTGAATTTTTCAGTCAAGGACTCTTTGGCCGATAGGATGATCCGCTGTAGACATCAGTATTTGACGGGAGAATTCAGTCCGGGGAGCGAGGCCTAAAAGATGGGAAGTGTCCCGGAGGCTTCCCATTACCGCTTTTACCAACCCCCGTATGTTGCGACTATACCGCGCCACAATGCATCACGCTCTCGCCAAGCTCGGGAATCTCGATACCCCTTCCACACAGCGGTTTGAACAAGCACCAGTTTAAGTTCGGGGTCAACGAAAATGGCCTGTCCGCGCACTCCTTGGAAGGCAAACCGGCGATTGCTCCCGGGAAACACCCAAAATTGGTAGCCGTATCCAAGATAGGGGGTTGCAACACCGGGCTTGAGGTGGGGATGGTCCGGGCTTGGCTGGGTGGCTTCGCGCACCCATTCTTTCGGCACAATTTGTTTACCGTTGGCAACGCCGTCATTTGCGAGCAACATCCCCAGGCGTGCAAAATCGCGTAACGTCGCACCTAAACAGCAGAAAGCAGCTTCTTGACCGCTTTTGTCGACGATCCATGAGGCGTCCGACTCGGCTCCCATTGGTAGCCATATTTTCTGGCTCAAATAATCAGCAAGCGGTTTCCCAGTAGCTTGTCGCAACACAAGTCCAAGCACTTGGCTTTCGGACGAGGCATAGGCAAATTTCGTCCCGGGTTTATGGATACGCTTATGATTCTTGAATGGCATCACCGTGCTCACGCCGCCTGGCCCGAGATTTCTAGCAGAACCACGAGACAGAATGGCGACGTCGTCCCTTCCAGTATAGTCTTCGGAGAACTTCACACCAGATGACATTTGCAGCAAATGACGGATGGAAGTTTCGCCATAAGGGTGACCAACAAGCTCCGGCACATATTCCTTGGCCAAGTCGTCTACAGATTTGATATGCCCTTCAGCAATAGCGATACCGACCAGAAGCGCCGTTACCGATTTGGCCATTGATTGGGACTGGAAACGGTGCGCTTCGTTGCGATCATACTGGTAGCGTTCCAGCACAATCTGGCCATCTTTCATTACCAACAGTCCCGTCACACGCTGACGGGCGAGATATTCATCACTATTGTAGAGACGTCCGTCGAGGGCATAGCAAAAGACCATAGGGCATCCCACTTGCGATAACAGGTTCGAAGCAGAGCCCTTTTTAACAATGTGATGCGGAAAGAGTTTCTCTCTCCCCCCGCTGTAGCTAGCCACCAAATGCTGTTCCTGTTCTATGGTATCGACTGTACCGAGGGGATATGGATATACATGTGATTTGCCGAGGGCTTCTTCATCCGGCGCGGCAAATCCCGTGACGATGGGGAGCATCTCCGGCTTAGCATGCGGGCCGATGGTACTACATGCTGTTCCTAAAAAACCAAGTAAGCTAACAACTGTCAAAAGCTTTCTCATGTTTTGAATACCTTTTAAAATTGCCCGCAATAGCAGACAGCTCGCTCATTTCCGAAATGGTTTAGATATACTCCTAAATTAAGGAATACAGGCGAACTGATTAGGATATACTCCCCTCTCGATTACCAGTCGGAATATAAACCCTTTAGCAGAACCTGCCAAACAATGCTTTCAGGAAAAAGTGCTCCTTTCCCCGGAAAAAAATCGCCTTGGTGCCGAATTTAGCGCTTACGCCTTCAAGTCGATAGGGAGAACCATGGTGAAGGGTTGAAAATTACGCATTAAAGGCCTTAGCGCCGGAAATCAGTCGCGGCTATCACCCGTCCACTGGGTTTGCTGGTTGGATCCCTGCCCTTATTATTCAAACTGGATCTGATGGCCAAAGGAAGTCTTCGTAATCTTTGGTGAAGACAGGTGAGTTTGTTGTTAAATACTCTAAACCCATATCTCCAATGTTTTTGATCCCATGCTTTCTATTCGAAGGGATGTAAATTGCATCTCCTGATGTCACTTCCCTGCTCTCGTCTTCAATAATCATGAGACCTGTTCCTTTGATTATGTAATAACATTGCTCTGGATCATGTGCGTGAATTGGCTGCTCCGATCCTTTGGGTATCGTGGAAATTTGGATAGACAGATTCTTGGTTGGAGAGTTTTGTGGACTTATAAGCATATGCGAAGTAAGGATTTCTAACTTGCCAGTATTCCTTGAATTACTTTTATTAAAGATCTCCATATTATCCTCCTTGAAAAGCGATGATCAAGATTACTATTTGTAGCGTCCTCGGGGCTCAGGGCTATTTTCTTAGCATGTGCAGTCGAATCCTCTTTTTTCATATTTGTGTCTAAAGGGGTTTGAGAAATAATTCCAGAGCCATTTCCAAAGGATGACTGCCGGTCCCATCAATCTATTCCCGTTCCTACCTTCTCCTATTATTAAAAATGCTAAATAAATAGACCTGACCCTCAATTTACAAAGAGTCTGACCAAGGTTTCTTCGGTTTCACCTCTTTTCTTCCTGGGCATCCTCCGAAGAATAGATTGACTGAATTTTTCAGTCAAGGACTCTTTGGCCGATAGGATGATCCGCTGTAGCCATCAGAATATCACGGGAGAGGTCAGCCAGAGGAGGAATACCCAAAATATGGGAGATGTCCCAGGGTTTCTCCGGTACCTTCTCTTGGTTCACCCTTTCAGCTCCAACGAATTAGGTCAGCGGTGGCTATAAGGCATCCGCTGGAGTGAGTGTTAGCTCCTCCAAGAATCAGCGGCAATCAGCCTCCATGCATTTTGATAGGCGATTAAATGCCTGGCCCGCTCGCTCAGTTGGTCGAGGATCAAGTTTCGGAACCGGTCGATGATCTTAGGAAACATTGGCCATCGTTCCCCGTTCATGTCGGTGGCTGCGAGAAACCTTTCCGGACGAATGTTGAAGAGATCCCGCCACTCTCGCTTCAGGTAACCACCGTATGGAGGCGAACCAGTGAACTCGAAGAGGGTATTGTCGCGTGCACCAGACCCCGGATACACATGCCCGGGCCACACCATCCCGCCGAGATCGAAATACAGGTTCGGGAATCGAGCAATCAACGATTCAACGTAGTCGGGGCCATAGCGCTTGGCACGATTCGGGTATCTGATCTGGCCAAGATGGGCCCAGATCACCTGCGCCCCAGGATAGCTCGCAAGCATCTTCTCGATCGGGGGTAAAAGAGCATCCTCGATCTCGTAATGGATCAGAAATGCGACCCGATACTCCTCGCTAAAGCGAAAGAGATCATGGAGCGCCTTGGTTTCCCACGGGACCGTAATATCGCGATCCATATGCATCTGTCCAGAACTCCCCGGTATAGGAGACGGATAATGCCGGATTTCGTACTCGCCCATCATGAAGTACTTACCTGACTTGAACTCGGCGATCACCTGGTCCATGAATTCCTGCGGCTGTCGGTCCCAATGCCAGGACGACCCATCTGCAGTGGTGGGAATGAAATACTCCGGATACCGCTGGTGTAATTCCAGGGAGGTTGCACTCCCCAGAAAGAATTTCGGGGCAAAAGCGACTTGCGCGACGCCGAGGCGATCCATCTCTCGGACAATGAACTTGATGTCGATCGCATGCCAGTAGGTGGCCTCTGGGTCGATGATCGGTACTCTCCCTTGACTAAGAATCCTTCTGATGCGTCCGCTCCAGGTGCGAATTGACTCCTCACGCGTCGCCATTGAGCGAACATCGGTACGGGGTGTAGCGCAGCTGAATGCGGCAACTGAGACCAACGCGCCAACCCATTGCATAAACGCTCGTCTGTGCATTGCCAGTGCCTACCTAGTTGTGTTGATGAACCTAACGATGGAAATAAGGCGCGGGGGCAACCAGCCCTTGCAAAGAGAAAAAGGGGCTTTTTTCCCGTCGCCTTAATTGGTTTGTTCGGTGCCGTTTTCCGCTTCTATTACTTTCCACTGGAATCTATCCTTGAAATCCTGAAAGCACTGAGGACAGATCCAGTGATCATCATCCGTAGTCGCATATCCTTCTTTCAAATGCTCTGGATCGTCGTACAGCGAGAACACTTTGACCAGCAGAAAGCGCAGTGATCATGATCCCATTCAGGATTCTTTGCATATTGTCTGTATCGTCTGTAAACCAGAGTGACGCCCTTCAGATAGTTCTCTTGTCCTGTAAGGCGCCAATCTTCCTGTTTATTCATTTAATTTATTCACCGAACAGATAGTAGACAGAAAAATAATATCAACTGGGGTGAAAAGGTACCGGACACCTTTGGACCTCCAAGTCCTTGAATTTGTGGAGGTGCGGGAACAATTCTTCGTTGCCCGGCTGGAGGGAGGCACCGGGCCAGGAAGGCGGGATTGCCGATGGCCCGCTGCGTGGGCCAACGGGGATCGCGACAGCCCAGCCGCGGATCTGGACTCGGCCAGAGCAGGGTCCGATACTAGCGTTGGCCCACCTTCGGGTACAGCTTCATAATCTTCCCGCCCAGCCTCTCGCTCCCGAAGAATCGAAAATCAGGTCCAACAAAATCAGGCAGTTACCCCTCGAAAGGTGTCCGGTACCTTCTGGGTACCCGGCCTCTTCGATCCCTACCTTCAGTTTTACCCATCTGATCAGAGCTGTTTGCGATGGTATTCGGGCTAAGGTGTTGTAAATTTAAAATTTTTCTGTGATTTCCAGGCAAAATCGATGAGCCCTTCTTCCGCCCAGTAAGAACCCTGAGACCCTCTATCCCCGCCCTAATCCTATAGTTCTTGATCTGGAACAATAATTGCAGATTCTGTAAGCTGATACCCGAGAACTTAGAGAATCGGACGAACCTGTTCGACGGCCCGGGCCAACTATGGGATCAGGACCTTGGGTTGGCGTGGCGCTCGCGGCTTTCGAAATAGGGTTACAGCCCACGGGGGAAGGAATAGGTCCGGGAAATTAGGAATTTTAACTTTTTTGATAGCGCGAATTGATAGAAAATTCCTAAATTCATGGACTGACCCCGTTTCTGCTGACCCCTTTTCCGCTGCAAATCTATCGTGATCCATCGATCTGAGATTCATAATAGCCTACGCTAATTTTTGCTTTTTCTTTGAGCCCTTTTCTTAATATATTCCCATAGGAAGCTGATAGGGAAAAAAAGCGGTGCGAGTCCTCCCCATCGAAGGAAAAGGCCGATGATTGAATCTGATTTAAAGAGAAAAGATAAGGCGATGAGAGTAAGGCTAACAACGATGGAGATGAACAGAAATCCTAAGCCAATATAGGTTCCACAATTCGGACATGCCCATGCTTTATAATTATCGGGAATTCTGGTTCCGCACTTTTCGCATATAAGTATGAATAAGGATCTCCTCGTGATCGATGGCTTTGCGCCTGCGGGGACAGGCCATTTTTCTAATTGGTGAACTTCCTTAAAGGAGCCGGAATATCCCACAGTAGTGTGGCCAGGGTGATACATGAAGATCGTATTATCAAAGGAGAAATCCAGGGAAGCTTTACATGTTGGGCATTGTTTTCTTTCAAATTTCTCCCCTAAAGCACCTGGCTGGTACACAAAGGTAATGGGAGCTATCCTCCATTCTGATACAATTCTCTGATCACCAAGTATGCTGATGGGACCGGCATATCCTTTCTGAAAACACCATAAGCCTAAAGTTACTTCTAGGGCTTTGTTCAAACTTCCCCGGACAAATCTTAGAGAATGCTTGGGCCTCTCGATGCTTGGATGCCTGAAATGCCGGTAGCTTGCTTCCCTGCTTGGGTCAACGATCTCGACTCTTGGCTTTCTCCGCCTCGCCATAATATTGACAATAATGTCCTGGTCACACCTTGGGCATCTAAAAGACTCATCGTGACTCCGAAGCCAGTCTGAAATAAGATAATCATAATGACGTTCATTGTCTGTAGCCAATGAAGCATCCTTAAGATATTCGCCCTTAACGCACCAAATTTTCACAAGCAATGGGTTGTTCATTTTTTTCGGTTCCGGATTTAGACTAATCGCCTAAAAGAACCTTGTCAAGATTGATTGATAAGAACTCGCTTTGGGGTGAGGTGAATATACAAAAAGGGGAAATGTGAGTCAAGGAAATTTCGGCACAAGATTATTTTGTAAACAGACATGGGTGTGAAAAGGTACCGGACACCTTTGGACCTCCAAGTGCTTGAATTTGTGGAGGTGCGGGAACAATTCTTCGTTGCCCGGCTGGGGGGACGCACCGGGCCAGGAAGGCGGGATTGCCGATGGCCCGCTGCGTGATCCAACCGGGATCGCGACAGCCCTGCCGGGGATCTGGACTCGGCCAGAGCAGGGTCCGATACTAGCGTTGGCCCACCTTCGGGTACAGCTTCATAATCTTCCCGCCCAGCCTCTCGCTCGTGAAGAATCGAAAATCAGGCCCAAGAAGATCAGGGAGTTACCCCTCGAAAGTTGTTCGGTTCCTTCTCTCGCTGCCGTAGTGCGCATCACCGAGCTTATTTTCGGGTGATCCACTCCGCGATCTTGGTCACGACCTCTTGCTCTATCCCGTTGAAACCGTGGTAGGCCATTGCTTGACAGGGATCCCCCTTGGTCCTTCCTCCTTCAAACGTGAGCAGCTCTTTGCGCGGAACAGCGGTCAGTTTGTCCATGAGCTGCGGGAGGTCTTCATACTTGCAATGCGCGCATCCATCCTGTTTGTGATGGACGATGAGAGTCGGAACCTGGATTTTACCCAAGGGCATTTGGGGAACAGGACGGCTCCTCTTGTCGGCAAGGATGGTTGAAGTGAGAACAACACCGTCTGGCCCACCCTCACTCGGGGCGATTTGCGTCGCGATGAATGCTGCGGATTGTGTTCCCCGACTGGTGCCCACCAACCACACGGGAATGTTGATCTGCTGCTTCAGCCATGCGATAACAGCCTTGATATCGGCAACGTGTTCAGGCTCCTGACGGAACCCTCCGAGGTATGGAGGACTCTGACGATCAGATGGGGCATCCACCACAACCACCATCAGGCCATGAGCCGCGAACATTTGACGGGAGCGCACCACGAAGTTTCCCTCGCCCCACTTGAGGCTGCCAGTGGGAGAGATCTGAAGTCCTCCGTGACCTCCCGCGAAAAGTACTACCGCCGCCTTCGGATTATCGACCTTGAGTACAATCATGCGCTGGGTCACACTGGGGCGGGTTGGAATGTCAACGACTTGCGAGGTCTGCGCCCAAAGCTGACTGGAGAACACCAGTAAACCAAGCTGAAATAATACAATAAATCGCTTCATTCAGACCTCCGGTCCAACATGTATTCGACTGCCTTAAATAGGTCGCATTGCCCTTGCCATATTGAGGAAAACGGCCCTTTTTAACCCCGAAAAACTATTTATAGCCTCGATTCAGTGAGCATAAATTGCAATTTTCCATGCCATATCAGATACTTCCTGTGGCCCGACCCCTTTGACCGCTCGCGAAGAATTGAAAATCAGGTCCAACAAAATTCGGCAGTTACTCCTCGATAGGTGTCCTGTAGCCTCTCTGCATGGCGAGCGAATGCGAGTCAGCGGTCTGCTCAAGCGCTCTCTTATCCCACCCGCGTTATTTCATAAGTTCGCTTAATTGCGCTTGCACGTTTCGCCGGGCCTGCTCCGTGGCCTCGGCATTCCACGCGATCGTCGCACCTTTCCGTAGACAACTAGAACTCCCGCTGGGTCTTCGGTACGGCCCTAGGATGCTTGCGATCGTGACCGCGCAGTCGGCTCCGTTGTCCACGTTCGGAAGGTAAAGTAAGGTACCCCCGATGTTGTCGAAGCTGTGATGGGCCCCCGCATAGACCGTGATCGACACGTCGTGGCCCGACATTTTTAGCCTCTCCGCCAGTCGGACGCAGGGAACGGCAGGCGTCCAGTCGTCGAGCTCGCCAGTATGTATCCGGAGGGGCGCCGAGATGTGCTCCCGTTCGGGGTATGCATCGTTGCAGTAGGGATAGAAGGCCAAGAACGCGCGGAACGCAGGCTGGCCAGAGGGGGCGAAGGTCTCCTTGGCCCACATGGTCGAGGCCGCCAAGGTCAGGATGCCGCCATGCGAGAATCCCATCAACACCACACGTCGGGGATCGATCTTGGGATGTGTGATGAGGGTGCGGAGCGCGCCGTAAGCATCCGGGACCCGCTGCGTGCCCGTAAGGGTTCTCGAGTTCGTACAAACTTCGGTGAGGCCGCGGCCACGAAAGCTGTCGAGAACCAGGGTCGCGTAACCCAACTTACGAAGAACCTGCGCCCATCCTGGTTCGCGGTTTCCGATTCCACCGCAACCATGAGCCAGGATGACGGCTGAAAACGGCCCGGGGCCGGACGGAAACGCCAGCTCGCCCGAAAGCACCAGCGGATCCCCCGCGACGAAACGAGAGCCATCGGGCGTGCGGACTAAGCTTCCAGCACTGGCGAACCAGATAGTCCCGGAATCCGTTGCCGACAAGTTTGGCTTCAGGTCCTTCAGCGCTGGTGCACACGCTCCAAAAATTCCGACGAGCACCCAGACAGCGAACCATTTCTTCATGGCGCTCTCCCTACCCCCACGTCCGGATAACAGTAATTAGGCTGGGCTATGTTTGATCCTTAGCAAGCCTGTTTTGCCTCTATATATCCCAACTGACCCGATGCCATTCTTGCGCGAATATTTTCATTCGCTTTCCTTGATTTCGGTGCTTGGGTGGTTTTGTCGATATTGTGAGATGATAAGACCAATGCAAACCGGGGCCATTGATAAGAAATGGGCCTGCAAGGGAATAAAAATTCTCCTGGAAACTTCGTGTGGGCACCTTCCGGAAGTTCATTTTCAAACTCCAATCCAGAAGGCTAGGGGTTATGTTGGTGGGTTTACTTAGCTACGCAGGAATAACAATCAATCAAAAAATACTCTTTTGTTCCCAGGCAGTCAAGGGGGAAATTGCTCTTGAAAATAGCCTCGGTTCGCTCACCCATCAATCGTAGAAGAGAAGGATCTCGCCCCCCTCGATTCGCGTTGAGCGGCATTTGGGACAACGCGGAGGTGCGTCCAGTGTGTACTTCCCCCCGCATCTGCGATTCCCTGCAACCGCTTCGATACCATGGTAGTAATCGTCTTTAGATATCGGCTCGGCTGAGGCGTCCTTACGGACCTGCTCGTCGTGTTCCATCCTCGAAAAAGAATAGGATGCCGGCAAGCCCTTGAGGTAACGAGGGTGAAGCTCGCCGAGGTCATCCAACCCTATGGACTTTGTTTCTCCGCACCTGTCGCACCGGAGCAGGTGGAAGAAAAAGCCGCCACCGTGGCCCACGATGAACATCTCCCCGCAATCAAGACATTTGGCTGTGGCTGTATGTCCCATACTTTGTGACCGAACATTTTATTTTACGAAGCGGCTGTCTTTTCCAATATCCTAAGAAGGGAATGGACTGGATAAGGAAATCACAGCCCCATCTATCGGCGATTACCGATCGAAATCCATCCAATGGATGTGCTCTCTTTCATTTGGCCCTGTTCATGCTCAGCGGCAGTTCTGCAGGGCGGTTTTCCTCATGGCGGTCCCGGCGTCCGTCGCGGCTTTCGGGACTTCGCCCGTGCACCACTTGTAGTGATAGTCGAAATCCGGGCTCCACTCAGGACCGGTGAAGTTACAGCGATTGTTAACGTTATAGCGCTGCTGGGCCACGGCCGTCGTGGAATAGGAGACGCAGCGGCTCGTCGTCCCGCCTTCGTACTTCGGCTGACAGGTCTTGGCGAGAAACTGTTCCCTCTCGTTCGTCCCCGCATCGAGGATCTGCTGGCCGCTCTGCTGCATGCACCATTTGTAGTGGTGGTCGAGATTCGACCTCCACTTCGGGTCGGTCGGCGCCACGGCGCCGCAGGCCCGCTTCCTTCTCTCCTCGTTCTGAGAGACGGCCGTCTGGGCATAAAGCCGGCAGTTCGCCGCCCGGATGTCGTCCCCCACTGGTTCCAGGTAACTGTTGATCCACGCGTAAACGGAAAACGTCGGGCGGTACGTGCTCTCGCCGGTCGGGAGGTAATTCCACGAAGAAACCCCGGCGACACACCCGTAAGGATCCAGAGCAGGGCCCCCGGAGTCTCCCTCACAGGAATAAATGACGGGATCGGTGAACCTGATCGCCAGGGGACCTGCCTCTGCGACTTGCAGTGTGGCCATCCGCTTGCCTTTCGGCCCCTCCGCGCAGCCTGTGCCCGTCTTTCCGAAGCCAACCAAGGTCAGCTTGTCGCCCTTGCGGGGCTCGACAGTCGGGGGCGACAGGCAGATTTGCCAGACCTTGGCCACTTCATAAACGGGCCTGTCGAGTTTTACGGTGGCATAGTCATAAAGATACCAGCTTTTTTTGCAGAACTCGGGATGGATGTGGACCGTTCCCCCGATGTCGACGTTCGTCCGGGTTTTGGATTCGTCCACCGGTGTCCTGGGATCATCCACTGGGTAGACATCATGGAGGGTAAACCTTACCCTGCTCAAACAGTTGGAAATTTGGCAGACGGTAGGACATGCGCAATCACATATACAGTGGGCGGCTGTCAGTACGGTCCTCTGATCTATGAGAAACGCCGTGCAATGGTAAGATCCGGGGCTAGAACCGATGGTCGTGATCGTCCCAATGGCTTCCAGCTGGCCCACGGGAACATCAGTGCCGGAGGACAATGGGTATAGCTTTTTTCCTATTTGAACCTGTGCATATACAGCAGGAGCCACCCATGCGCATATCACCCCGAAAATCATGGCCGCCAACACGACTCGCTTGATCCTTTTTCTGGCCGACATAACTCCTCCTTCTTTCGGGATAAGACACCGGCTAGATTATTGAGGTGAGCTCGTGCAATACAATTTTTTACTATCAACAAACCGACTATTCTAGGGGCTTACCCAGTTTCAGCAGGGCCACCTTTCACTGGTCGCCAAAAGTCATCGGACCGGCTTAACCCCTTTTATCCTAAAGGATATCGATTTAAGAACGAATGTCTAAAGCAGCCGATGGATTATCACGTTTTACTCCGTCCTCAAATTGAGCTATTTTACGTCAGGGCCTATACACAATAGAACATTACTTCCAACGTGAATTCCCAGCAATGGTCTTTTGTGTGGGCAAGCGTGCATTCCTTCTCTCTCCGTGAGAATTCTTCCCCCCTCCGGATCCAGTTTCGGAATCCAGGGGTATTTCCCAAAACCGACACAGGCCTCTTCGAAAGGAGCGCAGGCAAGCAGATTATTGGCTACGTGAATTCCGGTCACCGCCCGACCTTTAGGACACGTGTGCATATTAATCGGAATCGGAAGCGTACCGGAACTTACGAACCCTTTCACCGCTGGATACTCAACCAAGGATTGAGTTCGGACATCGACGATTTCATCGATCTCGGAGTAACTCCCATACCCGCTCGCACAGAGAAGTTTATTTTCGGCGACATGGACGCCGGTGACAAACATTCCTAGCGGGCAACTATGCATCCCCTTGCGCTGAGTATTTAGGTCTACGAATTCCACAACTGAACCGGCCCCACATTTAGGAGCGGAAGGCAGCTTGAACTGTGGTGAGGTGGCCCGCTCCGCCATGAGTTCTCTGGCTTGCAGATACACATTGGAAGACTGAGTAGGAAATGGCGTAGCCGAGATCGGGGTGTGCGTCGCCACTAACATTGGGGTAAGTGCTGTACAGCCAACCACAAGCCATGTGCTCACTAACACCGCCACCCACAGGATCATGCTCAAAACCTTCTTTTGCATCAGAAATCCTCCTTTACACTCACCCGTACCTGGTTCTATGTTTGAGGCGGATCCCTGCCCTCCAGGCTAACCAGCAAGCAATGGATTAGGGAACCTCCGCTCACCCGGAGACCAGGTTTGGCGGGAGATTAGGTTGTCAAGAGCCAGCCATTTAGAACGACACATAATCCCTAGGAATCCCGAAATCTACACCTCCTTTCCCCTTTCATGGATAAAAAAACAAAAGCCTCCAAAGGATACAATCCCCTTTGGAAGCTAAATATGGGCACCTTCCGGGAGTTCATTTTCATACTCCAATCCAGAAGGTTAGGGGTTATATTAGTGGGTTTACAAGCTACGCAGGAATAACAATCGATTAAAAAATACTCTTTTGGTCCCAGGCAGTCAAGGGGGAAATTGCCTACCCCGCTATGACCCCGATACTCTGAGAAGGGACCGGACACCTTTGGACCTCCAAGCCCTTGAATTTGTGGAGGTGTGGAAACAATTCTTCGTTGCCCAGCTTTATAATCTTACTGCCCAGCCTATGGCTCGCGAAGAATCGAAAATCAGCTCTAAGAAATTCAGGCAGTTGCCCCTCGAAAGGTGTCCGGTTCCTTCTTTCGGTTTCATCTCTTTTCTTCCTGCCCATCCCTTCGAAGTATAGACTGACTGAATTTTTCAGTCATGGACTCTTTGGCCAATAGGATGATCCGCTGTATCCAACAGAATATCACGGGAGAGGTCAGCCAGAGGAGGAATACCCAAAATATGGGAAGTGTCCCACGTTTCCCCCACGTTTCCCCGCACGGCATACCGGCTGGCGCGCACACGATGCGTCCGCTATCGAGCCTTCTGGAATACTCTTCCAGCCTCCAAGGTCTGACCAGGCGTCAGATCGAAGACAACGATAGCCTCGCCGCGGTAGAGGTTGTCATACCCCGACTCGCCGGAGCGGGGTGTGTCCTTTCTCTTGACACCGAGCGCATAGCGACCTGGTGGCACTGCGTTGAATTCAAAACCGCCCTTGGAGTCTGCTGTCTTGGTAGCGACTGGCTTATCCTCGGTCGGCGTGCCGACTATGAACGGTTGCTTGGCCGGCAGTTTGACGGCATGGTGAAAGTCCCCTTTAGAGTCACGCTCCAGGACGAAGGCCTTTTGCAAGAAGATCTCCACGCCGGCACGATGAGTGTCGGCAGTATCGACCAGCGTGCCGACGACTCGCCCTGACGCTGTCGAGGATGGGTACGGCGCTTGGCTTGCGCTAAGGACCCCGCCCGCTGCGCCGAGGCAACAGACCAGGGCAACGACGGGTATCACGGAGACGGCGGGATGCGGTGGGCGATTGGTCAACATTGGATGACCTCCCCTCGTGAGTCAATTGCTCGTCTTTCAGGTCAGCAGAACGCTGGGTTTCAGCCGCCGCTGGAAGCGGGAGCAACGCAGGAGCGGACGCTGTAAGCGGTTGGCTGCAAACCCTGGTTCGGCGGCGCCTCCAGGGACACTGGCTCTGCAGTTGTTGAGTAACCCACTGCGCTCATTTCACTCGAATCGGATGGCCTTCAATTCGGTCCAGTGAAGACGGAAGGGACGCTGAGTGCCGTTCGCCAGCACTTCCGATCCCTCAAGCCAATTGAGCACTAGGTGTTGATCCAACGTGAAAAGGTACCGGACACCTTTGGGCCTCCAAGTCCTTGAATTTGTGGACGTGCGGAAACAATTCTCCGTTGCCTAGCTTTATAATCTTCCTGCCCAGCCTCTCGCTCGAGAAGAATCGAAAATCAGCTCCAAGAAATTCAGGCAGTTACCCCTCGAAAGA
>Ga0299915_10002198_pt1 | contig 14269 bp, 11 predicted proteins | sample RVTome_13_FD_200263 | JGI IMG/M metagenome (GOLD analysis project Ga0299915, IMG submission 200263) | Soil microbial communities from uranium-contaminated site in the Upper Colorado River Basin, Wyoming, United States - RVT92D227 (version 2) ...
AAAGCCCGTGCCCACGCCGGCAGTCTTATTTTCTCTGCGACCTCTGCGTCTCTGCGGTTTGCTTTTGATTGGGTTGCGGCCGTTAGGCCGCGCTAGGGCCCGTGGAGATCAAATCCACGAGCCGCATCACAGGCGCCCTCGAGCGCGGGTTCGCAGCATTGCGCGCCACATACCCCGGCGCCCGTTTCCGGCCCAACCTGATCGTGGCCCCCGTCACCGGCCCCATGCGCATTTCGCAGGATACACTCGTCATCCCCTGGGACCTTTGCTGAATGGCTTTGAGACCTTAAGATCCGCCTCCGGCTGTGATGGTCACTCTCTTTCGAACAGCAGCGTCGTCCTGGTGTGGCCGGGGCGGATGATCAGCTCAATACATACGAGATAACCACGAAGCGGTGGCGCTTTGGGTTGAAGTTATCCGTGTTGTGTGTCGCGAGAAGCAGATTGTGCTGTTGGGCCACAGCCGCCTGAAAGGCGTCCGGGAGCAGCCATCGGTGTACCCGCCGCAACTCCGCCGCGGCCCGCCAGGTCGTCGATCACGACGTCCAGGCCCGAGACCACGCGCACAAGGCGGTCGTAGTCGAGACGGTCCGCAGTATCACTCTCCGCATGGTAGTGCGGGTATCGATAGAGCGCAGTATCCGTCACCATGACCGCCGGATATCCCTCCTGCCAGAAGGACCAGTGGTCCGACCAGCCGATTCCGGGGATCACCGACGGTGCCGCGATCCCCTCGGAGGCAATGGCGGCGCGGCTGCGGAACACGCGGATCACCCTGCGAACCAGCCCGCGCGATGCCAGGTTGCCCACGAAGCCGACGAAGTTGCCGGTCTTCGGGTAATAGAAGTTGATGGGAAATGGATAGGCCTGACTCCCCGGGCGGTCGGAAAAGTACCCGATGGTCTCCAGCGAGAGCATGGCGACGATCCGTTCCCGCCTCTCTTTGGCGCGCCGCGAGTAGACCCGGCTGCCCATCGAACCGCCGAGGAAAAATGGCGGCTCTTCGTTCACAAACGCGACAAAGCGCCTGGTCCGAGGGGCAGGCTTCGAGCGGGCCATTCGGGCCAGTTCCAGCAGCGCAGCCACGCCGCTCGCATTGTCGTTGGCGCCCGGCGAGCCGATGACCGAGTCATAGTGCGCGCCGACCAGGACAATCTCGGCCCGCTCACCGGCGCCGGCGAGTTCGGCTTCAATGTTTCGGACCGCCTTCGTTCCGGCGAGAAACGACTGCGCTCGCACTTCATACCCCATCTGTTCGAATGAGCCTCGGATATACTCTGCAGTGGCCTCCAGCGCTTCATAGCGGTACATGTTTCTCTCGCCGATCGTCTCCGCCAGCGTCCGGACGTGCAACTCGAGCGCGGCGCGCAGGATCCGTTCCTCGCCAGTCAGCGGCTGTAACGGTCCGGACTGTGACGTCCCGGGCATGCTCGTCATGTAACGGCCCAGGAACAGGACCATCCCGGCTGCGACCGCGATACCCCCCGCAATCCACCACGGGTTCATATGCATTTTCCTGGTTTCATCCGACATGCGACCAAAGCAGCCGGAGCGCCTCTTCTATCGGATCATCTGGCGGCCGGCTTGGCCGGAATAGTTGATGAAGACGGTCTTGAGTTCGGTGAAAAAATTCAGGCCCTCTTCGGCCATCTCGCGCTCTCCCACGCCAGTGGCCTTGATGCCGCCAAAGGGAAGCTGGGCTTCGCCGCCGACGGTCGGCTCGTTGACGTGGACCATTCCCGCCTCGATATCCTCGATGAAACGCATCACCGCGCCGATATCCTGCGTGAAGATCGAAGCCGTCAGGCCGTATTCCACCGAGTTTGCGAACCGGATCGCCTCCTCCAGATCCCGCACCGTTGAGATCGAAAGCACGGGCCCGAAAATTTCCTCCTTGAAGATGCGCATGCCGGGAGAGACGTTGTCGAAAATCGTGGGCTCGATGAAATAGCCGCATTCAAGACCGGCCGGGCGGCCGCCGCCCGTGACCAGCCGCGCGCCTTCATTCCTGGCGATTTCGATGTAATTGAAGTCCGTCCGCCACTGGCTCTCATCGACCGCCGGGCCCATGTCCACACTCGGATCGAGACCCGGGCCTACTTTGATCGCCCGGGCGTGCTCCACCAGGCGTTCCAGCAGCCCTTCCTTGACCGGCTGGGCGGCAATCACGCGCGAAGTGGCCGTGCAGCGCTGGCCGGTCGAGCCGAAAGCGCCGTCGCGGATGGCTACGGCAGCCATGTCCAGGTCGGCGTCGGGCATCACGATCACCGCGTTCTTTCCCCCCATCTCGCATGTCACCTTGGCGCCGCGCGACGCCGCCTTGACGTACAGATCGCTGCCGATGGCGTTGGAACCGGTGAAGGAAACGGCGGCGACGGACGGCGATCGGACGATGGCTTCACCCGCTTCCGCGCCGGAGCCGACCACCATGTTGAAGACACCGGCGGGCAAGCCGGCCTCTTCGTAGATTTCGCACAGCAGAAACGCGGTCGACGGCGTCAGGCTGGCGGGCTTGAGCACGACCGTGTTTCCCGCCGCCAGAGCCGGCGCCGACTTCCACACCGGGATGGCCCACGGAAAATTCCACGGCGATATCAGGCCGACGACGCCGAGCGGCTGCCGAATGGTGTATGTGAAACAGTTGCGCGTCTCGGAGGGGACGGTTTTGCCGGCAATCCGGAAACCGGCGCCGGCATAGTACTCGAGCAGTGAGATCCCCTTCAGGACTTCCCCTCTGGCCTCCTTCAGCACCTTCCCCTCTTCGCGCGTCATCATGACGGCGATCTCATCCATGCGCCGCCGGGCGATGTCGGCCGCGCGCCAGAGCACGCGACCGCGCTCCGGCGCCGGCGTCTTCTTCCAATCGGGGAAGGCGCTTCTGGCCGCCTCGATCGCCTGCAGCGCGTCATCTGCCGTGGCTGCGGGGAATTCCGCGATCAGGTCGGCGGTGTCCGCCGGATTGAGGTTTCGGATTAGACGTGAGGACCTGGGTTGGATCCATCGGCCATCGATATATGAACCTGTGCGCACAAGCACCTCCTCTTTCCGGGACGAGCATGAGTCTGTGGCATTTTCAGATAAAAGGCCCTTGATGCTCAAGTGCCATGTTTGGTCCGGCCGGGGAATGGATTTGAGCGGCAAGCGAATATTTCTCGCTTCCGAAAGGCTGCTGCCATATGCTGAGGTTTGTTCCGATCTACCGTTTTTAACCTATTTGCCGGAAATTGGTCATGAACGATAAACTCACTTCGCAGGAAGTCAGCAGCCTGACGGCTGCCTACACATACGGAACCTGGCGCTTCCAAAAAGGGTGGAAGCCGCTGCATGTCGTGGATGCGGAGGGCTGCCATTTCTTCGATGCGGCGGGCAACAGGTACCTGGACTTTTCGTCTCAGCTCATGTGCGTGAACCTGGGACACAAGAATCCGGCGGTGATCCGGGCCATCCAGGAGCAGGCGCAGCGTCTGCCCTACATCGCGCCGGGGCACACCACCGATGTGCGCGCAGAGCTGAGCAAGCTCCTGCTCGAGGTGCTGCCCCGGGGAGTGGAGAAGTTCTTCTTCGCCACCTCCGGCACCGAGTCCAACGAAGCCGCCTTCAAGATCGCCCGGATGGTGACCGGCCGAACCAAGATCATCTCCCGTTACCGTTCCTACCATGGGTCGACCATCGGCTCGATCGCCGCCACCGGCGACCCGCGCCGGTGGGTGATGGAGCCGGCCGGCAAGGGGCCGGGGGTGGTCTTCGCGCCGGAAGTGAACTGCTACCAGTGCCCGCTGAAACACGAATACCCGGGCTGCGACGTCGCCTGCGCCGAGTACATCGCGCACATGCTCAAAAATGAAGGCGACGTGGCGGCCGTGCTCGTCGAGCCGGTGGTGGGCACCAACGGGGTGCTGGTCCCGCCCAAAGAGTACCTGCCCCGGCTGCGCGAGATCTGCGACGCTTATAACGTTCTCCTGATCGCCGACGAGGTGATGAGCGGCTGGGGCCGCACCGGCCGCTGGTTCGCCGTGGACCACTGGGATGTGAAGCCGGATATCCTCGTTACCGCCAAGGGAATCACCAGCGCGTACGCGCCGCTGGGACTATGCGCCACGACCGCCAAGATCGCCTCCTATTTTGACGATCACTACTTTGCCCACGGCCACACGTACGAAGCCCATCCCCTGACTCTGGCCCCGGCCATCGCCGCCATCCGCGAGTATCAGCGCCTGGGCCTGATCGAGCGCGCCCGGGCAATGGGCGAGTACCTGGGATCCAGACTGCAGGAGCTGAAGGCCAGGCATCCTTCGGTCGGCGATGCGCGCGGCCTGGGCCTTTTCTGGGCGGTGGAACTTGTCCGCAACCGCAGGACGAAACAGCCATTCAATACCATACAGGACAAGCTCTCGGGCAAAGCGATGCTCGTCGACGAGCTGGCGGCAGAAATGATGAAGCGGGGCGTCTCGATATTTGCATGGCTCAGTCACTTCATCATCGCGCCGCCGCTGATCGTGACGCGGGAAGAGATCGACGCGGGAGTGGGCGCACTCGACGAGTGCCTGCAGCGCGCCGATCAGCAGGTTGAGGGCTAAAGAAAAGCTGCCACGAATTTCACGGCGCGGCCGGCTGCCGCAACCAAATTACCGGTGTGCCTATACGGCCGCGCCGAGTTTCAAGTTCTCAGGTTGGCAGATTGCATAAGCTGGTATCTATGGCGGAGGCAGAAATCCTTGCCAGGAGGGCAAGAATTTGACTGATAGTAGTACGAATCACTAGGCCAATTTCGTGGAATTCGTGGCTTGTTTTTTGTGCTGGGCCGAGGAGGTGACAAATGGTTCGAGCTGCATGTCGCATGATTGCCTTGTTCATTGCGCTGCCGGCTGTTCTCGGCGGCGTTGCGCACGGTCAGACCAGACCGCGGGCGCGTGACCTCGGCATTCCGTTCGAAGGAACTCCCGGGCTGCTGAACGCCATTACGGACGTCAAGGGCGTCGAGGTCGGGCATTGCACGCTCATCTCGGGAGAGGGCAAGCTGGAAGTCGGCAAGGGTCCCGTGCGCACCGGTGTCACGGCGGTCTTCCCGCGGGGGAAGGACTCGAGCGATCCCGTATTCGCAGCCTGGTTCACCTTGAACGGAAACGGCGAAATGACCGGGACCACCTGGGTGGAGGAATCGGGCTTCATGGAAGGGCCGGTGATGATCACCAACACCCACAGCGTCGGGACAGTGCGCGACGCCACGATCGCCTGGCAGCTCAAGCGCGGCGGGAAATCGACTCAGCCCTGGTCGCTGCCGGTGGTCGCCGAAACCTGGGACGGCTATCTGAACGACATCAACGGATTTCACGTCAAGCCGGAGCATGTCTTTCAGGCGCTGAACGGCGCCCGCCCCGGTCCGGTTGCAGAAGGAAATGTCGGCGGCGGCACGGGGATGATCGCGCACGGTTTCAAAGGAGGTATCGGGACCGCCTCCCGCAAGGCAAGCGCCGGCGGCGCAGAATGCGTCGTCGGAGCGCTCGTCCAGGCCAACTACGGCTCGCGGCGCCTGCTGACCATCGCGGGTGTCCCGGTAGGCAGAGAGATGGCCGACTTCCCGCCGCGGGGCGGACTGGAGGATATGGGTTCCATCATCGTGGTGGTTGCAACCGACGCGCCGCTCCTGCCGCACCAGCTGAAGCGGATCGCCCGGCGCGTGAGCCTGGGCATCGGCATCAACGGCGGCGTGGGCGCCAACTCATCGGGAGACATCTTCATGGCCTTCTCGACCGCCAACGAGCAGGCCTCGCGCGGTTCGGGCATTACGCCGGTCAGGATGCTGGCCAATGATGAGATCAATCCTGTCTTTGTCGCCACGGTCCAGGCGACGGAGGAGGCCATCATCAACGCCATGGTCGCAGCCGAGACCATGACGGGGATCGACGGCCATACCGCCCACGCGTTACCGCACGATCGCCTGCGCGAGGTGCTAAGGAAATACAATCGCCTCGTGCGCTGAGAGAGCCAGAAGTGCGGCAAGCGGGTAGGCCTTTTCGCCGGCGCGGATCGCGACCGGGAGTCGGTTCTCCTCGGGCGGAACGGGACAGCTGTAATCCTTGCCGTAGGCGCACAGCGGATTATAGGCAAGGTTGAAGTCGAGGTCGTAGAGGCCGGTGGTATTTTCCTCCAGGTCCAAGTATCGCCCGCCGCCATAGCTTTCCCTGCCTGACGTCGCATCGCGGAATGGGATAAAAAGGAACGGCCGGCCGGCAGATTGACTGTCTTCAGTCCGGTATGCCTGGAGGCGGCACAGACGCCCGTCCACCTCAATCTCGACGTAACCGTACCGCAGCGCATCCCGCATCTCTCCGGTATTGGTCCCCAGCCTGATCCGCTGGGGCCTTGCATGCCGATGCAGTTGCACCTGGAATCGGAAGGCGGGATCGACGGGAAAGTAAGCCAGGCCCTGGAAGCGCTCCCTGTCCTTGTCGGGAATCGGACTGTCGCGCTCCTGTTTATATTGCAGGTCTTTCCTGCGTCGCGCCTCCAGGACCGAATCCTCCCACGTTCGAGGGGCCGGATTCAGGGCCTCGGCACGCTTCCCCTGGTTTCTTCCACCGGGATCGGTTGCTCCCGAACACGACAGCAGCAGGATCGCGCCGGCAAGCATGACCCAAAGAGCTGCGCGCTTCAGCATCGCTTTTCCTGCAGACATGAGCATTATTATAAATGCCGGTGCGGGCTTTCTGCTAGACTGGCGGCGGATTATACAGAGACGCGCAGAGAGACCCTTATGAAGCGTGTAACCCTGTGGCGCAGCCAGGCGCTGGCATTGACGATCGTGCTGCTTGCGGCGGCGAGCCCGGCAGCGCCGCCGGCGTCATCTCCGCCGCTCACCGCCAGCCAGTTCGCCGACCTGATTAACCGCCTGTCCGAAGAGGGCGGTTATTTCTGGAACGACAACTACGTCTCCAACGAAGCCTCATATCTGCACCCGTTGACCAAGCTTCGTGAGCTGGGGATTCAGGGCGGGGTCTACCTCGGCGTCGGCCCCAACCAGAATTTCACCTATATCGCCAAGGTGCGCCCCGCATACTCGTTCATCATCGATATCCGCCGGCAGAACCTGCTCCAGCACCTGATGTTTAAGGCGCTTTTTCACTTTGCGCGCAGCCGCGCCGACTACCTGTCGCTGCTCATCAGCCGGCCCGTCCGCAAAGGCGCATTCGAAAACGAAAGTTATGATATCGATGAGCTGGTGCGCTACTTCCTGCGGGCCGAGCCCGATCAGAATACTTTCCGGAACACCCAGGCCCGCATTCGCGTTTTCCTTTCGCAGGCCACGCGCGTGAAGCTAAGCGAAAGGGACTACAGCACCATCGAGAAGATACACCGGGCTTTCTTCCTGCGCGGGCTTTCCATCAAATACGACTACATTCCCGTGCCCACATACGGTGAGTTCCTGCTGGAGACGGACCTCGAAGGCAAGAAGCAGAACTTCCTGAACAGCGCGCAGGAATTTTGGATGCTGAAGCGGATGCACGAGGAAAACCGGATCATTCCGCTGGTCGGCGACTTCGCCGGCCGGCACGCCCTGCGCGAGCTGGGAAGTTACCTGCGGGAGATCGATCACAAGGTCATTCTCTTCTACACTTCAAACGTCGAGCAGTACCTGGTGCAGGCATTGACCTGGCCGGAGTTTTTGAAAAACGTAGCCGCGCTGCCGCTGGACGAGCGCGCCGTGTTCATCCGCGCATACTGGAGCAATCACCTTCTTCACCCCGACAGCGTGCGCGGTTACCGATTCACCCAAGTGGTGCAGCCGATCAGCTATTTTCTCGAGAATTTCCGGGCCGCCGCACCCGCTTCCTACTGGGATATCGTAACAGCCAACCCCATCCGCCTCCTCCCTTCGGGGTCGGACCCGAACAAGCTGAATAACATCCACAGATAGGCGGAAAACAAGCCCTTAACAGCGGGCCAGGGAGCCGCTGGTGGGTCTGGAGACCCACCCCCACGGGTGGGGGCCGCCGGTCTCCAGACCGGCGGCTGTTTGATGTTACAGGCCTGGCATACCCCCTCAGATCTGCCGCCGCAGTAGAAAGCTGGCGAGAAATGCGGGTTAGACTCGATTTTGGCTCACGTTTTTTTGCTAATGGATTGGACTTATTAAGTTTGTCTTGGTCCGACCCCGACTGCCACATATAGCGTGTTTAGGTGCCACATGAACCGGCGGCGCTTTATCAGGCGGAAGCCGTTGATTTGCAGCAGCCTCTGAATCTCGCCTGCGGTCAGGCCCCAGGCTTCGTCCGAACCCATGCCGCGCTCCAGCTGATCCGGGTCGTGACGCCTGCGGATACGGTGGCTGAGGCAGCCGATCCAGGGATGAATCATGGTAATCAGCAGCAGTCCGTTTTCGCGCAGCACCCGGCGGCACTCGCGCAGGGTTTCCGCCCTGCGGGCCACGTGATTCAGGCAGGCGAGCAGAGCGACCGTATCAAACGAACTGCTTGCAAACGGCAGGTCGGCGCTATGGCACCGGACATCGACTTCCGGGTAAGGGTGAATGTCGGCGCCGACGCCGTAGCCATAGGCCCGCACCAGCAGATTGTTCCCGCAGCCGACGTCCAGCAGCCGCCCCCGGCAGCGCGGCAGCGCGGCCTGGATGCGCTCATGATCGATGGGCGTGAGCCCCAGCCTGTGCGAGGTCTCCTCGCCCAGCCACATGTTGATCGGAAAGAGCAGGTGGTCCGCTGCCCGCTGCCAAACCGAGGCCTTGCGCTGGAAGCCGGCTTTCATCCCGAGAGCCTTCGGAGTTTATAGTGAATCTCGGACGCCGCCCTCAGCTGCCCGGCGGCCAGCTCCGGAGTGATGTCTCGCTGCGGCTCAGCCAGCATTTCGTATCCCACCATGAACTTCTTGATCGCCGCGGAGCGCAGGAGAGGGGGAAAGAAATGCGCGTGCAGCTGCCAGTGATCGACGTCCCTGCTCTGAAAGGGCGCGCCGTGCCAGCCCATCGTATAGGGAAACGATGCCTCGAAGAGGTTGTCGTACCGGGTGAGCAACGCCCCGAGCATTTGGGCGAGATCGCGCCGCTCCTCATCGACGAGATCAACCAGACGCAGCACATGTCGCCTCGGCAGCAGCAACGACTCGAAAGGCCACACGGCCCAGAAGGGCACCACCGCCACCCAATTCTTGGATTCAGACACGATCCTCGCGCGCAGCTCGAGTTCGTGCTCGAGGTAGTCCATCAGGAGCTGCCGCCCCGTCCCGGCGCGATAGGCCGCCTGGCGCGCATCTTCTTTCCCGGCCTCCAGCGGGAGAGATGAACCGGCCCAGATCTGGCCGTGCGGATGAGGATTGGAACATCCCATGATCTCGCCCTTGTTTTCGAACACCTGAACCCAGGAGTAGCGTTTCCCAAGCTCTTTGCTTTCTTCGATCCAGACATCAATCACCGATCGGATGCCGTCCGCTCCCATTTCCGGGAGGGTCAGGTCGTGGCGAGGCGAAAAACAGACGACGCGGCATGTGCCCTGTATGCTCCTGTACTGGATCAGCGGGTGGTCCGCCTCAGCGAACGGAGAAGTGTCGGGAAGGAGCGCTGAAAAATCATTGGTGAAGACAAAGGTGCTTTGATATTCCGGATTGCGTTCGCCGCCTGCCCGAAGGTTGCCGGGACAGAGATAGCAGCCCGGATCGTAACCGGGCAGCGTGACCGGCCGCTCCGCCTCCCGTTTTCCCCGCCATGGCCTCCGGGTCCGGTGCGGGCATACCAATATCCACTCTCCGGTCAGCGGATTGTAACGCCGGTGCGGGGCTTCCTCGATCATCATGCCGTTCACCGTCATGGGCCGGCGGCTGCCCGGGATCCCTGCCGCGCAACCGGGCCGGCCGCGGCGATCGTTTGCGCGAGGGCGGCCCGGCGCCCGATCCGGCAGCGCAGCCGCCAGCGCAGGAAGGCCCACGCGCTCATTGCGGCGTTGATCATGACATCTTTGAGCCCGGTCTGGGAGCGATAGAGCTGGATGACCGTGCCGAAGCTGTTGTCAACCCGAAAGCCCAGCCTGGCGGTCAGAACTGCGATCTCCTGCGCACAACTGTAGCGCCGGCCGGAGTAATATTCCATCAGCGGCGGTATCACCCTGAGCCGCATGGCGCGAAAGCCCGATTCGATATCATCATAGCGGAATCCGCTCCACAGGGATCCCCACGCAGTCATCAGCCGGTTGCCCCAACGCTTGTGCCGCGGGTAGAGCGCGAAATCTCTCCGGGTGAGCGCCACGTCCAGGTCGCGACGGGCCACATGCTCGGCGAGCGAATCGATTTCCCTCGAATCGTGCTGGCCGTCGGCGTCCATGGTAAAGACCAGGTCTCCGGGATCGAGCGCGCCGTCTTCGAGGAGCAGCGCCAGGTACATAAAACCCTCGCGCAGCGCCGCGGACATGCCCCGGTTCTGCGGCAGGTGCAGGATGCAGATGCGGCTGTCTTGCTGGGCGCAGCGTCGCGCCACCCCAAGAGAACCGTCCGAGGAGCCGTCATCGACGATCACGACCAGGTCCACCTGCGCGGCGAGCGAGTCCAGCACCGGCCGGAGCGTGGCTTCTTCGTTGTACACCGGGACGATCGCGATCCTTCTCACAAGCCCCTGACCTGATAAACTGTGACGTTATTCTCCGTGAACACCAGCCGCATATACCGCTTCTGGAACTCCTCGTCGATGAAAAAGTATACCCCGAGACGCGGCCGCACGCCCGGCATTGCTTTCACCCCGTGATAGTTGATCAGGACGTGGGAAATGCGCGCCTGTCTCAACTGCTGCAGCACTCCCTCTTCGGTGGTCTGCTCCAGGATGCGCTCGCCCTCCGGCGTAAAGCTATAGAGCGTCGGCACATCCGAATAAAACCGGAACGCATCGTTCAGGAGCAGGACCCTGTCCCGGGGCGTTAAATGCCGGTTGATAAAGTCGTAGGCATAGATGGAGGGGATATCGCGAGCGACAAACTCCTGCGCCGTCTCGCGGCCGAGCAGGTAGCCCAGCGGCGATTTATAGCTGTGCCAGTATGTCCAATCCTTCACCCAACGGGCATAAACCGGAGGGAAGTTTGCGAGGCTCCCGGCGAAGAGCACGATGCAGCCCAGGAGCAGACCGGAGGCTGCAAGAAATTTCCGCGGCAGCGACCCCGCGGGCATGGGGATATTCCCCAGCAAGCCCTTGGCAGCCAGGACGGCCAGCAACGGAACTGCCGGCAGCAGGTATCGGATCTCCTGGGCGGTCAGCGCCCAGGTGTAAAAGTAACAACCGAGGCAGATCAGCCCGTAGTTCGTCCGCGGCAGGCGCGCCCTGAACAGCAGCATCGCGGCGCCTATCAGGAAGACGGCTCCCGCAGTCCCCCGAAACGGTCCCGGATTAAAGGTCACCGTCCACGGTAATTTCAACAGTTCTTCCAGCGATCGCCCGACTCCTTCGTTTGCGTAGGCGGCCCATGCCGCCTCCTCCATGGCAGCGGTAAAGTGAGGGCTGCAAAAAATGCTGTTGGCGAGAGGAAAAATGGGGTTGCCCGTGTAATGCCAGGCACGCAGCATCCAGGGTGAAAAAACCGCAGCGGCCAGCAGCAGGTATTTTGCGGCCAGCCAGAGAGACGCGTGCAGGTGCAGCCCGCGGCCCTTGTATCCGTGCCAGGCGACGACCGCCGACAACGGCAGGACCCAGAACGCCGCCTGGTATTTGCAGCCGAGCGCCAGGCCGAGGAATGCAGCCGACAGCCACAGAAGCCCGTGCTCCCCGCGGCGGGTCCAGTCAAGCAGCAGGAGGATGCACAACGTCGAATAAAGCGCCAGCGGCAGGTCGATCAGCGCGGTGGTCGCCTCATACAGCGCCACGGGACAGCTCCACACGAGCAGCGCCGCGGCGGCGCCGTGGACCGGACCCCACCAGCGGCAGCCGAAGAACAGCGCCACGCCGCCGCAGGCCAGATAACACAGCACATTGAAGAGCTTCGCCAGGTTCACCCCTGAAAACAGAAACGCGGTCACATATGACATCAGCGGCAGCGCCGGCATCATGCTGCTCCAGTTGTTGGGCGCAAAGAGGAGCCGGTGCGAGGCCGCTGAATCGCGTGCATACGGCAGGTGCACGTTGAGCGCATCGAACGACAGCTCGGGCGCCAGGGCAGACCCCAGCACCAGGACGATGAAAACGAGGCTCAGGAGATGCATGCAGGCTGCGAGAAATCTCTCGCCGGCAGCCGCCGCGGCGACCGGCTCTTCTGGCAGCGCAAACAGGTATCGATCGAGTCTGAAACCGGCAAACAACAACAGGCTTGCCGCCGCCACCAGGTAGCCGTATAGCAGCCCGCACACGCCCAGCAGCAACATCCCGCTGCCCCACAGCGCCATGCCGACAGCCAGGCAAATGCATGGACCGGAAGCCAGTGACTGCTGCCGCAGGCGAATCAGAACACGCCGCCCCAGCGGCACCCACAGCAGCAACGCGAAGGCGGCGCACAACGCAAGGTCTTTGGCGATCAGGAGCCGGCTCACGCGCCCTATCTTAACCGAAGTCTGCAAATCGAGATAATTGACAAATCGCGGCCCGCGACCAGTGGGTCTTGCGAAAACTCGGGAGGCCGGCAGCGGCAGGGGGCGCGGCAGCAGGCGACATCTTCCGAAAAAATTGGAAACTTTATCAGGCACCGTTGCGTCTATATAGGTACCCATTCAAAACCTCCTTCGAGGGCGGCAGGGGCGGGAGGGTATCTTCCGATCCTGCCGCTTTGTTTTTTGCACACCCGGCCGGTGAAACCTCCGCGGCGGATCCGACGGGCCATGCCGGGCCTGTAACGTTATTTATAACGCAGGTCTGAAAATCCACCCCCGGATCCCGCAATCCGTGCCCGCCAAAGTAACGGCCGAATTCGTGGAATTGGTGTAATTCGTGGCAATTCAAATATTTTCATGCACTCGGTTGCGCGCCGGCCCATGAAATACAGGCGAAAAATGCGGGTTAATCAAATTGCCCGGGCGGCCCGATGAACTTTTCAGGCGGCGCCCGCATCCAATATCCAGGAGCGGGAAGCTGAGGGCGCCAAAGCAATGCTTGTGATCAAGTTTGATCGCGTGATACACTTAACACGAGCGATACGTGTCCCCTTCGCTCGAGACGAAGGGAGGTTGCAATGGTCAGGTCAATAAAGCCTTTTGGTTTTGGTGTTTTAATGCTGGCACTGGCGATCCCGCTAATTGCCCAGGAGCGCACGCGCCCCGCTTCGAGCGGCGGTGGCGATCGTGGCGTTTCAGCAGCCCCCAGCGCGCGCACTTCCGCGCCTTCGGCGCCGGCCGTCTCGACACGGTCGACGGCCCCGGGGGTGTACAGCGGATCCAGCGCTAATTTGGGATCGTCTTCAAGGAATTTTGCTTCCAACCCGAATTTCGGCAATTCAGGCGGCGGCGGAACGCCGGCCCTGCCCAGACTCCAGGGAACATCATTTGTTTCCTACAATCAGTACTTCTGGTGGAACGACTTCCTCTGGCGCTTACAGAGCCGCTATCTCATGGACAGCTGGTATTTCAGCCGCTTCTACCGGAATAGGGAACCGCTGCTGACACCAAGATTGCAGCGTCTCGCCCTGCGCGACCCCCTGGCGCTGAGCCGCCAGATGGTCCTGGCAGTCGACGAACTGGCCGCCATGCTCGACGACTACGAGGCCGGACGCCCGGTTTCCAAGGAGCAGATCCAGGCCAAGGCGGAAGAGATACGGGAGTTTGCCAAAGCGATCCGAAAAGACCAGCTGCTGCCCTATGTCGATCAGCGCAAGGATGCCGACATCCTGAAGAACAAGAATGTGAACGCCCTGGGCCTGAACGCCATCGACGAATTAAAGGCCATGGTCGTTGATCTAAATTCGCAGCTGCGAAACCTCTACGACCAGTCCAGCACCGCCACTGTCTCGGTCAGTTCCCTGTCACAGCCTTCCTTTGAATCGCTTACTAAGGGAATCGACAAGCTGTGCAAGGTCATCGAAAACTCCGCCAAGCGGATATAAACGCTTCCCGCGACCAGGCCATCCATCGGCCTGGTCGCTTCCTTTTCCAGCCCTGCTTTTTCCGGCACCGATCCGCCGCCACAGTAGAAAACTGGTGAGAAATGCGGGCTAAGGGTCTGTCAGGAAATAAGTGGTGCACTTCGCTGCAGGCTCCCAGGCCCGCTGGCGCGGCGCGAGCGACGAGCATACCATTTGGCATGTAAGGAGCGAGCAACAAAGCCAGCGGGCCTGGGAGCCGCAGCCCGAAGGGGCGCGGCGGC
>Ga0299915_10002199_pt1 | contig 14266 bp, 11 predicted proteins | sample RVTome_13_FD_200263 | JGI IMG/M metagenome (GOLD analysis project Ga0299915, IMG submission 200263) | Soil microbial communities from uranium-contaminated site in the Upper Colorado River Basin, Wyoming, United States - RVT92D227 (version 2) ...
AACCGCGTCGGCTTTATTCAGTACGACCAGAATATCCTTGCCCCCACAACCTATCTCATCGAGGACGACATTGACCGATTCAATTTGCTTGAGCGTCTCAGGATTGGCGGCATCGACTACGTGAATCAGCAGGTCCGCGTTCACCGCCTCTTCGAGCGTTGCCTTAAATGAAGCGACTAACTGGTGCGGCAGGTTTCTGACGAATCCGACGGTGTCGCTTAGTAAAACTTCGGCTCCGGCGCCGGCGTTCCATTTTCGGGTTCGTGTATCCAGCGTTGCAAAGAGCCGGTCCTCTACAAGAGCTCCTGCGTTTGTAAGTGCATTTAGAAGTGTGCTTTTGCCCGCGTTGGTATAGCCGACTATGCACACCTTGTAATGTCCTTTGCGCGTGTCGATTTCGCGAATTTTCCGTTTGTCGATCCGTTGTATCTCGCGCTTTAGTTCGATGATTCGTTTGCTTACGAGTCGGCGGTCGATTTCGAGCTGTTGTTCGCCTGTACCTCGCGTGCCTATGCCGCCGACCGCTCCTGCGGCGGTGCCGCCCGCGGCGCCGGTGACGGTATCAAGGTGAGACCACATTCGAGTCAGCCGCGGATACGTATATTCAAGCTGTGCAAGCGACACCTGCAATTTCGCTTCTTTTGTCTGGGCGCGTGTGGCGAATATATCGAGAATCAATTCGCTTCGGTCGAGCACCTTTATATTCAGGATTTTTTCAAGTTCGCGAATTTGTGCCGGCGAAAGGTTATTGTCGAAGATGACCACATCGGCCTTGAAGCGCTTGACCCGCTCTGCAAGCTGTTCGGCTTTGCCCTTGCCGATATATCTGCCCGGATGGATCGAGTTCATTTTTTGCTGAAATCGGTCCACGACGACCGCACCGGCGCTGGTGGCCAGAGCGGTAAGCTCGACCAGGTCGTCCCCTTGGTCGCGGCCCTTAAGAATGGCCGCGACTAATATCGCATGCTCTTTTTTGACTCGCAGAGTCTCGCGAAGCTTTTCCAACTACGTAAAACCTCCACAGAAAGGCTTCTAAGGATATATCTTACCATATTCTCCCGTACAAAGCAACCGCCGGGGCGGATACAAAAAAGCCTCCAACCGTGATATTTTGGGCTTGCGACGTGGAAAGAAAGCAGTTAAAATGCAAGTTTGTAGTTATTTTGACGATTACAACCAACGGTGGCAGTTGAGTTAATAACGGACGTTTCTTATTGAAAGGAAAGTTTGCGAATGCTGAAAGTGAAGGCTCGTGCAGGCGAATCGGTCCAACAAATGATCAGGCGTTTCAAGAAGCTTTGTGAGAAAGAAGGCCTGATAAGAGATATGAAGCGGATGTCTTATTACGAAAAGCCATCTGAGCGAAACCGCAGGCGAATCCGAAAAGCCCAGAGAGCCGTGCTTAACACCAGAAGGTTCTCACAGTAAACTCTTTCTTGCAAGCACTGAAATCGTTCCCAATACCTCAGTCCGTCATCGAGACCGCCGGTTCTCACTCTTGGACCGGCCAGAAAACCGCGTCACCCTCATCGGCCCACAACTGGACCTTTCCTGTTTTATCAAGATACCTCTTGCCGCCGTCGTCGATAAAGTTGAGTCCTACGCTGTAAAGTGTAAAGTCATCATTAGTCCTTTTGTAAACCAGCGGCTGGTTGCTGAAAGGGTCGAGCGGCAATTGTTTTACGTATCCGGCCTGCTGCAATTCGTTCAAGTCCGTCGGTAAAACACCCTTATTCTGTTGATGTCGCAGGATTGCCGCGATGGTCGATGTTGCTTCGACGTCTGCTTTGATGCGATAGGTTAACTGGTGAACTTTACTAATTGCCGGAGACATCATCTCGAGAAGGACGTTTCCTTTGACGAGTTGTTCTATTTGTTTCTCTAAGCCGATTCCTTCGGCTCGAAGCTGCTGGGGATTCTTGCGGGCGACTTGCTGCCAGAAGTCGTATGCTCTCTCAGCCGTTTCTTTCGTTTCTTTTTTATTGGGATGCGTAAACAATATGTGCAAACCTTCAAGAGACGAGACCGTCTCAACAAGCGGCATACCGGAAGCAGAGCCGGATGCTAATTCGTGTAACCGCTGGAGGTACAGATGCCCGCCGCCGAGGCGGTCTTCGGTGAACGACCTTTGAATCTCATCGTACACGCAGAGTTTCTCAAAAAGCAGGCGCATTGTAAAATCTTCCCCTTCATAAGCCTCATCGAATTTTGACTGAAATCCTTCGAGTTGCTGGGGCTTTATTTCATAACGATGCATTAATTCCCGCGCATTTTTGGCAGCCAGGGCCTCGATGGCGATTCCCACAAGCTGTTCAATCAGTGTTTTTTCGCCCCGTTTGACGATTTCCCCAAATTTGTAACAGGTGGTTATATTGTCGAAGGCCTGGGCATAGTCACCTTTTTCTGCATTGATTTGCGCCCGCAGACACAGGGCGCGCGCCAGTTCCCGAAATTTGTTCAGGTGTGGCAGCAGCACTCCAATCATAGAGCCATCGTTGTCTGGCTTGTTGCCGGTGGTGTATTTCGGCCAGTAATAAGGTCTTTCTGTGGCCTCGGTAATCAGACCAAGGGCCTGGGAGCACTGAAGGACGTGGTTTTCCATTGCGAGGCGCTGCGCCTGGTTGGCATCAGCATATTTTATACTCCAAAAGTCGGCAAACCCATCCGGTGCGTTCGGACATTTGGCCGCAGCTTCTTCGAAAAGAGGTGCCGCATTGAGAGATTCGTCTGCAACAGGTCTCGCCAGCCGATTGACTTCGGCGATATAGTCAGTCGTTATCGCCGGCTTGCCGCTGAGGAACCAGGCCACATAAAGGGTGAGCGATAGAATAAGAACGCCGATTGTCTGGAAAGTTCTGGCGGCAGTGGTTCGCCAAAACGGTCGGCAGCGTTTCTTGGCGCGGCGCAGCAGGATGCCGAGCAGCTTCACATCACCAAATTCTTCGATTAGCTGCTGTGCTTTCTGCAGTTTTTGCTGCTCGTCGGTGCAGCGGCGCAATTCATCTTCGAAATGGGCGGTAAGCTCCTGACAGACCTCAAGTCGGACCTTCCTGCGGTAGCCCATCTTTCTGATTACTAGTTTTATAAACTCCTGAACGGACTGGGGCAGCTTCTCGAGGTCTTGTTGTTCCCGCGATTTTTTCATACGTTGGCCTTTCCAATCTCTTTGCCGTGTTTGCGTGACCTTTTGCTTGCGCAGGGCTAAGCGGGACTGAGGGTCGGGCCGAGAATTAAATCGAGGCCTCGCCGCAGGTCGGAAAGTTGTTGTTTCTGCCTGGCAAGCTCAGCCCTGCCTTTACCGGTAATCGAGTAGTACCTGCGATTTCTGCCGTTTTCGCTCTCCTGCCATTTGCCTTTTATCAGCTTTTTGGCTTCGAGGTTGTACAGCAGGGGGTACAGCGTACCTTTGCCGAGCGTAAGGACCTGTTCGCTGCGGCCTTCGATTGCCTCGCTAAGCTGATAGCCGTACATTTCGCCGCGAGAAAGAATCTCCAGAACCACTGTCGGGGCAATGCCTTTTAGCAACTGACTTTCAAATCTCATAACCATCTCCTGTTTAATGTGTTGTTTCAGTAGCACACCGGATTTAGCTTGCAATACATATTATGCAATGCATACTATGCAATGTCAACTAAAAAATTAAAAAAATTTTACTGTCGAGGATACAGGGGCCTCAAGGCGTAACGGGATAGGGCTTGCAAGGACGGCCCCGAGGTATAGAATAGGAGGTTAGTTGCCGATGATTTAAGTCAAATTTAACTAACGAGATACGAGCGACGGGCAACGAGAGACGATTTTGTTCGGAGCAGTGGCCGAGCGGCTGAAGGCGACGGTCTTGAAAACCGTTTTACCCGTTGGGTAACGGGGGTTCGAATCCCTCCTGCTCCGTTTAAGGAAGGATTCGAACCCTAAAAAGGTGTGGAAAAAGAATTTTTCCACGTCGTCGGGGTGATAGGAGCGAAGCGACGCCAGAGGGGCAGAGCCCATATGGAAATTTGCTTTAGCAAATTTGGGTTCTAGGCCGAAGGCCGGAATCCCTCCTGCTCCGATTTGAGCTTTGCGAAAATCGGTGCAGAGCAGCACGATAGTGCTGCGCGAGGGATGAGAACACGCGCAGATGCGTAGCAGACGCTATGCGGCTTGAGGTCGGTTTTCTGACCGCTGTCAGATGAGAACCATTCTTTTGGTCGGGATAAGGGTCGGTGTTTCCAAAGCAAGACGACCACTTGGCGCAATTACTTATGCGGCAGGGCCTCGGCTATCAACAACACTTTCCAGCAGTTGGTCGGCTTTTTCGGGTGAAGCTTCCGTGTGGGGCTGGGCGGTTAGCGGCAGAAAGACGGTGAAGGTTGTGCCCTTATCGACTTCGCTGTCGACGCTCACTCTGCCGCTGTGTGCTTCAACGATTTTTTTGACGATGGCAAGCCCCAGGCCGGTGCCCTTAATTTGTTCGTTGGGACGGTGGACCCGGTAGAACTGCTCGAATAATTTTGGCAGGGCTTCTTTTGGTATCCCGGGGCCTGTGTCGCTTACCTGTATAGCCAAATCTTCACCCTGTTGTTTTGTGCGGACGCAAATCCGGCCGTTTTCCGGTGTGAACTTGATTGCGTTGCTCAGCAGGTTTATCACGACCTGAATCATTCTGTCGCTGTCGAAGCAGACTTTGGGCAGATTACCATCAAGTTCGATGGACAGGTCAACCTTTTTTTGCTTCGCGTGGGGACCCATTGTATGATAAGCGTCCTTAACGACCTCATTGATGCTGTTTTCCTGGATATGGAATTTCATTTTGTTGGCGCTTAGTTTCTGGAAATCCAGGACTTCATTGATTAATCTGGAAAGCCTCTCTATGTTTCTTTTTGCGATGTCCAGGAAACGCTTCTGGTCCTTATTGATTTTTCCGGCTATTTCATCAGCGACAATAACGATAGCTTCCTTCATGCTTGTCAGGGGTGTGCGCAGTTCGTGCGAGACGGTAGATATAAATTGCGACCTTATTTCCATCGTTTCCTCTAATTCGCGCTCGGCTCTTCTTCGTTCGGTAATGTCCGTGATTACTCCTATCGAGCCTATTACCTTTCCTTCCGGGCTTTTCAGGACGCTTAGTGATACATCAACGTCAATCAATTCGCCGTTTTTTTTGACCATCTGGGTTTCCAGATGATGCTGCATTCCTTTCTGTCTGACGTTTTGGCTTCTTATTGTTTGCCACTGTCCTTCGGGGTAAAGCGACTTGACCGGCTTGAGGTACAAATCCTCTTTTGTCATACCCAGAAGATTTTCCATAAATGTGTTCCAGGAGACGAGGCGCTCCTGCTCGTCGACCAGGGAGATAGCGACGGCGGAATTTTCGAATATAGTTCGGTACTTGTCTTCTGCGAACTGGCGCTCGCGCTGGGCGGTCTTGCTTTCCGTGATGTCGTTAATAGAGATGACGGCATGTATGCGTCCGTCTATTGTTACAGGCTCACCACTGACACGAAACCAATGTGTGATTCTTTTGTCGTCAACCTCGAACGTGGATTGGACTTCGAGCTCGTGAACGGATTGCTTTGAATTTAATATCGTATCTACGGCTTTATGGAGCCGGCATGATTCACAGGCCGGACTGTTTCCGCACCCCTTGCCGGTGCTGACGGCGTTAATGCAGCCGATGGCGTCACCGAATCTTTTGTCGAGAATCTGGCCATAATGCTTGTTAAGCATTTGCCTGATGGCGTTATTGACGCGCTTAACTATCGTATGCTCGTCGATTAGCATCATGCCAACCGGCGCCGCATCAAATACCGCCTCTATATTTTTCTGTTTCTCATCAAGTATTTTCCTTGTACGTTTTCGTTCGATGGCATAGCGCACGGTACGTGCCAGCAGATTGCTGTCAACCTGTCCCTTAACAAGGTAGTCCTCCACTCCTTTTTGTACGGCGGTGACTTCCATCGTCGCGTCGTCAAGGCCGCTGAGCACAATAATGGGGGTATTCGGGGCTTTGGCGTTTACTACACTGACCGAGTCGATGCCCTGACTGTCCGGCAGGCCGAGGTCAAGGAACACGACGTCATAGTTGCCCTTGTCCAGCAGTCCAAGCGCCGTATCAAGACGGTCTGCAAATTGCACATCTGAAATACGCAGTGCTGTTTTGAGCAGCAGTTGATGCAATAATTTTCTGTCAGCTATATCATCTTCAACGATGAGTATGCTTAATCGTTTTGCGATATCAGCTTCCATTTTGTGCTGTACGGACCTCTCCTTGCGGATTGTTATCTGTGTTGCTCACGCTTTGGGCGTATTTCTACAAACGTATTTCTACGAATTACCCGTGGTTTTGCGTTCCAGGGCGGCCGTTATTTTTTCCATCAGTTCCGTGAAATCAAACGGTTTGGTGACATAATCGGATATGCCGAGTTCGGCGGCCTTACTAACGTCCCTTCTGTCGCTGTAGGCGGTAAGCATTATCACGGGGGTGTCCTTCAGGTCGGGACGACTTCTAAGGCGCTGGAGCATCTCGTGACCGTCCATAACCGGCATATTGATGTCCAACAGTATAACATCCGGTTTTTCCTTTGCCGCTTTTTCCAGAGCTTCCTTGCCGTTGCCGGCCGTGGTGACATCGAATTCGCAGGCCTTGAGCCTGAATTCGATGGTGCTGACTATGTCAGCTTCGTCATCAACCAGAAGTATCCTAGCTTGAGCGGTTTTCTTTTTTGACTTAAATAGTCCTAACATTGCAAGGTTCCTTGTTCAAATCTGTTTGTGCCCCCGCGTTTTTCGTCGATTACGAACCTGCTCAGTGACTCTCCATCGGTCCAAATGAATCGCCGTATTAGCAAAAGGATAGCCTAAACGCTATGACCTTGATTGGTGAGTGGGGTCGGCTAATGCGGCTTTTCAAAGGCCCCCGGGCGGTTGCTAATACGAAGATTGTGCAAGAAACTGCGGGGACAACTGCGGCGTGTTCTAAATCCAATGGGGCGAGAATTTCCGAAAAAAAAAGATTATCGGTCCCGGAGTCAGTCGGTTTTCTCCGGCCGATAAGCAACTGCCGATTTCGGCGTCGGCGCAATGTGTTGCCTGCGGACCGCTAAGGGACGGTCGATAAGGAGGTTGGCGTTAAGTCTTCATCAACTGGTGTCGATAGTGGTTTTGAGTCTATAACGTCCGGCGGTCAAAGAATATAGCATGCAAGAACAAGAACAAATAATTTCGTATATCCTCAGAGAGAATATTCTCGATGAACGGACTGTTCAACAGGTTCTTGCTGAACAGCAGGCAAGCGGCCAGAGCCTGACAAGTGTTATCAAGAAGAACAACCTTGTGAATGAGGAACAGTTCATCAAGATTATTGCCGCGGGCAACGGGATAGAGTTCATAAACCTTTCACCTGAGATGGTCGACCCTGCAGCGGCGCATATGGTGACATACGAGCTGGTAAACCAGCACAATCTAATTCCCGTGAAAAAGGACGGCGACAAGCTGCTGGTTGCGATGAGTTCGCCCCTGAATCTTGCGGTCCGTGACGAAATAGAGATGAGGACCGATTTTAAAGTGGTTCCTCTGGCAGCTACACCCGATGCAATCAGACGAGCAGTTACATATCACTTCAACGTCCAGAACGTTACGCGCCAGGCTATAGCTTCGATGCGGCTAAAGACCGACAGCGGCAAGGGCCAGCTTCCGGGGACCGACTTTGAAAGCAAGTCGCAGGCGAGCAGCGCTCCTATCACAAGGCTCGTTTCTTCTATAGTAAAAGGGGCGATTGACGCTCGTGCCAGCGACGTACACATCGAGCCGCAGGAACCTGATATGAGGGTTCGGTACCGTGTGGACGGAATCTTACACGACGCGTTGAGCGTGCCCTCTTCAGCGCAGCGTGAGGTTGTATCATACATCAAGGTTACCGCGGGTATGGATATTTCCGAGCGAAGGGTGCCTCAGGACGGTCACATGATGGTGGAGCACGACGGCAAAGAGTATGACATGAGAGTTTCTTCGCTGCCGGGCGTAGCCGGGGAAAAGATTGTAATAAGGATACTCGATAAGGATGCGGCAGAGTGGTCGTTGGATACTGTCGTGCAGTCGCCCGATGATAACCGGCAATTCAGAGAATTGGCCTGCAATCCCTACGGTATGTTTCTTCTGACCGGGCCGACCGGGTGCGGCAAGACGACCACTTTATACGCGGTTCTTCAGCTTTTGAATACTCCCGAAAAGAATATTGTAACGGTCGAGGACCCTGTTGAATATCGCATCGAGAACATCACGCAGGTTCAGGTTAAACCGGTAGCCGGGGTAACGTTTGCCTCGGCACTGCGCAGCATAGTACGGCAGGACCCTGATATCATACTCGTAGGCGAAATTCGTGACCCTGAAACTGCGGAAATAGCTGTTAGCGCCGCATTGACGGGGCATCTGGTGCTGAGCACGTTGCACACAAACGACGCAGTGGGCGCAATATCGCGCTTAATGAATCTGGGAGTAGCACCATTTCTTGTTGCTTCAGCGCTTTTAGGCTCGGTCGCCCAAAGACTTGTCAGGACCTCCTGCCCGGTGTGCAAGCAGGCCTATCAACCATCCGAAGAGGAACTGAGGTGTTTGTTCGGTGAATCCTGCCCGGATAAGAAAATAGAGCTTTACCGGGGGGCAGGATGCAACAATTGCTACCGTACAGGCTATCGCGGGCGCAGGGGCATTTTCGAGGTACTGCCTGTTTCGGCTGTGGTCAGGAGTATGGTCACCAACGCAAGCGGGGACGACGCGATAAAACAGCAGGCACTTAAGGAAGGTATGAAGACACTGCGCAAAAGCGCCTTCAATGAAGTTCTCTCGGGTGTAACGACGCTGGATGAGATAATGCGGGTTATCGATATGAGGGTGGAGTGATGGCGGTCTATCAGTATCTGGCTAAAGACAGGGCAGGCAGAGAGTTCGCCGGCGTATATACTGACATTCAGGATGCCGTCGCGTTGCAGGACGAACTGGCCAAGATAGGATGTGTCCTGCTGAAGGCTCGTCGCAAAAAGGCGCCAGTGGTGAGACGGCGGAGAATAAAGGGGTCGGAACTGGTGACTTTTGCGTATAAGTTCGCCGGGATGTATGCAGCAGGTCTGCCGATAACCAGTTGTCTGGAGACGCTGGAGGAACAGACCGAAAATGAGTCCTTTAAGTCCATAATTTCCGATATCAGACAAAGCGTGCAAACCGGCTCAAGCCTCAAAGACGCCTGCGCCAAACACGCAGACGTATTCTCATATTTCTTCCTCGGAATGGTTGAGGCAGGCGAGTCGTCGGGAAAGCTGGGGATAACGCTGGATATGAGTGCTGCGTACCTGGAAAAGCGGGAAGATATAAAACGAAGGGTCCTGTCTGCCTTTGCCTATCCGGTCGCGGTGACTATTATGTGCTTTGTGGTAATTACTTTTCTTTTGATATTCGTTATGCCCACCTTTATAGACTTATACAGGCAGGTGCATGTACCGCTGCCCGGTCCGACCCGCGTTCTTGTGGGCCTCAGTTATCTGGTGGCGGACCGGTGGTGGGCAGTTCTTATTTTCATAGCCGCAACAGTGGTAGCAGTGCGGGGGCTGCTGGAAAAACCGCAGGTGCGGACGTTGTGGGACGGCCTCAAGCTCAAAATCCCCCTGTTTGCGAAGCTGAATCGTATGCTTATGGTTTCGCATTTCACGCGCGCCCTTGCAATGCTCTGTTCGGTCGGGGTGCCGCTGATCGAGGCATTGGATGTGGCCAGTGTGGTTGCCCACAATCAGAAACTGGCCGGAATTGTCAAAGAATTGCAGCAAATGATTAAGGCCGGTGCTCCGGTCGCACAATCACTTAAAAGTTACAGGATTTTTCCTCCGATTATCACACAGTTGGCTGCTGCTGGGGAGCAGGCCGGTCAACTGCCGGAAATGCTCAATAAAGGCGTCGACCTTCTCGATAAGGATATCGACGCGACGATAAACTCTTTGCTGGCCAAGCTTGAGCCGGCTTTGACGGTCTTTATGGGAGGTGTTGTCGGATTGATTCTTATAGGGGCGTATTTGCCAATGTTCGATTATATGGGTCATCTGGTGTAGTCTGGGGTATGGAAATGTTCTTGCATCCGATAATAATGCCTGCCTTCGCAAAGAATCGCCTTGATTGCACGATTACGTGCGGGCAGATGTGACAATTTTTGTCAGTCTTTTATAAAGTGCCTTGTGTTTCTTGACGAATAAGCGGTTAAATTAACACGATCATTATTTTTGGAAGGATAAAACTATGAAGTCGAGGAAGGGTCTGACACTAATCGAGTTACTGGTTGTGGTTATAATCCTCGGAGCATTGGTGGCGATTGCAATCCCGAGGATGTCCGACAGTTCGACGACAGCCAGGCTCAGGGCCTGCCAGTCTAATGTCAACACGATGAATACACAGATCGAGTTGTACTACTTGAACAATAGCGACTGGCCGGCCTCATTGGCTGCTGTCACAGGCGACCCCAACTATTTCCCGGATGGTGCTCCGTCCTGTCCAAGCAGCGGGGCGTATACGTGGAACAGCGAGCACCGTGTTACCTGCGACGCCTCCGGGCATTAATCAGCGGACCTGAGAGCTTAAAACATGTGGCAAGCCGAAAGGCTTGGACCACTGTCCATAAAGGAACCGCCAAGGCGGTTCCTTTTTTTCTCGTTCATCGCGGGCTTGCATTATGGTAAAGAAACGTAACGGCCACACACTGGTTGAGATAATTGTAGTTGTAGTAATTCTCGGCGCGATGGCGTTAGTGGCGATACCGAGCCTTCGGTACAGCGTGTTATACCGCAAACAGGCTGATGCAGCCGCCAGGAGAATTGTTACGGACCTTCGCCGTACTCGACGACTTGCCATCTCAGATGCCGCGACCAATACCGACGGCTTTGCACTAAACAGGACCGGCCTGAGCTTTGAAATAATTGATTTAAGCGATGATACGACGGTCCCGAACAGCGTGTTTTCGCTCGATGCGCATATTGCCTGCTCGGGCGGGACGAGCTTCCAGTTTGGGCCGCTGGGAAATTTAAAAACCGGTTCTGATTCTCAGTTGACCGTTTCTTCAGAAGGGAAAGAGTTCACGATTGATATTATTCCCGCAACAGGCATCGTAAAATGCACCGAGAACTGAAAATTGCCGGACGATTTGCCGGGCTGACTATCATTGAGGTTGTCGCCGCATCGATATTGCTGGTTGTCGTGATGGTTCCGATACTCAGATGTCTGACCATCGCCCACGCCAGCACCATAAAGATTGAACATAAAACCCGCAGCCTGATGCTCGCCCAGGCCAAGCTTGACCAAATAAGAGTCCGCTCAATATATGACTATACAAACAGCGGTGCTTCATTTGCCGAAAACAGCACGTCCATAGACGGTTCATACCTGTGTAATGTAACAGACAATTCGGGGGACCCTCTCAAGGCGGTGACGGTGTCGGTCGGCTTTGACTCGAACGGCGACAGTACACTTTCAGCCGGTGAAGTGGAAGCAACTGTGGCAACTCTTATAGCCCGAAGGTGGACCGATTAAGCCGTCGTGAGGAAACTTATCGGACACTTTTGCAGGCCTGAAACTGTTTTGTCGTTTCAACTGCCGGGGTCTGATAAAAGCAGACCCCAGAAGCCGTGCCGCCGTTTTTATTGTCGTTTTTTCATCACAGTCTTTGCTGCTGATAATCCCGAAACTTCTGTTAGGGTGTTTTCCTCTTGTGCCGAAAATATCAATGGTAGTGCGCGAAAAGTATGTGGTGACAAAATGCGGCAGCGAAACGGACTGTTCGAAAGTTGTGAGGCTCTAACCATTATGGAGATGGTCATAGCTCTATCTATAATAACGATCGTCTTTGCAGCGGTGCTGCCGCAATTTCGGCTTATATACAACAGTTGGGACTCCAAACGGGGCAACGCCGAGGTTCTTCAAAACGGCAGAGTTCTTATAGACCATATAACCCGCACTCTGTCGGCAGCCGAAAGATTAACCGCCGTGAGCGATTCAGCCGAAACCAATGGCTTTGTGGAATTTGAAGGCAACGACGGCAACAGCCTGCGATATGACATCAGCGCCGGCGGTTACGTTGAGTTTGGCCCGGATGGCAACCTTTCAGATCTGGCTGGACCGGTCAGCTCGCTGCAGTTTACCTGTTACACCGACGGCGAGTTTTCAACGAGCACAACAGATGTGAATTCGATTCGCCTTGTGAATGTGCAGACAGTTTTTCCAAATCCTGCTGCGATGGGTCAGGACAAAACCTTTACTACCTCGATATATCTCCGAACGGGCAAGCGTTCATCGTGCATCGAGGGGCTTGTCGGCTGGTGGAAGCTTGATGAGACCAGCGGAACGACGGCGGCGGATTCATCAGGCAACGACAACGACGGAACGCTCGTCAATATGGATCCGGCAACAGATTGGATAGGCGGACAAGTAGGTGGTGCCCTTGATTTCGATGGCGCCAATGACTATGTAAATTGTGGAAATGATTCGAGTCTGGACATTACTGATGAAATTACGATTGCATTCTGGATTAACACCGATGACAGCGGCAACAATGAAGACAATCCGTATGTTATTAAAAGTGACAATACTTATGCGATAAAGCACAAGACGAATAATAATATAGAATTCTATATATATGACGGTGTTCGGTACGCAACCTGGTATTCTGTAGATAGTTCATTTAATGGCCAGTGGCACCATGTCGCTGGGACTTATGACGGCAGCGTACTTAATTTGTACGTGGACGGCGAGTTGAAAGATACCGCCAATCACACAGGTTCTATAAACACCGACACGTATAATCTCAATATAGCAAGAAACAGTGAGATAACCAGCCGTTTTTATGACGGCGCCATCGACGACGTCCGTATCTACAACCGCGCTTTGGGCCCTGAGGAGATAGCCGGGCTAGCTAATGCCCTCAGATACAGAGAGTTCAGTGAAGCAAAGGCCGGTTCAGATACTGCATCAATTACGATTTCGACGCCTGACACGAATGAGGGCGATTTGCTGATTGCCGCGGTTGCGACGGACGGTGATACTTCATCGTCGCTGGCGGCACCGGGCGGTGAGGACTGGACATTGATTGACCGCACAGCATTTAGCGGCGCAGTTACTCTCGGCGCCTGGTGGAAGCTGGCGGATGCCTCCGAGTCAGCCGGCCATCAGTTTACCTGGACAGGCAACGAGCAGGCTTACGGCTGGATGATGCGGCTTGCCGGCCACGATTCCAACGATCCCATTGACAGCTATTCTACTGGCGGCGAATCAAGCAGCGCGCCGACGAGTCCTGCGGTAACAACAACCGTAGATGATTGTCTGATTCTTCGTCTGGGAGCGTTTGATGACGGTGATATTACCATAGACGACCCCGGGCTTAGCGGCCATTCGGCTATAACGATGGACCAGAGTGCCAGCGGCGCTGCAATTTTTCAGGACGGTTTCGAGACGGGCTTTGCTAACTGGACTACAGACTGGTACCGGTCGGGTTCGCAGGTACATACCGGAAGCTGGTCGGCATACGCCGACAGAGATGTTAGTGATTTGACATCCAACATTATTGACACCAGCGGTTATGTCTCCTTCACGATAGAATTCTGGTATAGGGTGGATGGTATTGATGATAACGATGATGTCTATTTACAGTTGTACGACAGCGGCAGCAATTATGATCCCAATTTCGAGGTGGGCAATCAGCCGGAAGGTGAGTGGAGGCTTTACCAGGTGACAATCACAGATGCGCAATACCGGCATTCTAACTTTCGTATCAGGTTTGCCGGCAGTAGTATCGACAGCGGCGAGTATTTGTGGATAGACGATGTGGTAATAACCGTTCCCGCAACCGGCACGGTTTCCGGAGGGGCCGGATACGTCAAACAATCAGGCGCCGGCGACAGCGGGACCTCGACGTTCAGTCTTAATTCAGCGAATGAGGCACAGATGCTGACGATTGCGATAGCTCCGGATAACAGCGGCGACTGTAATGAAATTCTAAGGCCGTGAAAAGACTATGAACAGGATGACAAGAAATAACGGCTCCGTGCTTTTGGTGGTGGTGTTTGCGGCGGTGCTCCTGGCTGCAGTTACTATCGGGATACTGCAGATGACTACCGAGGAAATACAACTTATGCAGAATCAAGCGGGCGCTGTCGAGGTGCTGGCTACGGCTGAGGCCGGACTTAACGATGCCTTTGCGAGAATACGCCAGGGCAACGACCCGAATATTGCCGGAGCCTCTTTCAATGGCGGTTCGTACACC
>Ga0299915_10002201_pt1 | contig 14246 bp, 19 predicted proteins | sample RVTome_13_FD_200263 | JGI IMG/M metagenome (GOLD analysis project Ga0299915, IMG submission 200263) | Soil microbial communities from uranium-contaminated site in the Upper Colorado River Basin, Wyoming, United States - RVT92D227 (version 2) ...
CACTGGGGTTTCTAAAAGAGCGATTGTGTTGTTGGACAGTTGCCCATGATGTTGATACTAGAAAATCCCGAAAACGTTCAAGCTTGTATGATAGCCCCTTGCCGATTGCGTGCACGTCGATATCTGATTCCTTATAGGCATCTTCTCGGACTTGGCTCCCGAAAACAACAACAGCTTCTGCGCCTTGATTTACAAGCCTTTCGGAAACAGCACGCGCGACCTGTAGCACCTTTTTTCTCATTGAGATCCTACTTGCGCGCCTAGGAACTTTTCTTCAGGGAGAGGCAGAAGACATATTCCTTCAGCCCTTTCAAGTATCCTCCTTCTTTGTAACCATGCTTATGGCATATGGCTACTGCAGCAGGATGATTGGCATAGAAAACTATGTCAGAATAGCCTTTGTCTTTCATGAATTTCTCAAAGAAGTCATGAAACATCTCTCCATAGCCTCTTCCCCTGTACTTTTCGATTAACCAGATTTCATGAAGTTCAACAAAGTCTTTCTTCCCGCCTAGCAGCTTCTCCAGCGCTTCGGTATCTTCTTTTTCTCTGGGATCGCCTTTCCTGTGTTCTCTAGTATTGCTTTCATGCCAGACTGCGTGACCGACAATCTTTCCGTTTTCTCTCCAGACAATGAGTTGAGATGGATCTTTGATCACAACGTTCATCATATAGTCGAGGTTTTCATCATAGCCATCAGTGACTCCAACTGACTTCAGATATTTGTGAATACCACTATTCCTGTGGTATCTTCTAAACTCATTTGAATCACAGTCAACATCAAATCTCACTGATCTCGACCTCCCTTAGCAGTTGATTGCTGAAGTTTTTGTTCTCTTTTCTGCATTTCATTATAGAGGTACTCGAACCATTCCCATATTTGAGGACGGCCTGTTTGCTTTCTCTCTCCTTCTGCTATTGGTTTCAGTCTTTCCCATGCTCGTTTAACTGGTGAGCTGAAGAGATCGTCAACCAGACCAACATCTATCAGTCTTCTATGCAGAAGAACACCCACGCCTTCAAAGAACCAGCCTACTTCATTTACTTCCCGCAACCCGTACTCTTTTCTGTAAACATCGAAGTCCTTGTACTCTCTCGTCTGAGTTTTCTCCCAGGCATCTTGCAGTTCCTCGCTACCGAATGTTGAGTACAGTCTTATGACCAAATCTGTCTGCCTCGTTTCAACAAGATTTCTAACCTCCAGAACAGTCAGGACGACACCTATCAACACACCTACCGCTGCTATTATCGCCGAAATAGACGGTATGTCTAGTATTTGGATCACCTACACGACCACATTGGCTAAAATCAGTATTAAAGACTACATCATAGACAAAGAAGTATACCAAATAGTGCGGGGGATGGGACTTGAACCCATGAACGCCTGCGCGACAAGGTCCTAAGCCTTGCTCCTTTGACCAAGCTCGGAAACCCCCGCAACTGATAGAGCCAGTGTTGAATTCTGTCCTCTTCTTTTATATCTGTTTAGCCAACAACCTTAGGAACGCTTAAAACATAAGAAACGATTTCCTAAATACCAAACAAACACGCGCCTCGGTAGCCTAGCCCGGTGGGGCTCCGCCTTGGTAAGGCGGGGGTCGCGGGTTCGAATCCCGCCCGAGGCTCTCTTCGAGAGACGGACGGGTTTTTGAGCTTCTTTTGCTTTCGCTATGCAATCTGTAGAGTTAAACTTAAAAGTGCCTTGATCCTGTAGATGCCAGCAAGGAGATTGAAAAAACTATGAATTATGGGTCAAATGGCAGGAAGGGCACTATGATCAAGATTATCATAGCCGTAGTTATTATTGTTGTCATCATCGCATTTTCAGTCTGGGGGCTGACTCAACTTAAATTCGAGACACCAACACTTGTGGCAAGTAATCTTTCTTTGAATCCAAACGAGATAACGACCACGGGCTCTGCCGCTTTAAGTTTTACACTCAAGAACAACGATGAAGCAAAACCGCATTCGGTGAAGGCGGTTTTCAACACGACAAGCCTTGTGACTTTCTATCAGAACAATGTGAGTTTGACTGTAGGTGACGATGGATTACAGTATTTACCGATAACTCTTCAATCTTCTCAGGAGTCAACATATCCTTTGAAAGTGACTGCAACTCTAACGGGAGGAGCATCTACAAGCACTTATTCAATACGCATCGATTTTTATGACGAAAACTCGGCGAGATTTGATACCAAGACAGTCAGCTTGAAGGTAAATCAAGAGACTGCATAAAAACACACTTCAATCTGGGTAGTTGGAAAAGTAGTCTTTGATTCGGAAGAGTCGGAAAGATCTTGACGAAAATCGCCATGCGAAGGAAAAGCCAGCGAAACGACGCCGTCTTCGATTTCGTTCGAGTCTTCAGCGCCGCGCAACTCAATCTGAACTATATGTCGTTTTTCAGACATATGAAAGAAAACAGCGAATCAGTTTAGTCTTGAGCGACGTACTTTTTCCTAGCGCGCGCTGTAACGCCTTTGGAAATAAGATAGTATGCTGTCCAAGATGTCCCGAATGCGAAAAGTTAGGTTCATATGCTTTGCGAATAGACTGGAAATATAGAAGAGAACAATATCCTAGTTTAAATGGTGCTCTTTCCCTCTTGGCTTTGAGAGGGGAGTCTTCGCATTTTGACAATCATAGGCTTTGAACGTCGCAGCAATCTGGAGATAATCGCGTCAATTTTGAATGCTTGCCGCTACTCGAGAAGGAAATACCATGTGATGTACACATGCAACATGAGTTCTCCGCAGTTTACAGGCTACTTGGACATGCTGTTGAAGGCGAATCTCCTCTTGATCGAAATTGAGAGCGGACATCTCTGGCTCAGAGTTTCAGACAAAGGCAAAGACTTTCTGAAGGCATACAGCAGCGTGAAGACTATGCTTGAATAAGCGCGTGCTTCACCGAGTCGAACAACATATTTTAAGTACTTGGCGAAATATCTGCAGGAAAAGAACGGCCATGAAAGACGTCGAGTTGAAATTAGTTATTGAGCTCTTGAAGAACAGTCACAGAAGTGACAGGGAACTGGCCAAAGCAATTAGGGTCAGTCAGCCTACTCTGTCGAGAACCAGAGTAAAGCTCGAAAAGCAGGGGATGATCAAGGAATACACGATTATTCCAGACTTTTTGGAGCTTGGCTTTACGCTTTTGTCCATGACATTCACGAAGATGAACGAATCTCTTTCAGAGGAAATGATCGATGATTTAAAGAAACGGGCTGGAAACACCATGCGCGGACATCCTTCGGCATTGATACTCGGAAATACTGGAATGGGCTGCAACGCTGACTATGTGGCCATCGCCTTTCACAGGGACTACAGCGAATACATCGAGTTTATGAAAGACATAAAAGGATTTCCGAATGTGAACATTGATGAAACGCGAAGCTTCCTCATTGACCTACTCAACAAAAATCAATTTCAGCCTCTATCATTCCATCATCTAGCAGGATACTTGGCAAAAGCGAAGAAAACCTCGCAGACTGAATGAAAAACGCGCGCAAACACGCCAAAGGCAAAGCGCATTCATACTGTTCTTCTAGCGCCACAAATCGGACAGAAGACTGACGTTTGAGGCACTAAGCCTAGCGCCTGCGCTCTCGGATTCAACCTTTGAAGGCTTCAATCAAAACTTGCACAGCAATTGCACGCGGTGAGAGTTCGTTATACTTGAAAAAGCGGGTTCGCTTGCCAAACATGACGTGCCCAATAATGCCTTCAGCTTCAAGGACTTCAAGATGCGCGGCCGCGTTTAAGTAAGATACTTTAGCTGCTTTTGCGATTTCCGAGGGTGTCAACTGCGAACCTATGAGAATCTTCAGAATTTTTAACCTAGTTTTGGAACATAGAACGTCTTCGATAGCTGAACCCATGAATCTAATCAAGTTTTTGAGAATTAAAAAGGAGAATCCGAAACGACATTGGGCATAAGTGAAGAGATCAGTTAAAGTGAAAAAACCCACATCGGCAAGAAAAGATACATGCTAGAAGTCTTATAAATGCAAAGCACAATAACAATGATGAATTGAAAAAATGGTTCAATACTGTATTCTCCACTGTACGCGGCTTAACATGTAGATGATTAGAATGCCAAACTTCATAGAACTCGATTCGTCTGTAAGAGAAGAAAACCCAACAATAATTCTCGGCAAGAACATTCTACTGAAAATTATCGAAGATTCAGACAAACAGGCTTTCCTAAGGAACAGTACAGTAAAGAAATTTGTTTCTATTCCCAATCTCTGCAACGACGAAATGAGAGAGCTTATTGAGCGCCTACTAGAACAAGAGACCTATTTGACCGCACCTAGTTTTGTGCAAGCGCTCATACAGGATAAAGATAAGCTTGAAGCATTAGCGCCGACCCTGCAATGGCTTGAGCGATTACTTACTCCTTTAATGGAATCAAAGATGTTCAAAGCCCTTGAAACGAATGTTAAGGCAAATGTCGAGGAGGATGAATTCAAAAAGCTAAAAGAACAAAGCCCTGACTTACTTGCAGATTTCATGTTTAGAGTCAAAGGACAGGTTGACAAGAAGCAGCTCTTAGAATATGAAAGAGAGCTTTTGTCCATTGACAAAGAAATAGCGAAGAAAACAGGTTTCAAGATCACTGTTCCGTCGGTTCTATTTGTTTGTCCTAAGTGTAAGAAGCTCTTGTTTTCCAACGAAATAGCTAGCAAGAAATGCTTAAGCTGCAATGAAACTATAGGCGAAGAACAGATCGAGCGAATCCCGATTTCCAAGATACCTGATGAAATAAAGACACTTTGGCGTTCTAACTTATGGTTTGAGGCATATTTTGCCAATCTATTACGCAGGCTGAATTTTCAGACGTGGGTAGGAATTCACGCTATGGGCGCTTCTGGCATTTTGCATGAAATTGACATCCTAGCGATAAGAAGAGGAGTCGTCATTGTTGGTGAATGTAAGACTGGCAAAGTTTCAAGAAATGACGTATTCAACTTCTGCACTAAGATAAGCGATCTAAAAGCTCATGTCTCAATTCTGGCTCTGATTAAGGAACTACCCGAACCCGAAACCAGAGAATTCGTCAGAAGAAACCCTGCCATCATAAGATTGGAGAACATGGGCAAAAGGAAAGAAGAGGAAATCCTTCATGAACTTGACCAAAGGTTGTCGTTGAAAGCCTGAAAAATCCAATAGGTCTCGGTAATGTGACCTTCTGGTTCCAATACTCTCGAACGCATATTCGACAAGTTCTATCCATATAGTCTCTCCACTAGTTTTTCTTTGGTGAAAAGAGATGGATTCATGTTGTAGCTTAGCTCTAGGTCAGTGGTTTCGCTTTTGGCTTTCATCCTAACGAGCACCTTTATGAGAAGCTGATTCATTCTCTCTTCATTCTTACTGATAGCCGCAACGTTTCTCAAAATGCGAGTTTCGAAAATTGAATCGTAGAAAGGTTTTGTGAATGCTATCAGAAGCGCTGAAAATGGGATAACAATAGATAACTGTATGCCAATATCCCTGATCGAAAATAAGTAAATCTCCATGGGTATAAGCATGAACAATATTGCAAGGAAGAAAATGAAAAAAGAAGAATGGAAGAACATGCCAATTGAGATTCTTTTGAAGTTCTTGTCAACTTTTTGTACGAGTCTGAGAATCTCTTTTCCCCAGAGGTCTTTTTTCCCTTCTAGGAAATTCTCCTGATCTTTTTTAATTGGGCTAAGCGTATAGTTCATGCTCTTGAAGAAACAGATCGCTTTGTAATCACATGGGTCAATATCGCTGGTTTCCATTATTCTGACGCTGTTTTCTTTTGCGATTGTTTCAATGTGCGTAAGTAGTTTCTTAGCGTAGCCCTTTCCTTCCTCTCCATCTGCGGTCTTGATACTCAACAAAATACGGTAAGATTCCGTTCTAGCACCACACACCGCCTTGCCGTTGACATCAAGTCTGTAAACAAATTCATCGTCTTCTTGATTCATAGTTATCTGGTCTTGCATAATTGATCTTCGAAAATACTATCCTATGGTCAACTATTAATTTTTCCGTTTTTCGAAATGACAAGGCATAAGCTAGTTTAAGTCAACCGTCTGGTCGAGTTCTAATTTGGAAATCCTTTTGTTCTTGTTAAGACAAGTTCCAATGCGAATTGAATGTCGGACAATAAGTTACGCCGCTTTGTTAGCAAGAATTTCGCGTCTTTTAGAGGCGTCTAGCGCGCGCTGAATATTCGTCATGGTGAAGCAAAGCTTGATTTCCTGAAAATACTTCTCGATAATGTGAACTTCTGGCTCCATAAATCTCAGTTAGGCGTGCACATTTAAGGTTTCTTTGTTTTCCAGAAAGTAATTCCAGAAGCAATAAGACCGCCGAGAATAATGATGTCAGGTTTTTCCTTCATGAAAGTCGGCAAGTTCTGGTCTGTTACAATAACATAGAGACTACAGACTACGATAATCAGACCATATCCCAATACTAGTGAACCTAGAATCCTTCCGACCGTGCTTTCACGAATCTCTGTAAGAAAAGCTGTTTTGGGTTCTGGGATGGCTTTCGGATAGGTCTTTTCCAGAAAGTCGTTTACTTCTTTTGCCTTTGCTGGGTTCATGTTACCAATGGCAAGTGCGGTTTTTCCTAAATCTTCCTTCTTAATCTTCAAATCTTCTATGGCTGGAAGAACAATCAATTCGATGTTCTCAAGAAGACGTGCAAAAATCGAATTTGTTTCCGTATACCATCCGATGTGTAACAGGATTCTACCATTGAGGATTTTGTGAGCGGCCTTAACCTTGTCGTGTGCTTCTTCATTCGACGCTTCAAGAAGGTCTATCGCCTCAGCAATTTTCCTAAAGGCGCGATATTCTGGTTCAAGAGGACGAATAAATTTTGGTACTGCGTCAAAAATCACGTAAAGGGTTCCAAGAACACCTGCAATTACAGAGATTGCGCTGAATTCGGGAAAGTAATATCCAATCAGAATCAAAACCGCCATAAATACGACGACTGCCAAAATTTTGGATGCCGTTTTCTTTCGTGTCTTTCTTGCTTGAATTTTCAGTTTCTTCAGCGAATTTTCAATGATTCCCTCAGTTAACTTGTCTTCTGACACAATACTCGGTTCAATCGTTTACAGATAAAAACCTTCCTTTTTGTATCATCTGGAAAAAAGAGAGTTTAGGCCATGTTTTCGATTTGCACGATCTGTACACCAATCAGCTAAACTCATTTTTGAACCCTTAGTTTGTCCTCTTGTTGCTATGAAGATTTAAGATTTCTGTGTTCTGCGGGTTGCTGAAATGCTTATAAGTTGTTTCTTCAAAGGTCTTCTTAGGTGTAATTGCTTGTATGACCCTCTGGCGATTATTGCCTTGGTTATATCAGTTGCGTCTGCGGTATTTGTAACCATAACGAAAGGATTCGATATGCTTCTAGGGTATAGAGAATCAGGTGAGACTTCTAAGAGAAGAGACGAGATAAATAGAAAACTTCGAGACGAAGTGAAGAAACAAGAACAGGAAGTTTTGAAGACAATCGCCTCAGAGAAAGATGAAGAAAAAGAACTTGAGACATTAGTTGACTTGGGTCAATCTGCGTTCTATGCTAGGTCAATAGCGAATAGATTGTTGGAACAGATGACTCAACGCATGGGTGCGGCTCTTGGCTTTGTTGCAATTACTTTGGTGGTTTTTCTCCTAACGTTGTTTCAGGGTCTGAATTCAGACCTTTCGAATTTAACGGCCACTATACCTTTTTTCTTCTTTATTGCTTTGGGATTTGGCACACTCTATGTAACAGCTAAGATGTTGCAAGGATATTACACGTTAAGAGAGAGATTTCTTCGGTTATGCGAAAACACTACTTTGGCATATTGTAAGGAACTTGTTGAAGAACTGAGAGAGAAGAGTTTGCTATAGGTGTTTAGCGTGGGTTCTGGAAAGGACAAGTTTTCAGGTGCGATTCAATTGATATTTGCCATCGTTTTTGGCGGTATCATCATGTATGCTTTGTATCCAGTGAATCAATTCATGGCAATTGTCGGTATTATCTTCGTATTCGCCTTAGGCATCAAAGGAACTTATGACATTCTTACCTCATCAAGCAGTTAACCGCACACGAAAAAAGAAAAAGAGGGTTTAGACCGTGCATTCGATTCTATTTTCGATTTGCACGGTCTGTATGGATTCTAGCAGTTCGTTCGCGTTTGTGATCGCTCTGTTTTTCAAGTCGGCTATCAACGACGGATTGAAGTAGTTTCTTGCGAACACGGTTGCGGACATGCGGCCTTGGCAAAAATCGATTTCCGCTTGTCTCAGATGTTTGGTTGAATAAGTCGCGTAGTACTCGCGTATTTCGGCAAATCTTGAGCGCATTCCTCTGCGTTGTAGTCGCTTTTTGATCATGTCGTGCGTTATCGGTGAATGGATTTTTTCGATTAGTTCTTTTGGAACGAAAGAACAGAAACATTTCTTCGTTCTGCGAATGAATATTTTTCTGAATTTGAAGTGTTCGAGTGATTGCTGTGCTTCGTTGTAGTATCCGCCAGTGTTTTGCGCTATCATGTTAAAGCTGTTGATTGCCTCGTCGAATCTTAGTCCTGTTGCCGTTATGAAGTCCATGAACGGTTCTAGTGTCGGTATTTCATGTTTGACTGTCTTAATCCACGCGAGCAAGTCGTCTGAAGTCGCGTTTCGCGAAAGCCTCGCAAGTATCACGTCGTCGTTGTTGACCGACCATTTCAAACCATACGCTTTGACTAGGCTTTGAAAATCTTGATGCACTCCCAAAAATTTAGCGAGCGCCGAAAGAGCCTTCATCACATGCAATCGCCGATCTGTCGAAAGCGTCTTCAAAACCGAAAGATTGCGGTTCATTAGGCAAGTGTGGAATTTTCGCGCGTATCTGTAACAGTCTTTTGAATAGTGCGGTCGATATTCGTTACACAAAAACACATTGAAATCTCTCCAAATATCGTCCGTAATCGTCGAAGCACCGCGCCCGAGCCCGCGGCTCGCTTGGTAAGGCGGGGGTCGCGGGTTCGAATCCCGCCCGAGGCTCCATATCCCGAGGAAAAATCCACGCTGTCTCGACTTTCTTGTTATTCCATCGTCCAGAGATAGCGCTGAGGTGGCTAAGTCCGCGGAAAGACATTTAATTCAGACAAACCAAGACTAGCTTCTGTTGGAACTTGAATGACTGAGGAAAAAGCAAAAAAGCATACGGGCAAGTGCTATGACTGCGGCGGACCACTGGAGCTTTTTGAAATGAACCTGAAAAAGTCTACAAAAATCATGCTTTGCCAAAACTGCGGACTTTATCACTTCTACAAGAAAGATTTCATCGGCACATACAAACTCACAAAGGTCAGCAAAGACCCGACCCTGAGCCAATAGCAGACCGCGCATGCACCTGCTTTCTAACGTCAACATCCGAAAATCTCAAATAATGACTACACGCAAATTGTCAAATCGTGATGCTTTGAGTTCTGAAAAACAGTTTACCATCCAAGAACTGAAGGAATACAACGGCAAGAATGGAAAACCAGCCTACATAGCCTACAAAGGAAAAATCTACGACGTAACCGACGACTACCTCTGGACAGACGGAGAACACCAAGGCGAACACTCAGCCGGCACCGACCTCACAGAAAAAATGCCGCTGGCCCCGCACATGGAAGACGTGCTCGACAGAGTAAAACTCATAGGCACCCTAAAAACATAGAAACCATAGAGCCGCAAACCAGTTGAACCCACTCCTCGACTGAAACGACGAATCTTCATGTTGAAAACCAAAACACGACCACCCAAAGAACCACAAGAAACACCCACCCAAACCCCGCACACAGCCTCTCACACGAAAAAACCTAGGGGGGAGGGGGGTAGGTCTGCTTTCCAGCTTAAAACAAAAAGAACAACTGTTTCCCAGTCTCCTGCCAAAGTCCAAGAAGGTCAGCTGAAATCTTCGCCGCCTCCATGCAAAATCCCCTTCAAAACCCCCTTAAATGATTTATATATAGACAGAGAGCAATGAAGATAGAGAGGGAACTGGTTATTGCCCCTTGACCCCCTAACCATCACAGGCATTATTATCGTAGCCGTAGTCATCGCCTGCGCTGCAATAGTGATATTCGGGATGAGAAGACGGGGCAAGAAAAAAACGCCGAAAGAACCAGAAATCTTGTCCGAACCAAGGATTTCGCCCTTTAAGGTCACCAAAAGCGTTCCTTCAGACGACGCTACACATGCCAAAGACGAACTGCGGATACTCGACCTAGAGAGAGAAATACTCAGCGATGCCATAAGAAAACTGTACGAAGCTCATGCTGAAGGCAAAATCACTGAACAAGAAAGAGAACGTTTGGCACAAACCTACAAAGCCAGAATGATGACGATCAAAGAAGCCATTTCAAAGGACGAATCTCTAGTCGCCCTGCATGAACTCGAAACCATGCAAGAAGATTTGATGAAGCTTTTCAGCGAACGCTTCGACGAACTGAACGCAAAGATCGGAGAACTTCGCTCCAAAACCGACCTGAAACCGGTAAAAGAGGTAACGATCAGGCCCAAACTGGAAGAAGCCGAAGCGGACACTTCTGCAGAAGAAAAAAGCGAAGGAGGAGAAAAGGCGAAGAAAAAGAGAAAACCGCCTACTCCTAAAGCCAGCAGCCCCCGAACAGAAGCCGAAAAGAGAATTGAAGAAATCCGCTCTGAAGTTGAAAAAGTCCTAGACAGACTGGGGCAGATGGAAATTGAATCCTAAACCAGTCAACACCGAGAACGCAAAAAAGAACGCGGCCCTCGAAGCCGTCAAACACGTCAAAGACGGCATGGTCGTCGGACTGGGGAGCGGCAGTACAGCGGCCTACGCGATAGAAGAAATCGGCAAAAGAATGAAAAACGAAAAAATCAACGTCTTAGGCGTTCCAACATCCTATCAATCCTTCATTCTCGCCGTGAAAAACGGCATTCCCACGACGACACTCGAAGAACACCCCATACTCGACTTGTCAATTGACGGGGCAGATCAAATAGACAAAAATCTGAACCTGATAAAAGGCATGGGTGGAGCGTTAACCCGCGAGAAAATAATCGCCTCCGCCTCCAGTTACAACATCATCATCGCAGACGAGAGCAAGAAAACGAACATCTTGGGAGCAAACGGCCAGCCCGTTCCGGTGGAAATCTTGCCCCTAGCCCTGCCACTCGTAGACCATTACGTCAGAGAAATGCGCGGAAAACCAGTCCTCAGGGAAGGAAAGGGAAAGGTCGGACCGGTGGTAACGGACAATGGCAACGTAATTCTGGACGTGGATTTCGGACCGATAGAAAAACCTGCTGAACTGGCACACAAACTGAAAGCGCTTTCTGGTGTCGTTGAAACAGGGCTCTTCATCGGACTGACAAACCTTGCGTATATCGGAACCTCTTCTGGGATAGAAAAGTTGGTGAAGGGGTAAGGTTTTCCGTTCTCGAATCGAGCACGACTGCTACTTGAATAGTGCTTGGAAGCATTTCTTGTGATAGTGTCTTCTCTCTTCTCCGTTGCCGTCTCGTACCACGACTTGTTCCTCAGGGTCAACCGAATGCTTGCACTTGTCACATCGGGAAACGTTTTTTGCAGCGAATTCGATGCGTTCCGACTCTATTCTCCTCAATTCCTCGCATTTGCGTTTCAGTTCCGCGACTCTTTCCTTCAATTCCTGCAGCTTGTACAGAGTGCTTTCTATCTTCTCCATTGCTTCGTATTGTGCCTCTAGTCTTGTGTGCTCGCCTATCTCCATCTTTTCCAACATCGTGCTTTGCCTTCTTCAAGCAGCTCTAAATGATATCTTAATATATAATACTTTATTCTCTCACCGCAATATTCCAAAAAGGAAAACCTAACGCTCCAACCAACATTGGCACGACCATTCCAAGCCCATCAAGAACAACCGAATAACCTTAAATCAAGCTTCCCCTAATCCAAATTGCTCAAACCCGCAAAGCCGGGGTAGCCTAGCCTGGCCAGGGCGCCAGACTCATAATCTGGAGAACAACAAACGGGCCAAAAAAAGGCGCCCAGTGTCCAGAAGTCGCGGGCTCGAATCCCGCCCCCGGCACCAGAATTCAAAATTGCTAAACGACAGTAATCACCGTGTCGCTTCTCGTTGACAACTCAAGGTTGTCGACAAATCCCTTCTTCACATAAGCATTCTTGACGAGCACAATATCCCCGACTGTCAATTTACCAGCCGTATCAGCGTGACGTCGCCATGCAGACACCGATATTCTACCGCTTTTATCCTCGAGTTCAAAGGTAGCCAACTTCACCTGTTCGTTCCTACGCGTATTCACGCTCCTCAGAACAGGTTTTGTGACAACTTTTCCCTCAACACTCACCAGTCCCGAATCTTCTTTCAAATCAACAATCTGGGAGGTCTCATCGAATTCGGCAAACGGACCTACGTAGCTTGAACCATCAACGTTGACCTCGATACTATCTCCGAAAGATTTCTTGATCTTTCCATTCACAACCTGCAGCTTGTCGCCGACCTTCAGAACTTTCTCCATCTCGTCTGCCTTTTCATTCCAAACCACGATCGGAACCTCGCCCGTAAGGTCCGCTACTATGAAACGCATCACTTTGCCTTTAGACGAGTTCTGCCTTTCAAACGTAGATGAAGGAAAGATCCTTCTGACAGTGGCTACGACGTTAACCCTCTTATTCTTCGAAGCCGAAGCCAAGTCCCCTAATTTCGTTGAAAACTTCAAGATGCGGGGATACTCACTTTCCCTGACGCCTCCGAGGTTCACTTCGACTTCACTCCTGTCTCCCAAATGAAGCTCGGGTCGTCCACCAGAATCTTCACGCGTGTATCCATGAGAAAAGCGAGCAATTTGCCCGACGTTCACCGTTTTGGAATCGATCAGGTCGGTTTTGTCATTCCACAGGACAATTCTCAAAAGCCCTGTCCTGTCAGCAATGAGCAGACCAGCAAACTTTCCCTCATTGGCTCCCGAAAAGGTTCTCGTCGCGAATACGGCGAGGATTCGTCCGACAACAGAAACATCATTCAAACCTGGAAGCAAATCCTTTATCATAAGCACTGGAATGTCAACTTTGCTTGTTGTCGATTCGCAGCCGAACTCTGCTGCAATCATTCTCAGAAGAGTTTCTTCAGATATGAACCCGCCAGTCTTCTGCTTCTCCTTGTCGAGTCTTTTCAGAATTTGGTCCCTAGATATCATTGGACAAAGATTAACGATTTGATTGATTACGTCTTCAGACATTGCTTCTCAGTCGTCTGTGAGATTAAAGACAAATTATGCTGCAGGCTTATTAAAAGTCGCTACCGATTCTAAACTCGAGAGGAGGAAAGTGATTGTTTATTCCGTTTTCTCTTCTTTGCCAAAGAAAACATGAAGGAATATCAATACGAGGACGACGAACGTGACGGTCATGAGAGTATATTTGATAAGCTCAAAGTAGGCTCCGATATCCATTGAAACGTTCTCCTTTTCGCAATTCTATTCGAATTGAAGTATTTAAGCAGTAGCCTTTTTCCACTCATTCATCAGTGAAGCAAACAGTTCGTCGTGTTCCTCAATTGCGGCGTACCAGTCCAAGTTTTTGGCCAGTTTTTGGGCGATAAGATGATAGCAAACGTGCACTTTCTTGTCCAGAACACGAAAATAGAAATCATCACAGGGACAGAATTCGGCATCAGGCATTATCAGGTAATCTCGTTCTCGGCCGACCACGATCCAGACCGTTCTGCCGCTTGGCTTGAAAGAATATTTTTTGACTCGATTTTCTTTTACGGCTTCAAAAGCCTTCGTGAACCTTTGGCCGAAGATCTCGTAGAGTCTCGTCAGGCTCTTGCCCGTCAACTTGCCGTCTGTTTTTGCTTTCTTGCAGATTTCGTTGAGTACGTCAATTTCCGATTTATCGTCCATGTTGAAGATGCCTTCTGAGCGCCGGATGTGAGTCAAAACAATTGAGATTCAGTCTAAATGTATCGGTTCACCCTTCTGATGTGATTCGCCCTTCAGTTTTGGAAAGGTGACTTCCAACACGCCATTCTTGTATCCTGTTTTCGCCTCTTTGACCTTCACTTTAGAGGGCAACTTGACCTCCTTGTAGTATTTCCTTTGAGGAGAATCCACTTCAATCGTTAACGAGTCATCTGTTCCGCTTAGGCTTATGTCCTTCTTGTCCACGCCAGGCAGTTCTGCGACGACATGGATCTCGCCCGTCGTCTCAACTATGTCAACCAACGGTTCCCGTTCT
>Ga0299915_10002202_pt1 | contig 14244 bp, 8 predicted proteins | sample RVTome_13_FD_200263 | JGI IMG/M metagenome (GOLD analysis project Ga0299915, IMG submission 200263) | Soil microbial communities from uranium-contaminated site in the Upper Colorado River Basin, Wyoming, United States - RVT92D227 (version 2) ...
CCGGCACCGAGGTCACCATTGCGGGCCTGGGCGGAGGCAGCCGCTTCTATCTGCCGGTCCCCGATGACGAACAGGGTGCGGAAATGGCACGCCAGGCCATCGATCGCGGCATCCGCTTCATCGAGACCGCAGCAAACTACGGCCCGAAGGATGAAAGCGAGCGGCGCATCGGAATGGCGATGAAGACCCACCGCTCGAAGGTATTCCTCGAAACCAAGATCGACGCGCGTGACTACGACAGCGCCATGCGCGAAATGGAGCGCAGCCTGCAATTCCTCCAGACGGACCAGATTGACTTGATGCTTCACCACAACCTGATCGACTCGGGAGAAATTGCGAAGGCCACCGCCGCTAATGGCGCGGAGAAGGCCATACGAAAAATGGTCGACCAGAAGGTCGTCCGTTTCCGCGGCTTCTCCTGCCACTCGCCCCAGCTGACGCTCGAAGGGATTGAAAAGCTGGAGCCGGAGGCCATTCAGATTATCGTCAATGCCACGCGCGTGCCCGATTTTGAAACCGATGTTTTACCGCTGACGCAGAAAAAGGGCATCGCCGTCGTGGTCATGAAGTCGGTCGGCAAAGGGTATTTCCTGCGCCATAACTTCACAAAACCCGATCGCATCGACCAGTATGGCCCGCCGGCGGACGCATTTCAGCAAAAGGACCTGCCCGAGGCGAAGGACTACATCCATTACGCGCTGTCGCTGCCGGTTTCAACGGTCGTCATCGGCATCGATTCGATGCACACTCTGGAAGCTGTCGTCAGGAACATATCGGGTTTCAAGCCCCTCAGCGTCGCAGAACGGAAGTCCATTGCCGACAGAGCCCAGGTTTTCCGTACTACAGGTTTTTGGATTCCCCAGCCAAAACGCGCCTGAACACTTCGAGGTGTTTCTATGAGAAAGTTTATAGCACTGAGTATCATGTCGCTTCTGTTCCTCGCCGCAAGTTGCGCGCAGAGAGAACCCTCCGTCGCCAAGCCGCCGATCCGCATCGGCGTGGCGACGTTCAGTCACGAAACCTGCACCTTCTGCCCGGAACCGACCGGCATCGCTGAATGGGAATACTACGGACCGCCGATGGAAGGCGAAGATGTGCTGAAGGAGGGCGACTACATCCAGGGATTCGTCGACCGCTGCAGGGAGTACGGCGGCGTCGAACTGGTCGGTGTTTACTCGCCGCGCGACGCCAAAGGCGGATCGTCCGGAAGCTGGGTCACCCAAGAAGCTTTCGACAAGTACTCCAACGGGATCGCGGAAGGCATGAAAAAGGCGGGCCGTCTCGATGGAGTCTATCTTGCGCTCCACGGGGCCATGGCCGTGACCGGCGTGCCCAAGCCGGAGGCCGAACTGGTCCGCAGGGTGCGCCAGGCGGTCGGCCAGATCCCAATCATGGTCACGCTCGATCTTCACGCCAACGAGGACCACGAACTGTCGGACGCCGCCGACGCGGTCTTCATCATCAAGCGCTACCCCCACTACGATTCTTACGAGCAGGGCGAGCGCGCCGCTCGCCTGATGATCCGCACCGTCCGGAGCGAATACAAGCCCGTCATGGCGACGCGAAAACCGGGAGTCATCACGCCCAGCGTCTTCCAGGACACGGCCATGTCCCCGGCGATGGAAATCATGGAACGCGCGCGCATCTGGGAACACAGGGCCAAGGACGCCTCTGTCTCGGTCGCCTTCGGTTTTGCCTATGCCGATGTGCCGGATGTCGGAGCGACGGTTATGGTCATCACCAACAACGATCCAGGGCTGGCGGACGAGATCGCCCAGGACATGTCGGACTACATCTGGAGAGTGAGAGAACAGTTCGCCGGCAAGAAACTGCCCAAACCCAGAGAGGGAGTGGCCATGGCAATCGCGGCCGCCAGGGCCGGCAAAACTCCGGTAGTCGTGGCCGACCATAGCGACCGCACCGGCAATTCGACTCACATTCTCGAGGAGCTGATCCGCCAGGGCGCCGCGAACTTCTGCATCACCACTCTCGCGGATGCCCGGGCGATTGATGAAATAAAGGCCAAGGCCAAGGTCGGGGACACGGTCAGCGTCAGCGTCGGCGGCTATGCCGATGAATATGCCGGCAGGCCTGTCCAGATCGACGGCAAGCTGGAATTCCTCGATAAATACGGGCGCTTCGAAACCGTTGCCGTGCTCCTTTTCGGCAATAACAACCGTGTGATACTGACTCCGCTCCTGCATCAAGTCATGTTCACCGACATCTTCGCACCGCTCGGCATCAAGCAGGAAGATCTCGACATCATTGTGCTGAAGTCCAGAGTTCACTTCCGCCGAGGCTATGTCGAGAACGGCTTCGCAAAAGAGGTCGTGTGGATTGATGCGCCCGGCCTGGGCCCGGCCGATCTGACAGGAATACCCTACAAGAACATCCCGAAGGATCTGTACCCTTTGGTTGTCAAGGACTGATTCTGGCCGGCATTCTAAAAGGAGTGCAAAGTCCAGTCCGAATATGCCGAACACGGTAGGCATGGGCCCGAAGGGGGACATAACCGACATTGTATCCGAGATCCGGCGTGTTGGGAGTTGGCAAGAAAGACTAACGGCGTAGCGATAGGCTGCGGGCGGCGATGGCGGCCTCTAGCTTCATCGCCTTGTCGGGCCGCGTTTCACTACGCGCTTACGTTCCCTCTAGTGCTGCTCGCCGAGCCACGTCAACCAGTGCATCACGTTCAGCAGGAACTGTGGATTCTGCTTGGCGATCGATGCGTTCATACCCATGGCGAACCCCGTCCACAGCCCGGTGAGTTGGGCCGAAAACATCGCCGCCTCGCCGAACACGGCCACCCTACCCTTGCCGAACGGTAGCACCGCCCCCTGCAAGTGGCCTTTCAGCGACCTCGGGTTCGTGTCGTTCTTCTGCCTCAAGTACACCGCCGGTCCAAACACCAGCAACGGCTGGCCGGCTGCGTCCACCTGGAGCGAAGAACCGACGAACGTCGCCACCGCGTCGATGCCTTTCATAATCGAATGATCTGTCAGCGTTCCGTCCGACCGTCGAAAGACGAGCCGGCCGCTGCCGGCAACGCCGCCGGAGAACCGGACCCCGAAGGCCTTCCCGAGATCTTTCGCCGCCGTATCAAACGGTGGGTGGTCCGCGATGAGCAGCAGCGAACCCCCTCCTGCCACCCAGTCCCGCACCGCCGCCACCTCCTCAGCGGTGAGCGCCGCCACCGCGTTGGCGATAACCAGCACCCTTCCCGCCTCGAGCGCCTTCGCGGTGAACTGCGCCGCCGACGCCTTCACGAAGTAACCGTCTCGCCGCAGCAGGTCCGCGAACGGCAGGTACCGCCCCGTGGCCGTATGAAAGTTGGAATGGGCCTCGTCGATCAGCACCATCGGCCCTTGCCCTATCGGATACGCCGGCTTCTCAACCGGTGGACTAAATGCCGTGTCGGCCACTTGCCGCGGGCCGCCAAGCCCGAGGAGAAAGACCGTAGGTGGAACGGTAATGGTCAGCAGGAGCAGGGCGAGACCCAACCAGACTCGCTTTTGAGCCATTGCGACTATGCTCAGCACGAGGGCTGCCACGAACAGCGACGCGTACAACAAGAAGGGCCAGGGCAGCCACACCATTAGCAGAAGGCCCACGGCGAGACTGGCAAAGCCAGCGATCACGACGCCCTGCCGTAGGTACGTCTGCACGATTTGACTCGACGACTGTCGCGTATTCGCCATCTTCAGTTCCTCCAGCACGTGCGGCCTAATGAATAAGTTTCTTGCGGTCAGGAAGGACAAGCCGCGCATTCGACCGAGGTCCATGCCAAGGCGTCCGCTCGTCTGCTCTCCCCGGGGGTCCTCAGGTTCGTACTTCAGAGACTATATTGACTTCCCGGCCTCTCCAAATCACAGCTATGGGCAACTCTGCCAAGATTCTACACCCAGAAAGGGATGGCGCGGCAGACAAATCCTCGTCCAACCTCTGACCTTGCTGTCGTCCTATGACCACTGACTAGGGATCTTAGGATATTGACCGCCCCCAGATCGTTATTGTCCTGAAGTCCCGATCTAGGAAGTGTGCGCTGGCGCGCGGTGGCCGACTCACTCGCGCAAGTGCTGCGGATTCAGAGGAAGTCTGTACAAATTCCAGGCCCGCAACACCATTCCGATGTAAAATCCAGAGTTGTCGCCGTCATGGGATCCCCGGAGCAGACGGGCACAGCTAACATGATACCTACGACTCGGAAGCTGGGAGGCATCATGGGCAGGCTGCAATGCAAAACTGCAGCTTATTCCGACTATACGCGCGGACAAGCTACCCCACATGCGCCGGTTAAGTAGACGTAAAACGGGCTATCCGTACAAGTGAAATCCCCGACATGCCCCTGAAGTCCCGTTCTGAGAAGCTTCAGGTACAATACCTTCGCCCACGCGGATGTATAGTTTGTATTTCATACAGAACTCCCTTCCTATGCGCCGATCCTGCCCTTCCGAGTTGCTCGAAGAAGGTCAGTGGCGAGGCGAAGCATCATCTACCGACTCATCCCACTGAGCAACCCTTTGTGTAAGTCGTTGCAGGAACGGAAGAGTGTAACGATGAGAGCGAAGCCATCGGGCCAGGTCTTCGTGGCTGAAGCCCTCCATAAGTTATAGAATAATCATGCCTTATCAGAGCCGGCCGGCCTTGCGCAGATAATACAGCTCAGCCAGAAACGATGCGGTCAGTGCAATGACCGCCGTCGGCGCGCCGGGCCCCTGGATGGTCGCGCCGAGGATTATCAGCAGCATCATCAGCAGCAGGTTCACTCCCATGCCCCAATAAATGACCGTCGTTTTCCGCGCGGTCATCAACAGGCCCCGCATCCAGCTATGGATGGCGCTTATGTGGGCAAGCGGCACGGCGAGGATAAGCCCCGGAACCACGAAACGCGACAGATAGTCCGGCAGCCCCGCGACATAGCTCAGATAAGCCATACAAAGGGGCGTAATCGCCAGCAGCCCCATCGCAACCGAGGAGGCGATTCCAATTCTCCGGCAAAATACGCGAATAGCCGATTGATGCTGTGTCCGGCTGAGGAGGGCGATGACCGCCTCCGGCAGGGCGAAGGCCGGGCTGCGAAAAACGAAGAGGATTCCCCAGATTACGGGCCATGCCGCCAGGTTCTCATGCGGATCCGGCATGCGCGCCAGGCCTGCGCCGATGATCGGCTGCGCCATCAGCGTGAGCAGGGATGTCGCCGCCAGCGGCGCATGATAACGATTGATTTCCCAGATGCTCAGTCTCTCCGCGCCCTCTTCCCCGCCGGCATTCATAATTCTGTTCACGGTCGGGCGCGCAATGATCGTTACAAAGACGGCTTCCGCCACCACACCCGCCATCAGTCCGATGCTGCCGATATGAACGCCCGGCAAACGGGAGGTCACTGCGAGCGTTACGCCTGTTCCCGCTGAGGCGAGCAGCCGGACAACGGTGCCGTAACCAATACAGCGTGTCTGGCCGTGGCGAATCAGCACACCCTGCAGGAACCGGCGCACGCCGATGGCCGCCGTCCAGAAGATCATGATCTGCATTCCCGGCAGGCCGGCGTCGGCGATCTCACCCGGAATCCCCATCCAGCCTCGAACGACCACCGCATAGATGGGAGTAAATGCAAAAAGCAGCGCGACGGCCGTGCACAGCAAATTAACCCAGATCATGAAGCGGCGCAGCGCAAGGTAGTTCGCAGCACTCGTCGCCAGGGCCGTACTGGTGGCAAGCAGCATGATGACCGGGCTTTCGATCGCAATCTGTAGGCTCATCACGATCCCGAAAGCCGCCAGCTGCGTCTGCATATCGGCCAGGCGGGCGATGACTGCCTGCAGGATCGGACCCTCGGCGCTCATCAGGAGCCAGCTGGCAGCCAACGGCAGCCAGAAGATCAGCATCTGGCGTTGAGTATAGACGGGTCCCGGGGCAGACACGGGCTACACAATCGCACAGATTGTGGACAAATCCAACCTCCATTGAGACATGTGCCGACCACCATTCACCATTCACCATCCACCATGCACCGCAAGTGATTGGTGGTTGGTGGTTAGAACAGGAGGTTGCCGAAGGCGAGGCGGAGGGAACGGCGCGGATCGGCCAGGCGCAGCGGCCTGCCGCCCACATCCACCACCTTATCAAGGCGAAGGGGATTCCACGCAAAAATCGCGCGCACCGGCTGGCGGATCAACGGCAGCTGCAGGCGCAGCTCTCCGCCCACGGAAGACCGCAGTACACCGTTGGTGGCTGCAATCAACGGTTCGGTCTTCCCCCTTGAGGCCAGGCTGCTCCAGCCAAGGTCGAAGAACGCCGCGCCGCTCGCCGGGCCCAAAAGCGGTATCCGATACTCTAAGGACAGCCCGACGGCAGTGTCCGCACCTACGGGGTCCATCGATTGATTCCAGGGCGCCAGGCCGCCGTTGGGGAATCCGCGCACCAATTCGTCGCCCGGAAACAGGAGCAGGTCAGGCGCAAGGGGGCGGGCGCTTGTCGGGCGGACAACACTTCCCTGCAGCTGGAACACGAAGGAGTTCCGCCCACCCGACCAGGGATCCGCAGAATGTTTCCGCAGCCGCAGCGTATATGCCGCCGACTCGATTCTGGTCAGGCCACTGTTGCCCGCAAGGGAAAGGCCGAACGCCGCCCGGTCTCCGCCAGCCGATTGGAAGTCGACGCCGGGCGCGAGCGATGAGCGGTTCTCCCGGCCGCTGACGCGCTCGTGTTGGAAGCCAAGGCCGACGCTGATCCCCGGGCTGATCGAATAGCTTCCGGAAAGTGAGGCGCCGGCGGACCGGCGCCGGCAAAGCGCAACCAGATCCTGTGCGCCGGGGACAATGCTGGCAACGCTGATGTCGGTCGCCCGGTGGAAAGCAGCGAGCGCCAGGCTGAAGGGCGATCCGAGGAAGTGCCGGCCGACAATGCTCAGCAGCAGATTAGACTGTGCCGCACCCCCATCCAGTTCAAGCGACAGCTCCTCACCCATACCCAGCAGGTTGATCGCCTGGTATATGACGCCCAGATACGATCCGCCGATCCCGCCGCTGCCGCCGGTGGCGAATATCCCCTGCCGGTCCTTTTCGCGGACAGGGAAACAAATGTCGACCTCGCCGCCCTCGTGACCGGCCTCAATCCTTACATCCCGGCGGTCCATTTTCTCGATCAGGCCCGACCGATTGAGCCGCTCGATACTCTCATCCAAGGCCTGAGCGCTGAAAACGTCGCCTTCTTCGATGCGCGCCAGCCGGCGCAGGTGCTGGTCTTTGAGTCGGCCATTCCCCTCGAAGCGAATCCTGCCGACCGTCCGGGGGTCACCGGCGTCAATCCGATAGATGATGCCCACAACCTGACGCGAGCGGCTGATATCCTGAACCAGCTCAACCCGCGCCAACACATAGCCGTGCCGCCCCAGCGCCTGCACTATCTCCAGGCGCGCAGCCTCGAGCAGCGAGAGGTCGTAGCGTCGCGGCGCCGCCAATCGCCCGATGATGTCCTGGATCTCCGCATCGGCGCCGCCGCCATCCCCTTCGACGCGGACCGAGTCGATTTCATACGGCGGACCCTCGACAATCGGTACATGGACAGAGAGGTTCAGCCCAGGGCGGCTCAGCATGGAGAGCGGCCAGCTCCGCCGCGGAGCGAACCGGAAGGCTGTCACCCGCGGTTCGCCGATCGATGCCTCGGCAAAGCCGAGGGACCGGTAGTGCTTCCGCAGCCGATCAACATCCGACAACAGATCATCGGGAGAATAAACCCCTGCACGCGACCGAAAATCGAAAATCCGCGCCGGCTTTGTGACCTCCAGCTGCTGCGCAAGTTCGGCATCCGGAACCGTGCGGTTGCCCTCGAATACCACTTCGCCGATCTTGATCCGCTGTCCGGCATCCACAGCCAGTCGAACATCTGCTGCTCCGTCGGCCTCAGCCACGTCGATCTCCGCCTGACATTGCGGATGCCCCTGGGACATCAGGTAGGCCCGGACAGCGACGGCAGCCTTTTGGGCACGCGCGGGATCGAACGGGTCGGCGAGCGCAATGCCGAGCTTTTCTTCCTCCAGGAACCTCCGCACCTTCTCCTCGAGTGGTTCGTCACCGGCGGCCACCGTGAAGCTGCGTACGAAGGGCCTTTCCTCGACATGCACAATGACATCGACCAGGCCGGCTGCGGCAGGGCGGGCGCTTACAACCGCGCGACGCACGAACCCGAGCGAGTGCAACTTCCTCAGGTCTGCCGCGATTTGTTCGGGCGAGAACGGCGATTGGGGACGGGTCGTGATGTGATACAGAACAGTTGCGGCTGGAATTCGTCGGTTGCCTTCGATTTCAATGCTGCGAACCCTCGCCTGGGGCGGCACGTTGGCAAGCGCCACGGCGCCTGCGAGCAATAGGACCAAAACCATGGTGCACGACCTGATGCGTTATACTGGTTCGGGAGTCTGGAAGTTCCAAATTAAGGCGAGCCACGACAGCGGTGCGGTCTGGCCTGCCGGACGAGGGGAGACTTTTAAGTAACAAAAAGCAGCCACGAATTCCCTGGAGCGGCATAGCCGCTAAGAAAAAGCGAACCGCAGAGAGCCTCCAGAGAAACACAGAGATTGGGGGCACGCAAAAACGCCGGTGGGTGACCGGCATGCGTATGGGAATGGGCGCGTGCCGGCTGTTGTCATTGCCAATATTCCGGCGGCAGATGGCGGCGGCGCCATTCGCAACCGCAGATCCCGTGCCAACCTCTGCTCCGGGCACAGCTCTGAACACTTCCTCCCTACCGCGCGCATTCTCTACGCCTCCTGGCCGACTCAGCCGCATTTCTCACGGGATTTCGTAGCGAGGCGGCGCAGGCAGGCCTTATGACGGGCAACCGCAGGGCTGAGAACCTGAGACCTAGTTGAACACTACGTTGCGGGGTGCGAAGCCCGCGGACGCCCGTCACAAGGTCCGGATCCGCCGCCGAAGTGAAAAGCTGGTGAGAAATGCGGGCTGGCATTGACAGGTAAATCCTGGCGCGGTATATAGAAACGCGCCGTTTGATGGTGGAGGAGTCCACCGATAACTGCTACCTGTCATGTGTGGCCAATGACTCCTGCGGGGTTCGTTCGTAGGGTCTTGCGCATCCGATAAGAAACACCCCTCGATACGGTCTTACATCGATAGCAGTTTGCTGCATGGGGAGGATACTGTTGTGGAACACACTTTTTCTGTTGCTGCGGCCTGGCTTGGCCTGGCTTTGCTCGCGACCTTCGCAGCGGCAAAGCTGCGAATTTCCATTGCCCGCGTAGAGATCGTAGTGGGGATCGCCGCTGCTGCCATCATCGGCCGTCTGTCCGGTCCTGAAGCAATAGGATCCAACCTGCCCTGGCTGACATTTATCGCCTCCTCAGGCGCCGTGTTGCTGACCTTCCTGGCCGGCGCAGAGCTCGAACATGCAGTCATGAGAAGGAAGTGGAAGGAAGTGTCCGTCGTAGGGCTGGTCGGCTTCTTTGCGCCGTTTTTCGGCTGCGCAGCCGTTGCCCGGTTTGTCATGGATTGGTCGGTCCAATCGAGCTGGTTGGCCGGCATCGCGCTTTCGACGACCTCGATGGCGGTGGTTTATGCGGTGATGTTGGAAACCGGGTTCAACGCCACCGAGTTCGGCAAGGGCATCCTGGGATCCTGTCTTGTCAACGACCTGGGAACCGTAATCACGCTCGGGCTGATTTTCTCTCCGTTCACGTTCCGTACGGTGGTTTTCCTGGGCGTGGGCGGCGTCGCATTTATCGCGCTGCCTCTGGTGACTCCCCGGCTGGTAGACCAATATGCCAACAGGACGGCTGCATTCCGGACCAAATTCATTCTCTTTATCCTGTTCGGGCTGGGTTCTCTGGCGCTCTGGGCCGGAAGCGAGGCGGTCCTGCCCGCCTACGTTGCGGGAATCGTGTTGGCGCGGACTATCGGCAGCGACCATGCGTTTGTCCGCCGGCTGCGCACACTGACTATCGGATTCCTGAGCCCTTTCTACTTTCTGCGCGCAGGATCACTTGTCTCGCTGCCGTCTCTCACCGCCGCACTGCTCGGCGCCAAGGTTTTCCCGAAGTATTCCGGCTTTTCCCGATTATCGCGGCGTTCCGCGCGGAACGAAACGAGCGATGGTATTACACATTGATGATGTCCACCGGGCTGACCTTCGGGACCATTTCTGCGCTTTTTGGGCTCTCACACGGAATCGTCACACCGCAGCAATACTCCTACCTCGTGGCGGTGGTTATCGGCAGTGCCGTAGTGCCCACGATGATTGCGAACGCTGCGTTCCTCCCGCGCCACCTCCTGCCCAATGTGGCCGCCGATGGGCAGCATGCTCCGGCACGGGCTGTCAGCGCGCCGGCGGTTGCACTGGAAGCAGAGCCCATGGAGGAAGGGTAGCTCCGATCCGCTGTAGACAGGTTTTTTCGGGAGAGGGATGGGGGTTCTCTGACTGAGCGGGCAACGAGTGTGCTCAACCTGTGGTCCGTCGCATAGGGCAGTCCTCATCATCAGCTCTGTAGCAGAGGATAAGCCCGTCGATGAACATGCGCCGAACTTGGATCGGGTCATTCAAAGGCAGAGTCTGCCGGCGAATGGCAGAAATTGTCTCGACGATTTTGCCCGGATTTCCAGCCGACAGACGCGTGACTTCCCGCGCCAGCCGGTTTCTGAGTGGTTCGGCGTATCCGATCTGCTCGAGTTCCTGATTCACCCAGGTGTGGGCTATGTCTCTCGGCAAATCCCGAACCTCAATCTTGTCAAATCCCCAATAGTAAAGGTCATATGCGTGTTGCACGGCGGTGACGGCACAGGCGAGGGTGAAGTGCTGCTCGAGGATCTCCAGGAGATGCCGCAGCCCGTGGCGAAGCCGCGGCAAATGATCAAGCAACAGACACACTCTCTGACGCTTTCCTGAAGCGATGAGGAAGTTGCGTAGATCTCTGAGATACGGTCTTCCGCGGCTTTCTGAAGGGACGCTCCTGCCATCGCGGACCGCCAATTCTGCGCATGCTGCCATCAGCAGTCTGGTGCGCGTGGCGGATTCGCGGACATAGAGGGGCACGGGCTCACTGCTTGCGTTCAGGCGGTCGGCGCATTCCTGAAGCACAGCGCTCTTACCCGTGCCTGGTGCGCCGAAGACCAGGGTATGGATTCCCCGCCTAAGATTGCTGGCCAGCCTTTCGGTCTCTACCTTCCTGCCGACAATCACGGGCCGTGACCTCCTGGGCGGCTGCGCGCGCATCGGATTGCCGTTCATCGATCCCTGCTGCCGCGCAGGAATTGAATGTCATCCTGAAGGCCGCCGGCCGGGTATGCGGAATTTCTGGCTGTGCCGGCATAGCGGAGAGGATCGGTCTGGAGGCGGTAACTTTCTTCGAGATTTTTCAGCGTGGCAGCCAGCCAATGCCGGAGCCGGGGCTTGAGTTCTTCCAAAACCTGTGTGATCTGAGGAACGGCCCGTTCCTCGATCTCCCTCCGAAAGTGCCTCAGACGAGAGTTGCGGCTAAGGCGGCCGGCGAGCCCGGGCTGCCGTGCGCGAATGCCTTGCAGCGAAGCCACCACGGGCATGGGGAGGGCCGATATCTCTGGAAGTTCGAAGGACTCGAGCGCCAGGCCTGTCGCAGCGTTCCGCTGCAAAGTGCCGAGCTCGCGCCGGATCCGCTCCGCGAACGCCTCGTACTCCAGGACAAAGGCATGGCAGTAAGAAGCTACCTTCCGCAGAACAGCGTCCCCAAGACGGATCCCCGAGTCGCCTGCAGTTTCTCCGGCGTTTTGGCCGGCCGTTTCCAGTTGAGCTGCCGCTTCGTCCAGTATCTCTCCGGTCCATCGGGAGACGCCGTCAAAGCATCCTCGCCACTTCCGTTTTAGCTCTTCAAGGCCGTCATCCAACGGACGCAGCGTTGCTTCTGCATCCTGACAGCAGTGGGATCCTGCACCACGGCTCGCCCTCAATTCCAGGGAAGCCAAAAGGGAATGACGGAGAGAGTCCACCTTCCGGCGTACGGATGCATTCACGGCCGCGCGCGAGCTTTGCAGAATGGGTTCAATAACCTTTTGAAACCATGCGTCCACGTCGGCCGCCCAGGATTCCACCGAGCTGATGGCCACGACCTTGGGCGTCAGGCCCAGGTGCTCCGAAATGGCGCCGCGGGTATACGCAACTACTTTCTCGATGTCCGGCGGAGCGAGGAGGTCACATTTGCTGATGATGACGATTGCCGGTATTCCCGAGCTGTGGAGAGAGCGCAGAAGATCGAGATCTTCGCGCCCGACAGAGGAATGGCCGTCCACCAGAACCAGGCCCAGGTCCGATTCGGGAAGATAGGCATAGGCCAGCTGAGACCCGGTCGTAGCCAGGGAGGCGATTCCGGGAGTATCCACAAAGGCAACGCCGGCCTGCAGGCGTGGCGACGGAGCATCCACCTCGATGGCCACGACCCGCTTGGAGTTTGCCGGATTGCCCCGTTCCGTGGCGAATTCCGGCAGCCGTTCGATTGGCAGGGTTTCAACTCGCTCGGCAAAGGAGACCCGCAACTTCAGTGCTGCACCCGCCAGGATTCGAATAGGGACGGCCGTCATCGGCGTGGTGCCTACGGGCAGCGCCTGGATGCCCAGCAGCCGGTTGATGAGCGAAGATTTTCCCGAACTGACCCTGCCGAAGACCGCGATCTCAAGCCGATGCGACTCGAGTTTTCTGATGATCGATTCCAATGCGGGGTGGAATTCGACCATCCCGTGACCTTTGATAATCTCAGCAAGACGGCCAAGCAAGCCCTCGGGCAAGGCTTGATCGTGAACACCCAGGGACCGGATCCCGGGAACCTCACGGATGTCAGACGCAAATGCCGTCAGCAGGCTCACCAGCCTGCGGATCTCGTTGAGTGTCCAAGTCAGATCTTTCGCGGCCTGGGGACCCATTTTCCCATAGCCGCGCATCCGTTCCGGATAAAGCTCCTCCAGCGCAATGTCCAGGTAGATCAGGTTCGTCCGCAGCGCCCCGCTGGCCAGGGTTGTCTTTTGGCCGGGCTGCAGCTCGAAACGTGCGAGGAGCCGCGGCATCTGCTCGCGGATCTTCTCCACGTAGCTCTCGATCCAGTGCGCCTGCGCAGGCGAGACGTCAGGAGTGAAGCGAGAAAAAAGAGATCGCGAAGCCGGGGCCATGGCCATGAGGCTGTCCTCCAGGAGCTTGTCCATATGCTCCAGCGAGGAGAGAATTCTTCTCTTGTGATTCTCATTCATGCCAGGCATTAACCGCCCTCAGCGGAATATCGAACCTTATCCAGAGGGACTATCAGATACTTGCACCCCCCGACCATCGGTGCTGGGAGAGGACGTGGAGGCGGAACGCGGGCTGGAACAGGCATAGGTTCACTCCTTTGAAGCATTCCGTGCCGGCGGAAACATCCCTCCGGGCATGCACGCCAGTAGGAGTTATCAATCCCGCCAGCGGCGGAGATGCTTGAAGGCGAACTCCATCGCCTGAATCGGAGTCAAATTACCGGAGTCGGGGGGCGCTGTCAATTGTTGCAGCGCTGAAGAGCGACTTTTCCCCTCGATGTAAGTCTCGCGTGTCATAGTGGTTATCTGCGAATAACTCTGGAGGAAAAACTTATTTTTCGCGCTAGTTGCAATTTCTTGTTGACATTGTCTGGAAAGTAGTTATACTTTCCATATGTGGTACGCCCAACTCTGACCAGCCAAGCAGGCAAACGCATCCTTGAACGGATTCGCAAGATTAAGCCCTTCGTCCAAGCCTCGCTCTCTATCTCTACGAAGCGTTGCGGTAACCCCACTTGTCGTTGTGCCCGGGAAGGTCCGCTTCACGAGACGGCGCTACTGACCTGGAAGGAGAAGGGGCGGACGCGCACACTCTACATCCCCGCGGAACTTCGTCAGGAGGTATCCAAATGGGTCGAAGAAGGAAAGCTCCTCAAGAGCCTGATCGGACAAATGTCTGCGGCGCAGCGGGAGGTTTTGATCACGAAGCGCAAAACTAGATCGAACAAAGGGGATTGATAGGAGCCGCCGTCTCCACGATCCAGCATTTCTTCGGCGCTTTTCCCCCCTGGATGGATTGTTTGCAGGTGGGCCGACCTTCGACCTTTGTCGCAGATACGGCTGGGAGTACATGATCGTCCTCAAGAACGACGATCTTCCCTCGGTCAACCAGGAGTTCGAAGCGCTATCGAAGCTCCAACATAAGAACCGATTCTCCTGGCGCACAGGGAAAAACGCCGAGGTCCGCCAGGGCTTCCGATGGGTGGAC
>Ga0299915_10002203_pt1 | contig 14241 bp, 12 predicted proteins | sample RVTome_13_FD_200263 | JGI IMG/M metagenome (GOLD analysis project Ga0299915, IMG submission 200263) | Soil microbial communities from uranium-contaminated site in the Upper Colorado River Basin, Wyoming, United States - RVT92D227 (version 2) ...
CGACGGGTAGCATTCTCCCACACGTATCTCATAATAAGGCGGTAGGCCATCCTTTTGAAGGGATTCCTATTGAAGAGCGCTCCCCATAAGATCCGGGGCTGCGTGTAGTATTTACGCAGGTACTTCAGCTGCAGCCCCCACACCTCACCCCTGTTCAGATACTTGGTGGAGACAATAGGATGCATGAAGTCATAGTTGCCATAATCCCGCTCTTCAATAAGCCCTTGCCGGCTCGCCTCCTGATAGTAGCGGGTCCCGGGCAATGGCGTCGTTAGGGTGAGCACCAAAAAATCTCCCTGTCGCTTCACGAAGTCAAATATCTCCTGCAGGGTCTCCTCAGAGTCGTGCCAATCACCGAACATGACATTGGTCATCACCATGATATCATGGCGTTTCAAGATGTCGATGGCCTCTTGTGCCATCTCTCTGCCCTGTCTCTTCTGGTAGTGATCGAGGACTTGGGGGTTGATGCTTTCTACACCCAACATCACCTCATAAAGACCGAGCCGTTTAAATTCCGGCATCAGGTCGACATCACGGATGATATCTTTCAATCTCGATTGAAACCAAAAATCCACCTTCATATTTGAGCGCCCGAGTTCCTCAAGAAATTCCTCTACACGTTCCCTGCTCCAGTTAAAGGTATTCTCGTTAAAGACGAAGAGGGACTTGCCGTAGTTTCGGTTCAGATAGCGCATCTCCTCCACCACTGCAATCCCACTCCGGCCGCGCCACCTCCCTCCCCAAAACTGTGATTCGGAACAGTAGGCGCACCGATCACCGCACCCCCTGCTGGTAGAGATGCCGAAGGCATGCCTGCCCATGCCGTGCCAGTAATAGGCGTCGGCCTGCATGTTGAGGAGGTGATATGCCGGCATGGGGAAAGAGTCGAGGTCCATGACCAACCCCCTTGGAGCCGTAAAAACGACCCGACCGTCACGACGAAAAGCCAAACCAGGAATATCATCGACGCTGTTCGCTCCTTGTTCAAGACGCGTAGCAAGCTCAACGAAAGTAACCTCTCCTTCCCCGGTGATGATATAGTCCAATGCCGGGATCTCGGCCAAGGCCTCCTCTGCCATCAGGCTGAAGTGTCCCCCACCAGCCACCACGACGGCTCGGGGTGAGATTTTTTTAGCGAGCTTGACGGCTTCCAAGGCCTCAGGCGAGAGGCAGGTGGCCGAGCAGGTCACCCCAATGAGATCGGGCTTGACAGCTTCGATCCTCCGGGCAAGCTCGCCCCAGGGATCGAGAAAGGTCGTGCAATCGAGGATCTCAACAGGGAACGCCGTCTTGGCTTGCAGATATGCCGCAACGCTCAGCAGGCCGAAAGAAGGGGTCCACATCCTGAGGCCGGGGAAGAGTTTATGGGGCGGGTCCACAAGAAAGATACGCATCGTTACATCCCTAGAGAGGCAAACATTCGCTCAAGTCTTTGCTTTGCCTCGGGGGGGATCTGATAGAGCATCGTCCCCTTCAGATCAGTCAGGATATGGGTGGTGGATCCTTCAGCAAGCACTTCTTTGTTACGCATCACCGTGTAGTCGAATATCAGCTTAGCGGTCTCACAACGCTGCATGGTGGTCCGGATAACAACATCATCACCATAGCGGGCAGGCAATTTGAATTTACACGAAAGCTCAACTACCGGCGCCATCAGGCCTATCTCCTTCAGTTGCTCTGGGTCCAGACCGAAGCGGGCAGCAAATTCATTTCTGCCCACCTCAAACCACGCTACGTAGTGACCGTGCCAGACCACGTGGTAGGAATCGACCTCGTAAAAACGCACCTTCAGTTGAGTCTCATAATACATCGTGCGCCACCTTTTCGATATCACCTAAGATCATGCGCAGCCACCCTATACATTTCATATAACCCCATATGATAGCGCCTTTACATCCCTGTCAATCCAGCGGATCAACTTGGTAAGGGCACTATCAGGACCCATCTCTATAAAACACCCCACGTTTTGGCTGAGAAGATGCTGAACGCATCCCTCCCAGTCAACAGGTCTGTAGAGTTCTTCTACCAAGAAATTTCTTATCTCTTCGGGATCGCTCAGTTGCTTCCCGCTCCAGTGGCACGCAAGAAAGGTCTTGGGAGGCCGTATAGTGAAACCGGTTATAAATCTGTGCACATCATCCGCGATCGACTCCAGTAAAGGGGAATGCAGGGGGGTGGTGAAGGTGAGGCGATGGGCCGAAATGGCCCCCCGCTTGAGAGACAACTCCATGCCCCGTTCTAAGGATGCCACAGCACCGGAGAGGACAAAGTGTCGAGAGCCATTTACGTTGGCCACATAGAGATTACCGGGCACTTCCGCACATATCCTCTTCATTTCTTCAGCCTCGAGCCCGATAATAGCAGCCATGCCTCCGGGACTCTTCTCCCCGGCTTTCTCCAAGATGAGGCCTATTCCTTTGGTCATCTGCAAGCCTTCCTCAAAGGTCATCGCCTCTGCCGCCGCCAAGGCCGCATAGATCCCCATACTATGCTCGGTGATAAAATTCCACTGGCCCCCCTTCCCACGATAGCGGTCAAAGGCGATCATGCTCAGCAGATAGCTCGTCACCTGTAATTTAAGATTGAGGGAGCGATCTTCCTCTTCTCGTTGAAACAAAAAAGAGGAAAGATCAAAGCCCGCCTTCTCCCAGGCCCTTTCCAAAAAAGGGTGGGGGAGATCATATCCTCCCCCACTCCTCTTACCTATCTCATCAGGCACCCTGCTCAGCTGGCCAGGGAAACAGAGGGCTACTTTCCCCGCATTATGACGCACCATTAGCTACTGCTACTTCTTTACCATGATTATCGACGATATATTGAGCAATGGTCCTCACCGACTGGAAAACCTTCTTGCCCACCTCAGCATCGGGGATATTGACTCCGTACTCCTTTTCCAAGCCGATGACCAGCTCCAGGGCGTCGATGGAGTCAAGACCCAATCCTTCCCCGAAGAGCGGCGCATCGGTGATAATGTCTGCGACTGTTATCTCCTCCAATTTGAGCCTCTCAATGATCAATTTTTTGACCTCCGTGATCAGCTCTTCTGTAACCCCTGTCATCGTTCTTTCTCTTTACCTCCTTCTACGGATTGTATTCTTTTTACCATTTCAGTGAGAAGGTGTCAATGAGAAATCAAAAGATGTTGGAGGTTGAAAGCACCGTTATTAAAGGGATTTCTATTCTCGTGACAACTGCTGGCGGAATCCAAAACAAAGGACGTATCGTTGCCGCACATAGTATCTTTGATAATTGAATACAGGGTGCAACGATGAAGAAAGATAACTTCTGAAACGAGTCTTGAGAAAAGGGGAGTACTGAGGGCATTGAATATTACACGAGAAGTTATGTTGCGAGATATTCCGGGGGCTTGAGGGTGCGGTAGAGGTCGACGAGACCTATCTGGGAGGCCAATGGAAGAATAAGCGAAAGGTGCTACGATTGCAAAGGGCTAAGCGAGGTCGCAGGACAAGCAAACAGCCGGTGTTGGGTATCTTGTGCCGTCATGACTATGTATGGGCTGAGATAGTTACTGGTGTAGAGTCTACAACTCTCCTGCCCTTGATCAACCAGCGGGCAAAGTGTAGTTCTGTTATTTATTCTGATACCTGGAGAGGGTACGCTGATATTGCGGCTAGCGGGTGTGTGTATCGTCTGATAGACTGTAGCAAAAGCGAATTCTCCGATGCCAAGGGCACTCGCATCAATGGCCTTGTAGGGTTCTGGGGATATCTCAAGAGGCATCTGGTCTCCAAAGGTGCTATTCGAAGAGAACGGATTCCTCTGTATTCGGCTGAATATGTATGGCGTTTTAACCATTGTCAATACTCACGCAATGGGCAAATTGCTAAGCCGTTAAAAATGCTATATAATTACAAACAGGTATATAAAACTTAGGTGACTAGAATAGTCACTTTATCCATATTAATAATTTAGGGAACGTATTTTGCTTATTTTTACTCAGAGGTGAGCATACGAGACTGTCTGAACCAAAAAAGTAAACCTTTGACAAAAATCGTCACTTTAGTATGGCCTAAAGAGGTGTTAGATAAAATTTCTTACTTCAGAAACACATAAGGCATATGAGAAATTATGTATCAGCTTTTTTGCGCTCCAGTTTATCTTTATTGAGCCGGTCTTTGAAGATCCTTTCGTTGACCTGTATGAGGCACAAAGTAATCTACTCGGCTGTGACCTTGGTGGAGCTGCTGATTGTCTTGGCCATAGTGGGGACACTTGCTGCAATTGCAGTACCAGCGTACAATAATTACATCGACAAAACGAGAAACTCCCAAGCTATAGAGGATATCTATGCGATACAAAAGGGTATTTTAGTGTATGCTGCAGAAAATGAAACATTACCTGAAAGCCTTGACCAGGCGATATGGCCGAGACGTCTCGATCCCTGGGGGCATTCATACGAGTACTTTAAAATCGAGGGCAAGCCAAAAAGAGAGGTTCAAGGCAAGTGGAGGAAGGACCATTTCCAAGTTCCTTTGAATACCGACTATGACGTATATAGTATGGGTAAAGACGGGAAGAGTCAACCACCTCTCACTGCTGAGGCAAGCAGGGATGATATCGTTCGCGCCTGTAATGGTGCATTCGTGGGGTTGGCTTCAGAGTATTAACCAGGTTATTAATCATGAGAATTGACACGACATTTCTCCGCAGCAAGGTAGCCCGGCGCATCTTCATATTATTCATCTGTTGTGCCCTCCTTCCCATCACCGCCCTCGCACTTTTGTCTTTCAGTCACGTCACGAAGCAGCTCGGCAAACAGAGCCAGAGACAACTCCATCAGGCGAGCAAGGACATCGGAATGTATATTTACGGACGTCTTTCTTTTCTCGAGGCCGAGATGAAAATGGTCGCATCCAGGATAGGCTCGACTCAGCGCACTGTCTTCTCCATACCAACTGAAGAGCTCGATATCGATCTGAAACAACACTTTAAAGGTCTTGTCCTTATCAACGATAAAGCAATATCAAAACCTTTTTTTGGTCGTATTCAAAATATACCTACCCTAACCCAACCAGAGAAGCGACGCCTTCAATCCAGCAAAACAGTTGTATCTACCATGTATCATCCAGACCATCCTTCTCGCATATTTATGAGCATAGCGCGTGATCCTCGACAGCCAAAAAGAGGGATTTTACTAGGAGAAATAAACCCTTCCTACTTGTGGGGGATAGGTGATGAAAATTCATGGATACCTTCGGCCGAACTCTGCATCTTGGATCACTCGAATAGTATACTCTTTTCGACCCTACCTCCACCGCTATCATTCCCTGAAAAGGTAGTGTATGCCATGGATTCTAATGTCTCGGGTCAATTCGAGTGGAAACACGAAAAGAACCAGTACGTGGCTGGTTACCGCTCTCTCTTCCTCAAGGATCGGTATTATACTCCGAAGTGGACAGTGGTGCTGAGCGAATCAAAAGCCGATGTACTTGCACCCCTGGCGGCATTCAAAAAGACCTTTCCCCTTATCATCCTCATGACCCTTTGGGTGGTTTTACTCTTAAGCATTATTCAGATCCGCAGGAACCTCGTACCCCTTGTAAAGCTTCAGGAGGGTACACGGCATATCGCTAGGCGGGAATTCGATAGTCGAGTGATAATTAAAACTGGCGATGAGTTTGAAGAACTCGCTGCATCCTTCAATACGATGGCAGATCGATTGGGTAAACAGTTTAAAACATTGACCACCATTACTGAAATCGACCGCTCCATACTTTCAGCTCTGGATACAGATAAAATTATAGAGATAGTCCTTAATCGCATACACGATATTCTTCCATGTGATTGCGTCAGCGTAACGCTATTTAATCTGAGTAATCAAGATTCGGCGTTGACCTATATAAGGGGAAGAGAAGCTGAAATCGAAAAAAAAGTGGAGTCAATTCTCCCCAGGTCAGAAGAGATAAAAAAACTATATACGAACCCTGAATTTTTTATAACGAAACGGAGTCATACCATACCACACTATCTTAAGCCTCAGGCCAAGCGTGGTATGAAGTCAGCCATAGTATTCCCTCTCTTTATTAATCAAATATTGTCTGGAATTATCATCCTAGGTTATCAAAAAAAACCCTTCTATAATCAAGAAGACATTACTCAAGCCCGCCAGGTGGCAGACCAAGTTGCGGTGGCCCTATCAAATACACGTTTGGTTGAAGAATTGGAGCAACTTCACTTGGGTACGCTCACCGCCTTAGCCCGTTCCATAGATGCAAAGTCTCGCTGGACAGCGGGTCACTCTGAACGTGTAACAAAGCTGGCTTTAAAAATCGGCAATTCTTTGGGACTGTCACCAAAAGAATTGGAAGTCTTGCGCCGCGGAGGTCTGTTACATGACATCGGCAAAATTGGCGTACCAGCCAGTATTCTCGATAAGAGCGGAAAACTAACAGATATAGAAGATCAGTTCATTCGTGAGCACGTTCGGTGGGGGGTACATATCCTGGAACCAATTGCTGCGTTCGCAGAGATTATGCCCACCGTGTTGCACCATCATGAACAATTTGATGGTACAGGTTATCCCGCTGGCCTGGCCGGAGAGGCCATAAGTCTGAGCGCTCGTATCTTAGCAGTAGCTGATGCCTTTGATGCCCTCACCTCACATCGGCCCTATCGCCCGGCAGAAAACCAGGAGCAGGCCATTGAGAGTATCAAGCAAGGGGCTGGAAAACAATTCGACCCTCAGGTAGTGCAGGCCTTTCTTGAGGTCATGGCAGAAACACAGCAGAAGAATGAATAGTAAACTCGCATTCCACTCGGCACTTCGCTTGCGGAGAGTGCTCGCCTTCGCAGGCGGAGCATTGACCCCGTCCTTGGCCCGAGGGGTCTAAAACCACTTTGGGAACACCGTCGAAGGGATTGCATCCTCTTGAACCACGTTCGCCATCCATTCCTGCTCATTCGGGGGTATTGTGGCAAGTTTTTACAAAGGAGGAATATATATAAAATGAACAAGAGAAGACTTTTCACAGTACTAATGGTGCTTACTATATTCTTTGGATGGCAATGCGGGTACGAGAAAATCGCTCCAAACGAATTAGTGGGGATATGGAAGACTTCAGAGCCACGATATGCTGATCGCTTTATTAAAATCGACCAAGATACCATTACCTTTGGAACAGGAGAGAAAAACTTCGAAATCTATTCAATAAAAAAGATATACATGAAAAAAGTCCCTAAAGAAAGCAGCATATTATACACCATACACTATAAAAACGGAGAAAGAGTTTGGTACAAATTTGCATTTTACTACTCACCTGTAAATGGAGGCGTAATTAGGTTGAAAAATCAAAGACAAATGGTATGGACAAAAGAGCAGAGCGATCGATAACAGTCTCCTTTGCTTCGCATCTAACACTCATATTTTTTGCACAGTTATGCCAAATCATCAACGTCTCCTGATATCAGAACAGAAAGAAGCTCATCAGCGGAAGACTAATGGGAGCAAGGATTTTCCGGGAGAGGCGCTTTTCCCTTGACCCGTAAGCATCTTTTTTCTATACTCATGTCATTAATAAAGAAGATCTGATTTTTAATCACCGATCGGCGGACCTGAGAATAATCCGCTTGAACACGAGAACTTAAGAGGAGGTCGTTCGCATGGATTGGGGTATGAAAAACCGCATGTCACAGTTGATACAGCCTGATGGCCATTGTTTCTTTCTGCCCATAGATCACGGATACTTTCAAGGACCCACCCAGAGGTTGGAAAAACCCGGAGAAACGATCAAACCCTTGTTGCCGTATTGCGACGCCATCTTTGTAACGCGCGGCATCCTGCGGTCGTGCCTTGATCCCGCGATGAGCAAACCGATCATCCTCAGGGTATCAGGAGGAACCAGCCTCGCGGGAAAAGATCTGGCCCATGAGGGTATTACGACTTCAGTCCGTGAAGCTATCCGTCTCAATGCCGCTGCCGTGGGGATCTCCATCTTTGTCGGCACCGATTATGAGCATGAAACGCTGTTAAACTTGTCCAACCTCGTGAATGAATGCGAAGAATACGGAATCCCTGTCATGGCGGTCACCGCTGTGGGCAGGGAGTTGGAAAAAAGGGAGGCCCGCTATCTGGCCTTGTGCTGCCGCATCGCCGCCGAATTGGGCGCGCGGGTCGTGAAGACCTACTGGTGTCAAGACTTTGAAAAAGTCGTGGATAGTTGTCCCGTTCCCGTGGTCATAGCAGGTGGCCCCAAGTGCAAGACGGATCTTGAGGTATTCGAGTTTGTCTATGACGGAATGCAGAAAGGGGCCATCGGTATAAATCTCGGCCGCAACGTCTGGCAAAACAAGCACCCCGTGGCTATGGCCAGGGCCTTGCGCGCCATCATCCACGAGAACGCTACGGCCCAGGAGGCTCAAGACCTGTTCGACAGCGTAAAAAGCGGCAAGCAGTAGCCTGGACCCCCAGGGGGGAATCGCAAAGAAAAGGTCTCCAAACAGCGTGTTTTCATGGGCATGCACCTCTTGTTTGACCCTTTACCAGATACTCACAAACGTTTTTTGAGGGGAAGATAACGTGCGCGTGGCAATGTACTACAATAACCGAGACGTGCGCCTGCAAGAGATGCCAACGCCTCGGGTTGGCCGCGGTGAGCTATTGGTCAAGGTACTGGCCAGCGGCATCTGCGGCAGCGACGTGATGGAATGGTATCGCATCAAAAAGGCACCTGTCGTATTGGGTCACGAGATCGCCGGAGAGATCGCTGAGGTCGGAGAGGGAGTTGATGGCTACCATGTCGGCGATAGGGTCTTCGTCTCCCACCACGTCCCCTGTAATACCTGCCGTTATTGTCTCCATGGCCTGCACACGGTCTGTGAGACCCTGCACACCACCAATTATGATCCTGGCGGCTTTGCCGAATATCTGCGGGTACCGCCTCTCAATGTGGATCGAGGAGTTTTTTCACTCCCCGATGAGATATCGTTCGAGGATGGTACGTTTATCGAGCCCTTGGCCTGCGTCCTCAGAGGGCAGCGGCTGACGCGCCTGCTCCCCGGGCAGACGATCCTTGTCCTCGGCAGCGGTATCTCCGGTCTGCTTCACGTAGCCATGGCCCGCGCCGCAGGCGCAGGTCGCATCATCGCGACGGACATCAGCGAATATCGGCTCAATGCCGCGCTCAGCCTCGGTGCCGATACTGTCATCCATGCTGAAGAGGATCTGCCCGCCCGCCTGCGTCAGACTAATGACAATAGATTAGCCGATCTGGTCATCGTCTGCACCGGGGCCTTTCCCGCCTTTTGTCAGGCCTTGCAATCAGTTGATCGGGGAGGCACAGTACTCTTCTTTGCCCCGACAGCACCGGGCATGGATCTCCCCGTTCCCGTCAACGAGTTTTGGCGCAACGGGATCAGCTTGATGACCTCCTATGGGGGCAGCCCCCTGGATATCTGCCAGGCCATTGATTTGATCCGTGCTCGTCGCGTGCCTGTACATCGGATGATCACCCACCGTCTGGGCTTAGCGGAGACAGGATTGGGTTTTCATCTGGTGGCAGGGGGCGGGGAATCCATCAAGGTAATCATTGAACCGCAGAGATAAAGTGGCACACGAAAACCATACTAAGGAGGAAAAAAGATGAAAAAAGGCATAAAGATTACCGGGATCATTCTCCTCTCCTTTTTTCTGCTCGTGATCGCAGCAGCCTTCATCCTTCCCTACCTCGTCAGCCTGGATAAATACAAGGGGATGGTGGAAGAAAAGCTGGGGCAGGCCCTGCACCGAGATTGTTCTATCGGAAAGCTGCGTATTAGCATCCTCCCAACCTTAGGTGCCCGGATAGAAAACGTGGTCATCTCTAATCCACCGGGGTTCTCTCAGACCCCCCTGCTCACCCTCAAGGCCCTCAAGGTCAGGGTTAAGCTCATCCCGCTGCTGTTCGGGCGAAAGGAGATAGCCGGGCTCACCCTCGACAGACCTGTGGTCTTCATCGAGAAGGACCCGCAGGGAAGATTGAATATCCCTTACATGGAGGAAGCGGGTAAGCAAGAAAGAAAAGGGACGCTGGAGAGCGGAAAGGTCAAGACGGATGAGTCAAAGGCCCTGCAAGGTCTTTACCTTGCCAAGGCCTCCTTAACGAAAGGAAAATTGATCTATCTGGATAGGAGTACGTCACCAGCCAATCGAACCGAAATAGAGGAGATCGATTTGGAGCTGAGGGATCTCTCCTTGGACAAGCGAATACAATACAAGCTCTCTTTGGAATGGTCACCGGGGGAAATATCGCTTGATGGATGGGTGGGGCCCCTGGGCCGGACCATCGATCTGAAAAATATCCCCCTGAAAGGCAGGCTGCAGGTAGATTTCCCTGACCTCGACTCCCTCATGAAAAAACTCTCGGGAGGGGAAGCGGATACTCTCCAGGGGGCTTTAAAGGCCGACTTAAACTTCGAAGGGAAAAAAGGTTCTTCCTTCAAGACCCAGGGTGCAATCACCATGAATGACCTTATCGTATCCCAGGCAATCAGGCTGAACGGGCTCGTTGCCCTCACGGGGGACCTTACGGTCCCGGTTCAAGGCAACCCCCTTTTCTCTCTGGAGGCCGACTCCTCGCATTTCGATATCGCTCTGGTGGAAAAGAAAAAAGGCGTAGAAAAGGAAACCCCTTCCAAGAAGAAGCCGGGCGGAGAGAAACAAACCGCTCACAAGGGCGGTTTCGATGTACGGGGGCGTCTCAGGGTCAAGGAAGGGACGTTTCAGAAGACCGACTTTCGCAATCTCCTCGTTGCCGGTGAAATGAGGAGCGGGCAGGTAAAGATTACGCAGTTCACCTGCGCTGCCTTCAAGGGGACCGTGGAAGGGGACGGGAGCTTCGATATGGCACGCGACCCATCTCCCTTTCGTATGAAGGCCAAGGTGACGGAAGTGGATGTCGATACCCTCGTGAATGCCTTTACCTCATCAAAGGAGGTGTTGAAGGGGAAGCTCAACGGCGACGTTGCACTGGGGGGGGCGGGGCTTTCCTTCGAGACTATCAAGAAAAATCTCACCGGCACGGGAAAGGTACAGATAAAGGATGGCGAGATCCCTTGGCTGAACCTCATCAATCAAATCGTACAGGCCTTGGGGGGAAAAGGTGGGGGCAAGGAGAAAACCACCTTTGACGATCTCAGTACTGCCTTTACCGTCAAGAATGGAATGGTTTCCGTTCCCAACCTTCTTCTCTCTGAAAAAGAGACGGCCATTAAACTCTTGGGTGATATCGGCCTGGACTCGACATTAAAGTTGGAGGGTGAGGCCCATCTCCCCCCATCGGTGACAAAAGATCTCCCAGAAAAGGGGTGGCGTTTTTTCGCGGATGACAAAGGACGCCTCACCATCCCCTTTACCCTCCAGGGAGCACTAAAGAATCCAAGGGTGGGGATCAGTAGGAGGCTCATCGAGCAGGGGGTCAAGGGGGTGCTGGAGGAATTCATGCAGAAAAAACAGCGCAAGCAATAAAGGACAAACGCTCATTCCAGCCAAAGAAGAAAGAGAGGTTTCAAGACACGGTCATGGGCTCTGTTTCAATGCCTGACACCTTCTTCTGCTCCCAAAAAAGACTTGACAGGCATCTGTAAGCTTTGGTAAAAATCGCATGAGGCAAGGTAATTCTACCAGTATTCTGACCTCATATTTTTATAACTTATTGTCTTTAAAGGATTTTTTTGCTCTTTGAGATAGATGGTTCTGTAAGTGCCAGGCGTATTCTCCGAGGTATAAAGGGGGTTGTGCGTTCGTGAAACCACTGCCAACGACGCCGCTATGAAACAGCATCCCAGCAAACGACTGCTGCTCGTCTCATCTGCCCGCCTCGCCTTGCTAGATCAGCACACAGTGCGCTTCTGCCTCGACTGTTCCCCTTGTTGTGTCTTATCGACTGCGACAATCCCTTCGAAGACTTCGGTTACTATATAGGTAGTTAGGGGAGGGTTAATAAAAAAATATGAGAAGGAGGTACTATGAAAAAGATGGGCAGGTTTTTTAGGATCGGCATTTGCATAGCATTCACTCTCATGGTGGCAATTGTCCTGGTTTCGCCAGTCGTTGCCGCAGACACTTCCTGCGCAACAAAGTATCCGATTATTATGGCTCATGGAATGGGTTTTATATCAACTCCCGTATACCCGAATAGCTTTCCCGGCATAGGTGAAGCCCTGACGGCAAGGGGCGCCAAGGTCTATTTTACAAATGTGGATTCCCTTGCATCAACCCGTCAAAAAGCCGAGCAGTTCAAGGCACAGTTTCTACAAATCAAAGCAGCTACCGGTGCTGCGAAATTTAATATCATCGGGCACTCTCACGGAGGCCTCTATACCCGTGATGCTATCACGAATCTGGGTCTCTATCCCTACGTGGTAAGCCTTACCACCGTGGATAGTCCGCACAGAGGCTCGAAAGTTGCTCAAACAATGGTCGATATACAGAGGTTAGTTCCGGCACTCGCCGAGATGATGGCTGGCATGATACCCTTTGCCGGCGATCAGAGTCAATTGGATGTAAATATCCTTAACCTATCGGAAAATTACATGACGCGTGTTTTTAATCCAAACACGCCCAATAAATCTGGCATTTACTATCAGAGCTGGACTGGAGCATTTAGAGACTACAATATTTTTTCTATGTTGTCGTATTTCTTAACCATGTTAATGCGGTCGTTGAGCGGTACACTCGATCAGCCATCAACTCCGCAGGAATATGTTGTTGCATTTCATAAGGCGTTGCCCGCCCTGGCCACTGAAATATGGCTCCTGTTTGGAGGATTCAATGATGGTCTTGTGTCGGATGACTCAGCAAAATGGGGTACGTTCCGTGGCACAGAGTTTGGCTCCTGGTGGAGTCACGGTGTCGATCACCTTGATATGGTTAACCTTAATCCCAACGGCGTCTCGTTCGACGTTGTTGGTGGCTATGTAAACATTGTTAAGGGTTTAAAGTCGAAAGGGTATTAGATCGATTTTTTATTCACCCATGTAAATAAGGAAAAGGGGATATGATGATATCCCCTTTTCCTTATTGTAATGGGAAGGTAATAAGTCGCTTATTATCTGCTGCAGATCGAGAGCGGAAGCTTATATGCGGCCCTAAGTTCAATCACATCGATCTTTTGGCCCTGCCAATGCCAAAGCAGCATTGCGTATGACAAAAAAGAAGATCATTATTATCCTAGCAATTACGGCGGTCTCAGCGCTCATCGCCTTTCGCGTGGCAAATTACCTGAATTACAAGATCGTGGAGCGCTATATAGAAAAACATTATATCTTTGATAAAGGCTTTCCGGGCAACCTGCAAAAAACGTCTACCTCGAACAACACATTGCTTTCAGATGGCACAGCTACAGAAACAACGCTGGAATTGTTTCGATTCCTTCAACAGAAATTTGCCGTAAAATCTGTCAATGAACTGGATGACCACTATAATAAAGTGCGGGGGTATCTCGATGCCCGGTTTAATAAGACTGATGCATCGAGGCTGTTTGAGATGTATAAGAAATATATGGAGTGCGTGATAGAAATCGCGAACAATCCAAAATATCGGGTAAAGACTCCTGATCCCAAACTCATTCTTATACTTCTTTACAAGATTCAGAATGTCCGGCGGGCCAGGATGGGGAAGCAAACCGCCGATGCGCTCTTCGGCAGGGATGTTAAGGAAAGGGAATATCTCCTCAGAAGGTCGTTGATCAGCGACGATAACACCCTTTATGGGAAAGAAAAAGAAAGTCAATTAGAAAAGCTAAAGTCAGACATGTGGGGTGACACCGTTATATTAATTGGAGAGGATAACAATCCCTATAACCGTTATCAGCTCAAACTGCTATTGTATCAGAAAGACCTTGCCGAATTAGATGAAGAAGAACACCAGGTCAAGATCGAAGAGTTCAGAAAAGAATTTTTTTCCAAAGAACAGATAAAGAGGATGCGCGATGTTGATGATCAGATTGCCAAAGAAAAAGAGAAGATGGAACGCTACCGTGCCGCTGAAAAGGAGATATTGGATTCAATAAATATAACCAAGGAGGAAAAGGACAAAAGGATTAAGGCGTTGCAAGAAAAGTTTTTCGGAAAAGACGCAGAGGCCTTTCGCAGAAGAGAAATTATATATAAGGGAATCGAAAAGTAAGCTATCCCGCCGCAGGCGATGCAGTTCACCTCAAAAGGAGCAGTTTCATGAACAAGAAAAAGATTATAACAATGACTATAGGTGTGGCAATTATCCTGGCTCTCATGATAGTTGCC
>Ga0299915_10002204_pt1 | contig 14238 bp, 9 predicted proteins | sample RVTome_13_FD_200263 | JGI IMG/M metagenome (GOLD analysis project Ga0299915, IMG submission 200263) | Soil microbial communities from uranium-contaminated site in the Upper Colorado River Basin, Wyoming, United States - RVT92D227 (version 2) ...
AAGGGGACGTCGGCCTCTCCGGCCACGGCCCGGGCGAGGAGGGTCTTGCCCGTCCCGGGCGCGCCCACGAGGAGGACTCCCTTGGGGATGCGGCCGCCCAGCTTCTGGAACTTCTGGGGGTCCTTCAGGAATTCGATGATCTCGTGGAGCTCCTCTTCGGCCTCGTCGACACCGGCGACGTCCTTGAACGTCGCCTTCTTGGCCATCCCGGAGAACAGCTTGGCCCGGCTCTTCCCGAAGGACATGGCCTTGTTCCCGCCGGCCTGCATTTGCCTCATAAAAAAGACCCAGAAGAGGATGAGCAGGATGATCGGGAACCAGCTGAAGAGAAGGGAGACCCAGCTGTTCTTGTTCGTGTTCTTGACGATGATGTTGACCTTGTTCTGGCGGAGGACCTTGATCAGTTCATCATACTGGGCCGGCAGGACGGTCTTGAAGGCCCCGCCGTCCTTGTATTTCCCCCGCAGCTCGCTGTCGGTGATGGTCACCTCGTCGATGTTCCCCTGCTCCACCTGGTCTAGGAACTGGGTGAAGTTGATCTCCTTCTTGATGACGTTGGGGGATTGGAGCAGGCTCCAGAGGAGGATGATGAGGATACCCGCCGAGATCCAGAAAAAAATGTTCTTCAGCGATCTATTCTTTCTCTTGGGCATTTTTGAGTCCTTTACCCGAATATTTTATCATGTTCGCGAGGCAAAAGCTACGGGCTATGGAATGGGGATACGTCCTTATTATGGGTGTCTCCGTTCAGCCCAGCTTGTTCATCATGGCGAGGAACCTGGGGTGGCCGCGGAGCGGATCGAGGTTGCTGTCGTGCTCGAACCACTCTTTATGGACGAAGCCGTGGGTTACGGCTTTTTCCAGGCAATCGAGCGCCTCGTCGATCTCGCCGGCGAGCGAATAGATGCAGCCCAGGTTGTAGAGGAGCATGGGCTGTTCCGGCGCGATGGCCCTCGCCCGCCGGGCCCATTCGAGACCCTTTTCGCGCTCCCCGAGGGCGACGAGTCCGTTGGCGCCCATGTAGAGCGCCCGGGCGTCGTCGGGACGGAGATCGAGGCGCTCGGCGGCCCGGGTGACGCCCTTCCGCCGCGTGGCCCGCCCTTCGTCCGGACGGCCGAGGTCGTCGTAGATCTGGGCGACGAGCAGGGGGGACTGGTAGTCATCCGGACGCACGCGACCCGCTTCTTCGTAATAGCGGGCGGCCTTCTCGAGATCCCCGCTGACAAAGGCGTGGCGGGCGTAGAAGTACCAGGCCTCGAAGAGCTCCGGGTCGAGCTGGATGGCGGCCTCGAAGCCGCGCTCCGCTTCCTCTTTGAAGCCTTCGATCGACATGGCCAGGGCGTGGGAGGCCTGGGCCTGCGCGGAGCGGGGGGCCAGCTCGACGGCCCGGCGGCTCGCGGCCTTAGCCTGGAGGCGCACGGAATCACTGCGCTCGGAATTGAGGTAGATGTAGGACCAGCAATCCGCGAGCCCCGCGTAGGCCAGGGCGTATTCCGGATCGAGTTCGGTCGCCCTGGAGAAGAGCTGCAGGGCAAACTCGATGTCGTTCCGGCCATACTGGTAATAGAAGCTCCGCCCCCGCATGTAGTAGTCGTAGGCTTGGACGTGACGGGTCGGCGACTGTCGCAGCGCCCCCTTCCCCTGGGGGCTGAGCGTGACCTGAAGGGCCCGGACGATGTTTCGAGCGATCTCTTCCTGGATCTCGAAGATGTCCTTCATCTCCCGGTCGAACGAATCCGACCAAAGATGGTAACCCCGGCCGGCGTCCACCAGCTGGGCCGTGATCCGGAGCCGGCTGCCGGACTTGCGAACGCTCCCTTCAAGGACCGCATCAACATGGAGACGGCGTCCGATCTCCTTGAGCTCGACGGTCGAGCTGGTGAACTGGAAGGAGGCCGTCCGCGACGCCACGCGCAGTCCCTGGACGCGGAAGAGGGCGTTGATGATCTCCTCGGCGATCCCCTCGCAGAAGTAAGCTTGGTCCTTTTCCCGGCTCATGTCGGCGAAGGGGAGCACAGCAATGGAAGGGTTCTCCGCGACCCCGCCCTTGTTCAGGTCCCGGCTCAAGAGTTCCATCTCATCGCGGACGTCGACGGCCGAGCCCATCCGGTTCCCGCGGTCCTTGTCGAGGCAGTGCCGCAGGATACGGTCAAGCGGACGCGGCAGGTTGGCGTTCAGTTCGAACGCCGGCCGTGGTTCTTCCTTGAGGATGGCGGCGATCGTGTCGGCGATGGTTTTACCGCCAAAGGGATGTTGGCCCGTCGCCAGCTCGTAGAGGATGATCCCCAGGGAGAAGAGGTCCGTGCGGTGGTCGAGCGCCTCGTTCCTGAGCTGCTCGGGGGACATGTAGGAGATCGTCCCCGAGAACGCTTCCTCGAGGGTGGCCGTTCTGGCATTCTCGATCTCCTTGATCGCGGGAACGGGATCGAGGATCTGCGCCAAACCGAAGTCGAGGATCTTCACCTTTCCGGCGGGGTCGATCATGATGTTCCTCGGCTTAAGGTCCCGGTGGATGATCCCGCGCTCATGGGCGGCGGCGACGGCGTCGGCCAGGGGGACGGCGATCTTGAAGAAGACGTCGAGGGGGATCCCTCCGGGAACGATGAGCTTCGAAAGCGGCTGGCCATCGACGAGCTCCATCGTGAAGAAGCGGACGCCTTGAGCTTCGGCGATAGCGTAGATCGTGACGATGTTCGGGTGATGAAGGGCCGCGACGGCCTTGGCTTCGCGCTCGAAGAACGCCCGCCGGCCGGGGTCGTCTACCGTCCCTTCCGGCAGGACCTTGACGGCGATGTCCCTCTCGAGCTCGAGGTCCCGGGCCTTCCAGACGACCCCCATGCCCCCCTCGCCGAGTTTCTCGATGAGGCGGTAGTGTCCGAGGATGTGTCCGATTGTAAGGTCCATGGCCTGTTCTATCTCCTATAAAAGAAAATATCCCAGGCGTCCGACCTCTGTCAATGGAAATCAAACGAATTGACTTTCCTATTTCCTTGAGATAAATGATGGGCTTGATGAACCTCCTAACCAAGCCCTTTGGAGGCGATTCCCCAAACATGGGAGACACGATGACGAGCCGAGAACGGATTTTGAGATCCATTGCCCACAAGGAGCCCGACAAGGTCCCCATCGACCTGGGCGCGATGAGGTCCACGGGGATCTCCGCCATCGCCTACGGCCGGTTGAAAAAGCAGCTGGGAATGACGGGCGGCGCGACCTATGTCTACGACGTCGTCCAGCAATTGGCAGAGCCCGAGGACGCGGTCCTGGACTACGTCCAGTCCGACGTCATCGACCTGGGGCGGGCCTTTCTGAACGGCGAAGGGGACTGGAAGGACTTCACGCTTCCGGACGGTTCGCCGGCCAAGGTCCCTTCTTACGTTGATCTCATTTCCGACGGCGAGGGCGGCTGGCTCACAAAACACGCCGACGGAACGGTCATCGGAGCGATGCCCAAGGGCGCCTTTTATCTCAACCAGCGATATTTTCCGCTTCTCGATTGGGACGGCCGTGACATGTCCGTCCTCGACAGGCTTCCCGATCACATGTCCAAGGTCACATGGGCGGCTCACCCCACGGCGCCCGGCCATAAACCCATGACGCCCGAACACCAGGCCGTGGTTCGGAGGACGGCTAAGCGGCTCTATGAAACGACCGATCATGCCATCATGGCCGGGTTCGGCGGGAACCTCCTCGAGTGGGGCGAGTTCCTCTTCCGGTTGGACCAGTTCCTGATCGACCTTCTCGAGAACCCGCGCAAGAGCATCGCGGTCCTGGACAGGCTGACCGAGATCCACCTGGAGAACCTGGAAAAGTTCCTGGAAGCCGTCGAGGGCTACGTCCAGATCGTCCAGCTCGGCGACGACCTCGGCTCTCAGCAGGCGACCCTCATCTCGCCGCGACTTTACCGGGAGGTCTTCAAGCCGCGCCATAAGCTCATCTTCGAGCGCGTCCGGCGGCGGACCGGCATGCACGTCTTTCTCCATTCCTGCGGAGCCATCGCCGACATCCTCCCGGACCTCATCGAGGCCGGTGTCGAAATCATCAACCCCGTCCAGACGAGTTGCCGGGGAATGGAGCCCGGGAGGCTCAAGCGGGAGTTCGGCGGGGACGTTACGTTCTGGGGGGGCGGTTGCGACACGCAGGCCATCCTCCCGGCAGGTACCCCCGAAGAGATCGATCGGCATGTCCGGGAGCGCATCGAGATCCTCGCGCCCGGCGGCGGCTTTGTCTTCTGCCAGGTCCACAACATCCTGCCCAACGTCCCGCCGGAGAACGTCGTCGCGATGTACGATGCCGTAAAGAAATATCGATAGAGGACGCGGCGGCCATGAACTTGCCTGCGCCCGGGTTTACGAATAAAATGAAGAAAGGAGGACATCGATGACCGGGAATGCCAAAGAACAAGTCCTGGCCCTCTTCAAGGAATGCGACGCCCTGCTCCAAGGCCATTTCAAGCTGACCTCCGGAAAACATTCCGAGTGGTACTTCGAGAAGATCCGCCTCATCCAGAAACCCGAAGTTCTCGACCGGATCGTCGACCTTCTTGTCAGGCAAATAAGGGCCGCAGGAGCGGATTTCGATACCGTCGTTTCGCCCGCATACGGCGCCATCGCCATCGGCTTTCTGGCCGCGCTCAAACTCGGGAAAAAGTTCGCCTTTTCCCAACGTGTCGACGGGAAGATGTCATTTCGCTCGGGCTTCGGCGGCCTCGGCGGCTCCCGGGCGATCATCGTCGAAGACATCCTGACGACGGGCGGCTCCATCCAGGAGGTCCTCGAATGCCTGAAGGAGAAGCAAGTCGCTGTCGCCGACATTTATGTCCTCGTCGACCGGACGGCCGGTTCGGTCCTTATTGAAGGGAAGCCGGTCGGAAGCCTCCTCGCCCTCAGGGTCGAGGCGTTCGAGCCCGACGTCTGCCCGTTCTGCAAAGCCGGACTGCCGCTGACCAAGCCCGGTGCTTCAGATAAAAATTAGCAGCGGGCAAACCCTCAAGCCGTCGCAACCCAAAATTGCCGATAGGACGTGAGTCGCAATCCGTGGTCGCAGGCTTCAGCCTGCGTCTGTATCCCTGCCCATGACGAAAGAAATGTTGGATGAAGGGCGAGGGGTCAGAACTTGTAGCTCATAAAGAGCGTGTATCTTTTTTCCAGGCTGCCGTGCCGGATGTCCTTGATGACACCGCGACGGTCGATGCCCTCAAAGCTTCCATAAAGCTCGACGGGGGTGCCGGGGAGGTGCAGGGCCGCCCCGATCCTGTATGTCAGCCTGGTGTCCGTCAGGTGGAAGTCGTCCTTGACCTCGTTTTGGAACCGGTCCAGCCCATCCAACGAACCATAGGCTTGATATCTTAAAAATCCGTTAAACTCCAGGCCGTGGATTTTGTAGGTCAACCCCGAGGAGAGCGTCGTTCCGAGGCCGTAGTAGTAGCCGTAATAGAGGAGTGTCGTCTTGACCCCGGTGAGGTCTCGACCGATGGAGTACTTGTTCAGGGCGTAGGAATTGATGAGGCCGAAGTCCAGGCTGGCGTCCAGGATGAGCCGGAGCCGGGACGCCGGAGAGAACTTCGTATAATCGAAGGCCGGTCCCAGGATATGGACGATGGAAAGCTTATCCCTGAATTCCCGCGGTTCTTCAAGATGGAGGTCGAAGCCCTGTTTGACGGGGATCGAACTCGAATCGTAGAAGACCACGGACTTCTTCTTGAACAGGGTGAACGCGGAGCCCAATCCGAAGTAATACGCGTATCCGCGGAAATCCGCGTTGATGTCCTGCTTGAAATAGCCCAAGCCGACGACCCGGGCGGAGAAGTTGGCCTCTTCGATACGGCCGTGGAGGAACGCGAAATCAACGTCCAGATCGCTGGCCAGGGTATCCATGACCATCCTCCTGGTTTTCCCGGGCTTTCCGTAGTCCGGGAGGTGGATGATCTGGGTGTGAAAGCCCGCGATGAGATCGGTCTGGAGGCCCACTCCCGAGGAGGCAGGCATGTTCCTTTGGCCAAGGAAGAAGCGGAAAGAGTGCCAGCCTGGCTCAGGTCCCAGGGAAAGGTTCTTACCCTGCTCCTTATCAAGCCAATGGTTCAGCTTCATGAGCGGGTCGATGAAACTCAGAAGTCTGTTGAAAAATCCGTTGCGTCCGATGAAATATTTCCCGAGCTGGAACCAGGCCTCACCGGCGGCATAGCCTCCGGCGGACGTCATGATGTTGTCGTTTATGGAAATGACCTCACGCCACTCGGCGACGTATTCCCACCAGAGCGATCCGCCTAAGGAGTAGAGGAAGGACTGCGGCCAGCTCAAATGGTTCGTCCTGGCGAAGCCGTAATAAAGGACACCCGCCAAGGCGTGGGTCCAGTTCAGGCTGAAGGCGTTGGAGTCGAGCGACCAGGCCTCGAACGTGAAGAACCGCCGCTTCTGGTCCTTCCAGCTGAAGTGGAACTGCCAGTCTTCGATGAATTTAGCGTAGTTCAGCCAGTAGCGGACCTGGGAGTACATCATCACGCTCCCGATCTCGAACAGGGCCCGGCCGGTGTTCTTATGGAGCCTTGGAGGGGGGGCCGCCGCCGGACTATCTCTTCCGGAAGCGCTGTTTGGGTCCTGGGCGTTCTCCTGGTCCAAGGGATAGGAAAAGCTGAGCGAGGGAGAGAAGCCGGAGGAGGCCGGGGAGAGAATGATGCCGGAGCCGGGCGCTTGGAGCACCCGCGGAGTCGGGAATTGCGGGGAAGTCCTCCGCCCGGCCGCGAGCCCAGCGGCGGGCAAAACAAGGAGGATCGCTGTCAGAAGTCTGAAGCCCGACACCATAAACCTTTTTGTTTCAATATGATTTAACGGATTCGTTGATTTCTATGAATACACGGAATACCGGACCAAGTCAAGATGCCGCCCGAGGGCCGCCAGGAACCTTTGCTTGGACGTCATCGGAGATCATTTATCGAGGCCGGGGGTCCTAGCGAGATGGGGGTCCGTCCAGATGTCCGCCTGGTCCACGCTCATCGATGAGAACTCGGAGACGACGGTGCCTTTGGGCCCCGCCTGGAACCAATGAAGGGTGTCGGCGGGGATCGTGTATTGATCTCCCGGTTTAAGGACGATTTGCTTCCAGACCGTGAAATGGTCCCTGTATTGGTAGGGGATGTGGGCCCGGATCCTTCGCGAAGGTTTCCCTTCCGTATAGAGATAGGCTTCGCCCCAGCGGCAGCGGAAGGTCTCCTTTTTTCCGGCGTTCGAAGCGCCGACGGGCGGGTGCCTGTGCTCGGGGCATATCTGCCGGGGGAGGAGGACGATCTCCTTGGCGCAGTAGCTGTCCGTGTTGACGTAGGTCACGACCTGGAGGCCGATGTTCCGGATGTCGCCGATCCCGAAATCCGAGACTTCGACGGACCGCTGCTCCCGGGGGGTCAGGACGATGCGCGCCCGCTTGATGAGCCGCAGAACCTTTCTTTGGACAACCCCAACTTTTTCCCTATTCATCTGGACCTCGATTCAAGGTCAATTTTATGGCTTTGGCGGCCCAAAAGCAAACGGCCCGGCGCATCCCAAAATTGCCGATAGGATGCTTTCTGCTCAAGCGATGACGCCGACTTCTGGTGATACCCAGAATTCCAGGGACACGATACCAATTCCAGAGAATTGGTTCATGTCCCGGAATTCCGACACACGTCCTATCGGCAATTTTGGCACCTACCCCCCCCTTGTTCTCAAGAGCCGCCTCATGTATAAATACTATCAATCGCCATCGAAGGAGAAAAAAATGGCCGAGCCCCGCCCGGGAGAGAATCGTCGTGCCTAGTCGTCTTGCGACCTTGACTTTGCAGATGGACAAACTCTATGAGTTTGACCGCGTGCCCGTCTCCGCGGACAAGCTCCAGCCGGGCGGCAAGTTCGCCGGCCTCTTCGCCGGCGAACACGTCGCGGCCACCGAGTTCGTCATCGGCGCCTTCTTCGTCCTCCACGGCGTCGGCGCCCGGGACCTCCTCCTGGGGCTCCTCTTCGGGAACCTGCTTGCCGTCCTCTCCTGGACCTTCATCTGCGCGCCCATCGCCGTCCGCACCCGGCTGACACTCTACTGGTACCTGAGAAAGATCGCCGGTCCCGGTGTCACCTTCATCTACAACATCGCCAACGCATTTCTCTACTGCATCCTGGCCGGCGCCATGATCTCGGTGTCGGCCACCGCCATCGGTCTCGCCTTCGGGATCAAGGTCCCGGCCCTCGACGCGATCTTCCCAAACAGCGTCGGCTGGGTGGTCCTGACCTTCGCCATCGGCACGGCCTTCACGACCGTGGCCGTCCTGGGCTTCGAAAAGCTCAGCCGGTTCGCCGAGGTCTGTTCGCCCTGGATCTTTGTCGTCTTCATCGCGGGCGCGGTGGCCATGCTGCCCCGGCTGGGCGTCCATCCCAACCTGGATAACTTGTGGGAAGTGGCTAAGACGAAGATCTGGAACGGGGTCGCGGTCGCGGGCCAGGAGAAACTCGGCTTCGCCCATGTTCTTTTCTTCGCCTGGTTCTGCAACCTGGCCATGCACGTCGGCCTGTCCGACATGGCCCTTTTCCGCTACGCGAAGAGGTGGACCTACGGCCTGTTCACGGCCTTCGGGGTTTACCCCGGGCATCTGCTGGCCTGGATCTGCTCAGGGGTCATGGTCGCGGCCATCGGGCGCGAAATGGACCCCGGGCGGATGGCTTTCGAGGCCGCCGGACTGGCCGGGACGTTCGGTCTCCTCCTGGCGGGCTGGACAACGGCCAATCCGACGCTCTACCGGGCGGGATTGGCCCTCCAGACGGTGACCCCCAATTGGCCGCGCTGGAAGATCACCCTGGTCGCCGGGGCGGCCACGACCGTGCTTTCCTGTTTCCCGGTCTTTTTTCTGAAACTTCTGGACTACGTGGCCATCTACGGGCTTGTCCTCATGCCCATCGGGGCCATCGTCTTCGCCGAACACTGGATCTTCCCGCGTCTCCGGATCGAACAGCATATGGCCGAGAAGCGCGGCTGGACGTTCAACGGAAGCGCCCTCATCGTATGGCTTGGGACCCTCGTCATCTGCTTCTCCTTGCCCCTTCACCTCTATTTCCGCTGGCTCCCGGGCTGGTTCATTGCGCTCGCATCCTATACCGTGCTCATGGCCTCGAGGAGGAAGGAGGGAGTGAGATGAAAACCCGGATTCCGGCAGTTCTGTCCCTGACGAGCTTGGCCCTGTGCCTCGTCTCTCCGGTCCTCTTCTTCGCGGGCAAGATCAGCGAGAGAACTTATCGGCTGGCCTTCCTGCTGACCTCCTTCTCCTGGTTCCTCTTCGCGATCCTATGGATGGCGGCGGCGCGAAGGAATAAGGTGTGAGGAGGATGAAGATGTCGAACAATTCATTGGACCGGAGGGATTTTCTGAAGTCCTTCCTGATGGGTCTTCCGATGATGACCTTGGACTGGGACGCTTTCCCCAAGGGCAAGGGGGCCGCGATGGATGCCGCCGAAGGCACGTACGATGCCATCGTCATCGGTGCCGGGCTTGGAGGACTAAGCTGCGGAGCGGCCTTCGCCCGCCAGGGATTCAAGGTTCTTGTCCTGGAAAAACACGACAAGCCGGGCGGATACGCCACGGTCTTCCGCAGGCCCGGCGGCTTCTCCTTCGACGTTTCCCTCCATTCCACCGCGGGCATGGAGAGAGACGGTGTCAGGAACCTCATTCCCGGATTCCCCGAGATCGAGGACGTCGTGTTCGTGCCGCATCCGAACGTCTACCGGGTCCTTTATCCCGACGACGACATCCGCGTTCCGGCCAGGGATGTCCCCGGGTACATCAAAATGCTCACGGACAGGTTCCCCGGCGAGCGGGAAGGTATCGCCGGGATCTTCGAGGACATGAAGGGGCTCGCGAACGACATCAGCAAGTATTCGCAAGCCCAGGGCCGGGCGAACATGGCCCAATTCCCCACGGAGTTCCCGTACCTCTTTAAGAGCTTCGGAAAACCCTGGGGCGCCCTCGTCGACCTCCGGATCAGGGACCCGAAGCTTAAGGGCATCATCTCCTCGCTTTGGGGTTATTACGGCCTTCCGCCCTCGAAGGTCAGCACATATTATTACGCCATGCCCACGATCGGCTATCTCGAAGAGGGCGGCTTTTATCCCGTGGGGAAATCCCAGAAGATAAGCGACGCGTTTTCGAAGTTCATCTCGGCCCGCGGCGGTGAGGTCAAGCTCGGAACGAAGGTCGAGAGGATCCTGGTCAAGGACCAGGCCGCCACCGGTGTCGGGACGGCTGACGGCAAAGAATACACGGCCCGGGTCGTCGTCTCGAACGCCAACGCTTACGACACCTTCCACAAGATGATCGGGGCCCCGGAGATCCTCCGGGATTACCTCGGCCGGATGGACAAGCTCAGCCCGAGCTTATCGTCCTTCCAGGTGTTCCTGGGGCTCAACAAGGACCTCATCAAAGAGATAGGCGTCAAGGATACGGAGGTCTTTTACAATTCGGGCTACGACATCGAAGCGGATTACACGGCCTGCCTTAAAGGCGAGGTCGGCGGGGGTTACGGAGCGACTTTGTACGATAATCTTTACAAGGGTTATTCGCCGGAAGGGAAGAATACGCTGTCTCTGATGACCCTCCAGGGATACGAGCTGTGGGCGAAATTCGAGGCCGACTATTTCGCGGGAAAGAAGCAGGCCTACCGGGACGAGAAGAACCGGATGGCCGACATCCTCATCGACGCGGCCGAGAAGACCCTGCTTCCAGGTCTCCGAAAAGCTATCGAGGTCCGGGAGGTGGGGACGCCCCTGACGAACGTCCGGTATACCGGGAATTACAGGGGCGCGATCTACGGCTGGGACCAGACGGTCGATAACTCCGGGCCGCAGCGTCTGCCTCAAAAGACCCCGGTCAAGAACCTGTATCTTGCCGGAGCCTGGACGAGCCCGGGCGGCGGCTATGGCGCCGTCATCCCGAGCGGGCTCCAATGCTTCGGCGAGATCATGAAGGAGTGGTGAGGCCCAATGATAAAGTCCATCCTCGCCGTTCTTCTTTGCGCCGCCGCGACGGCCGCGGCCGCGGTCCCCAAGTCCGATCCGGACCTGAAGAAGGCCCTGGCCGATCTCTCCGACTTTTACGAAAAAGCCGTCAAGGAAGCCGGGATCGCGGGAAGCTCGTTCATGCTTTATCACGACAACCGGCTCCTTCTCGAACGATACCACGGCCTGGCGAACGTGGAGAAAAAGGAGTTCGTAGACGCGGACACCATCTATCACTGGGCCTCCATCACCAAGACGTTCACCGGCATCGCCATCATGCAGCTCCGGGATCGCGGCCTCCTCAAGCTCGAGGACCCTATCGTCAAATATGTCCCCGAACTCAGGGATATCCATGATCTTTACGGCGACAAGAGCGAGATCACGATCGCCCATCTCATGTCGCACACGGCCGGGTTCCGCGATCCGACCTGGCCGTGGAGGGACCAGCCCTGGCAGCCCTTCGAGCCTCTCTACTGGGAACAGCTCACGGCCATGTTCCCTTATACGGAAATCCTGTTCAAGCCGGGGAGCCGATGGAGCTACTCCAACCCGGCCGTCATTCTTCTCGGCCGGACGATCGAGCTCCTGACCGCGGACGACTACGAGGTCTACGTGGACAAAAACATCCTCAAGCCCCTCGAGATGCATCGCTCGTACTTCGATGTGACACCCTACCATCTCCTGAAACATCGCTCGCACAGCTATTGGCAGGACGAGGCGGGGAAGCTTACCCCGGCCGTCTTCGACGCCAACACGGGCATCACGGTGTCCAATGGCGGATTGAACGCGCCGTTCACAGACTTCATCAAGTACCTCGACTTTCTGACGGGGAATCCGGCCAAGCAGGCGGTCTATGATGGGATCCTGAAAAGGTCTTCCCTCGAGGAGATGTTCCGGCCCCGGATCGAGATCCCCCGGGAGGATTTCGAAAGGGAGTTCCCCGGAGAGAACAGGAAAGACTTCATGGGCCTGGCCTTCTTCATCGAGGACAATTTCGGGCAGCGCTTTATCGGGCATTGGGGCGACCAGAACGGTTTCGTCGCCCACTTCTATTTCCGGCCCGAGGCCCGGGCCGCTTATGTCGTCGGCTTCAACACGAACGGGCCGAAAACGAAGCCGCTCGACGCCCGGATCAAGGAATATCTTTTCCGCAACATCTTCCCCCTGTTCGGGAAAGCGGATTGACCCGGCGGTTCACTTCGTGACGACGATATTGGGGATGTTCATCCTTTTCATCAGGTCGTTATAAGCCGCCAGGTCCCTGGCGATGAATTCGTCAAGCCTCCCGGCGCATTCCCGAAGCTGGTTGGTCAGCATCGCGTGGACCTCGAGCTGCTGGGCCGTCGGCGGGAAATCGGCCTTGCCGATGTCGTCGGCCAGGGTGCGCAGTTTGCCATAGAGCCTCTCCGGCCAGCGGAGGTCGTCGCCCGAGCCCGTGAGCTCCAGGCTGAAGAAGAACGCCTCGATGTCGGCCAGCTTCCGCTCCAGCTCCTCGCCCGTCTTCACGACCGGCTCGGCCTCCGTGTTCCCTTTCAGGACCTGTTTCAGGTCCCGGATCTGTTTCCGGAGCCACTCGATCCGGTTGAGGAGGTCGGCCGCCGAGTTCAGACTTCCGTGAATCTCAAGCAGGACCTTGGTCTGGGCCCGGATGTCGTCCTCGCTCCCCGCCGAATGCGGATCCTTTAAAACGACGAGTTTCTGCGAGAGTTCCGTTTTCCCGGCGTTCAGCTTGACCGTGTAGGTCCCGGGCGGAACAAGGGGGCCGCTCATCCGGCTTCCCCCCGGGAACGTCCGCCATCCCTCCGGATTTACCGTCGCGTGTTCGTGGTCCGAAGCCCCGGTCCTCAGCCGCGCCATCTTCGTCTTATCATACCTCAGGTCCCACCAGACGCGGTTCAAGCCGGCCTTGCGCGGAACCTCGAACGGCTTCGCCTCTTCATTCTCGTAGTAGGCGGGCTCGATCTCGTCCTTGGTCTCCTGCCGGAGCGTCCGGACCGTCCGGCCGTTCTCGTCAAGAATGGAAATGGTGACGGCTTCCTTGCTTTCCTCCTTCAGGTAATAAGTGAGGCTCGCGCCATAGGGCGGGTTCTCTCCATGGCAGGAATCGTTGGGGAAGCCGCTCGGGCCTTCGATCCCCCGGAAGCGGTAGGCCGGCCGCGGCGCGAAGAGATGAGCGTCCGAGGCCAGGACCTCGGGGGAGATCCCGCGGATGGGCGCGATGTCATCCAGGATCCAGAACCCCCGTCCGTAGGTGCCGACGACCAGGTCGCCGAAGTGCTCCTGGACGGTCAGCCAGTGCGCCGGGGCGTGGGGAAGGTTGGATTGGAGCGGCAGCCATTTCTCGCCGTCGTCGAATGAAACATAAACGGCGTTCTCCGTCCCCAGGTAGAGAAGGCCTTTACGCCCGGGATCTTCGCGGACGCAGTGGGCATAGCTCAACGGGCTTTTCGGGATCCCGGCCGTGATGAGCTTCCACGTTTTGCCGTAGTCGTTCGTCTTGTAGACGTAAGGGTCCCGGTCGTTCACCTGGTGGAAGTCCCACGTGATATAGCAGGTCCCGGCGCCGTAACGCGACGGCTCGATGTTGCTCACGGTCCCCCAGGGGGGAAGGTTCGGGATGTTCTTCGTGACGTTGATCCAGTTCTTCCCGCCGTCGCGCGTCTGTTGGATGAGGCCGTCGTTCGTCCCGGCCCAGATCAGTCCCGCTTCAAGGGGGGATTCCGCGAGGGCGAAGATGCAGCAGCAGATCAAGGGGCTGGCGTCGTCCTGCGTGATCCCTCCCGTCCGCTCCTGCTTGCTTTTATCGTTTGTGGAAAGGTCCGGACTGATGATCGTCCAGCTCCGGCCTCCGTCGGTGGTCATGTGCACGAACTGGCTCCCGACATAGACGCGGTTGTGGTCGTGTGGCGAAATGGCGATGGGGAAGGTCCATTGGAACCGGTACTTCGCGTCGTTTCCGGCATGGCCGCTGAGGGTTTCGGGCCAGACCGTCACCCCCCGGCTTTGCAGGGTCTTCAGGTCGAAGCGGTCAAGCAAGCCGTCATAGTTACCCGACCAGACGATGTCGTTGTCCACCGGGTCGGGGACGGCGAAACCGCTCTCAAAACCGCCGATGGGGTGCCAAAGCCCCCGGGGGATGCCCGCCCGCTCCATCCGGCTGTTGCTGGGCCCGCGGTATGAGGTGCCGTCCTGCCGGTTGCCGTAGACGTAATAGGGCACCCGGTTGTCGACG
>Ga0299915_10002205_pt1 | contig 14238 bp, 10 predicted proteins | sample RVTome_13_FD_200263 | JGI IMG/M metagenome (GOLD analysis project Ga0299915, IMG submission 200263) | Soil microbial communities from uranium-contaminated site in the Upper Colorado River Basin, Wyoming, United States - RVT92D227 (version 2) ...
GAGGGCAGGGCCGAGGGCGTGGTGCCAAGCCTTGGCGACCCGAGCCATGCGGCGATGTACCGTCTCGACTTCGGGTCGGCCTCGCTGACCGCCGATGAGCGCGGAAAGGTCGTCACCCTGAGGCGGCTGGCCCTTACACTCAACGTGCCGTTAGGTGAAAGGTCGCCCGACGGGAAGCTTTCCGACCTGACATACAGGGATTCCTCGCTTTGCACCGACGCCGAGGTGCGCGAGGGGCAGAAGGTCGTGCTCGGCAAGGCCAGCGTGGACCGCTCCGGGGACACGCTCTTCCTCGTCGTCAGCGCCAAGGTCGTGGACTGATCTCCGCTTGCTTCCCCCGGGCCTGCGCAGCTTGGGCGGGTCAGACGGGTCGTTGTAGGGGCGGGGCTTGTCCCCGCCTGCTTTTCCCCCTCTCCCACTGGGAGAGGGTGGGGTGAGGGTTCTGCGACGAGGAACTCTGTGGCGCCGCGCCTGGCCCAGCGCCGGTTACACCCTCCGTGTGGCGAGCAGCCAGACGCCTAACAGCGCAATCAACGCGATCAGTACGAACAGCCCCAGTGGGGACATCGCGGGGATCGCCTCGCCCAGTACCTGGAAGCCGGACACGACGCCAGGGTCGGAGGCCGCCACGATCGTCCCACCGGTGCCGCACGCCCCGGAGATCAGCAGCACGTCGTACGACCCGAGCGCAGTCGCGACCCAGATTTGGGTCTGGGGTATGGCGCCGGATGAGGACGTGACCGTCACGCTCGAGAGGGCTCCTGAGGGAGCAGGGTCACCGATCGTCCACAGGCCGTTGGGAAGCACAGCGGCGCAGTAGGTCCCGTCAGGAGCCTGCCCCTCGATGAGCACCGGGTCGCCGACGCGGTACGAGGGCGACGCGGTCTGCACGAGAGCCGCGCTCGGGTGCTGGCAGCATCAACGCGAAAGCGGCTATCATGTTTACAGGGTTTCGGATTGGAGTGGAGAGGCTGTACGAGGACGCCATTGAAACCGAATGCGGAGTCTGGGGGCGAGGACAAACTACTTCGCCATACGGGCGGTGATGAGCATGCCGACCGTGGGTTCGAGTATGAGCGTGCGTGGCGCTGTCTTTGGCTCCTCGCTCTACGAGGGACGGGCGACGCCCTGGCGGTCGCCGAGGGGGAGGACGCCAAGCTCGTCCAGGCCGACGGCCGCACGACATACCGTCAGGTCAAGAAGAAGGAAGGAAGCCAGTGGGGCTACGACAAGAGATTCAAAGACTTCGTGACGAGAGCCCACGGCAGGTTCCAGGCGGATTCTTCAGTCCGGCACGAGTTCTACACGAACCAGGCCATCCCGGATCGTTTGCGCCAACGTGGGCACCTAAACCCGGGATCCCCCCGTGTACGTGAGACCGCGCCCAACAACACCGAGGCCTTCTGCGATACTGTGTATCTCCTTGCTGAGAGGCACTCCCTTGATGACATGGAGCGTGTCGTCAGGGATCATCTTGCGCAGACCATCGACCGCGCATATCCAGGGTGTCAGGCTTTGAGATTCATCACCGTCGACGAGATCACGGGGCTTGCGGCAAGGCTTTTCGCAGTCGAGCAGGCCCTCTGGGCCCGACGCACCGCCGTGCACTGGGTGGATGTTGACGCAAAACTCGGCCTTGATCGGCTGATCGCCGATCTTTTCGTCCGGTCCATGGCTGACGGCAGCCTTGTGCAATTCGACGGGTACCCGACCGTTGCTGAGGGTGGTCCAGATAACGCACAGACTCGGGCGGTTGAAGCCATGCGTGCGGGCAAGATTGTCCCGAGGCAGGCGGTCGAAACACAAGTGTGGGAGTTGGTGGACGAGTGGTGGGAAGGGGCGGAGAGTCCAAACCGACATCCAAACCGTGCCGAGTATCTCGTGGTGGTACTGGCCGGCGCGCATGGCACCGGTAAGACCTGGAGCTTGATGTGCATCGGGAGCCAGTTGACTGACCGCTATGACGGGATGGCTGTGTGTGTCGCGACAGGGCCGCCGAGCGCCGGCTTTACACTCAGCACCCGGGCGATCTCCCAGCCCGGACCATACGCGATTCTCATCGATGACTCCCTGCCCGACTGGCGCGGTCTGCTGCAATCAACAAGGCCAAACACTCTCCGGCGACCAGTTTTGGTTGTCGTCACAGCGGCGCGGCCCGCGGACGATGAAAGTGCCCGCCAGCTCACTCATTCGCTAGGCGCGCGGGCGGTGGTCGTGGAGCTTCCCGACCACCTTGACGACCGTGACGCAGAGGTCCTTGGAGCAAGACGCGGTGTGCCACTGGCTGACCGGGAGCGACGCCGCACCAAAGAAACCAACATTCGCCATTTCGTCCAGCTCCTTTCCGGTGTCTCGGCCCCGGAGCATTTGGCAGAGGTCCCCGGTCTCTTATCGGAGCCGGTGATGCTCGACGTCGTCGGCCCCATCCTGCTTTGCGCGAGCCTCCGGGTGCCGCTTCCAAGCGGGCTCCTTGAGCGCAGCGCGGGGCAGGTGGTGCCGGCCGCGCTCCGGACTTGGGTGCTTGGCAGCGGCGGAGGGCCAGAGGCGTTGCTTTCGTTCGAGGACCCGGGCGAGGCGGGCAGCCTGTTGGCATTGGCCCTTGGCGAGACACAACAGCAACGAACGAAGGCATGGTGCGAAAAGCTGATCGGACATGTTGATCCACAACAAGGTGTTGATCGAACATTTGTGCGGCGCCTGTTGAGCCGACTCGCCCATGAAAACTTGGCTATGTGCTCCAAGCTAATAGCTTCGTGCGCTTCGTCGGTGGACGCAGTCGTGGCTCAGGAGCCGTTGTGGGCATTAGTTTTCTTGTGGTTGCCGATACTGGTGGGCGCACAGCGTGAGGAGGTTCTCACGCTCGCGCTGGCAAAAGCCTCGACGAGCCCGACGACCCTTGCCGAGATCGGACTCCTGGTCGAGGCCTATGGCAGCAGGGAGGCACGCGCCTACCTCGGCGCATGGTTCCGGCGGCTTGTCCGGCGCGACTCGTGGGCCTTGTCCAGGTTTGTTGCGGGCGTGAAGATACTAGAGAAGGACGATCAACGTGGGCTTGGCACGAAACTCACGGGTCTGCTTGTTGAGCTTCCGATGGAGGCCTTCGCCGAGACCCTAAATCAGCACAATTGTTTCCAAGAAGCGACCAGCCTCGCCTCTGATTTCGGCGAACCGAACGACCGCTGGCTATTCCTCCATCGCATTCTCGCAATGATCGACGAGCGCCTCGCGTCAGGGCGCGAGCCCAAGCAGAAGTGGTTCGAGGCAGCGCTACATTTGAGCAAGCGCGTCGTTATGCAGGGGCGCTCTGGCTGTGCGCTCGAAATCACACGCAAAGGTATCCTCGGCGGCAACTTGAGCTTTGAGGCTGAGAGGTACTACGACACGTCCTTTGAGGAGGAGCAATCTCTGGCCCATCGGCCGCTGATAAAACTCGGATTGAGGCTCATGCAGGGCCATAAGCCCGACGGCGAGGGCTCGATACCACCTGTGTTGGGAAACCTGCTGGATTTCGCGGCCTCGTGGGGTGGTGAGGACGAATGGGCGAGTGTGGCCGATCCCTTCCTCAAGGTCCTTGAGTCGCTTTCGGCGGTGGACCTTGCGTTCGACCGCGTGTCGCACGTCGTGCTCCCGGCCTTTTCCGCGATGCGCAGGGGACCCGGCGATCGCAGGCGGAGATTCCTGAAGGCCGCCGTGGTGTGGATGCCAGTGGAGGGACGAGTCCCAACCATGGAGACTGCGAAGCTCGTATTGAGTGTCATCGGGTTCGTCGCCGCCCAGACAGATGTGGAAGAACGACTTAACGCAATGGCGCGCCAGGTCTTGTCTCGACTGATCGACTCACGTGACCCTGGCCCGCTGATAGCAACCTTCATGGCTACGCTGCGCATGGAGCTCGGCATGCCCAAACTGCGCGCCCGGCAAGTGCTACTGCTCGATAAGTGGGTTGAGCACCCAACCCTCGCTGAAATCTACTTGGTCCAAGTCGCGCGGATTCGCTGGGACGAGTCGGAACGGAAACCGCTGGCCGAACGGGCGGTTGCCACCTGGGGGGGCAACGCGAAGACCAGGCAGAGCTTGACGCATGCGCTCATTCACCTGGAGGACCTGGCGGGGGCGAGCGAGTACGGTTCCTTGCTTGCTGATGAGACGCCGGGTTACCCAGATCCTTGGGGCTACTTAGCGATTATCGCCGCCAAGCGCGGCGATTGGCCCGAGGCTAGAAACTGCCTGGCTGAAACGGAGAAAGTGCATGAAGAATCTGGGCGGCGCTTGCACCCGTATCTCGCTGCCTGGATTCATCGGGAACTCGCCGGGACGAGCAGCGGCAGGCTTCGAACGATGCACCTGCTTTGCGCCGAACTGTGCCGGGATCGTCCGCTGCGCCCGCGGAACGAGGTTCTTGCTCACGCACGCGAGAGCTACGCTTCCTAGGGGTCCGTTTGGTGACCCTGTCCGCATAGGTTCTAGGTATCGCCATCTCACCTTTCTGTTGGAGGATGGCTCAGCCGCGCGTGAACACTCGAGGTAGGTGGTGCCGCGGCCAACGCGGCGCGAGGGCCGGCAGATCCGCTCACTCGGCCTCGACGGGCGCGAGGACGATAGAGCTTTGGCGGATGCCCCCGCCTACGAAAAGCGTAGTAGCCTTGGGCATGGCTGCCACCCACTACGACGCACCCGCTGGCATCCGGCGTGCAGCTCTGGCCCGGGCCGCGCCAACCGGGGATCTGGTCCCGGGTCAGCCCCAGTCCGAGCATGGAGTCGCGATGTCAAGCGCTACTAGTCTTGGGCTGAATTGGAGGTGATGCTTTGGCGCAGAGATCACGGCTCATCAGGATGAACATAACCAACATCGGCTGTATTGGGCCAGAGGGGCTGACGATTGAACTTGATGACATTCTCTGCCTTGTGGGGCCAAACAATACTGGGAAGTCTACCGTTCTCCGCGCCTACGAACTGGCTGCCGGCAAGGCGACGTTCACGGAGAATGACCTCTGCAAGCGCGCAGGCGAATCACCCGCATCGGTCGAGCTCGTAGTTCACATCCCGACCGGGACGCCGAACATCGCTGAGAAATGGAAGGTCCCCGAGGGAGACTTGCGCGTCGTCCGCAGCAGATGGGAGTGGCGTCGCGAAACGGGGTTTAGGTCACTCCGGACAACCTGGGATCCAGAAGCGCAGGACTGGGCGGCTGACACCAAGGCCGCCGGACTCGACGAGGTGTTCACCAGCCGCCTCCCGGTTCCCCTGCGCGTCGGTACGCTCCAAGACCCAGAGGAAGAGCACAAAGCACTTCTTCTCCTCGTGCTACAACCCATCGTTGAAAGGCTCAAGACCCTGCAGCGCGACAGCGGGTCCGAGTTAAGACACGCCCTGGACGGGTTCATTGCCTCGGCGGAGAAGCCCATTGAGGAGGAGCGGGAGAGAATCAAGGGCTTAAAGGACGACTTGAACCGCACGCAGACACAGATCTTCCCCCAGTTGGCCATCGACCTTGACATCGGACTCGGAAAGCTGGAGATCGATCTGACCGCCCAGCTCGCGAAGAACTCAGGTGTTCGTTTCACCGAATGGTCCGACGAGGTTCGCTGGAGCCAGCAGGGGACCGGGTCGCAACGCGCGTTGTTTTGGGCGTTGCTGCAAGTCCGCTCACGACTCCAAACAGCGGCAGAACTGAAGAGCCGGAGAGACAAGGCCATCGCGGAGGCACGTAAGAAAGTCGCGAAACTTGAGAAGGAGTGCGCTGAAGTCAAGAAAGCCGAGACGAAAGCCGCGAGAGCCGCCGAGATTCAGCACCTTCAGGAGCAACTCGCGGCCCTTGAGAGCGGTAACGCCGACGCAGGGGTTGCGGGCGACACCGCAGACCTGGTGCTCCCAAGCTATATGCTGCTAATCGACGAGCCCGAAGTCGGACTTCATCCCGCAGCGATTCGGGCTGCTAGCCGTTACCTCTACGCGCTCGCAGGCGACCGTTCGTGGCAGGTCATCCTCTCGTCTCACGCCCCATCCTTCATCGATCCCCTCCAAGACCACACAACCATCGTCCGCTTGTCCCGGAACGAGGCGCACCCAACGCCCAACACATATCGAGCCGAGGAGGTCGCCTTCTCTGCGGACGAAAGAGATAGGTTGAAGATGCTGAATCGCTTCGATAGCGGAGTCGCCGAAATGTTTTTCGGCCAGTACCCTTTGCTGATCGAAGGCGACACCGAATTCGCTGCCTTTGAATGGATCATGAATGCGGACGGGACGCAATTCCCAATGGCGCGACGGCCGCTGCTCGTGAGGGCAAGAGGGAAGGGCACGCTTGTGCTCTTGATTAGGATGCTCCGCCATTTCCGGGTGGCGTTCGGTGTGCTGCACGACTCAGATACAACATACAAGCGCGATGGCTCGAGCAACCCGGCTTGGGTGGCCAACGTGCGCTTGGCTTCGGAGATCGGCGCCGCGCGCGCAGACGGGATCCGCATCGTGCATCGGGTTTCCATTCCCTGCTTCGAGCTCGCCCATCTCCCGATCGAACCGGATGAGAGCGGGTTCGCGGCTTTCCCTAGCGGCGGGGATAGACCGTGGCACATGTTGGCAGCGCTTCGTGGAAACCCAGACGCAGCAGCCGGCTGCACGACGCTGCTGGGAGACCTGCTCGCCAATGACGCAGTGGAGGAACCCTGGCCCGGTGATTTCAGGACGGGTCTGTCCGAGCGGCTGATCGCGTGGGCAACCGAACACTCTCCAGGGGATCCGAGATTCTTGAGGGAAGAGCCCTAAAGCGGGCAGCGGCCGGCACACGCAAGCGGTGAAGTACCTGCTATCATCGTCTCGCCTTCCTGTTGGAGGGTGGCCCAACTCCACGTGAGCGCTGGAGCTTGGTGATGCCGCCGCAGGCGAGAGCAAGGGGGGAAAGGGTTGCCCCCGTCAACGAAGGCAGGTGTAGGGGTTGCCTCCCGCTCGGATAGGAGCGTCATTCCCGCGCAAGCGGAAATCTAGGGGGCGACCTTCTCCTTCCTGCGAGGGCAGCAACAGGCGGCGCGATCCGAGCGCGCTTGCGGCCCAGATCTGGGTCTGAGGTATGACGCCGGATGAGGGCGTGACCGTCACGCTCGAGAGGTTCCCGGACGGAGCGGGGTCGCCGGGGACCCAAACGCCATTTGGGACCACCGCGGCGGTATCGACCTCCCCGTGGTATTGTTGGCCCGCCAGATGATCTGGGGAGCTTGCGTGTGAGACCGGAGAGTAGAGCTAGCCGTGCCAAGAGCGGGCCCGTCCGGCGTCCCGCCCGCGGTCAAAAGGGTGAGCGTTCGCTTGGTCAGAAGTACCGGGCTCGGGAACGCGCTTGGGCGCGGCACCCGGACCTGCTCCAAACACACCATCGCCTCATCTTCGGGGACGCTCGTGAGATGAGGGGACTTTCAGACGACACGGCTGTTCACCTCGTAGTGACTTCGCCACCCTACTGGGATCTCAAGGAGTACCCCAGTAGCGGCGCGGCTCAACTCGGCAACATCCACGAGCGCGAGATATTCCTTGAAGAGGTGGGGAACGTATGGCGACGGTGCTTTGATCTCCTCGTGCAGGGAGGGCGGCTGTGCGTGGTCGTAGGTGACGTCTGCCGTTCTCGACGGGCGTTCGGCCGCCATCTCGTCGAGCCGCTCCACGCCCAAATCCAGCTTCAGTGTCAGAAGATTGGTTTCGACCCGCTGGCCCCAATCATCTGGTACAAGATTGCCAACGCCGCGACGGAAGTTCGAGGCAACGGCTCGACCTTCTTAGGGAAACCCTACGAACCAAACGCGATTGTCAAGAATGACATCGAGTTCATCCTTCTCTTCAGAAAGCCGGGTGCGTACCGGCACCCGACACAGGAACAACGCGACCTTTCAATCATCAGCAAGGAAGACCATCGGCGTTGGTTCCAGCAGGTCTGGGCCGATGTGCCCGGCGACCTACAAAGGCAACACCCGGCGCCTTTCCCGAAAGAAATCGCACGGCGGTTGATCGGAATGTTTTCCTTCGTTGGTGATACGGTTCTGGACCCTTTCTGCGGGTTGGGGACCACGACCGCCGCTGCGATGGAGATGCACCGCTCTTCAATTGGCTTCGAAATCGAGCGGTCATACTTCAAGGCGGCCAAGCAGCGGCTTGGCCAGCTTTCGTTTACTGCCACGGTGGAGTTCATAGAAGGCAAGCCCAAGAAGAAGTGAGCGAATGAGCCCGAATCCCTCATCGTTCGTCCAACACTTGCGGGCAGAGGGCTACCACCCCAGATCGAATCGCCACTCAAATGCGCTAGCTGTCGCAATCGCTGCCGATCTGGTTACTCATTGTCACCTGATCCGCGAGCGAGCTGCCGCCGGCCAACTTGTCTATTCGGTCAACTTCACGCTGAGGGCTGGCACGGCGGACTGGAACGTCGACCTCGTCCTTGGGAGGCCAGCGCTTGGGAAGATTGTGCCTCAGCCTGTTGGCACGATACGTGAGCTACCTCCGTCGTCCGTGGACATCGCTATCGAGATCAAGGCGGTGATGACCGAGCACCACAAGGCCGTCAAGAATCGAAAGCGGGATCTGGAGGCGCACCACGAACACGTGCACCATTACAACAACGGGACGGTCGCAGGCGGTGTGCTGGTAATCAATGGCTCGGAGCGCTTCAGGTCACCGCTGCGCAAGAACACGACGGTCCATAGGCATCCGGCCGACCTCGTACAGCACTGCATGAACGAACTCCGGGCCGTGACCTCTCGCGGTGGGCTTGACGGCGCCGGGTTGGAAGCACGCTGTGCAATCGTGGTTGACTGCCAGAACATCGATCATTCACTTGTTACCTACGTTACCGCGCCGCCGGCCCCGCAAGTTGGGGACCCCCTTTCCTACGACGCGTTCATCCAAACAATCTGCCAACACTACACCATGCGGGCACAGGCCTAGCCGGCCCTCGGGTCCCCGTCACTGCGTTCTTAGCGTGGGGTTGAAGCAGGATCTGCTATGCCGCGGACCCCGAGCCCCTTCGGGCTGCCGCGACAATCGTCGGCCACCGGGGCTTGATCTCGGACAGGTTCTTCACAATGAGCGCCCGACCCTGCTCAAGGAACGGCTGTAGCGCATCCCGCTCCCTATTCCACGGCTGATCGACAAGCACAGCGACGCCGTGAGTGTTCTCTAAGAACTCCATGACATTGCCGAGATAGTCGTCAACAAGCACTTTGGTGCCGTGAAGGCTCTTCTTAGCTTCGGTGCTGGTCTCCAGGTCGTCGTACCAAAGCCGGTTGCGGTTTAGCCACTCGCGTGTCCACTCGCGGCTCTGGTCGGCACGGGCGGTTACCACCATGACGCGGTTATGCTCATACAGAAAATGCAGCAGACGCCGGGCGCCGGGATGCGTGCGCATCCGAAGGACGTACTGCCGATCTTGCTGGGCCAGCTCAATCTCCTTTGCAATGTCGCTGGAGCCAACCGGCAACCGCCAGTGCTTGATGTCGGTGTAGGCCAACTTGATTCCATCGCGCTCGCGCAAGCGCCTCAGCACCCCTGTGATCTGGTCGGCAAGCACGCCATCAACATCGACACCAACAACGAGCCCGGCTTCTTTCTGTGCACGTTGGTGGTCCCGATACCGGCCCCGGTACAGGCGATAGCCGATCATTAGGGTCAAGACCAAAGTGAGGGTGACTAGATTCAGAATTGGCACCCAGTCACCACCGGTCAACTCGTGGATCGACCGGGCGTCCCAGTAGTACAACGACACCGACCCGTAGACCCCCAGGAACACGCCGATTGGCTTGAGCCGGCTTGCGGTGACACCATAGTTGCGCCGGCGCGTCACACCAGACACAAGGTAGGCGAAAAACACCAGCGGGTACCCGAGCAGGTATCGCTGGAGGCTCACCCCTGGGTGACCCACTAGCGGCTCGACGGCAAAGAGAAGGTAGGCGTAGATCACTACCACGAGAAGGTCGGCGAAGAGGCGAACCTTCTCACTCCGGTGGTGGGTATCGTATGGACTGTACACCATTGTGGTGTGCCAGTCGATCCAGCTGAGAACAGTGGTAGTGAAGACCGCAGCCAGGGCCAGCAGCGCGACCCGATTCTCAGCGCGCAAGGGGTGCGTAAGGACTGCCCGAAAGAGGAAAAGGCTCTGCGCGAGGACCAACGCGAAGACCACCTGCACAAGACGCACGAGATGATCCGAGATGCGCTGGGTGTGATCATCAGGTATTACCACGGGTTCATGATAAACCCACCGCTAACGGCCACACCGTTGCCTGGTACCTGGCTGGTGCGAAAGGTCCTGGGCGCGTCACAGTTAGCACCGCCGTTCGCGGCTTCGATCCGTGGCTACGCTTCGATGCTCCGGCCAAGGAGTGTCATCAGGGCCGCGCCTAGTACCCTCTCTGCTACTGGCGTACCATCTGTCTTAGCATGAAACTGACCCTCCACTCAGTTGAACAAGGGTTTGGCCAGGCCACATTGTCTGTGGTATGCGCCTTGGAGCAAGACAGAAGGGGACATGCATGAGTGTCAAGATCACGGGCCTCGACAAGCTCCAGCGCCAATTGAAAGAAGCCCAACGCGCCATGGAGTCACTGAACGGCACTATCACAACACTTAGGTTTAACCCTGATGATCCCAATAGCGTCCAGGAGGCCATCCGACAAATGGAGGCTGCCGTCGATGCCAAGGTTGCTCCGTACGGTCATAATCCGCTGGTTTCCAAGCTAGCCCAGATGGCGAAAGAGAATTTTCGTAAAGGGATTCTAGAACGCGCGCAACGCTCCAAACGACGCGTGCAACGAAGACCGCCAGGCGAAGCCGACTGAGGCAGAGACTACTGCGAGAAGCCAGCCACCTCTCGGCAGCAAGCGTCAACGCAGGGGCCACTGGACAGAGTGAAACGTTTAGGCTTCCCTACTGGGACCGCTCGCCGTCGTTCGCTTGTGTCGACACCATCGGTCTGAGTCGAATTCGTAGGGTGCCCAAGCGTTGCCGCCCATGCAGCGTATGCAGTCGGGGTGTCGGAGTCGCGGACGCGGTGGCGCGCGCCCGCGATGGCGAGGGGTGCAGCTACTTGGCCAGAGCACGTCGGTCCCGCCTCTCGAAGAGTGCTGTGTTCCGCGATCTCCGCAAAAAACATCACCCAAGGCCCTACTGCTATAACGCCCGCGAGGTACGGGGGAGGGCTGAGCGCGAGAGGGATCGAGCCTAGGGTATCGACCAAGCCTTGCATCACAGTCTCAAGGTTGCGCCACTTCACTATCGCTGCCGCGGAGGGAAGCCTTTGATCCCTTACCTTGGTCCACAGGGAGCCTGATTGTAGAGCCCGGCTTGCGAAGCCCGGCGTCCATCTCGCACCGGCGAGGCACATAATTGTGACCGGAGGAACGAGTGACCAAGCGCGCGCGCGACCACCACGAACTACCTGAGCTGTACCTCAGGGGATTCTGCCAGGAACAGGCGGGGGAACGCCGGTCCTTCCTTTGGGTCTATAAGAGAGCGAAGCCCTTCCACCCTGGAGTGCACAAGGAGCGCGACAACCCTCACCGTTCCGGCGTGCATGAGACGACTCGAATCAGGGACCGGTACGCTATCACGCTCCCGAATGGAGAAAGGGACTTCGACAGCTACGAACACCGTCTCCAACAAGAAGAAACCAAAGTAAATGTGATCTTGACCAAGCTGCGCAGCCGCCAGACGATCTCGCCCGAGGAGAAGGAGAAGTTTGCCTCCTATCTCCAACTCACACTCCTGAGGACCTCACGGCGCTTGCAGTCCGCCCTGCCGGAGTATAGGAAAGCTGTTGACAGCATCCCTTTCCAGCGAATTGCGACTTCGCTGGCTGATCGGGGAGAGTTCGGGAAGGCGAGAGAGTGGCTCAATGCGGAACGGTACCTGCGGAGTCCTGATGGGGGCGAGGCGAAACTACTCAATGAGTCTATGGTGGCCGGGCATAACGCGGTGCTTTCGGCGTTCCTGGCGAAGGACTGGTTGCTCTATGTCGCGCCAAGCACAGCCTACTTCGTTACATCGGATTCTCCGCTTAGCTTTGACTGGACTTCCGGGCTGTCGAGGTTCCCTTTCTGGTTTCCAATTTCCCGCGAGATCGCCTTGGTGGCGAGTCCCAAAGGGGCAGGGGACCTAGAGTATGTGACTGCATCGGCAGATGAGATCTTCGTCATCAATTGGCTGACAATCTGCCAGGCTGAGGCGGTTTACTCTCCGAAGAGTGAGCAGTGGGTCTGGGACATCCTCGATCACGGCGTGAGCCTAACGGACGAACAGGAGCGAGCGTTTCTGAAGGTGTTCCCACAAAACCGAATGCCGAGCAGGGTGACTGATGAAGGATAGGAACTTAACCCAAAGGCAACCTGGAAGGTGCCTTGGATAGCAGGCGCGCCTCGCAGGTCGCTCGTTCATTCGCCTTGGCCGCGATTTTCCCTCATAGGTACCTGATTGCATGAGTAGGTCGGTCTCCCGATTTGCGGCGTAGCGTAGAGCTCGCCAAGAAAACCGTACGGGCTCGAAGCCCAGGGCGAACTTGCGGACCGGCCAGTGGCTCCGATCCGGCTTGCCTGGCTTGCCACCCATCTGCGTATAGTAGCAGGCGAGAGGCACTTGCGGGTGTCCCCGAGTTGTTGCTTTAGGATAAGTGGAGGCACGAGGAGAACGGGAATGAAGAATCGCAAATCCGGGTCAGACGATACGGTTGAGGCAGCTGAAGCTGCCCTCCGGGAGGTGCTCAAGGACGTCCCGAGCGACGTCCGGCGCAGGGTTTCGCAGGAGGTCGGTGTCCTGATTGAAGAGCATGTCCAGGGGGAGCGGGAGCGTTGTGTCGGAATCTGCCGCCGGCAGGCCGAGGTGTGGCGGAAAACGAGCGCGGCGCGCAGCTCTGTCGCGGCTGCTCGGGACGAGGCGCGGGCTCGGGCCAACGAGGCGCGTTACCTGACTGATTTGATCGAAAGCGGGGCGGACCTCTCCGGCGTCGGCGGGCCCGGCGATGCGGACGCCTGACGCGCCAGGAGCCTAGGCTGATCCAAGGACCAGCGGTCCTGAAATGCGTCGGGATTCTTCGGGTGCTGCGCACCCTCAGAATGACACTCCGAAATGCGATGTGATCCCGAGGCCGCACCAGCCGATGAGTTGGCGCAGCGAGTATCCTTGGCGAGGAGCGCGACGTGATCGGTCCAACAGGCGTGTCGGATACCAAATCCATGAAGGGGAGTCCGACTGCCCCTCCTGACGGGACCGCCACGCACTCAGCATGGCCCGACCGTCGTTTGCCATGGTACGTGTTCATGGGGTTTCTCCTTGCTCTGTGGACGCTGCCCGGGCTTCTCTATTCGGTCCAGATCTACGAGATCGGCGTCCGCATCGACCCGTACTTCCGTTTTCGCGAGGCCGTGTTCCATGCGCTGCCCGTGTGGTGGCTGTGGGTCCCTCTGACGCCGCCCATCTGGATTCTCGCTCGCAAGCTTCCGATCCGCGGAGCCCACGGCTCGCGCAACATCGTCGTTCACGTCGTTGCCAGTGCGATCGTCGCGTGCGTCGTCGTCCTCGCGTCGTCCTGGTGGTTTTCCCTCGTGTTGACGCCGATCGAGGACCGACCGACAGGCTTCTCGGAGTGGATCTGGACCCTCTTCCACAGCACCAGCCTCCATCTTTACTTCCTCAGCTACTGGCTCATCCTCGGAGCGGTCCACATCGTGGACTACGAGCGCCGACTCCGCAGCGAAGCGCTGGCCAGGACGCAGTTGGACGCACTTGCTGCCAAAGCGCGCGTGCAGATGCTTACACAACAGGTCCAGCCCCACTTCCTCTTCAATGCGCTCAACGCGCTCTCCACGCTGATCCTGCGCAGGGACACGGCGACGGCGCAGCGCATGGTGACTGCACTCGGGGATTTCCTCCGCGCGACGCTGCGCACGGGCGAAGCTCACCTGGTGCCGTTGCGCGACGAGCTGGCTCTCCTCTCGACGTACCTCGCGGTGGAGAAGGTGAGGTGGGGCGATCGGCTCGCCGTTCGTACGGAGGTTGAGCCCGGCGTGGAGGGAGCTCTCGTGCCCACGTTGCTCCTGCAGCCGCTCGCCGAGAACGCGGTTCGCCACGGCATCGCGACTTCCGAGGCGGGGGGCGAGGTTTGCCTGCGTGCGGGCCGGATCGGCGAGAAGCTGCGCGTCGAATTGGAGAACGACGGCACGGGCCTGTCTTCGGACTGGCGCCAGCGGGCGGAGCAGCGCGTCGGCCTGT
>Ga0299915_10002206_pt1 | contig 14238 bp, 8 predicted proteins | sample RVTome_13_FD_200263 | JGI IMG/M metagenome (GOLD analysis project Ga0299915, IMG submission 200263) | Soil microbial communities from uranium-contaminated site in the Upper Colorado River Basin, Wyoming, United States - RVT92D227 (version 2) ...
TTATGTGCCTGCCTCCGGCCATCCCGGGGGGTCGATCTCCTCGGGACGGTTTGTGGAGGGAATTCTCTTCGGGGCCATGGACTACGATGTTTCCGACCCCGACCGGCAGGACGCCGACCTCATCTCTTACGCGGCCGGTCACAAGGCCCTGGGACTCTACTCCATGTGGGCCCTGAGGAACGAGGTGATCCGGATCGGGGCTCCCCAGCTTCTCCCCAAGGAGGCTCGCTACCAGCTCCGCCTGGAAGACCTCCTCGGGTTCCGCCGCAACCCGATCACCAAGACCCCCTTGTTTTCCCGGTTCAACTCCAAGCCTCTCGACGGCCATCCGACTCCGGCGACGCCTTTCCTGCGTCTTTCCACCGGAGCGTCCGGCGTGGGCATGGCCGCTTCCATCGGCCTGGCCTTCGGAGCCATAGACTCCTACGGAAAGGATTCCCCCCGAGTTCACATCGTCGAAGGGGAAGGCGGAATGACCCCCGGACGCGTGGGCGAAGCCATGGCCGCGGCAGGGACCGCCTGCTTGAAAAATGTCATCCTCCACGTGGACTGGAACCAGGCTTCCATCGACTCCAACCGGGTTTGCCGGGACGGGGACGACCCCGGCGACTATGTCCAGTGGAACCCCCTGGAGTTCGCCTATCTCCACGACTGGAACGTCATCCGGGTCCCCGACGGACTGGACTTCGAACAGATCTTCGCCGCCCAGCAGGCCGCCCTGCGCATGCGAAACAGCCAGCCCACCGCCATCGTCTACCGGACCCAAAAAGGATGGGGATACGGGATCGAAGGGAAAGCTTCCCACGGCGCCGGTCATGGCCTTTGCACCGACGGCTTTTATCAGGCCCTGAAGCCGCTCACCGACCTCATGAAGGGCGCTCTGCCCCTTTGCCAGGGCGGCAGCCAGCGCTGCCAGGCGGGCAAGGACAAGGCGGTTATAGAGGAATGTTTCTGGGAAGCGCTCCAGCTGATTCGCAGCACCCTGGAAAAGAACCGGCCCATGGTCGAAGCCCTGGCCCAGAGGCTGGTCAATGCCCGTCTACGTCTGAACCGCAGAGGACGCAAGCCGCGCACGAACGGGCCGATGGTTGAATCTGTCTTTGAAACGGCCAAGGGGGCCGCAGGGGTCATTCCCCCGGAGCTGGTCCTTCAGCCCGGGAAGAGCGCCACCCTACGCGGCGAACTGGGACGGGTTCTCCATTATTACAACAAAGCCAGTCAGGGGGCGATTCTCACCGCGGCCGCGGACCTCCTTGGTTCCACCAGCGTGAACACCGCCGCCCAGGGCTTTCCCGAAGGCTACTACAACGCTTCCACCAACCCTGGCGCAAGGCTCCTCTCCATCGGCGGCATTTGCGAGGACGCCATGTCCGGAATCCTGTCCGGGATTTCCACCTTCGGGAATCATGTCGGGGTCGGCTCCTCCTACAGCGCCTTCATCGCCCCCCTGGGCCACATCGCCGCCCGCCTGCACTCCATCGGCAACCAGTCCCGGCAGGCCATCTTTCAGGAGCCCTACCGGCCCATGATCCTGGTCTGCGCCCACGCGGGCGTGAAGACCGGCGAGGACGGGCCCACCCACGCCGATCCCCAAGCGCTCCAACTCCTTCAGGGAAATTTCCCCCTGGGGACCTTGATCACTCTTACCCCCTGGGACCCCCAGGAGATGTGGACCCTGGTGTCCGCCGCTCTGGCCAAGAGGCCGGCAGTGATCGCTCCCTTTGTCACCCGGCCTAGTGAAAAAGTGATCGACCGCCAGGCCCTGGGACTCGCTCCGGCAACGGCAGCCGCCTCAGGCGTGTATCTCTTACACCGCGCTCAGAATCAGCGGGCGGGGACGATCGTTCTCCAGGGAAGCGAAGTGGGCTACGCTTTTGTCGAACACGCCCTGCCTCTCCTGAGGAAAGAAGGGATTGATGTGGATGCCTACTACGTGGCCAGCGCGGAGCTCTTCGATCTCCTGCCTCCCGCGGAGCAGGAAAAGATATTCCCCGCGGACCGCGCCGGGGAGGCCATGGGAATCACCGGGTTCACCCTGCCCACCCTGGACCGCTGGATTCTTTCCGGGCGGGGACGCAGGCACTCGCTCCATCCTTTCCAGAAAGGCCATTATCTGGGCAGCGGGCAGGCCGACCAGGTCATGGCCGAGGCCGGACTGGACGGAGAGAGCCAGTGTAAGGCTATTCTCCGATACGTAAAAGAGAAGGATTAAGCTTTTTTCGAGGGGTGCAGGATCAGGGCGGCGGAGCCCACCACCGCCGCATTCTGGCGAAGCCGGGAGCGTACCACGCGCAAAGGGGCCAGAGCCGCCGGCAAAGCCCGCTCCTCCAGCCCCTCAGCGACCTTTTTAACCAGCCAAGGGCATCCTTCGATGACTCCCCCCCCAAGAATCATGCGGCAGGGGTTGAAGGCGTTGACCAACCCGGCCGCCCCGGCGGCCAGGGCCCCGGCCACCCGTTCAAAAAGAGAGAGGGCCAGCGGATCTCCGGCCTTGGCGGCATCGGCCGTGATCTTTGCGGTGATCTTCTCCGGTTGTCCTTCGACCATCCTGAGGATAACCCCCCCGGCCTCCGGGTCGGAGGTCGCCCACTCCCGGGCCTGCTGGGCAATGGCCCAGCCCCCGGCCAGAGCCTCCAGGCAACCCCGGTTGCCGCAACGGCAGGAAGGGCCGTTCAGGTCGATGGTGATATGGCCCAGCTCTCCGGCCGTGTTCGAGCAGCCGGTCAAAACCCGGCCCCCGCTGACCACCCCGCCCCCGATTCCGGTTCCCACGAAAAGGCAGATGAGGTCGTTGCATCCCCGCCCCGCGCCATAAAGCCATTCCCCCCGGGTCGCCGCCCGGACGTCGTTTTCGACCAGGACGGGAAGTCCGGTTGCCTTTGCCAGATCCTCCCGGAGAGGCTCATCCCGCCAGCCCAGGTTGGGGGCAAAAACCACCGCCCCCTTCTGCGCATCCACCTGACCGGCGACGCCGACCCCGATCCCCGCGGGCAAGCTGCCGGCATCCTTCCGCAGGGTTTGAACCGCATTGGCGATCGCTTGTTTGACCGACGCCGGTCCCTTCGGGGCGTTGGTGGGAAGCAGGAGTTTCCGCCGAACTTTCCCCTGTCCGTCCACCTGGCCCACGATCGTCTTGGTTCCTCCCAGGTCGATTCCGATGGCCCATTTTCCCTTTCCTCTGAAAGGTGATCCTTTCATCACGATCCCCCGCTTTGCCCTTTGATTAAAAATTCGAAATCCGACACGGACGTCTGGGGAAGCCTAATAAGGCCTTTCTTGCGCCCCCAATCCAATTCTATTCGTTACATGTATATCTCTGGCGCAATCTGCGTAATCTGCGCAATCTGCGGATAAACAGCTTCTGGCATTCGGATTTGTCCTTCAGGAGGTGATCCATCTCCTCCCTTCCTGCTCCAACAACTGATTCGCCTCAACCGGTCCCCATGTTCCCGCGGCATAGTTGGGGAAGTTTTTCGGCGGTTGGTTTCCCCAGCAGGAGATGATCGGGTCCACGGCCTCCCACATGGCTTCGATCTGGTCCTGCCGGACGAAGAGGGTCAAGTCCCCCTTCAGGCAATCCAGGATCAACCGCTCGTAGGCCGGGGAAGCGGGGGCCTGAAACGTCTCTTGATAGCTGAATTTCATGTCGATGGGGTAAATCTGGTTCGCCATGCGGGGCACTTTCACCCCAAAGCGGAGAGAGATTTTCTCCTCCGGCTGGATCGTCAGAAGAAGGAGGTTCGGTTCCAGGACGTCGCAGGTGCGGCCGAAAAGCCTAAGGGGGGGCTGGTCGAATTGGATGGCAATCTCGGTGATCCGCCTGGCCATCCTCTTTCCCGTGCGCACATAGAAAGGAACTCCCGCCCAGCGCCAGTTGGCGATGTAAAAAGCCCCCGCGAAAAAAGTGGCGGTGTTGGAATCGGGTGAAATCCCTTTCTCCTGCCGGTAGCCGGGGACTTCCTTCCCGTTGATCTTTCCCGGCCCGTACTGCCCGACGACCGTGAACCGGTCCACATCCTCCTCCCGCAGGGGATGAAGGGACCGGAACACTTTGGTCTTCTCATCGCGGATGAAATCCGCCTCAAACCCGACCGGGGGCTCCATGGCGATCAACCCGATGAGCTGAAGGATGTGGTTCTGGACGATGTCCCGGATCACCCCCGCCTGTTCGTAGAAGCGGACCCGGCTGTCGATCCCCATGTCCTCGGCCACCGTGATCTGGACGTTGTCGATGTACCGGTGGTTCCAGATCTGCTCGAAGATGCTGTTGGAAAAGCGGAAGAAGATGATGTTCTGCACCGTCTCCTTGCCCAGGTAGTGGTCGATGCGGTAGATCTGCCTTTCGTCGAAGGCGCCGGTCAGGAGGCGGTTGAGCTGCGCCGCCGAGGAGCGGTCTTTCCCGAACGGCTTTTCCACGATGATCTTGGTATCCAGCGGCCCCCGGCAAAGCCCGTGCCCGTGCAGCAGGTTCACCACCGTGGGAGTCGTTTGGGGGGGGAGGGCCATGTAGTAAACCACATCCTTGTGCCCCTCCTGGGTCGGAACCACCATCTGGTCCAGCCGGGAACAGAGCCTCTGGTAGGTCCCTTCTTCTTCCAGGTTCCCCGACAGGTAAAACAGGTGGCGGCGGAATCCGGCCCACTTATCCTCGCTGAAGCAGACCTCATCGGACCCCCGGAGGGCCCGTTCGATCAGCGCTCGATATTGCTCTTCTTCAAGCTGAGACCCTCCCAGGCTTAGAATGGAAAAATGCTCCGGGAGTTCGTTTTTCTGGGAAAGGTGATAGAGCGCGGGCAGGAGTTTTTTCCTGCTCAAATCGCCGGTTCCCCCGAAGATGACCAGGGTGAAAGGTTCCATCTTGAACTCTTCCACCGGTATGTCGCAGGTCTGGAGGTATTTGGTGACCGCCACGTCATCGAGCCTGCTTTTCTGGACCATAAACCCCTTTCCCAAATGCGGAATGGCGAATGCGGAATGCGGAATAAGACTTTTCTTAAGCTTAATCCGGCGCCGTAATGGAAGGACCTTGCGGTCAAAAACCCCAATTTCCCGGCGGTTGCTGACGGCTGCATGAAAAGGAAATCGGACCCTTCGGAACTCGAGACGACCCGTTCAGAGTCCCCATTCCCCCCGAAGAATTGCTATCCCTTACAATCCGAGCCCAATCTCTCCTGTGCCTTCATTCCGCATTCCGCATTCCGCATTCCGAATTTGAATGGTTACAGTATGAACTGGACCAGGAATACCTTCCCCGTTTCAACTTCTCTCAGCTGCAGCCGGAGGAGTTTGGCGGAGGGGGCTTCTCCCGGGAAGAAGATAAAACCGAAAGCGAGACTCCCGGCTTTCACCGCCTTGTTGTCCAGGGATTTTTTATTCAGGTCGCTGATGATCTCCCGGCGGGCGTCATCCGAGGCGAATCCTTTGGCCCCGCCCAGGGTCGCCCCCGCCGCGGCCCCCAGAGCGGCCCCTTTGCCCACGGCGCTGCCCACCCCTTCGCCCGCTACGATCCCGATGGCCGCGCCGATGATGGCTCCGGCGGCGGCCCCCAGAAATCCGGCATAAGCCCCTTCTTTGAATATCTGTTGGGTCTGGGCGTATTTGGTGGCCCGCTCATAGGCGAACTGCTCCTCCAGAATGGGCCAGAGATTCCCGGATTCATCCTGCAGGAAAGTCTGTTCGGGGACAATCTTCAGGGCGTGCGGTCCCGGGTTGTCGAAGATCACCTGCACGGGCAGCATCCCGGCCCCCCGAATGTCAAACCCGAAGGCCTCCTTCGCCTTTTCCCGGTCGGCATAAGCCTGAGCCGCCACCGTGGCTCCGCTCACCTCCGCGGCGTTGGCGTAGGAAGAGGGAGCCTTAAAGGGCAGCGGTTTGGCTTTGTAGGTCGTCCCGCAGCCCGCCGCCAGAAAAAGGATTCCAACGATGAATAAAATTTTCTTCATGGTTGCGACTCCTCCATTTTCCCATCCGGTCTCAAGTTATTTTCCCCTTGGCCATCTCTTCCACCATTCTCAATTTGGACTGCTCTCCGAGGGCAATCAGGGTGTCGCCCGGTTTTACCGTGCTCCGGAAAGTCGGGTTGAACCGGGTATCTCCCGTGGGCTGCTTGATGGCCACGATGATGACCCCCAGATCCCTTCCGATGCCGCATTCCTCCAGGGTCAGACCGATGAGCTCGGATTTTTCCTGAATCTGAATCTCCTCGATCTGCAGTTCGAGGTTTCCGCTCTTGGTGGCGAACTCGAGGAAATCCACCACCGTGGGTTTGAGGACCGTGTGGGCCATGCGCAGCCCGCCGATGTGGTAGGGGGAGACGACCTTGGTCGCCCCCGCCCGGAGGAGTTTCTGTTCCGAACCCTCTTCAATCGCCCGGGCGACGATGAGAAGATTCGGGTTGAGCCCCCGGGCGCTCAGGACCACGAAAAGGTTCTCCGCATCCGTGGGCAGGACGGAGATCAGGCCCGAAGCCCTATCGATGCCTGCCTCATGGAGGGTTTCATCGCGAGTGGCATCCCCCTTCAGGATCAGAACCCCCTCTTCTTCCTGTTGGATCGGCCTTTTCTCGATCACCAGGAATTTAACCCCTTCTTCCCGGAGCTCCCGGGCAATGATCTTCCCCATCCTGCCATAGCCGCAGATAATATAATGGTCTTTCAACCCCCGGATCGCTTTTTCCACCCTTCTCCTCCTGAAGATCTGGTTATATTCCAAATCCAGAATGACCTGGGCCCCCTTGGTAAGGGCGAAAATGACGACTCCCACTCCCCCTACCAGCAGGATGATGGTAAAGATCACCCCCCCATCGGAGAGGTCATGAACCTCCCGGTATCCGACGGTGGTGAGAGTGATGACCGTCATGTAGAGAGAATCGAGAAACCCCCATCCTTCGACCAGTATATACCCCGCCGTGCCGAAGGCAACCGTCACGGCGATGGCCGTCAAGACCTTTAAGATGGATTTCCGGAAATCTTCCACTGAGCCTGCTTTTAGATGGGTTTCTCTTGATTATAAACGATATGGTCCCTTCCGGAGAATGAAAAAAGAAGAGGGGGAAGTCCGCAAATCGGAAGGAGTCGGAAAGGGGATTAAACTTTTTGGAGGCCGGCCAGGGATTGATCGGGGAGCCGTTTTACCCACATGACTTTGGCCTGAATGAAGGGCCTGCCGATGGGGAGGGTCAAGAGCGTTCCCTGGGCCAGCGGGGGTCTGCCGAACACCTTGATCCCCACCCCGCCCGCCGAAAGGTCTGAGGTGGCGGCTTTGTAGGTTCGACCCTCGAGGGAAAGGGAAAAATTGATTTTTTTCGGAATCCGGGGTTCTCTTCGCTTATCCGGGCCGTGCTTTCCGCTGAAGATGGCTCCGCACTGGGGGCAAGGAATGAAGGAACCGGCGTCCGAAATAAAAACGTAGGTACCGCATTTAGGACAGGGAATTCTGAGCATGATAATTTTTCTGGAAGACGAGCCTCTTATCTCCGAGGCAGCTTTTTCTTTTTAGGATCATCTCCAAATTAGTTGATCGAATTATTTCATGAAAACCTGCCAAGGGCCCGGAAGGAAAGTCAGATTGCGCCGCAAGCATCGGCGGGATAGGGATTTTTATACCCCCCCTGCTTACCTTCCGCAAAGCGCAGCGGGGGCGGGAAAAGAAAACTTCGATGAGGGGACAGAACACCCCCGCCACAGCTAAGAAGGGATAGGCGCCTCATGATTGCAAGCAATATGACTTTCCTTCCGGGACCCTGGAATCACCTGACATTTCGGATATACCAGCTCTTTGGCTCTCAACTGATTTGGAGATGATCCTCTTTTTATAAAGCCATTATAATACATCCGGCTATTCCTGCAAACCTCAAATGATCTCGCCTCCGGTCCCCCCCGGCTGGATTCGATTTGCAGCCCCCAACTTCTTCCTCTCGATGGAGCAAAAGGAATCGTGGAAAAAACGCTCAGCCCTTTTGCAGGGACCAAGCGGGATTTCAATCTTTTAGGCCACCAGCGCGGCCCTCGCCGGAGAAGGGAAATGATTTTTTCCCGTTTCGGAAAAAATTGGGGATAAAAGAGAAAACTGCTTCCATTTATTTTTCCGGTCCGAAACCGGTGAAAGTTCATAACCATCAGGAATCATTGGTTGATCACCGGATGCCCGGATCATGGAACAAGTCTTGCTAAGGAAATGGTTATCGGAAGGTAGTCGAGGTGAAAATGAACAAGGCAACCCATCCGACGTTTTGGACTTACCATTCGGAAAAGAATCCTGGAGGATAACTATGGATCGGAACTCTTGGCCGGGACTATCGGGGGTTTGGCGTTTCCTTCTGAATTGTTGGGGCGAGGGGGGTATTCTTGCGGATCGAAAGGAGTCCGGGATGAGAAGCAAGACCGTGGAAGAATCGCTGCAAACCATGAAATTGACGAAGGAAGAAAAGAAAATTCACGCCAGGCTGATTCAGGAGTGCTGGGAACGGGAGAGAAAGCTCGTCCAGTACCGGCAGGAAAGCGAAGAAGGAATTCAGGTCCTTATGGCCCATCTGAACCACCTGGCCAACGCGATCGAGATAATCGATCAGCACCTGCAGGAGGCCAATGACCGTCTGGCGGAAGTGATCCTTCGCCACATGCCGGATTCAAGAATACCCCACGCATAATTCTTCCACTCCGAGCGGCCCAAGAACACGGGGGAAGGGGGACGGTACTCTTCTTCATCGATCCCCTTTCCAGCAATTTCCCCCTTCGGCCTATCCGAGCGTGTCCCATATCTTTTGCTGGGCACCGCGGGTATGGGAGGTCAAAGGGTTGATGAGCACAAAAATTCGAATATCGAAGCACGAATATCGAAAACAAATTCAAATTTCGAATGACCAAAATTCCAAACGATGGAGTCGTAAGAAAATCGTTTCGGTCATTGGAAAATTTGGATTTAGGGATTGTTTCGGATTTCGGGTTTCGAATTTCGAATTTAATCAATGACTTAACTGAACAGAATAAGACCCCCTGTTTCCAGCAAATCAGTTATGGATAAAGATCAGTCGGCCTATGGGGGGCATCCTTTGTTTTTAGCCAGGCTTTGTCCCCCGGCACTGAATCAATCCCGCCCCTCGATTACCCTCCTTTATCTTTATTCTATCCTGGGAAATAGAAAACAGATGGTCTCGTAAAAAGTCAATTGAAGCGTCACCCCGGCGAAACCTGTCCCGGCATGTTTTAAGCCGGGAGCCGGGGTCCAGACATTGTCCCCGCGGAAGCGGGGAACCATTAAAGAAAATCTGGATTCCCGTTTTCACGGGAAACCCTGGATTCCGGCGCCTGCCCCGGACTCGATCCGGGGTTCGCCGGAATGACGGGAAAAGGGGCTTTCGGACTTTTTACGAGATTATCAAAACAGAGTGCCTTGTATTTATTATTAAATGCCTCCATTCGGGAAACTTTATGGAAAATGGATAAATTTAGCTAAACCATTAGAATTTTTTGACGATATAGAAATAAGCGGGTCTTTCATGAAAACCAAAGCATTTCTTGCGCTTTCTTTCCTCGGTTTATTTTGGCTTGTTTCTGGGGTGGCGTCCTCCGGAGATCCTTCCTCCAGGGCGGAAAAGGGGATCCCGGTTCTGGCCTATCACCGATTTGGCCCCGTCGTTTCCGACAGCATGACGGTAACCACTCCGGTTTTCGAATCTCACCTGAAATATCTTCAGGAGAACGGGTACCGGGTGGTATCGCTCCGCGAGATGCTGGATCACCATCTCAAAACCGTTCTCCCCCCGGATTCCCGGCTGGTGGTCATGACCGCCGACGATGCCCACCGATCGGTTTACACCACCGCCCTTCCGCTCATCAAGAAGTACCGGATTCCGGTAACTCTGTTTGTCTATCCATCGGCGGTGTCGAACGCTTCCTACGCCATGACCTGGGATCAACTGCGCGAGTTGAAGGCCACCGGCCTCTTCGATTTCCATTCCCACACTTACTGGCACCCCAATTTCAAAAAGGAGAAGGCAAGATTGTCCGCCGCGGAGTTCGAAAAGCTGGTGGACATGCAGCTGAGGAAATCCCGGGAGAAGCTGGAGAAAGAATTGAAGGTCAAGGTCGACATGCTGGCCTGGCCCTTCGGCATCCATGACCCCTGGTTGATGAATAAAGCCGCTGAAGCAGGATACACGGCGGCCTTCACCATCGAGCGTTTTCCCGCCGGCAGGGAGGACCATCCCATGGCCCTGCCCCGATATCTCATGATCGATGCCGACCGGGGAAGGGCTTTCGAAAAAATCGTTAACGGGTATACCATCACCGGAAAGAAGGGAAACGGAAATGGGAAAAAGGGGTAGGAACGTTCTGCTTTTTGTTTTCGCTTTATGCTTTCTTCCCGCGGCAGGACCCGCGGCGGATTATCCCGGCCTGAAGGTAGTGGACTACCAGACCGGTCAGCCGGTTTCGGACGCGAAAGTGACTCTGAACCATGAGGTTCTGCTGGCCGACTCGCAGAACCTGTTCCCCCTCGCCAAAGCCGGCGGCAAAATAAGGGCGCGGGCCCACGGGTACCAGAGAATCGAGCAGACTCTCCCCGATTCCCTTCCTCCCGGCCCCCACCCGATCCGGCTCCTTTCCCTGAATCCCAAGGCGCTTTATCTTTCCTTTTACGGGGTCGGAGAAAAGGCCCTGCGGGAGCCGGCTTTGAAGTTGATCGATGAAACCGAGCTGAATTCCCTGGTCATAGACGTGAAGGGGGACCGGGGTTGGATTCCTTACAAGAGCGCCATTCCCCTGGCCGCCGAGGTGGGGGCCACAAAAATCACCACCGTGAGGGACATGCCCGGATTGATGAAATCCTTCAAGGAGAGGGGAATCTACACCATCGCCCGGATCGTCGTATTCAAAGATAATCCCCTGGCCACCGCCCGGCCCGAGTGGGCGGTGAAGGGCCCGGGAGGAGAGATCTGGAAAGACCGGGAAAGCCTGGCCTGGGTGGACCCCTTCAGGAAAGAAGTGTGGGAGTATAACATCCAGATCGCCGTCGAGGCCGCCCAGCAGGGTTTTGACGAGATCCAGTTTGACTATGTCCGGTTCCCGGACTCCTCGTCTCCCCGTTTCTCCCAGGCGAGCACCGAAGAGAGCCGGGTCAAGGCGATCTCCGGTTTTCTCCAGCAGGCCTACCAGCGTCTTCTTCCCTATAACGTTTTTGTGGCTGCGGACATCTTCGGGTATGTCTGCTGGAACCTGAACGACACCAACATCGGGCAGAAGCTGGAGTCCCTGGTCGCTCCCGTGGATTATCTCTCCCCCATGCTCTACCCCTCCGGCTACCAGTTCGGGATCCCGGGATACCGCAATCCCCTGGCCAACCCCCATGAAATCGTTTATCTCTCCCTCAAGAAAGCCCAGGAAAGAACCAACCACCCCTCCATCCGCTTCCGCCCGTGGCTGCAGGCGTTCCGCGACTACGCCTTTGACCGGAGAGCCTTTAACGGCAGAGAAATCCGGGAGCAGATCAGCGCCGCGGAAAAATTCGGCTCCCAGGGATGGATGCTCTGGAACCCGGGGAATGTGTATTCCGCCGAAGCCCTAAAGAAAGAAAAAATCCCCACCCGGGTCACCGGTCTTGCTTCTTCTCCCCAAAATTTATAAGATAGCCTGAGCGAAAGACAGAAGGGTTACCGAAAGTGAACCAAAGGGGACGCTTACCTCTGCATCTATTCTTGGGCCTGTTGATTTTCTTCCTGTCCGGATCTGTTTCCGCCCATTCTCAGACCTTTCAGGCCGAGCGGCTCGCGGGGATTGCCCCGATCGTTGAGGGAGCGATTCGCGCGGGTCAGATTCCGGGAGCGGTCATCCTCGTCGGCCATCGGGGGAAGATTGTCTTCCGTCAGGCTTTCGGCTGGCGCACCTATGAACCCCGGCGGGAGCCCATGTCCCGGGACACGCTCTTCGACATCGCCTCTCTCACCAAGGTGGTGGCCACGGCTCCCGCTATCCTTCAGCTCGTGGAAAGGGGAAAGCTGGGTCTGGATGACCCGGCGGTCAAACCCTGGCCGGAGTTCAAAGGACACGGCAAAGAGGGAATCACCGTCCGCCAGCTCCTGACTCACTACTCCGGGCTTCGGGCCAGTCTCCGGGCCAAGCCGGAATGGTCGGGGTACGAAACGGCCCTGAAGAAAATCGCCGGGGAGAAACCCCTTCATCCCCCGGGTTCCCGGTTTCTGTACAGCGATCTGAATTTTATCATCCTGGGGGAAATCATCCGACGGGTATCCGGACAGCCGCTGGATGTCTATTGCCGCCATCACCTCTTTCAACCCCTGGGCATGAGGAATACGTATTTCTGTCCGCCCCCATCCCTGTATGACCGCCTGGCGGCGACAAAAGAGGATCGTCTGGGGGAAATCCATGACCCCATGGCCCAGCGGATGGGCGGCGTTGCGGGCCATTCCGGAGTCTTCTCCACCGCCGACGATTTAGCCCTCTTTGCCCAGGCCATCCTCGACGGCGGCAGCTCCCCGGGCGGGCAGGTCCTGGGCCGGCAGACCGTGGAAAACATGGTCCTCCCCCACTCGCCCGCCGACCAAATCCCCCTCCGGGGACTCGGTTGGGTCATTCATTCTCCTTCTATTTCGGAATCCGGGTCGAACTGGAGTGAATGGCTCCCCCCGGGATCCTTCGGCCACAAGGGATACACCGGCACCCTGATCTGGATCGATCCGGTCTCTCATACCCACCTGATTGTGCTGACCAACCGGGTTTATCCCGGCTGGAATGGAAACTTCGAGACGGTGAGGGACCAGGTATTCGCTCTCGTGGCCGAGGCCACCGGCCGGGCCCCACACGAGAGCCTGTCCGGGAAAAGCGGCTTGCCGGAGGCCGACGGTTCAAAAGCCGCCGCCCGTGCCAGCGTAAAGACCGGGATCGAGGTTCTGGCGGCCCGAAAGTTCTCCCCTCTGGCGGAGAAGAAGGTGGGGCTGATCACCAACCACACGGGAAAGGACTCGAACGGCAGGCGAACCATCGACCTCCTTCACAAGGCCCCGAAGGTGAAGCTGGGGGCGATCTTTTCCCCCGAGCATGGCCTCTCCGGCCAGGCGGAAAGAAAGGTTTCCCCGGGACGGGATGCGGCCACAGGGGTGCCGGTTTTCAGCCTGTACGGCGACACCCTCCAACCCACTCCCCAGATGCTCAAGGGTCTGGATGCCCTGGTCTTTGACGTGCAGGACGCAGGGGTTCGTTTTTATACTTACATCACCACTATGGGCTATGCCATGGAAGCCGCCGTCCGACAGGGGATCCCCTTCTATGTCCTGGACCGGCCGAACCCGATCAATGCCTCCGTGGTGCAGGGGCCGGTGATGGAGGGAGACCTGAAATCCTTCACCGGCTATTTTCCGCTGCCCCTCCGGCACGGCATGACCGTGGGGGAACTGGCCAGAATGTTTAACCAGGAGAACAGGATCGGAGTGAAGCTGAGGGTGATGGCCATGGCGGGCTACCGGCGAAGCGCCTGGTTTGACGAAACCGGCCTTCCCTGGGTGAACCCTTCCCCGAATTTACGCTCCCTGACCCAGGCCATTCTCTACCCCGGCGTGGCGCTGGTGGAAGGGGCCAATGTGAGCGTGGGAAGAGGAACCGGTATGCCCTTCGAGCTCCTCGGGGCTCCCTGGGTCAAGGCCCAGGAGTTCGCGGATTACTTGAACGGGCGGAAAATTCCGGGGGCAGAATTCCAGCCGGCAGCCTTCATGCCCGACGGCAATCGCTTCCAAGGCCGGGTATGTTATGGGGTTCAGGTGATCCTGACTGATCGCCAGGTTCTCGACTCGTCCACCCTGGGCATCGAAATCATCTCCTCCCTCTACCGTCTGTATCCCCGGGATTTCGAGATCGACAAGACCCTCTCCCTGATCGGTTCCCGTTCTGTGCTCCAGGCCCTTAAAGAGGGTCGAGATCCCAAAGAGATTCCTCTTCTCTGGCAGGACTCTCTAGCCCAGTTCCACCGGCTGAGGTCCCAATATCTTCTCTACCCGGATTAACTTGTTTTCCATTTACCGGCGTAGGGACAAAAGGATCAATGGTCAATGCCCAATGATCAATGGGCAATGATCAATGGCCGGCAGCGCGCCCCTACGATCCGCAATTCGCAATCCGCCCTGCACTACGTAGAGTGCAGGGCAGCCCTGAACCCTACGTGGTTCAGGGCGCAATTCGCAATTGCCTTCCCCTCCCCCTGCACCCTAATCTTTACTTCACCCGGTGTTCC
>Ga0299915_10002207_pt1 | contig 14233 bp, 11 predicted proteins | sample RVTome_13_FD_200263 | JGI IMG/M metagenome (GOLD analysis project Ga0299915, IMG submission 200263) | Soil microbial communities from uranium-contaminated site in the Upper Colorado River Basin, Wyoming, United States - RVT92D227 (version 2) ...
GATGCGATTGCAGGGGGTGTTATGTACTCGATAGATCCGAATGCATCTGAAACAGAACATATATTGATAAACGCAGTTCACGGACTGGGTTTATGGGTAGTGGACGGAACGGTAACGCCTGATTCATATACCATTTCAAGACACCCGGAGGGGACGATCATCGACAAAAGGATATCAAGCCAGGAAAAGATGCTCATAAACTGGGACGGCGGAGATTTGAAAGAGGTCATGGTGCCGGAGGAAAAGAGGGGGAAGCAATGCCTGACCGATGAAGAGATCAGAATCCTGGCAGGGTACGCTCTTGATCTGGAAGAATATTATGAATCTCCCCAGGATATAGAATGGGCAATTGACAGGGATCAGAAAATTTATATTCTGCAATCCCGTCCGTTGAGAACAATGGTGCAGCGATCCGCAGCAAGTGTCCCTACAAGAGTCCATGGGTATGACATCATTCTTGACAAAGGCGTTATCGCAAGCAAAGGTATCGGCTTTGGAAAGGCATTCATCCTTAAGGATGAAGAGGATTTGAAAGATTTCCCCGAAGGCGCTGTACTGATAGCCCAGCATACCTCTCCGACATTTGTAACAATAATGAACAAGGCGTCCGCTATTATTACGGATGTGGGAAGCGCCACAGGCCACATGGCATCCCTGTCCAGGGAATATCAGATTCCGACTATTCTTGATGCCGAGGTTGCAACAAGCGTTATCAAGGATGGACAGGAGATAACGGTAGATGCCATCAACTGTAATATTTATGCCGGCATGGTTGACGAACTCCTCAAACATGCCCGCAAGAAGAAAGAACCCTTCAAAGACACCCATTTATTCAAGACCTTTGCAAAGGTTCTTAAATGGGCAGTACCCCTGAATTTGACCGACCCCGACAGTGAACACTTCAAACCCGAATTCTGCAAGACCTATCATGACATAACCCGCTTCTCTCATGAGATAGCTATGCATGAGATGTTCAGCACAGGAGAAGAGCACGACGTTCAGGGTGCGAAAACGGTTGACCTCATGGCAGGTATTCCGATAAGTGTCCACATGCTGGATATCGAGGGAGGGATAAAGGAAAATATTAAAAAAGCATCTGTTGAAGATATTCTCTCCATTCCTTTCGCTGCTTTATTGAAGGGCATGAGAAGCATGAAATGGCCCGGGCCGCCCCCTGTTGATGCAAAAGGATTTTTGGGTATGCTTGCACACTCAGCTTCTGTTCCCGAGGAACAGCTTGAGGAGACAGGCAAGAAGAGTTTTGCCGTGCTTTCGAGGCATTATGTAAATTTCAGCATACGTCTCGGATATCACTTTTCGATGATCGAGGCATATGCAGGCGAGAATATAAACGATAATTACATTAAATTTTTCTTTAAAGGCGGGGGAGCCGCTCTTGACAGGAGATTAAGGAGGGTCAGACTTATCAGAGAAATCCTTAAGAAGATGGGATTTAGAGTAAATGTTAAGGAAGATATCATCAACGCTGCCCTTACAAAATACAAACAATCGACCATTGAAGGCAAATTAGAGATGATGGGCAAACTCACTGCCTACACAAAACAATTGGATATGGCAATGTTTAATGATGCTGTCACCGATATGTACATAGATCAATTCATCAAGGAGCATGTAAAATAGTGAATGAAGACGGCATGTTCAGTAATAAATGACTCAAGCCTTTCCTTTTCAGTTTTCGTTTTGTTTTAACTGTTCCTTCAGCATTTTGTTTTCTCTCTGTACCTGCAGCCATTTCATAGCTTTGTCAATTGTGAAGAGTATCTGTTCTTTTCTGAACGGTTTCGTAATAAAATCAAACCCGCCTTTCTGCATGGCTTCGGAGGCGGATTCAACGGTCCCATAGGCTGTTATGATGATGACAGGGATATCAACGTCTACACGCTTTACTGCTTCAATAATCTCAATCCCGTCAAGCCCCGGCATCTTCAGGTCCGAGATGATAAGATCAAACCCGCCTGTTTTTGCCAGTTCGACTGCCTCAACAGGGTTATTCGTGGTTGTGATTTCATACGCTGTCTTTTCCCTGATGATCATGCTCAAAAGCTTTAGCATATCCGGTTCATCATCTATGATCAGTATTTTTCCCGGCATAATATCCTCCTTCTGTTATTTTATTAAACTTGTTATTCTCTGTAGTCTTGCTGCAGGGTATTCATTATTAAGCCTTTTCCGTCTTGTCAGACACCGGAAAAGTTATTATGAAAGTAGTACCCGCTTCCTCTGATTCTTCCTTTGTTTTTGTTTTAAAGGTGATTGTTCCTCCATGTTTCATTACGATACCGTATGAAACAGAAAGCCCGAGGCCGGTTCCTTTACCAACTTCCTTTGTCGTGAACAAGGGATCAAATATCCTGTTCCTGTATTCTTTTTTGATGCCATGACCTGTATCTGCGATCCTTACCTCCACCAGTGAATTATGAAGCGACCTCGTTGAAATAGTCAAAACCCTGCCGTCGCTGCCCTGCATGGCGTGAATGGCATTGTTGATGATATTAAAAAAGACTTGCTGCACTTCCCCTGGATCTACCTTAACCGATGGCAGGTTATCCTCCAGGTATTGCTTTATCTTGATTTTATTCAGCAGCAAAGTATTGCCCATCACCGACAGGACTGTTTCAATATTCTTGTTCATATCGACAAGCTCTTCTTTGTGCTCCTTATGACGGGCGAAGTTAAGGAGGTTTTCAACCACCCTCTTGGCATTGAGGCCCTGTTTCTCTATAGTCTTCAGGAGATCATATTCCTGGGAATCGGGCGGGAACTTTTCTAAAAGAAGGTCTGTGAAACCGAGGATGACCCCAAGAGGATTATTGATTTCATGAGCAACTCCTGCAGCCAGTGTTCCCATGGATGCAAGTTTTTCTGTGTAATAACTGTGTTCCTCGATTTTTCTCCTTTCGGTAACATCTCTTGAAATGCCTAATACTGCATAGATATTCCCTGCTTCGTCAAAAAGTCTCCTGAGGTTGGTATTGAACCAGAACTGGCGTTCTCCGATAATAACCATATGGGTTATCTGTTTGCTTTCCTTTGAATCAAAGACATTCTGAATCATCAGATGAAGTACCTCGGCACTGGGCCATGAAAAGATTTCCGACAGGTTATGACCGATCACTTCTTGTCTTCTTCTGCTAAAAAACTGAGCTCCGTACTTGTTTATTGATAAGAAGTTACCGTTGTAAGCTATGGTGAAAATGATATCCTCTGCATTTTCCACGAGGGACTTATACTGCTGTTCGGATTTCTTGAGTTCTATCGTTTTCTTGGAGACCTCCTGCTCCAAAATATTGGACCAGCTGAGTATCATGAAATTTATAAATAACCCGCCGAACAGGATAACAAAAACAATGATTGCCTGGAGGAAAAATTGTCGGATTTGAATAGAATGGATCGCCCCTTCCACCTCGCTGATAGGTGCAACAACAGCTACAGACCAGAAGCGGCTGTCCAATTTGATAGGTGTATAGGAAATCAATTTTTTTATCTCCCCCTCTATACCCCTGTGCCAGCCGGAAATATACCAGCTTGTTCCCTCTTCACCTTTCAGCATATTATCTTTCTGAATCTCATTAATTCTTGCAAAAGATATGGTAGGTTTTTTCCCTTTTCGTGCTTCAAAGGCATTCTTGCCTATAAAAGAACGTTCTTCATGGGAAAGAAAAATACCATTTTCGTCTATAACCCATGAATATCCTGTTTTTCCGGAGCGTATTCCTTTGGTAATGTTTTCTATTAATAGGTTGACGTCGACAATCAGTATTAAAACGCCGGAAAATTTTTTTAGTGCTATAGGATGTGACTGATCTACAGAAATCTGCCAGACAGGCAACACCATTCTCATTATAACTTTTTGAGAATTATCGTTATAAGGCACAAGAGAAACACTGGTTAACAGGAGATTGCCCCTGTTATTTTCGTTTCTTGCCCACTCCAAATACTCTCTATCTCCCGGGTTTGGATGGGCATAGCTGAATCTATGATCTTCAGTTACATAATAGACATTTTGAAATTTACTATCGATATATCTTATTTCCAGTGTACCATCGTGTTTGATACTCGAAAAAGTAGTCTCCATCCTGTTTTTCATAGAATCTGGCTCAAAGTATTGTACTGACGGAGATAAACTAAGGAGCAACAATTCTCTTTTAAGTACACTAAAGCTGTTTTCTACCTGACTTGCAATATGTCGAGCAAGAACTAATTGTTGTTGATTGAAGTCTTCTGTTACAACCTCTTTAACCCGTTTAGATGACAACCACCCGAGTATGAGCACCGCACCCAGAAGCAGCGACATTATGATACCGACCAGAACCTTGAAGTACTTGATATTGAAAGGATGATATTTTTCAATCAGTGTGATTAATAGCTGCTTAAGGTTGAGAAAAGGGGATAATCCTTTTGACAATTGTCCACCTATAATAGATTTTATGATTACGATAACAGATTTTCATATGAAAAGTTAAGAGGCAGGAAGGAAATGAGTCTTTACATGTCCATGATTTTCATGCCTTGACTGTTTTAAAAAAAAACGGATAATATTAACTACTAAGGTAGACAATAATGAGAACGATCGGTTCTGAACTTATGGAACTCGGATTTTCTGAATATGAAGCAAAGGTATACCTTTCTCTTCTCAGGGAAAATCCGGCCACTGCCTATGAAGTAGGAAAATCCTCCGGGGTTCCCACGTCCAAGGTTTACGAGGTGATCAAGAAGCTTATTGAGAAGGATAGTATCTCGATGATTGATGAGGGCAAGACAAAGAGATATGCCCCGATAGACCCTGAGGAAGTCCTGAACAGATACAAGAGCAGGACGGAAAATGTTGTTGGTTATCTGAGAGACAAACTGGATGCCATAAGGGGAGAAAAGGAGATTTCATCCATATGGAATATCACTCAATATGATTATCTCATTGAAAAGGCAAGCCGCATGATTCAGGATACTACCGGAACTGTCCTTGTCTCAATCTGGAGGGAGGAGTTTGAACTCATCGAGGACAGCCTCCGGGAGGCCTTGAGGAAAGATGTGAAAGTTGTGACAGTGCATTTTGGTTTTACAAAATCCAAAATCGGACAGGTATACAATCATCCGATCGAAGACACTATCTATCAGGAAAAGGGCGGAAGAGGCATTGTGGTCGTAGCTGATTCCAAAGAGGTCTTGATGGGAACCGTTTTCAAGTTTAACAGGGTGGAAGGTGCCTGGAGCAGGAACAGGGGGTTTGCTACTTTGGCCGAGGATTACATCAAGCATGATATTTACATCATGAAGATCATCAGGCGCTATGACAGGCGCCTTCAAGCGATGTTCGGAAAAAGGTATGAAAAGTTAAGGGACATATTCAAAGACGAGGAGGTTTCATGAAGATATACATCGACGGAAGTTTCTATGACAGGGCAGAGGCAAAGGTATCGGTGTTTGACCACGGCCTGCTTTACGGTGACGGGGTTTTTGAGGGTATAAGGATTTATAACGGCAAGGTCTTCAGGCTAAAAGAACACATCGAAAGGCTTTACCAGAGCGCAAAGGCTATCCTCCTTGAAATTCCTCTGAAAAAAGAGGAAATGGAGAATGCCGTGCTGGAGACGGTTGAGATAAACAGGAAGGAGCAGGGGTATATCCGCCTTATTGTGACAAGAGGAGAGGGGTTGCTTGGTATTGACCCGGTGTCGTGCAGGAAACCGACGGTAATAATTATCGTTGCAGACATACAACTCTACCCCGCGGAGTATTATAAGAAAGGCATCGAGATAATTACATCTTCATCAAGGCGTATGTCTCCAGACTGCCTGGACCCTCGCATTAAGTCTCTGAACTATCTGAATAATATCATGGCAAAGCTTGAGGCAAGACAGGCAGGATGCCTCGAGGCGGTGATGCTGAACAGAGAAGGGTTTGTTGCCGAATGCACGGGGGATAATATTTTCATTGTGAAAAACAGGGAACTCCTTACTCCTGCACCGTACCATGGTGCTCTCGATGGTATAACGATGCAGACAATCATGGAGCTTGCAGAATCCCTTAAAATAAAAATACACAGATTGACGCTTACACGCTATGACCTTTACAATGCCGATGAGTGCTTTATGACAGGTACGGGTGCCGAGATTATCCCTGTGATAAAAATAGACGGCAGGATGATCGGGGACGGAACCCCCGGTTTTGTGACAGAGAGACTTATTTCAGGGTTTAAAAAACTGGTCAGCTGGGATTAGGAACTGTATATCATGTCATTAACATTATCTCACATATTGGATGACTTAAATGAATCACAAAAGAGGGCGGTAACGACAACCGAAGGCCCTGTCTTGATCGTTGCAGGCCCGGGGACAGGAAAAACCCTGACCATCGTCCGAAGGATGGCATATCTCATGCATCAGGGAGTCAGACCGGAAAATATCCTGGCTGTCACCTTTACCAACCGTGCCGCCAGGGAAATGCGTCTCAGAGCCGAGGCACTGTTAGGCGAAGATGCATACAGGGGATTCATCGGCACATTCCATGTGCTCGGCATCAGGATTATTAAAAACTTCTCTGTATCCAATCCGCCTGAGGCGGCCAAGGAGGGAATGAAGGGGGGTGTTCCAGTGGCAGATAATTTTGTCATGTATACCAGGGAAGAGCAGGCCGATCTTCTCAGGAGGCTGGTGAAGGAGTCTCCCTCAGCACAGATTTCCCGGCATGACCGGGGTTCCCGTTACGACAGGATTATCGAAAAAATATCCAGGATCAAGAATGGTATTGAGGAATCTGATGATAAAATAAGGGATCTGTATGAGGGATACCAGTATGCGCTCAGCAGGAATAATGCCCTTGATTTCGATGACCTCATTCTGAAGCCGATCGATATACTCGGCAGCGGCGAAATCCTGAAACAGTATAGAGATACCTTCCGTTATATCATGGTGGATGAATATCAGGATATAAACCCGGCACAATACAGGTTGTTGACATTGCTTGCAGGAGACAATGGCAACCTCTGTGCTATCGGTGATTCAGACCAGGCGATCTATGCCTTCAGGGGGGCTGATGTGGGTAATTTCCTGAGTTTTAAAAAGGACTTCAAAGATGCAAAGACGATCACCCTGACCGAAAATTACAGGACAAAAGGGATAATAATGCATGCCTCAAATATCCTTATACGGCATAATCTCAAGAGACTGGACAAAGAAATAAATCCGGTACGGGAAGACGGGATACCTTTAAACGTTATTTCTGTGCCCGACGAAAAGGCAGAGGGTGAAATCATCATAGGGGAGATAGAGGAAAGAATAGGCGGTACAAGCCACTATCAATTATTGAAACATGTAATCCCCTCACCTCAGCGAGTCGCCCGAGGCGACCCTAACCCCCCTTTAGAAAAGGGGGGGAGGGGGGATCTGCATTCAGAGAATTCATACAGCTTTTCTGATTTTGCCGTATTCTACAGAACTAATGCACAGGCAAGGGCTATAGCCGAAGCATTTGATATTTCCGGAATCCCCTATCAGGTGGCCGGCGAGAAATTTGCCTTCAGAAGAAAGGAAACAACTCAAATCCTTTCTTTTCTCAAAGCACTGAGCAGTCCTGCCGGCACATCGTCTTTTCAGAAGCTTAACGCACATTCTCAAATAAAAATGGACCAGGCGTCGCTGAAGAAATTTCAGGATTTAAAAGAAAGGGCATCCTTTGATGAATTTTTGAAGGCGGTACTGGAAGAATCTGGAATCAGTAAATATTTCAATAAGGAGAACCTGATATTTCTCGAAGATATTGCCGGCCAGTTTAGACATATGGAAAACGGAGAAGCCATGAACAATTTTATTAATGAAGTGAGCCTTCTGACACCTGCAGATGATTTTGATTCAGGGGTGGATGCTGTTTCATTAATGACACTTCACATGGCGAAAGGGCTTGAATTCAGGGTTGTATTTATTGCCGGTGCGGAAGACGGGATAATTCCCTATACCCTGAAGAAAGATAATCTCGATATCGAGGAAGAGAGAAGGCTGTTTTATGTCGGCATGACAAGGGCTATGGACGAACTATTTCTTGTGTACGCAAGGAAACGGTTCATGTACGGTCAGAGGATGAACCAGTTACCCTCTCCCTTTCTGAAAGAAATACCCGGTCAGTTTATTGCATCGAGATTTATACCGGATAAAATAAAAAAAGCTAAGAAAGACGAGCAAATGGGATTGTTCTGAAATTATTACCACTCTCTTTCTCAAACTTACATCTCTTTAAACCTCGATAAAGATACAGATTCTTGGTATTTTGGTCAACTTTCTGTCCTCGCCGATTTCGAATAAGCGTCATTCCGCTGCGATAGTTGGGGAATGACGCTTATTCGAAATATGCATTGGATATTGGATATAAATACTCTAAATAAATTATACTTTTCGAGTTATGCATAAAAATATCCTGTTTTTACAGCTAGAAATTATTCAGAATTGTCCTCCGCATATGGGGATGTGTTTGTTTGTGGATGATTTACGTAAAAGCGGGGTCAACTGTGATACATATATTATAAATGCTAATTACATAGATGAAATAATTCCTCTGATAGGAAAGGGTAATTATAGTCTTATTTGTCTGGATTCTGTCTTTACTTTAGATATCATTAACCTTTTAGAAAGAGAATTTCCATATATTCCTATTATTGTTGGAGGAATTAATGCAATTGCACTACTCGTTCATACTAATATTCAGTATGCTGTATTTGGACCGGGTCGGGCTGCCATAAGTGCTTTTATTCAGCAATTTTTTGGATCAAAAAATTTTAATAATGTGCCTAATTTATTTTTTAAGAATGGCAACCAAATCCTTTACTCAGGAATAACACTACATTGGGATTTAGAAAGAGAATTATTCCCATATGTTCCTTTTCTAGATTGGCAATATATTGGACCAGACAGAAGTCCAAAAGCAAACTATATTGATGTCAGCATCGTAGCTGGTACAGGATGCCCTTATGCAAATTCTACATTATCATTAAATCATTTTGCCATTAATGATATTTTTAATGAGTTGGGATACGAAGCTTCTGATGCTGCGATACAAAGACTTGAAGAAATTTTTAATCGAAAAAGACATGGATGTTCATTCTGTATTTTCCAATATCAGGAGTTTACAAGCTACTCAGTAGAAGAGACTACTGAACTGCTTTTGAAACAAGCTCAATATCTTTACAAAAAATACAAGATAACATCTTTTCAAATACAAACAGAAAATCCATTACCTTTCTTATATAACTTTATTACTACCCTGTTTACAAATGAAATAAGATTGAAGAAGCTCAGCATCAGGACTAGGCCAGATCTTTTGCTGTTATATAAAGACAAATTAGTGAATTGTTTAGATTTGGCTCGAGAAAAAGATTTTCATCTTTCGATTGAAGAAATTGGCTTTGAGAGTTTCTTTGATGATGATTTAAATACTTTCAATAAAAACACAGATTCAACAATTAATATGGATGCTTTGAAACTTTTGAAAGATGTTAAAAGAAATTTTGGTAAACATGTAAGTGTAGATGTTGGTCATGGTATTATTCTTTTTCATCCATGGACAACTTTAAAGAGCCTTACTGAGAATCTCCAATTAATATCGAAAAATACTGATATATTCCCTCAGCTTTTCTTAGGCACTCTTGTACTTTATTCCGAATTTCTGCCTATTTATCCAAAAATAAATCGTGAAGGACTTATTCAGAAATCAGAATATGGATATGGATTAAAATTTAAAATTAAAGATGATCTAGCAAACAAAGCTTATGATCTTTACGAAATCTTACTAATGCATTTTGGTGGTAATATCTCTATTGAAGCATACCTAAAAAGCTTGGAGTTGATTGGTAATCATAGCATTGATCACATCTTAAAAGAAATATTTTATTTAGTTCCTGTTCAGGAAAAATGATTTCTTTAACTTTATTTTAGAGGTTTAGCATGATCAAAATGTTATCTGCTTAAACATAATTTTTCGTTGATTACAAATGGAAGTTCCTATTATCAGCCGAGACATTAAAAACAAAATCCATGCAGTAATACGCAAGAAACAGAAATTTCAGCAGTGCGAACTCCTATGTGAACGCTTGCCTTCTATCGGTATCTTACAAGGTGTTTGTAACAGGAAGAAGGAGAGACTGATTGATACAAAAATAGAAATTTATTCTCTTTTTTTTGCTTTCTTGGGAAATTTTTGTCTTTTGGGTACTTCCAAATAATTTTCTCTAACTTCCCTTATCGGATCGACACCAATAGTAACCCATTTGCCAGAGCGTTGAAACTTTTTGATTTTGCTGGAATGAATAAGAGCATCGAGTTGGTAGGGTTCTATCTCTCCAATTTTTCCATCTTGATACATTACTTTTATAAGCATAATTGTTTATCTCGCATAATTAAGAAAATAATGTCCTTGTTCATAAACTATGATTTTTTGCTCGTTTTTGTATAAAAACCAGTTAGTTTTTTCTGAACATTATTGCTTTCGCAGTGGGGACACGTTATTTTTGGTTTAGCCTCAAATTCCTTGATCGAGAGAAAAACAATAAAATCTTTGCTACAGTCTTTGCAAATATACTCATAAGCAGGCATAAAGACCCCCTTATTGTTTGATGATTTCGGGATGTAATATGCACAATTATATCAATTTTTAATTCCGTTTGTTCCAGGAAGAAGTTTTACCCTATGCACTAAATAAACAATAGGGTACCCCATATCCTTATTGAATGTTACTCTTTCGTTATATCTTTAACCTTCTTCCAGGTCTTGTCAGGGTTAAACTTCTTCATGGCCTTTGCTATATTCACTGTATTCTTGCCAAAGTTTTTTTCATAAATAACCCCTTCCTGATTTACTATAAAGGTCATGATACCCGAGTTGCCGTATTGAGCAGGATAAGCAACGAGCGCATATCCTAAGATCATCTTTCCTTTGACTACATAGTCGTATGCACCACCCGTAGCGTATTTCCCTTGTCCCCTGAGTATCCTGTAATAATACCCGTGAAAAGGCGAAAGGTTAATGATGCCTTCACCTTTCTTAGAGTATCCTTCGCCTGCCGCCTGAGCAACAAAAGGGCCGAGGGGGCTTATTTCCTCACCTTCTTGTGCATCCCAATAGAGTCCATCGTGTTTGCCTTCAGTGCTGATAATTTTTGGGGCGAACTGCAATACCCCGTCACCATTACGATCCTTGCTTGCGTATTCACACTGTGCATCGATATAGGCATGAAGAACCTCGATAACATTCAACTCGTTTCTGCCTATCCTTCTGTTCAGTATCTCTTCCTTTCCAGCCTTTGTATCGAAAACCCATGTATTGCCTTTCTTCACAACCGGAATTGGCATAGACCAGTCATCTTTCCCTATATGAAGAATCATTTTACTATCAGATACTTTCTCAAGTTTGTTCATCTCGTTATAGGCTTTGAGGAACTTTTCACGTCCTGCCTTATCTGCGACCTCATCGCCGGAAGATAGCAATTCCTTGCCTCCAGAGCCCAAAATGGCTAGCAGTTCTTGTTTATCATCTGCCTTGACTGTGGCAACAAGGGCGTTCACAGCCTCTTCAGGCGAAGCAAAACTCTTCTGCTTTATGCTTTTGGCAAGCAAAGGCGCATAGGTTCCGCTCAGAAATATGACAACCGTTATAATGCCAATCAGTGAGGCGAGACAAAGTGAACCGCTCTTTTTATCACGTCTAAATGTATTCATTCTTTTCCTCCCTTGCGCATCTATAATCCTTTTTTTCTCCTTTAATGAAACATACCGAATTCATGAACGCCGTTACTGTAATCTACCTTCGAAATCCACCGCCTTGCCCGCCACTTCGGGATCCACCACTTTGGAAACCTCCATTCTGCCGACTTGAGCTACCACGTTCGCTTGCCCTGCGCTCAAAATTCCCATTACCAATACCGTCGAAGGCGTTGCTCCTGGTAGAGGGTCTCTGTACCGTTGGAGGTCTCTGTACCGTTGGAGGTCTCTGTACCGTTGGAGGTCTTTGTACCGTTGAAGGTCTCTGTACCGTTGAAGGTCTCTGTACCGTTGGGGGTCTCTGTACCGTTGAAGGTCTCTGTACCGTTGAAGGTCTCTGTACCGTTGAAGGTCTCTGTACCGTTGAAGGTCTCTGTACCGTTTCGTGTTCGATCCTTCCACCGGTGTAACCGCGAGCCTCTGGACTTGTCCCGAATATGCGTGAAGACGGCACCCCAAAACGCTTACTCGTTGACCTGTCTCTATAAGCGACCCCTCTTCTATGATCCGGTTCGTGCCTCCAGACAGGTCTGTCGAAGTCCCATCTGCCCCTGTCGAACCTGTTAAAATGTCTTGTCTTGTGTATATCTATATTGATGTGATGGTGATGCCAGTCAAACCAGCTCCATGAGGATATGCCAATACCAACAAAAATACCAAAACCAAAACCGATAATTCCGCTGGCTATAACCGCACCGGGTGGATAATACCAATAATAAGGAGGATAGTCTGGATACCACCACGGCCCATATACATAGAGCGGATCATATACTGGTACATAAATAACCTGCGGGTCTGCTGGCTCGATCCTGACAACCTCCTGCTCAACGATGACGTTCTGTTCTTTTGTTGTCTTAAGATTTTCCTGTTCCTGGGCTTTCTTGCGCAATTCCTGTATGGTATCCATAACGTCATCCTGTTGACTCAGAAAAGCGTCTCCCAGCCTTGTCGTCCGCTCAAGATTATCGCTCATTGCATAGAGGACCTCGGGAAAATGACAGAGTGATTTCACGCTTGAATCCCATGTCTTTTCCTGTAGTGCCTTGTCAAGTTCATCACCTTTAAGGCTATTGTTTTGCTTTATCCACCGCTCAGACTCGACCACTTCAATCGGATATGTCGATGCCATCAGTATATCGGCTATAAGTGAATCAGGATATAAGGCGATCGGCGCAAGCGTCTGTGCCAACTCTTCTTTCGTGAACTTGGTAGGCTGAACCGTTTCTTCACTATCCTGAGCCATTATTCCGGGTGGTATCACAAGCATGACAATGATTACCCATAACAACCCGTGTGTGAAAATATTTGTAACCTTCATAGTCCCTCCTTTTTAAAACACCTCTCGGGAGATATTAAAGACTTATCAGAACACCTATAAAACCTCTTTTCAGATATTCTCGATCCTGTTCAATAATCATTTCAGAATTCATAATCTCAATTGCTTAGGCTTGATGAAACAACCCAAGGGTTACATGATCGAATGTGTGTTGCAAGTAGGTAAAAAGTAGTTCATATATGAGAAGAGAGAAACTTTTATCGTTATGCTCGTCCATGAACAGAACCCTTCTTTTCGATGCTACCCTTGAGGTGTATGTCAACAACAGGTGAGAGTAATAAAACCCAAAAGGTAGCGACAAGAATAAAGTATTTAATTACTGATAATATTTTTATACTATATGATACCATTTTCTAAAATACAATTATGCATTCAGCCTGCTAAACTATGCAGAAGACGTGTAGCTATCCAGACACTTTCTTGTTGACTTCATGAAGTAATCAATCCAATGCAGAAATTTATGATTTGATGATTTCTATGTGCAGTCTTTTCAATCGAGGAAAGCCACTGGATGCAAGACTACAGGAAGAAATAAAGATGTGCTTAGTCCCTATAGATAAAAATCGTTTTTTAATTTTTAAACGCTAATCCTATTTTATATGTAGAATTACCCGTATCGCTACACCAGCGAACTACAGCAGTTATTGAATTGCTCATTAGACTACTCTTTACAAGTATCTCTTGCCCCTCCTGAATAGGATGCTGCGTTATTATGCACAATCCGGAATAACTGAAATCATGAAGCAATCCTGTTGAAACTTTATCATCAATATGAGGAAGGAGATAATACTCAATTATTTGGGAGAAATCGCACCTTGAATACTTTCTTTTCCCCGATTCCATGTTTTTCCTCTTAGTGGACTGTTGATTTTCTTATATCAAGAAATAATCTATTTGTCAACCTCCATACTCATTTTCTGAATGAATTAACTAAAGAATAAAAGGGACACTGATCCTGTCTAAAAACGTAAGATCACCTTTCAATGGATACTTAATATTGTGTTTAAAATAGGCTCTTCGCGTAAGAGTGTGGGTCATTCTTGTAACAAATCATGTCATTCCCCGACTTGATCGGGGAATCCAGATATTAAATCTTCATACAGATCTTTCCAGTCCGGATTCGTCTTTTCAATAAG
>Ga0299915_10002209_pt1 | contig 14231 bp, 14 predicted proteins | sample RVTome_13_FD_200263 | JGI IMG/M metagenome (GOLD analysis project Ga0299915, IMG submission 200263) | Soil microbial communities from uranium-contaminated site in the Upper Colorado River Basin, Wyoming, United States - RVT92D227 (version 2) ...
TCGACGAAGGCCGAGACCAGGCAGAAGATCCAGTCGCTCATGCGCGAGAAAGAGGGCGAGATGAGGGGCCTGGAGCCGGTCAGGACCTTCGGCGTGCCAGTCGAGAACTACGAAGGCTACGAGAACCTCTCGGTCCTCGTCGGCATCTGCAAACAGGATCCCGAGGCCGCGCTGAGTGAGAAGATCAGCGATATCGAGGTCCTTAAGCAGGAGCGGAAGGGGGATTTCGCCGTCGCCGTTTTCGTGCGCAACGAGGGGAGGCTTGAGGCGAACAGGATACTTTCGGATCATGGTTTCCAGGAAGTCAAGCTGCCGAAGCTCAAGGGCGACCCTGACAAGTTGATCGCCAAGATCACAGCGGAGATAAGCGACCTCGAGAAAGACCTAGAGAGGACCCAGAAGGACATCGAGGGCATGCGGAAGCAGTTCGCGGATTTCATCATCGCATCGGAGGAGCACCTCTCCATAGAGGTGCTCAAGGCCGAGACACCGCTCAAGATTGCGACATCATCGAACTCGTTCGTGATAGATGGATGGATCCCCACTGTCATGATGAAGGAGATCCATTCTCGATTGGACAAGCTGTGCTGCGGTCTCGCGTTTGTGGAGACGATCACGCCAGACAAGAATGAGGACCCACCCGTCAAGCTGAAGAACCCCAAGCCAGTCAAACCATTCGAGTTCTTCATAAACCTCGTATCGACTCCGAAGTACGACGAGATAGACCCCACGATCATCCTGTTCATCACCTTCCCGCTGTTCTTCGGGTTCATGATTGGTGACCTGGGTTTCGGGGCCGGTCTCATGGCTCTAGGGGCCGTGATGCGCCTGAAGCTCAAGGCATACCCTGACCTGTACAAACTCAGCTCGATCATCCTTGCGGGCGGGCTTATGGCTAGCCTGTTCGGCCTCCTCGTGTTTGCCGAGGCCTTCGGCGTGCCGTTTCATCCGCCTCCCGAACATCTCGACGAGGCCTCGTGGCAGAACATCGTCAACATACCAATCCACCCGATGATGGAGAAGATGACAGACGTCCTTGAGCTGTTGGCATTGTCGCTTGTTGCGGGGTGGGCGCATCTGACGGTGGGTTTCGTGTTCGGCTTCTTCAACCATCTGCATCACAGCAAGAAGCACGCGCTCGCCAAGGTCGCGTGGCTGCTGATTCTCTTCGGTCTGTTCGCGGAGTTCATGACCATCGCTGGCGATTCGACCGAGACAAGCAGGTTCGTGAACGCCACCGTGCTTTCACCGCTGCCTGATGTCACTGCCGAACTGGCAGGGATTCTTACCTCGATGCCGGCGCTCGGGCTCATAATCATCGGCATCATCGTTTTGCCCTTCACGGAGGGCGGTCAAGCGCTTAGCGAAATCGTCGGTCTCTTCACCAATCTCATCTCATACGCTAGACTCGCCGCCCTTGCGGTCGGGAAGGGCGCGATGGCCTTCGCATTCAATTCGATGCTCTTCCCCCTCATCTTCGAGGGTGGCCCGGGCATCGTCGGCGTGCTCATCGCCGTCGCGGGCGTGGTCACGCTCGTGGTCGTTCAGTTGTTCTTCGTGTTCTTCCTAGGGGCTTTGTCCGCGGGGATTCAGGCAATGAGGTTGAACTATGTGGAGTTCTTCCTGAAGTTCTTCGAAGGCGGAGGCACCGACTTCCAGCCTTTGAGCTACGAGAGGAAGTACTCGATCGCCACGAAATGAAGGAGGCAGAAAGAATGGATCTAGGAACTGGAATGGCGCTGGTCGGTGCGGGGATAGCGATCGGACTCGCTGGGATAGGCACAGGCATCGCTCAGTCGCAGGTAGGCGCAGCGGCAGTTGGCGCGACGGCAGAGGACCCAAAGATGTTCGGCCGGGGGCTGATTATGTTCGTGCTCCCGGAGACCATCGTGATCCTCGGGTTCGTCATCGCGATCCTGCTGTGGCTAAAGAGCTAGGACAGGGAATCGAGAACCGGTGAAGAGCGAACGAGCTCAGTCTCAGAGGGAGCTGAGAGGACATGGGGCTTGATAAGGTAGTCGAAGAGATACTCCGCAGAGGCGAGGAGAGGAAACAGGAGATCGTCCGTCTCGGAGAGAAGGAACGCGACGAGCAGGTTAAACTGGCAGAGAAGAGGATCGTCGACGACAGACAGAAATCCGAGAAGAAGGCCGAGGCGGCAATCGCCCAGATGGAGCAGCAGGAGCTGTCGAGCGCGGAGCTGGAATCGAAGAAGGCGTCGCTGGCCGCTCAGAAACAGGTGATGGATGCTCTTAAGGAACAGATGCTCGACGCGCTCGGGGCTTATCCACCTGAGAAGAAGAAGAAGCTGTACGCGAAGCTGGTTGCCAAGGCGAAGAAGGAGTTGGGCGAGTGCTACGTCTACTCAAACAATGGCGACAAGGCCCTGCTGCAGCTGCCCTCCGGTGTGACTAACGCAGGAGCAATCGACTGCCGGGGAGGGCTTGTGTTCGAGAGCAAGGACCGCAGCTATCGTCTGGACTATCGCTTCGAGAGCCTATTGGAGGAAGTGTGGAACAAAGAAATGCGGGAGATCTACGCGAAGCTGTTCGGGTGATGTTCTAGATGGGGCTGTTCGGGAACAAGGGGAACTACGCATACGCGTGCACGCGAGTGAAGGCTAAGAAGAGGTTCCTTCTCTCGAAGGACGCGTATTCGAGGCTGCTAGTGATGGACGTCTTCGAGATCGGCAGGTTCCTGGGCGAGACACAGTACAGTGACGAGATGACGAAATACGCCTCGAAGTACTACGGAGCCAACCTCGTCGAGGTCGCCGTCACGAGGAATCTGGCCGCGACGTGCTCCGATATCCTGAGCTTCACCACTGGCCATCTGAAAGAGATGGTCAGCGACTACCTGAGGCGATGGGACATGTTCAACGTCAAGACTGTCCTCAGGGGCAAGACGACGGACGTCTTGGATGAGGAGATTCTGGATACGCTGGTGCCAGCGGGGGCGTTCTCGGAATCCTATCTGCGTTCCCTGGTCGCGATGAGCTCCGTGCAGGAGATCATGGACGTTCTCTCGCAGGAGCCGTCACTCGGGATAACTCCGGAGCTTGTCCGCGATGTCGTCGATTCTAGGCGTCTGGCCAGGTTCGAAGACCACCTGGACATGAACTTCTACTACGACCTCTTGAAGGTCGTGAAGGGCACCAACCGGGCGGACGCTCTTCTCAGAGATTTCGTTCGCCACGAGGTCGATGTCACCAACCTGAAGGTCCTGCTCAAGCTGAAGGCCGAGAAGATTCCCGAGGACAGGATCGCCAAGTACCTCATACCCGGCGGGATTGAGTACACCATGGACAAGCTGAGGATGATCGCCCAGTCGGAGGGGTTGGCGGCAATAGTGGAAGGGCTCGAGAAGTTTTCGATGTACGAGGAGATGAAGCCGGCCATCGACCGTTTCAAGAATGACAAGAAGCTTTCAGACATCACGATCGCACTCGACAAGTCGCTGATCGGCAGGAGCGAGAAGTTCGCCCACTTCTACCCTCTCTCAGTGCTGCCGATCGTCAACTACATGATACGCAAGAAGGTGGAAGTGGACAACATCAGGATAATCGCGAGGGGGAAACAGAGCGGCCTATCGACCAAGGTCATGGAGCAATTGCTGGTGGTATGAGTTGGAAATCGCGGTGGTAGGTTCCGAGGAGTTCGTTACCGGGTTCAGGCTCGCGGGCATCAGGAAGGTGTACAGCGTCACCCCGGAGACGCTCCTCGACACGCTCGTCAAGGTGCTTGACGAGGAGAGCGTGGGCATACTCGCAGTGCACACGAAGGACCTCGAGAGACTTCCGCATCAGCTGCGCACGAGGATGATGGCGAGCGTCGACCCCGTCGTCATCCCCGTTGGCGAGGAAGAGGGCGACATGAGAGACAAGGTCAGAAGGGCGATGGGAATCGACCTCTATAAATCGGTTTAGTAGGAGCGCGGATCGTATGGCAGACCAGAAGAAAGGGCAGATAAGCAGGGTGGCAGGACCGGTCGTCACAGCTGTGGGCATCTCTCCGCGGATGTACGATGTCGTGCTAGTTGGAGACCTCAAGCTGATGGGCGAGGTCATCAAGCTTGTCGGAGACAAGACTGTCATCCAGGTCTATGAGGACACATCGGGGATACGGCCGGGCGAGGAGGTCACGAACACTGGTGCGCCGCTTCAGGTCGAGCTCGGTCCAGGCCTGCTCTCGAGCGTCTATGACGGAGTCCAGAGACCGTTGCCAGTTCTGAGAGACAAGCAGGGAGACTTCGTCTCCCGAGGCGTCACCGCACCTGGCTTGGACCGCGGCAAGAAGTGGAAGTTCAAGCCTTCAGTGAAGAAAGGGGACGAGCTGAGGGGTGGCATGATCGTCGGCGAGGTGCCCGAGGGGAACATCGTTCACAAGGTACTCTTACCGAAGGATGCGAAAGGCAAGGTCAGGAGCATCTCGGAAGGAGAGTACACGGTCGATGACCCGGTAGGCGAGTTCGAAAGCGGGCAGAAGATCATGCTCATGCAAAGATGGCCCGTGAGACACTCGCGCCCGTATGTCGAAAAGCTGCTGCCGGACATACCGCTGGTTACGGGGCAACGTGTGCTCGACATGCTGTTTCCGCTCGCCAAGGGAGGGACCGCGGCGATTCCCGGGGGATTTGGCACTGGGAAGACAGTCACCTCCCAACAGCTTTCAAAATGGAGCGACGCGCAGATCGTCGTCTATGTCGGCTGCGGGGAGCGAGGAAACGAGATGACGGAGGTGCTCACAACGTTCCCGGAGCTCGAGGACCCGAAGACCGGCAAACCCCTGATGGGCAGGACGGTGCTCGTCGCCAACACGTCCAACATGCCCGTGGCGGCTAGAGAAGCATCCGTTTACACAGGCATCACGATAGCGGAGTACTACAGGGACATGGGCTTCGACGTGTCGCTCATGGCGGATTCGACCTCGAGATGGGCGGAAGCCATGAGAGAGATCTCGTCCAGGCTCGAGGAGATGCCTGGCGAAGAGGGCTATCCTGCATACCTCGCGTCAAGGCTTTCCGAGTTCTACGAGAGGTGCGGCCGAGTAAAGACACTCGGTGGTCATATCGGATCGATTTCCGTCATAGGCGCAGTCTCGCCATCCGGCGGCGATTTCAGCGAGCCGGTCACACAGAACACGCTGAGAATCGTCAAAGTATTCTGGGCACTTGACTCGAAGCTCAGGGAGCGGAGGCACTTCCCCGCAATCAACTGGCTCACGTCATACAGCCTGTACAGCCCGATGCTCGAGGAGTGGTACAAGAAGAACGTTGCCGAGGATTGGAACAAGATTAGGCTCTGGGCGATGGAGACGCTTCAGAAAGAGTCGGAGCTCCAGGAGATCGTCCAGCTCGTGGGTTCCGACGCGTTGCCAGAGGAGCAGAGACTCATTCTGGAGGTCGCGAAGATGATACGGGAATTCTTCCTGCAGCAGAGCGCATATCACCCTGTTGACACGTACAGCCCCCTCAAGCGGCAATACGAGTACATGACCGCGATCAAGAAATTCTCGGATCTAGCCAAGAAGGCGATATCCCTGGAGGTCCCGCTCGAGAGGATCGTATCTCTGCAGTGCAGGACCGATCTAGGCAAGCTGAAGTTCGAAGAATCGATCGACTCAGGTATTAAGACAGTTGCGGGCTCGATGGACAAGCAGTTCGCAGAGCTGGGGGTGTGATCGGATGGCCAAGGAGTATCACACAATTAGCCAGATTGCGGGGCCGCTCGTGTTCGTCGAGAAGACGGACCCCGTCGGATTCGGTGAGCTTGTCACGATAGCATTGCCCGATGGATCGACCAAAAGAGGACAGGTGCTCGATACGTCTGATGAGGTCGTCGTCGTCCAAGTGTTCGAAGGCACCGGAGGGATCGACAAAGCCTCAGGCGTGAAGTTCTTGGGCGAGACCGTGAAGATGCCTGTCTCCAAGGATATGCTGGGCAGGATTCTCTCCGGTTCGGGAGACCCTCTGGACAAGGGCCCGCCGATAATCCCTGAGAAGAGACTAGAGATAATCGGAGCGGCCATCAATCCTTGGGCGAGGGACAACCCGAGAGAGTTCATACAGACTGGCATATCGTCCATTGACGGCATGAACACCCTCGTCAGGGGTCAGAAGCTGCCGATATTCTCGGGCTCTGGTCTGCCTCACAACGACATCGCGCTTCAGATCGCGAGACAGTCCAAAGTGGTCGGGAAGAAGGAGGAGTTCGCGGTCGTGTTCGCGGCTATGGGTATCACGAGCGAGGAGGCGCAGTACTTCATGAAGGATTTCGAGAGGACTGGCGCCCTGAAGCGCGCGGTAGTGTTCCTGAACCTCGCGGACGACCCAGCGATCGAGAGGCTGTTGACTCCCAGGCTTGCGCTCACGACAGCGGAGTACCTCGCCTTCGACCTCAACATGCATGTCCTCGTCATCCTGACGGATATCACGAACTACTGCGAGGCGTTGAGGCAGATAGGCGCTGCCAGAGAGGAAGTCCCTGCAAGGAGAGGTTATCCAGGGTATATGTACACTGACCTCGCAAGCCTTTACGAACGCGCTGGGCGAATCAAGAACAAGACCGGCTCCATCACGCAGTTTCCTATCCTGTCCATGCCAGGGGACGACATCACGCATCCGATCCCTGACCTCACGGGCTACATCACCGAAGGGCAGATTGTCGCGTCAAGGGACCTGCACAGGAAAGGCATCTTCCCGCCGATCGCTGTCGAGCGTTCCCTGTCGAGGTTGATGGGCCAGGGCATAGGCGTTGGGCACACGAGAGAGGATCACAGGGCGGTCTCGGACCAGCTCTATGCGGCCTATGCCGAGGGAAGGGACCTCAGGGGCCTGGTGGCCATCGTCGGCAAGGAAGCCCTTTCAGAGAGGGACAGGAAGTTCCTCGATTTCGCCGACTCCTTTGAAGACAGATTCATACGCCAAGGGAAGGACGAGGACCGGACGATTAATCAGACTCTGGACCTTGGGTGGGAGCTGCTGTCGTCGCTGCCGGTGGACTCGCTTACCAAGATTGACAGGAAGTTGATTGAGAAGTACCACCCGACCGTCAAGAAGAAGTGATCAAGCAATGCCTGTACGCGAGATCCAGCCCACAAGGTTCGAGCTGCTCGAGGTCACGAAAAAGATCAAGCTAACCAAGAACGGCCACAAGATTCTCAAGCTCAAAAGGGATGGCCTCATCCTCGAGTTCTTCAAGATACTCGACCAGGCGAAGGACTTGAGGCGGGAGATCGCGGCGAGGTACAGGGAGGCCCAAGAGAAGATAGCGATCGCCAACGCAATAGATGGCGCAATCGCCGTCAGGTCTGCGGCTTACGCCCTGGCAAGTCACCCGGAGATCAAGCTGCGCAGCAGGAACCTGATGGGTGTGGTGGTGCCGGACATCAAGTCCAGTAGGATCGTCGCGCCTCTGGACGAGCGCGGATACGGGATAATCGGCACATCCCCCAGGATCGACGAGGCGACCGACGCCTATGAGAAGCTGGTCGAAACGGTCGTCAAGGCCGCTGAGCTGGAGACCACAATGAAGAAGCTCCTCGACGAGATCGAGAGGACCAAGCGCAGGGTGAACGCGCTCGAGTTCAAGGTGCTTCCAAATCTCGAGGAGATCGAGAGGTTCATCAGGTTCAGGCTCGAGGAGATGGAGCGCGACAACACATTCAGGCTGAAGAGGATCAAAGGAAAGACAGCTAAGGCAGCAGAGGCGTGAACGGTTGACCCTTGAGGAGATGCTTCAGGACAGACAGAAGATGATGAAGCTCTTCTGGATAGGCTTCATATCAAGCCTGGTGTTCATAGCGATCGGACTCGTGATCATCATACTGGAAATCGTTGACTGAAGGGCCTAAGCCAGCCCTTTCTTGTGCAGGTACTTGCCCCTTGCTGAGAGTGCGTGAAGAGCCGTTATCGCCCTCTCGGGCACGGGCATGACGGGGATGCCCTTTCCGTCCAAGAACCTCTCTGACTCGGGATCCTCAATACCTGCGAAGCACGCCACAGTCGGCTTGCCGCTGAGCTTAGCCGTTATTGAAATCCACTTCGCTATCTGGAACAGGTTCGTGGCAGCCTGCCTCGCGGCAATCGCGAGTATGCCCTTGACCTCGGGTGCTTGGCCAACTGCCTTGAGAACGTTTGCGTATCGCGCGGTGTCCGCGTCCCCGATAATGTCGATTGGGTTGCCCCAGCTCCAGGTCGGCGGGCATACTTTGCCAATCTCTTGCAGTGTCTCCTGGGAGAGCTCCGCGAGTTGCAGATCGAGATCGCTCGCGCAGTCGGTCGCAATGACTCCCATTCCTCCCGCGTTGGTGACAATCGCTATTCCATCTCCCATCATTGGCGGCTGACCTGCGAGAGCCTGGGCGGCGTCGAACAGCTCGAACATCGTCTTAGCCCGGTACACGCCTGTCTGCTTGAACACCGCGTCGAAAGCTGCATCCGACCCTGCAAGAGCACCGGTATGGGATGTCGCGGCCTTTGCTCCCCTTGGCGACCTTCCGGATTTCAGAATGACGATCGGTTTCTTCCGAGACGCCCTGCCGAGCGCCTTGAAGAGTTCCGGGCCCTTTCGAGTCGACTCCATGTATGCGGCGATGCATTTCGTTTTTGAATCAGAAGCGAAGTAGTTCACGAAGTCCGCATCATCTGCGTCGGCTTTGTTCCCCGAGCTCACGAATGCCGAGAAGCCGAGCATCTCAGCGACCGAGTACTCGATCGCCGCCGTGCAGAACGCGCCGCTTTGGGAGAAGAACGCGATTGAGCCTGCCAGAGGAGCCATTCTGGCGAACGAGGCGTTCAGTTTCACATGAGGGGAGATGACGCCGAGGGAGTTTGGCCCGATGATTCTCATCCCGTGCTTCCTGGCCTTTTCGAGTACCAGTTTCTCCCGCTCTTTCCCTTCTGCATCGCCCTCCGAGAAGCCAGCGGATATTATTGTTGCGGCCTTCACGCCTTTCTGGCCTACCTGTTCCAGGACCTCGGGAACGAGCTTCGCCGGGACGACCACGATCGCCATTGCAGGGACTTCCGGGCAGTCCGTCACGCTTGGGTAGCACGGCATACCAAGAATCTCCTCGTAGTTCGGGTTGACGAGGAAGATCTTCCCCTGGAATCCGTCGCTGTACAGGTTCTCGATTATGATGTTCCCTATCTTTCCGGGAGTCGGCGTGGCGCCTATGACGGCGACTGATTTCGGCTTGAAGAAAGGATCCAGGTCGCGCACGACCGTGAAGAACACTGGCTACTTATCAATCCTTTGACCACTTCTAGGAGGAGAAATCCTCAGCCCACATTTCCCCCGTGCCAAGGCTGATCATCGGGACCTTGGCGGGGTCAGGTATCTGGTTGTGCATCCTTTGAAAAGAAGTCTGAGATTGCCATGCGGAGGCGTTGATCAACTTGATGCCGCGATACTCGGCCACTTTGCATGCGTGCACATGTCCGGTGACGAATATGTCAGGCACTCGGTCAATGATGAGGTAGTCCTTCTGCTCGGGGGCAAGTGCGGTCCTTTCTCCGTATATCGGGGCGACATGCCTCCTTTTCAGCATCTCCTTCATTATCTCGTCGGGGTTTGAATACGAGAGGTTCCGGACGTTCGATATGAAATCGTCCATACTTCTGCCGTGATACGCAAGTATCGTTCGTCCTTCGATTTCGAGATAGCACGGATTCCCCACGAACAAGATGTTTGGGTCGAACATCGAGGTGATGTCCTTCGGAAGGGCCGGCTGCGGCTCCGCGAGTCTGACTGCGTCGTGGTTGCCAGGCATCATGATGATCTTGATGTTCTTCGGGATCATGTTGACAAGCCTGGAAAGTTCGGCGTATTGGGCGTAGACGTCCTCGATCAATAGCTCGTCCTCCTGGTTCGGGTATATGCCTATGCCGTCGACCAAGTCCCCGGGCATGACGATGTATCTGATGTCCTTCGCGACAGGGTCTTTGTTCAACCAGCTGATGAATGCGTTCCACTCATCGTTTAGGAATTCAGTGCTGCCCACATGAATGTCCGAGACGAAAGCCAGGATCGAGTCGGAGCCATTTGGGACCAGTCCACTGTTGAGCGGTACCTCTGGCCTGATGATCTCCTTGGCAATGACGAGCTCCCCGTCCTTGCTGAACGAACCAACAATGCCCAAGACCTCATCCTTCACGAAGGATTCGTTCGCCTTCCTGGAGCCTTTCATGATGAGGGCCTGTATCTTGTCATCCTCATCCTCGAGCTCGAGAAGCATGTGGCCGTTCTTGGTGATCCTGAGATCGTTCACTATGCCGACGAACCTCACATCTCTCTGCACCCTTTTGGCCTTGGATATGTCGATGAGCCCTGACATCTCCCTTCTCCGGGCGATGATTTTTTTCAGGCCGAGGTACCTATCATTGAAGAGCTTGGCAAAGTCTATGACATTACCGACACAGGTCGAGTTGCCCGTTATGTCTTTCAGTATCTTGATGTCATAAGAAGGTTTCAGAGGAGCGGTGGGCAGCGGGCGGTTGTCTCTGCTTGGCGCATGAGGCGGGGCGACCTTCTTCGAGAGGCAGTTCGCGTAGCTCTCGACATCGGCTTTCGTGAGCACCAGGGGCCTGTTCTTGTCATCAAGAATCGACTTGGAACAGGTGATCGCGTTGGGCAAGCTGGCCAGCGCGTCTGCGGCATCGGGGTCGACCAGAATTCCGTGCTCTGTGAACATCCGCAGAATCTTCTTCTTCATCTCCTCCGTCTTAGAACAGACGTTGATAATAAACTTGCCCGCTCTGCTAGCTCGAAACAACGGCGGTTGAGAAAATCCTCAGGAAGCACAGTTAAATATTCTCTCAAACATGGCTCGCCAATGCCTGAAATCCACTTGAGCGCGCGGTGTCATCTCACAGAAGACAAGGACAGGATCGTCCGCGCTATCAAGAGCATCTTCCCGGATGCGAGGATCGAGGGTGAGGATTCGATCACGGCCGTCGCTTCCTCTCTCGACATGTTCGCTGAGCTTCTGAAGAGGCAGCGGATCAGAGATGCTGCGAGACAGGTCATGAGGCGTGGAACGCACGGCCAGACGACATCGTTCCAGCTCAACAAACAGGTCGCGGCGATTGGCAAGATCTCCTTCTCCGACGAAGAACATCCGCTCGGAGACATCGAGGTGACGATATCAGAGGCCGAGCTGAATTCGCTTATTGACCGTGTTGCCCCTAGCACAAGGTCAGAGGTGAATAGATGATTGGCATCGGGTCACCAACTTTCTGCCTGACTCCTTTCATGACGACGCTCGAAGAGATTTCGCGAAGTTTCAAGCTCTGGGAAATACTGAGCGAAGGCGAAGACCGTCTTGAACTGGTCGGAGAAGGGATTCGCTACGCTCGCGACTCTTATGGAATGAGTTTTCAGGTTCATGCGCCGCTGAGCGATGTGAATATCGGTAGCGTTCACGAGCCGATGAGGCGGGCCGCCTTGAACGAGGTTGAGCAGACGATCGTCGTGTGTCACCAGCTGGAGATTCCCCTTGTGACAGTACATCCTGGGTTCGTCCAGGGGATTGCGTTCCTCGACAAGAGGAAGGCGGTGGAGAAGACCAAGGAATCCGTAAAGGCTCTTTCCGAATTCTCTAGGAAACACTCAGTGGAGATTGTTGTCGAGAATCTACCGGCGAACATGAACGCTACTTGTTCTACCGTGAGCGAACTGATGGAGGTACTAGAAGGGACTGACGTCAGGATGTGCTTCGACATGGGCCATGCGAACACCGCTGTCCAGGTTGATGAGTTCCTCGAGCTTGTCGGCAGGTTCGGAAACGTTCATTTGCACAACAACGAGGGACAGTGGGACCAACACAGCAAGATTGACGACGGATCGGCGGATATCCATAAGGTCGTGTCCGTACTGAGACGATCCTACAGAGGCAACATCATCATAGAGGCCACGGACCTTAATACCGGTGAAGAGAGCAAGTCAACTCTGGAGAGGCTACTAAGATAACCGACCACATCTCAGGCACTGGAATCTCCCGTTGACCCATCTCGCCTCTGTGTTACCACAATATGGACATACGTATCCGCCGTAGAATCCGGGTTGTGGTGGCACTTTCGGCTGTGTGCTCCGATCGATTGGTGGGGGCGGGATTTGGCCCTGTGAGAGATTCTGCGGCCACTGTTGCGTGATCGGAGGATATGGGCTCGGTTGCATCTGATAAGGCATGAAGTACTGCACGCGCTCCTCCAGATACTTCCTCCCCGTGAGGAACTCGCCCACTCTCACCAAGTAGTAGACGGTGAAGACTGCCCCGAGCGCCATCCAGACCATGAAAAGGACGAGCTCGTAGGCCTCAGAGAACCCGAACACCTCGGTCGGCATCCCTCTGTAGTCAATCGCGAAATGCAGGACGACGGCCGAAGCTAGGCCGTGTTTGAGGAACAAGTATCCGAATGTGATGCCGCCGAGGGCGTCCCAGGGCACGACCCAGGCCTCCCAGCCGCCTATGTAGTGTGCGTAGCCGAAGATTGCCGCTGAGGCCGTCATTAGGACGACCTCGGGGGTTCCGAAGCTGAAGCCGCCTCCCAATAAGTAGCTCCTCCACTTTCTGTGACTCTTCCTTATCACAAGGTCGACTACCACGAGCGGAAGGCCTATCATCAACACTCTCACGATCAGCTCTTCCCAGACAGACGCGTTTGCGAGAAGGAAGAGCAACTCTGATGTAGTGCCAGTGACTCCCGTTTCGGTTTCCGAAATGCCAAGCAGCACCGCGATCAGCACTACCACTAGCAGTGCGAACATCTCGACGAATATCAGCCCCGATATCTCGAAGATCTGGCTATGCTTGCGAGGCTCGGCCTTCATCGTGAGTTCATTTAAGAAATCCTTGTAGCTAGACAGGAAGACCCATGCGCAACACGCTATGATTGCAGCTACTATGAGCATGTAATATGCGAGCAGAGCGTACCCAGAGATCGTGAACAGATCTATGAATACGGGGACTACGATGAAGAGGGTGTAACCGTCTTCCCAGTCCGGATTGTCGAGGATGTCGGGTGCGACGAAGCCCACACCGTACACCAACGTAACGAGCCCAGCGACCAGGCTGAGGACGACGCTGAGCATCATGTATGCCATCACTGCCTTGACAGTTCTTCGCCACTGACCCCTTTTGGCGACGGGACGATACTGTGCTCTCTGGAGCGCCCAGGTTCTCCAGTCTGTTTGATGCGTGGGGGGCGCGTTTCTCATCGACGGGCGCACCGCCCCACATTTCTCGCAGAAGATGGCTCCATCTTTGAATTGCGCTCCGCAATTCAGACAGGACTCCGACGGGTTCAGAGGAGGCGTCTGTTGAGGATCAATACTCACGATTCGTGCTTACTATTCTCGACTCTATATTACATTATCGTACTTGACGTTGGATTGGCCAACGTCCAGACAAGACCATTCCTTCGAGTTTTGTGCGACGCAGCCCGACGAACTTTTATATTTGCCGACAATATTCAAGAGCTGCCTATCGCACGGAGGCAACCGAATGGATGATGAGAAGGATACTAAGGTACGGTTTGAGACGTTGAGCGCCGAGAAAATCCCGTTTGGGAAGAACAACTTCTTGGAGGTCGCCAGGAAGAAAGCGATAACAGAAGAGGGTGACAGCGAGTTCATCTCAGTATCCAGAGGTTACTACCTACCTGATGGAAGCGAGAAATACAAGAAATCGATAACGATTCCGGACGACCCGAACATCAAGGCTTTCGTGACCGAGAAAATCAACAAGCTCTGAATGCGGATCGCCCAGACCGGAATGGAACCCGGAAAAAACGGCGGGGCTGGCCTCGCCATCTCCGTTTTCTAGTTCATGTCTTATTCTCGAGGATGAGCTCGAAGTATGTCTTCGGCTCGAATTTCTCCAGTGAGAGATCCTTCCTGGCCAGCTCAAACAGCTGCGTCGACCTGTCGGGAGATTCGGTTAGGACCTCGAGCTCGACGAACTCTCCCAAACCTTCCACATCGTCAACATCGACCCTTATCTTGTCGAGGTGGAAGCTTCTTCTGTTCTTCTTCACGACGCAGACTTCCTTGAAGCCAAGCCTCTCGATAATCCTCTGAGCGGCCAAGGCATTGTCTATCCTGAGGTCGATTTCCTCCCTCGCCTTCGCACGCTCCATGCTCATCCTGGGGCCCTTGTAGCTCAGCGCCGCGCCGTCGGCCTTCTTCCTTAGCCTGAGCGTTTCGTCAGTCTTTCCGAAATCCCGACCCGGAT
>Ga0299915_10002210_pt1 | contig 14230 bp, 11 predicted proteins | sample RVTome_13_FD_200263 | JGI IMG/M metagenome (GOLD analysis project Ga0299915, IMG submission 200263) | Soil microbial communities from uranium-contaminated site in the Upper Colorado River Basin, Wyoming, United States - RVT92D227 (version 2) ...
TCCTCCTCCGTCGGCACTTCCATCAGGTCGAGGGCGATATTCTTTTCCTTAAAAAAGATCAGGCTGACGTCGAATCCGTCCCTCTTCAAAACGGCTGAGAGATATCTGAGGCCGATGGAACTCGACGAATAGAGCGAAATCAGGCCGATCTTGAAATTTTTCCTGGAGTCGGCCGGCGCGAAGTCCGATGTCAATTCATTCGGCCGCGATTTTTCCGATATCGTCGTCATGGCGCGATTCCTCGACACGGGGTGTCACCAGGATTTTCAGCCCGGAACGACCCCGGGGTCAGGCCTGCCGGGGTAAGAGCCGCCGCTCTCACCCGGTTTTCCTCTCAAGACTCTGGCGGACATTCTTCCATAGAAAACGGGCGACGACGCGGCGATCCTTCTTCAGATAGGACAGATATTTTTTCATGGTCCGCCACGGATGCTTCGCCAGGGAAAGGACCCGTCCCCCCAGCTGCTCTCGGGCCACCAGACGCTCCAGCGTCCGAGCGGAAAGGAAAGGCGTATCGATATTCGCCCGCTCGACGCGGATGTCGTCGAGACGAAATCCTTCCCGGAAATAGTTTTTGGCCTCGCACTCCGCCCACAACTGTGTTCCGGGCATGGGATTGGCAAAGAAATAATGGGTCGCCGCGGCGTCCAGGCTTCGGGCGAAGTGAAAGGTCCGTCTCAGCGAATCGACCGTCTCTCCCGGCATCCCCACGACGAAGAAGGTTTCGACTTCGATTCCCCATCTTTTCATCGCCCGAACCAGCGGAGAAATGGTCTTGAGCTGGAGAGGCTTGCGGATGACATCGCGGAGAATATGTTCGTCTCCGGATTCGACGGCCAGATAGAGCTTGTAGCAACCGCTTTTTTTCATCAGTTCAAGAAGGCCTTCGTCCACGGCCCACAGAGCCAATCCGGTCGGAACGGTCCAGACGATATCCAGGCGCCTCTCGGTGATACCCTGAAAAATCGCCTCGGCCCGCCTTCTGTTTAAAACAAGGTTGTCGTCATCGAAATGGATCTCTTTCACTCCGTACGTTTTCACCAGCTGCTCGATTTCATCCAAAACGTTGCCGGCGGAACGGGACCGCCAAGTCCCTCCCCAGGTGGCGTGCACCGGACAGAACGTGCATTGGGCCGTGCATCCGCGCGAGGTGATGACCGGCGTGAACGGCTTCGCCTGGGTCATGATGAAGGCCTCTCCGATCGAAAAATATTTTTCCATGGGAAGGAGGTGTCGGGCGGGGAAGGGCAATGAATCCAGGTCGCGGATGAATTTGGTTTTGGGCCGTACGCGGACACGCCCGTCGCCGCGCCAGGCGAGGCCGTCGAGCCCCGAAAAGTCTTTTGAGGGGATGGCCGCCAACAGGTCGCGAAAACTCTCCTCGCCCTCGCCCAGGACGACGAAATCGATCTCCGGATGTTCCAGGACATTTTCCGGGCAGGCCGAGGGATGAGGTCCGCCCATGACCGTGACCATGTCCCGGCTGATATTTTTGACCGCGCGCGCGACCCGGAGAGCTTCCGTCCAGCCGGAAGAAAAAAGATTGGAAATGCCCACGACATCGGGCTCGAAGGACGCGATCCGGCGTTCGATCTCTTGTTCGGACAAACCGTAGCGGATCAGATTCCGGCCGCGCCGCTCTTCGTGAGCGTAACCTTCGACGACCGAATCCAGAATCCTGACTTGATAATCTTTTTCCAAGAACGCGGCGATCAAAGCTAATCCCAGGGGAGGATGAATCCCTTTGGGCTCGGAGCTGTAATCGGTATGGGTCGTCAGAGGAGGCTGGACGAGAAGAATTTTCTCAATCTTCTTAATCCCGGATTTCAGCATGAGATCAACTGTTCCGCTCGAATTCAAGCCCTAACGGATCGATAAAAAATGGTAGCTGTAATGGATCTTCTCTCCGGGCTTGACTTGGAGGGCGTAAATTTTCGCTCCGCCCGCGGAGGAGGCGATTTCCCGCAGCGGCCGTTCTCTATTCTCATAATAGCCAGCGACTTCCTCCTCCCACAAGATCAGCGTCTCGACGCCGTCGGGAAAAGAGAGGGGTTCGATCTTAAATCCGGTGTCCATCCAATAGGTTTTTGGCTCGGTTTGCCGGCCGAAACTGACATAGACGTTTTGAGACCTGATCGGAATCTCGTCTCCGGAAAAAATCAGGGGGAAGGGGCAGATGATCCGATATTCGGGAAGATAGTATCCGGCCTGAGTATTCAGCCGGCAAGCCAGAATTAAAACATTTTCCGGGGCAAAATGTTCCCGCGTCAAGCGGACGAGCTCCGAGAGCCTCCGCTCTCCTTCTTTAATGGAAGCGGCGGAAACGGGGGTTTCGAGGAAAAGAAAGACGAAAATGTTTACGGCCAGGAGAACGATGACCGACGCGACGAAAACCGCTCTCTGAATCCTCCGTCCGCGCCCGGGCAGGGCGGCGGCCCTCGCCCCGACTTTTCGCGCGTTCCCCCCGATCACTTCGGTAAAACGGTTGATCCCTTCGGCGGCCAATAAAAACAAAGGGGGCAGGATGACCATCACTTGGCCCGGATTATACAGATTCACGCCGATAAAAAAAAGCGCGGCGGGCAGGATCCACAATCCCAGGAACGTATATCGGGCGTCGCGGAAAGCCGTCCCGCCCCGGATGGATCGGCCGAAGAAGTATAAGAGGGGACCAAGCCCCAGGACCAGGCTATACAACAGGAACGAAGCCAGGAAGCGTCCTCGGATCTGGATCTGGGTCAGAAACGAGACCGCGGGAACGACGACCGTCGCAACCTGGGCGCGGAGGACTCCGAAATACGTTTTCCAACCCCCGCTGAGAACGACCAGGGGAATCAGCCAGGCCAGGCTCGTGAAGGCAAAAATACAGATCGATCCGAGAATGCGTTTGAACCCATATTTTCTGAGAACGAAGATCCACAGCGGAAAAAGAAAGAGGATCATATTCTGTCGGGCACCCGTGGCCAGACCCAAAAAAAGCGCGGAAGCCGGAAGTCCCCATCGATCCCCGCTCAAGGCCCGGAAACAGGCATAAGCGAAAGCGAGGCTCAAAAACGTCTCCAGCGTGTAGGTGAACGCCATCTCTCCGTTGAACCAAACCAGCGGCGAGCTCCACAACAGCATCGCACTCACGAAGCCAGTCGAGCGACTGAACATCCTCAAGCCCAAAAAGTAAAGGACGACGGCCGCCAGGGCGGTCGAAAGGATGCTGACGGCCACGAGGCTCGTTCCGGGGTCATGGATCACCAGGTCGGCGAGCTTTCCCAGGGCGACGTAAAGGATATATCCCGGAGCATGAGGACGCATCTGGCTGACGTCAAAGTGTTCCACGGCCAAGGCCAGCCGAGTTGAGTCGCTGTTATAGAGCATACGGCTGGCCCAGGGCAGCCTCGTGGCCAGACACAGGAGGCCGACGGATATCCCCAGGACGAGGTCCCGTCGCCCCGACTTCATCGCCAAGGACATCGGCAGTGCTCCATGAAGAGGACGCTCTCTCCGCAAACTTTCCGGCTCGAATGATCCATCCGCCGCGACCGCTATGAAAGATAGCCTAGGAAAAGCTTGACTTGACCGGAAAGGGCGCGAAAATCTCCCTTGGATAATCTCTCGGCGAGATAGCGCGGCCGGAGATAATATCTCAGGTAAGCCCGTCCTATGGTTTTTTTGAGCCTGGTCAAATTCTCGCCCCTCAGACAGGCCTCGGGGAACATCGCCCCTCCGAAGGCCTCCGGATCCCGGCTCAGCATTTCCTCGTGGAGCGGGGTTCCCGGATAGGGAGTGACGATATGAAAGAGGGCATAGGTCGGGTTCAATTGTCGGGCGAGGCGGATCGTCGCGTCCATTTCGCGTTCGTCCGCATCGGGGAATCCCAGCATGAAGAAGCAGGCCGTGTCGATGCCGGCCCGGCGCACCAGACGTATGTTCTCCTTGATCTCTCGGATCGTGATCTTTTTCTGGACCGTGTCCAGGAGGCGATCCGTGCCTCCTTCGACCCCGAAATGGATCAGCCGGCACCCGGCCTGTCTCATCTTATGCAGGAGCGGTTCATCCACAAGGTCGAACCGGGTTTGGCAGGTCCAACGAAAATCGTGGCGTTTCTTGATGAGATGGTCGCAGAGCTCCATGACCTGCTTGGGAAACACGGTAAATTCCAGGTCGATGAAATAGGCTGTCTTCAGGCCGAAGCGGGCTATGGCGTCGTCGACTTCCTCGATCAGCTTCGCCACGGACTTCCTCCGAATCCCCTGGCCGTACATTTTAAGAAGGCAAAACGTGCAATGCGAGGCGCATCCTCGCGAGCCTTCGAACAGAGTGAACCGGGGGCCCAGGACTTCATAAAAATATTTGTCCATCGGCAGAAGATGAAAGGCGGGCTTGGGGAGCAGGTCGAGATCCAGGGGACGGCGGTCCGGCGTCATCACGGTCTTTCCGTTATCGGTAATGGCCAGCCCCTCAATATCTCGGAGCGGTTTTCCCTGACAGATTTCCGAGACGGTGAGTTCCGGTTCTCCCCGGACGACGGCGCGGGCCCCGGTCAATCGCAAGAATTCCTCCGGTTTCAGCGTCCCGTGTACGCCGAGGACGAAGACCTCATCGGTCAGGCTGCGGACCATCCGGGCAGTGTGGATGAAGGGTTCGATGTCCAGCGCCGGGCACTGCCAGCGGTCCAGGCTTGATGACGAAACGAACACCTTGTCAAAACCGGCGAGGCGCGGGATAAGGTCATCCATCCTCATTTTCAGGGCATTGGCGTCGATGATGGCGACATCATGCCCCTCGGCTTCCAAAAGGGCCGCGCAGTTCGCCAGTTCGAGGGGCGGCCAGACCCGGTTATAAATCTTGCCCAACCTGTTCACGAGATGAACGGGATTGGGATTGAGGAGGAGGATTTTCATGAATTCCTTGGCCGGCGCGAGACGAGGGACTCGAGGCGACGCTTGGACAGCGTCCACCGCAGACGCAGTATTCCCCTGATATTTTTCAGGGCCGTGGGTATGATCTTCACCCGGCTGTCGTCGTCTTCGATCCAGGCGATGGGAATATCCCTGATTTTGTACCCCTGCTTCTCGGCTAAAACCAGGAGTTCGGTATCGAAAAACCAGCCTTGGTCCCGGACTTGAGGGACAAGGGCTTTAACCGCGTCCCGGGTCACAGCCTTGAAGCCGCACTGGGCGTCGGAGAATTTTGTGAAGAGCACGCTTTTGAGAAAAAGATTGTAGGCGCGCGAAATGATTTCCCGCTTGAGACTTCGTTTCGTCTTGGAGCTTTTCAACAATCGAGAGCCCGTGGCAAGATCATATCCTTCCCGAAGCAAGGCGGCGACGAGTTTCGGTAGTGCGGCCAGTTCGGGGGACAGGTCGACGTCGATGTATAAAACGACGTCCGAGGAGCTGGCCTGCCAGGCCTCGCGCAGGGCGCGGCCCCGGCCTTTCTCCTTCAAGTGAATAAACTCCACGGCGGAATAAGTTCGGGCCAGGTTCCGGGCGATATCAAACGTGCCGTCGGTTGAACCGTTGTCGACGATCACGATCCGCCACCGGAACATCGCGTTTTTTTCCAGGAAATCATGGACGACGGCGACGCTTTTTTCGAGGACGTGGGCTTCGTTCAAGACGGGGATGACGACATCGACGCGCGCCTCGCGGGAATCATGATTCATGATTCTTCCTCGTCGGGCGGACCAGTCAACTCCGGCGGTGTGGAATCGTTTTTCCCGGATTCGCGGGACCTGCGCTCGTTCATTTCCTTCTCAGGGTGCCGCCGCCCGTCTTGGGATTACCCGTCTTTCAAAGCGCTTTTCAAGAATCTGAGGCCATTCCGGATCGCCCTTCGATTGGCGAACATCCCGATATGCTTGGCCAAATACCCCGGCCGCAAAAGAAACCTGCGGTAGGCTTCGGCCTGTTTCTTCAGAAGATAGTCTTCGGTCATGCCTTCCGGAACGAAAGACAGACGGCCGGGATGAGTGGAATAGTGCTCCCAGTGCGGGCTCACGGTTCCATGGCGAAGGGCCAGCTCGCGCAAAGGCGTGTTGGGAAAAGGAGTGAAGAGAAAAAACGAAATGCCGTCGAGGGGGAGCGATAAGGCGAGGTCGATGGTCTGTTCGATCTCGGCCTTGGTCTCGGTCGGCAGCCCGAGGATGAATGAGCCCGTGACATGGATTCCGGATTTCTTAATCCGCTCGATGCCTTGCCGCGTGTCTTCGATCCGGAACCTCTTCTCAATGAGGGCCAGCATCCGGGGAGAGCCGCTTTCGATCCCGACATAGATATTGCGGCATCCCGCTTTCCGCATCAGGGGCAGGAGACGGTCGTCGACCTCGCTGGCGTGGCCGAGGCATGACCAGGACAGATTCAGGGACTGCCTCATCATCAACTCGCAGATCTCCGCGGTTCTTTTTTTGGAGAGGAGAAAATTGTCGTCTTCAAAGGAAACAAAATCAATGCCGTAGGTCTTCTTCAGATGAGCCATCTCGGCCACGACGTACTCGGGGCTGTGCGACCTCCACCGCCGGCCGAAAACGGACTGATCGCAATACCCGCAATGGAGGGTGCAGCCGCGGCTCGTGACCATCGTCGCCGTAAATTTTGCCCCGCGAAAAGGCGTGTGGGAGTAAAGCCGAAGATCCTTCAGCAGATGGCGCGCCGGAAAAGGAATGTCATCCAACGCCGCTGTCTCCGGCCGCGGTTCGTTCCGGATGACGTCGCCGCCCCGCCTGGTCAACGTCCCGGCGATGTCGTCCGCCGGTTCGCCCTTCTCCAGCCTCCCGGCGATCTCGAGGATAGTATATTCCCCTTCTCCCGTCACCCCGATGTCCACATCTTCGCACTCGTTCATGGTTTCCGAGGGCAGGGCGCTGATATGCGCGCCGCCGAGGACCGTGGCGATGCCCCTCTTGGTCTCCTTGACCGCCCGAAGGACTCTCCGCGCCGCGGCATAGGATACGGTTGTGGCGGTGAGGCCCACGATCCCGGGCTCAAATTCACGGATTTCGGCCTGCAATTGAGAGAGCGGAATATTCTCCGCGGCGCAGTCCCGGATCCGCGTCACATGGCCTTTTTTCAATAAGACCGAGGCCAGATAACACAGCCCCAAGGGGGGCAGTTTGGGCGCTCCGGGAGAATACCGGGCGTAAACTTCCGCCGGAGTGATCGAAGGATTGACCAGAAGAATGTTCATGGCAATTTATCGTCTTTGTTTTCCGGATTCGGCCCGGAGCCGGATACGGAAACGGCGGATTTCCCGGAGGGTGATGAAGACGTGTTTCCACGACACCTTGGAGCTTCCCTGGGATCTCGGCAGATGACGCACTCCGATTTCCTTGATCTTCAAGCCCTGACGCTTGGCCCTGACCAGGATTTCCGTATCGATGAAATATCCATCCGAGCAGAGCGGGATCGCCTCCAATGCTTTTCTTTTGAACAACTTAAAAGAACAATCGACATCCTTGAATTTCAACCCGAATAAAATTCTGACCAGCCCGTTGTAGCTCTTCGAAAAAAAGATCCGTCGCCGGGAATCCTTCCGATCCTCCCTGAAGCCGATGACGATGTCATGATCGCCCGATACATCGAGCGCTCGGGGAAGGTCGTTCAGGTCGAACTGATAATCGCCGTCCGTATAAAAGACCAGGTCATGGCGCGCCGCGGCGAACCCGGTTTTGAGGGCGTTCCCGTAACCCGAGCTCCGCTGCCGATGAACGACGCGGACAAGGCCGCCGTGCCGGGCTTCGAGGGCGTCGGCGATCTTCCCCGTGCCGTCCGTGCTGCCGTCATCGACGATAATGATTTCAAATGTATCGAACCGCGACCGGAGAATCGGGAGAAGGTCCGTCGTCAGCCGTTCAACGGACCCTTCCTCGTTCAGAACGGGGAAAAAAACGGAAAGGGATGGATTCATGACCGTAAATCCGCTTGGAACGAAAGAAAAGCACGCCCGGCCCGCTTCCGGGAAGGGTGAGATGCCAAACCGACACTCCCGATGAATTCAGCGGTGTTCAGGACGGGATACGCCCTTGACCGCGATCGCCTCCCGGGGGCAAGCTTCATAGCATTTCAGGCAACGAACACAAAGGCGATATTTCACCCGGAATGTTTCAACCTCGAGGGCGTCCGGGACGGGGCAGGCCTTCCGGCAATCTCCGCACTGGTCGCATTTTGCCCTGATAATTCTAGGATTGGTTCCGATATATCCCGTGCCGTATAAAAATCGGGGCAACGGCTGAGAAAAGATCTTGGAAAAGGGGACGTCCAAGACGTATAACAGCGCGGCGGCGATCTGAAAGAGCGGTCTCTTACGCGGAATCTTGAAATCTCGAGCGACGCTTTCCAAGGATTCTCCGACCAACCGTATTTTCGCCGGCGCGTTTCGGCCGGCAATCCTCTGGAGGTAACCCACATTTTCCCAGGGGAGACCGATGATTCGGCAGCAGATGATATCGACGGCCACCATATCTTTTCCGGCGATGATCAGCCCCAGTTCCACGTGATCCCCGTACGTCGGCCCATCTCCCTCCATACAAGTCAGCCCATCGACGATGGTCATGGCGGGATGAAAAACGTGTTCCAGGTCGGCGATCGAGGTGTGGATTCCCCTCGTATGAACCCGCCTCTTCTCGGCCGCGGGGAGCAAGCCGATCAGGTTCTTCAAGCTGCAGGTCAAAGTGGCTGAGACATGAGTTTTCAATTTAGGAAGATTGATGATTTTCGCCCCGCGAATGATCCGGGGAATCCGGATCGAGGTGAAGGCCCGGCCTCCGGCGACGGGCACGTCGACCAGATCGTCCGGGCCGTCGATGAGGCCGATACCGTTCTCGCGGGCAAAGTCCCTGACCCCCAGAACGTCAAAGACCATGTCCCGGGAGAATTCGAGAGCCGGGGTTTCGAAAAGAACGGGCTTACCGCCGCAGCGACGGACCTCCTCGGCGGCGGCGCGGATGATCCGGAAATCTGTCGTCGCCCCGGTCGCGGAATCCCGGGGTGCAACGAAATTGGGCTTGAGAAAAATCGTCTCGCCGCGGTTCACCACGGACTCCATCCCCCCCGCCAGAGCCACGGCTTTCTTGACCGCGGCCTCGACGCTCGGGCCGGCCTTCGTGATTGCGACGACGGAGTTCAGGTCCATGGCCTCGGAGGGCGGTTTGGGAAAGATCGCAGGTCTGAACATGGATGCCGGAAGGCCCCCCTCACTTCATCCGCGACACGGTTTTAATGATATCCTCCGGCTTGGGAGGACATCCCGGGACGAAATCCGCTCCCCGTTCCGCGGCGATATCGCGGCAGCAATCCCCAAGACACAAGACGCGCCCCGGCTGCTCCGGTATGCTGGCGCCTTTTCCGCGGAGAAGATGAAATCGTCGGAACAGGACGAACTTCAAAAATTTCGGGAAAAACGAGATCCAGTATTTGGGCTTGCCCAAGGCCCAATGAATCGCCTCCTCGAAGCAGTGATCGTCTTCCGCGCAGGCGCGGTAATTTTTCCAGGAATAGAAATTGAGCAGGCGTTTCGGTTTGGGACTGGGCATGGCGAACACGGAGCGGCGCAGAGCCGCCGCCCTTTCTTTCGCCCGGCTCTCGAAACTCGCCAGTCCCTCCTCCACGGCGCGGCGGAGATGCTCGATTTCTCTGGGATCAACACCCATGAAATAGCAGCAGGCGATGTCCGTTTCGAAGAGGTCATCGCCGTAAACCATGACCTCCGTCCGCTTTTTTTTGCCCTGGGTCGGTCCTTCCCCCTCCATGGCTTCGATCCCATCGATGATCACCAAGTCCGGCCGGATGGCGCCGGCGATGGCGACCAGGCTTCGATGGAGGTCATGATCCTTATGGTTCGCTTTCTTGGCCTGCGGGGTGAGCAATCCCTGCTGACTTTTAACGGCAAGGGTGACCCCCGTGTGATAGTGGGTCTTCATCTTGGCGACAGTGATATAGATGTCGCTGGTCATCGCTTCCAGCGGCAATTCCAGGTCGCCGTAAGCCCACGGGACTTTCACCCTCTTGGACCGGTGAAGATCCAGCAGCCGAACGCCCGTCTTCCGGGCCAGGCTCACATATCCGGCTTTCCCAAAAGCCCGCTCCGCATCGACCCCGACCGCCGGGCCCTCGCCGACCGCGATATCGTCTATTCCGGAATCCCGCAAAACCCGAATCAGGGCTTCGACGACGGCAGGATGCGTCACCACGGCCGAGGCCGGCCGGGCCGGGCGAACGATATTGACCTTGATAAAAGCGCTTTTCTTCCCGGCGAGGTCGAGCTTCAGCCCTTGGAGAGCCTTGGCCATCGAAGCCTGGAGCGAAAGAAGTCGGTAATTTTTCACTTCGTCAAAAATGACGGCCATGGGAATCCTCACCCCGTGGGATCGGGAGCTCCGCCGTCGAAGCGGAAGACCGTGATCTCGGGAGGACAGAAGAGTCTCACGGGATAGGCGCTCCACCCGATCCCCCGCGAGACATAGAGCAGGGACGCGCCGACCTGATACGGACCAGCCAGATATTTCCTGCCGACCGCGGTCATGGTCGTATGGGGACCCAAGAACGGAAACCTGACTTGTCCGCCGTGGGTGTGCCCGGCCAGGATCACGGCCATTTCGCCGAGCCGGGCTTTAGCCTGGGCCGGCCGGCCGATCCGGTATCTCGGTCTGCCCCAATTATCGACCGAGTCGTCGAATTGGACATAGACCGAATCGTGGAGGGGATCGCCCCGGTAGGCTTTCAATCGAATCCAGACCCGATATCTGACGTTTTTCCGGGCGGAGAATTCGGTCTCGAAGTAATGGTCCGGCTGAATCGAGGGCTGATAATGCCACACTCGCTGAGGCGGAAGGTCAGCCAGGCAAAAACCGGACAGCGCCGACGGGTCGCGCTTTTTTTTCCATTTACCGTGAATCCGAGCGGGATCGACCGCGGCCGCGGGGATCATGATCAGGTCCGAATAGGTTTTACGCATTTCATCCGAGGCCAACATCAGGTCGATCTCCGCCGTCGTCCTTCGTCGGAGCGCGTCGTCGAGACGCTCATCCGGACAAAGCAGAATCATGTCCAGGGAAACGCCGTCCTGGCGGCTCTGGACGCGAATGACCTGGCGGCCGTCCTGGGCAAATCCGACCGTGCCGTCGTCGGGGCCGAAGCGGGTGCTGTCTTCCCACCCCCATTCCTTGGAATGAGCTTTTTGAGACGGCGAATCCAGGAGATTCACGACGAGGGCGTCGGACCGGGGAAAAAGAATATCCGGAGAATGGGCGAGGAGAATGGCGGCGGCGCCGGCGGGGACGTCGTTGACCGCTTGGTCAAAATCGTCGAAGAGAAAAAAGGGATCGTCCACGCCGACGCAATAAAGCGTTTTTCCCATGAACCGGACGGCCACGCTCCGGTTGTTCAGGACCGTTATGCCGATCCCGGTCAACGCTATTTCAAAATCGGCCAGAAGACGGGCCGAGCTGAAGGTGTGCTCGGCGTTGCCGAAGACGGCATAGATGCCCGAACCCGCGCTCAATTTTTTTAAGGTCTCGAGGCAGCCGGAATAGTCATCGGTGTAGTTGACCAGCATATCGCCCGTTATAAAAATCACGTCGGGCCGTTCCCGGTCGACGAGTTGAACGACCCGCCGTTCTCGGCGGCCATAGGCTTTGATATGGAGATCGGACAATTGAAGGCATTTCACCCGATCGAGAATCCCCCCGATTTTGGGGACGCGGAATTCTCGTCGTTCGATCCTGATCCTGTTCAATCCGGTCACGGGAAGCTCCGCCGGACGGCTATCCTCGCGGCGAAGGCTTTCGCCGACGGCCGCGCAGCCTATGACCGGCCATGATTTTCAAAACCGGGGCCATCGTCCGCGCGGAGACGAGCATATTGGTATAGCTGACATTAGCCAGAGGACAAAAGCATTCTCCATGGCGGATAGGCGCGCGGACGCTCTCCGCCTTCTCGGAGTACCAAACCTTCTTAAAATCATATTCGGCCTGGCGGAGGTTCCCCATGCTTTCCGCCTTGACGCAGCAGGCCCAGACCTCCCCGTCCGGAGCGATCTGGGCGGAAATGAATCCGGCATAACAGGGGAGAATCTGCCGTTTTTCCCGCAGCGTTCTTTGGGACAATTCATAATATCGGGCCCGGAACGCTTGGGCCACGCCGGCCAGTCCGCGGTAGGGTTTCTCGCGGATTCTGCGGGTCAGAAAACCGACGGCCCGGGAATACTCCTCGAGGGATGGGGTAATATCACGGCCCACGGTTCCCAGTTCCACCCGCTCTTCGGCAATCTCGGCGATGTAAGAGTCGGGATTCAAACCCATGAGCTCCTCGGCGATCCGGGGAAAGTCCGCGGCATTGAACCTGGAGATGACCGTATGAATACCGACGGTCAAATTGGGCGCGGCGCTCTCCTTGAGTTTCCTGAACGTCGTCAGGGTCCGCTCGAAATTGTTCTTCACCCGGCGAATGGCGTCATGCTCTTCCCCGACTCCGTCCAGGGAGAGATTGAGGATGATCTCGGACTTGGGTGCGCGTCGCGCGATCTCGGCGACGCGTTCGGGGATCACCTCCGAAAGAAGGCCGTTCGTGGCGATATTGATGATCCCGGGGCGGCACAGGTCATAAGCGTTTCCGCAGATCTCGACGATGTCCTCTCGGAGAAAAGGCTCGCCGCCGCTCATCGTGATCCAGTACGGCCAGCGGCCGAGAGAGCGAAAAGCCGCGGCATATTCGTCGGGGCTGAACTCCGCAACGGGTCGATCATAGACGCGACAGGTCAGGCACCGGGAATTGCAGCGGTTGGTCAGGCTGACCGTTAGGTTAAGAGGAAGCATCTTCGGAAATCCGAACCTGCGGAAGAGCTTATAAGCCGGGATTTGGGGAATGAGGAGGATCATGCTTCAGCTTTTTCGTCGACGCGGCCACATCCCAGGCAAAGGGATTTTTCTTTTTGAGGTAATAGTCGACATCCCCCAAAAATCTGCCGAAGAGCTCGAGACAGACCGCCCCGAGGGTCCAGACGATTATCTTGAGGCGCCACGGCCGGGGTCCGAAAAGATGGGAGACGAGGCCCCTGAGATTCCCCAGCTTCATTGTCGCGACGGTATAGCCCCGGGTCCGTTGAAGATGCTTATGCCCGATCATGATCCGGCGCCTCTGCTTGAGGAAATCTCCAACCGTCTCCGGTCCTTTGTTGTAGACCAGGGCGTCCCGGGCATAGGCCATCGTGTATCCGGCTCGGGTGATGATGGCTTCGATGCTGGCTTCGTCGACCGCCGTATCGGCCGGGATTTGGGGAACGATATTTCGAAAGGCAATCAGCTCGCCGAGCTTAGGATGATGGAGCGCCATCTGATGATGAAGGCGCCAAAAGAGGTGAGCGGTGAATCCCATGAATGTCTCGGCAGAGTCCACCGGAAGGGGATGAGCGCCCGTCATCCCAACGCCCGGGTCGGAGAACGGCCGGATAAGATTTTCTATGGCGTCGGGCGCGGGTATCGTGTCCCCGCTTTCGATTACCGCGATCTCGCCTTTGGCCGTGGACAGAAAAAAGTTGATGGCCGAAGCTTTCCCTTCGCGCTCGTCCTGAACGGCCAGCTTGATCAGGGCGTTGGAACGGGCTAAGGCTTCCACGATCTTTTCCGTCTGATCCGTGCAGCCGCTGGCCACGACGACGATCTCCTCAATCCGGACCGTGGCCAGGCGCTGGTTGAGCAAAGCCTCGAGAAGATAGCGGATATTGCCTTCTTCGTTGAAGGCCATGACCCCGATAGAGCAGGGCCGTTTCAAGCTCACGGCGAAACAGCTCCCTCGGGCAAATTTTTTTCGAAGACATAACGGTGATCGGGAAAGAGCGTCATCCGGTAATGGGCGCGGATGAACTCCGCCAGCCTATGGACGTTGGGGTCGTCTTTCAAGTGAGGAAGCGTTGTGAGTTCATCCAGCGGGATATGGACGCAGAGGATGAACCGGGGAGCCGCGTTGATCACCTCCTCGACGAATTCCCGCCGCAGCCTGGCCGTCGTCTCATCCCGGGCCAGGACATCGCTCGGGTTGAAGAGATACCAGCTTTGGATGAATCGGGTGACCGGTTCCATTCCCGTCAGGAAATGAATGACCGTGTCTCCGGCCGAAAAAACCACTTCGAGCCTATCGCCGGCCCGCCGATTTTCCTCCAGGTAGCGGACGACCTGTTCATCGGAACGGAACGAATAAGGATGCGTGGGAAATTCATTGAACACGGAATAATATTCCGGCCGTGA
>Ga0299915_10002211_pt1 | contig 14229 bp, 11 predicted proteins | sample RVTome_13_FD_200263 | JGI IMG/M metagenome (GOLD analysis project Ga0299915, IMG submission 200263) | Soil microbial communities from uranium-contaminated site in the Upper Colorado River Basin, Wyoming, United States - RVT92D227 (version 2) ...
CATTTTGACGGATGACCTTTCCTTTACCAGAACGGGTGACAATGTGCTTGCCCACTTTGGGGAGATCCTTTTTTAAATCGACATAGGTAGGATATTCATAAGATAGACAACACATCAAACGGCCACAGACTCCGGAAATCTTCGTCGGGTTGAGGGCTAAGTTCTGCTCCTTGGCCATTTTGACGGAGACCAGTTCGAATCGATTCATGAATTTAGCGCAACAGAGCTCCCTCCCACAACTCCCAAGGCCACAGACCATTTTGGCTTCATCCCTTACGCCGATCTGCCGCATCTCAATCCGCATCCTGAATTCTGCGGCTAAATCTTTGACCAGCTCCCGAAAATCGATCCTCTTTTCGGAGGTGAAATAGAAAAGGGCCTTTGAGCGGTCTAAAAGGATCTCCGTTTTGACCAACTTCATGTCCAGGTTCTTCTCCCTGATTTTCTGAAGGCAGAATTGAAAGGCCTCCTTCTCCAATTGTTGGTTTCCCTTAAATTGCTCCAGATCTTCAGCCGTGGCTTTCCGAGTTACCTTTCTTGGAGATTTGAGAAAGAAGCGTTTTTCCTTTTCATGAGGTGGGGAGAGGACCTTTCCGAGGACCAATCCCTTTTCAGTCTCGACGATGACGTTTTCACCTGCTTCGAGGGAGAGTTGCGTCGCGTCGAATTCTTCTATTTTTCCATTGGGTAGTTTGACAAAAACTAAACGAATCATCTTCTCTATCCTTCGGCCCAGGAGAGCATCATGGCCTCAAGGGCCAAGCTCGTATTGGCGTTAGCCTTGATAGCAACTGTAGTTTGATGGAGGATCTCCATCCGTTTCAAAAGGGAAGAGAGGCTCCAATTCGCAGCCATCGACTTCATACCTTGCAGGAGATCCGAATGGATCAGTTTTGGCTCTTTTTCCAATGTCTTTACCACGACTAAATCTCTCAACAGGGTCTTGGCCACTTCGAGCATCAGAAGAAGATTTTCTCGTTGAGAGGGTAAAGATTCAACCCAACTCCCTATCCTTTCAAATGAAAGCGATTTCAATCCCACCCAGTCCTTCAAGAGTTCTTCTCTTGGAACCTGACGGATCTCTTCTTGGATCTCCGAAGCCTTTCCAGGACTTCCTTCCGAAAGAGAAGCGAGGAGGTAGGCTTCGGCTTCTTGGAGGCCCTTGCCTTGCATCAACCATTGGGAGACCAAAGGGATGGGCAGGGGATTGAAGCGAACCGTTTGGCATCGTGAAAGGATCGTGGGCAATATGAACCTGGAGTTATTGGCCAGCAGGATGATCACCGTATGGAGTGGGGGTTCTTCCAATGTCTTAAGGAGAGTATTCGGTATGTGAGGAGCCATTCGATCTGCAGCCGTCAGGATACAGACACGACGCTTCCCTTCGTAGGGTCGGTAGGCCAGTTCCTTCTGCAATTGCCTCACTTGATCGACCTTGATATTTTGCCCTTCTGGTTCAATGAGCAAAACGTCGGCATGAAGACCATGGTCAATCTTTCTACAGGAGATGCAATGATCGCAAGCATCTCCCCTGTCAGCCTCTCCTCCGAGGCAGTTGAGCGCCTTTGCAAATTGGAGAGCCACATACTTCTTTCCGATCCCTTCGTTTCCCAGAAAGAGGTAGCTGTTAATGACCTTCTCATTCTTGATCGCCCGCTGTAACAATGTAATGGGCTTAGAATGTCCTAAAACGTCTTTGAAAGACATGGTTCTTTCCATTGCGGAATTCGGATTTTAAACTCCGAACTATTCACTCCGAACGCCGAACTATTTCCTCCTTATTAAATTGTCAACGATCTTGCGAATTTTTTCAAAGGCTTCCTTTTCACCCTTTCGGGTATCGATCACTTTGACCCGACGGGGTTCTTTTTTGGCAATGGCAAGGTATCCTTTTCTCACCCGCTGGTGAAATTGAATCTCTTCTCTTTCAAAACGTTCCTCTCTTTCCTGTTTCAGCGTCCGATTCCTTTGGAGCGCTCTTTTTAATCCCACATCAGAGGGACAATCTAGAAGAAAAGTGACATCAGGCTTGATGCCCTGAGAAGAGAGATGACTGAGGCGATCAATCCATTTCAGGTCTATCCTTCGGCCATAGCCTTGATAGGCAAGAGTGGCATCACTGAAACGGTCGCAAAGAACGATCCCTCCCTTTTTTAGAAAGGGTTTAATGACCTCTTTCACATGTTGCGCCCGGGCTGCTTCGTAGAGGAGGAGTTCGGTAGTCGGGACCATCTCATGGTGGTCCGGGTTCAAAAGGATTTTCCTTACTTTCTCACCAATGGGACACCCCCCTGGCTCTCGGGTTACTTTACACAAGATCCCTTTTTGGGTGAGATATTTTTTCAGGCGTTGAATCTGAGTGGTCTTACCACTCCCTTCTACTCCTTCAAAGGTAATAAAGAGAGACAATCTCTGGTCTCCTCAATGTTTAATAAATATTTGAAATCAATATGAAATATAAGTCAGAGCCAAATCTATTGTCAAACAATAGATTAGCACAGGACTTGTTTATTTTCCAGTGTTCATATATATAATTACCACGCTGAGCACCAAGCCTGCCCTTCGCAAGTGGCTAACGCAACAGAACCTGGTTTCAACGAATTGCTTCTATGGTCATGCTACTTTAGCGATGGCAGCTACTGCAGGCGGGTGCTATGCGCATGGCAGTAAGGGTAGATCATATGGAACAAGTAGGAAAAACAGTGGATGGATTTCGGTTTCTTCCCCCAGGCTTAAAAGCTTGGGTCAACACCTTCATTCCAGAAGAAGAGTATCAGGGCCATATTCCCTGGACGCCAATGGCTAAGCCCTTGAATCAGACGACCATCGCCTTAGTGACGAGTGCAGGCATCAGCTTAAAAACAGATCCTCCTTTTGATATGGAAAGAGAGAAAAGGGAACCTCTTTGGGGTGACCGTTCTTATCGGGAGATACCGAGAGGGACCACCGAGAAGGATATCGAAGTCAATCACCTCCATATTAATACCAACTATATCAAACAGGATATCAATGTCATCCTTCCTCTGGCCCGGATGGCTGAATTTGAGAAGGAGAAAATCATCGGCCATCTCGCTCCCACCTCCTATTCCTTTTACGGTTTTCAATGGAAGAGTACCGATTACCTAAAAGGAGCTATTGAGCCTATTTCCATGAGGATGAAAATTGAAAGAGTCGAGGCCGTCCTCATGACGCCAGCCTGACCCTTCTGCTGTCAGTCCGTTGGACTGGCCGCCAGGTTCTTAGAGGAGGCTGGATTTTCTACTGTTGTTCTCACACCTACCTATGAATTTCATCGGACTGTAGGCATCCCCCGATCTGCCGCCATTGAATATCCTTACGGAAGGCCTGTGGGGCAGGTGGGAGATAGGGAGGGTCAAAGAGGAGTTCTTCTGAAAACGCTTGAGGTCCTTGAAAGGGCCAAAAAACCAGGGGAGGTCTTGCATCTACCGTTCACCTGGCCAGAGGAACCCAAAAATGCAGATTGGCAACCACCCGAGATGTCACCGTTAATCAAGTTCTATTTGGAAGAGATTAGACAAGCCAGAAAGAATCAATAAGATTGCAGATGACAGGTTGCAGGTCGCAGTTTGAAAAATCTAAAATCTGAAATTAAGGCTTGCCTTCTTTTTTGAAAACGATGTCACCATAATAGGCGGTGGCGGACTCGCCGGTGTTGTCGGTGTCGGTCATGATGGCAATGCCTGAGATCATCGGCGGTTCTTGGCCAAAAGCCTTTTTATAGTCCTCAAAGATGCTTCTTTCTTCGTTGACCCATTGATTGAGTTTAGACGGTCCGCTTTCCACTACAAACATCATGACTCGGTTGGTATACGGATTTGGAACCATTGTCCCAACGGGAGCTTTGCTTTCCCAGATATAGTTGATCGCGCCGAGGGGTGGGTACTGTCCATACAATAATTTAATCGTTTCGTATTTAACTTTTTCAAAGAAACCCAATTTGCTGGCATCAAACTCGAAGGTGATATAAATGCGGGCCGGATAATCGTCGCCTTCCTTCCTGTGCACGTCCCCCTTCTTCAAGATATTGGTTACCTTCCAACGCCACTGTACGACGGGATATTCTTTGGGGTTGATTTTAATCTCCCTGGTCAAGCCGGATGCCGATGCCTCTGCCACGGCCTTGACGACAGCTGTGCTGTTATCCTTCAGCAGTGTGTAAATTGTGTGCTTTTCAATCTTTTTAAACGTTAAAGGTTTCCAATCAGGGGGAAGTGTGTCTCCCACGGTCGCAGCAGAAAACCTTCCTACTTCAACCACTGTTTGGGATTGAGCATGAATTTTTAAGGGGGAGGTCAAAAAGCAGATCAAGAGGGCAGGAAAGATAATGACTATATCTATGAAGCAAGATATTTTCATCTTGGCTTTTTGCTGTTCATTTCACGATGGGTGATGCCTTAGGATCAAAAGGATTCATTCTTACCGCAAGAGAGAAGAGATACGGATAAGCGCTCTTTAGATGTTTCATATAAGCCAACCATTGTACGACCAATAAAACGTATACCCTCTTCATATCACCGGAGAGATGGGCATAGTCGGGTACCGGCAAGTTCTTGACATCCACCCGATTCTCTAATTCCTCGGTCAGATGAAACACCGCCCACAAAAGATCTGTGAAAGACTCATGCTCCAGCAGATTGGGGTTTTCCAATAATCCCAGTAAAAAATTCCTTTTTCCGATCAAGAAATCTTTTAATTTCTCTAAATCGACCCTTTGCCGGTCCATTTTAAAATCATAATTCTTAATACGTTTGCTCCCCTCCGAAAATTCCTTCTCAGACCAATCATTGGTCACGACCAGGGCGTTTCTGATTTTGTCAGTGTCAGGATCAAAGTCACAAAAAATTTTCAACAAACCTGTTCCGACTTCACTAAAAAAGGCGCCGATCACCATATTCAATTTCTTTAGCATGACACGTTTTTCTCTTTCCCCCAGTAACTGGTGGATAATCAGTGTCACCAGCAACACCTCAATAAAGACAAAAGCAATATCTCCGATCAGGTAAAGGAGAATATGGTGGGCATCTCTAAAAATGGCGTAATGGATGAGATAAAAAATCGAAGAGAGTACGATGAGGGACAAACCCAAGAGAATCTGCCAGTTGAAACGGTTCATCATCCCTCCTTAGAATATACTGAATAATCAATCTTAGCACATCGCTGCTGTGCTAAACAACGACTGTTGAAATATGGATTGAAAAATTTGAGGAATCCTGATAGCTTAAAAGTGAAAAGGAGGGAAAATGGTAATGATTAAGTTCTTGATAGGACTTCTCGTTGGAATCCTTATCTTCTTTTTCTTCGTCTACTTTGGTGGCGGTAAGACCCTGAAGAAGGTAGGATATGGTTTAACCGATACCGGTAAAAAAATGGAAGTGATGGAAGAAATGATCAAAAAGAAAAAGGGAGAAGTAGAGAAGGTTGTGGAGAAGGAAGTGAAGAAGAGGGTATACAAAGAGGATAAGGATGCTACCAAGAAGATGGAAGCCCCACGCTAATGGTGCACCACAGAAATAACGCTATATTTCCCTGAACCATTTAAGGTTCAGGGCCAGTCATGCATCCCATCCTGAACTACGTAGAGTTCAGGACTAATCCTGAACCTCACATGGTTCAGGGCGTGGTGCATGGCAAAGAGCACTTGAATAGCTTATTTTGCTGGAAATAATCATTTTCAAACATAGTTCTATTTATGGGGTACACCACTAACAGAGCAGGGAGCTTCCCGGGCACGCAGTGGCGAGAGGGACGCGAGCAAACGAAATATCATTCATATTGTGCCCCTTAACCCCGCCTCGCGGCGTGGTATTCTGGGCACATGGGCGGTCAATAAGTGACATAGAAATCTTCAAACTCGCCAGTATAATTCTCCCAGGTCACACTAACGTTTTTCACTCTTGCCTCAGAGGGACCTCGATGGCACCACTGGATGATCTGATCCACCTTCTCCCTATCACCTTCAAAGACAGCCTCGACACAGCCATCCCTTCGGTTTTTGACCCAACCCTTCACCCCCAACCTAAAAGCCGTATCCTGAGTGTGCTGGCGAAAGAAGACTCCTTGAACCCTCCCTTCAACGATGACCCGTGCCCTTACCTTTTCCATATCAATCTTAGCCGCCATGACTACCAAGACAAAATCCCCCTCACACCCCCTGAACCATGTGAGGTTCAGGGCACTGTCCTGCACCCTACGTGGTGCAGGGCCCACCCTCTCCCCTGAGGGGGAGAGGGGAAAAGTAAGGGGAAAATCAAACTCAGATTATCACAGAGATTTTGTTAAATCAATGATGATCAAATCAGATTCTACACAGATAGAAATTAAACTTGAAAAGTCGAATTTAGATCGATTAGAATTTTAAGAGTTTCTGTTTAAAGGGGTTTGGGCACAAAGCGATGAAGTCACTTTATTTGGGCATTGATGTCGGGTCCGTCAGCGCGAATACTGTCATCCTGGACGATCATCGGAATGTGTTGGAGGAACATTACACACGCATCAAGGGGCAACCCCTCCAGACCGTCCAAAGGGTATTGGAGGAAGTTCTCCGACGGATTCCCTTTGAACAATTTCATTCCATCGCTTTTACCGGGACTGGAGGAAAACTCCTCGCTGAGCTCTTAGGGGGAAATTTCATCAATGAGATTATCGCTCAGGGAAAAGCGGTTCAATGTTTCTATCCACAGGTCAGGACGATCATTGATATTGGGGGAGAGGATTCCAAACTGATTCTCATCGAAGAAGAGGAGGGTCGCTTCAAGATCAGCGACTTCTCCATGAATACTCTCTGCGCTGCCGGCACCGGATCCTTTCTCGATCAGCAGGCCAGCCGATTAGGCCTGACCATTGAAGAATTTGGACAGCTCGCTCTCAAATCAACGACCCCACCCCGCATTGCAGGCCGATGCAGTGTCTTCGCCAAAACGGATATGATCCATCTTCAACAGATCGCCACCCCGGATCATGATATCGTAGCCGGCCTCTGTTATGCGTTGGCCAGAAATTTCAAGAGTAACATCGGGAAGGGAAAGCTCTTTGTAAAGCCTATCTCCTTCCAAGGGGGAGTAGCAGCCAATGTGGGGATGCGGAAAGCCTTTTTGGATGTATTAGAACTTTCCGACGGGGAACTCATCGTTCCAGAGCATTTTGCTTCGATGGGAGCGATCGGCGCCATCCTGGTGGCTCAGGAAGACAAGGAGAGCAAAAAGGAATGGAATGGCCTCAGTCGCCTCCATCAATATCTCCAAGACCATCGAGAGGAACAGGCTCCATTACAACCCCTTTCTCTTCCCCCTCGTCATCTTGCCTCACCCGCACCCTCCCCCTTCGATGGGGAGCGGAATAAAGTTTTGAGTTTAGGGGGAGAAAAGATCGAGGCTTATCTGGGATTGGATGTAGGCTCGATCAGCACCAATTTGGTGGTCATCGACCGAGAGAAGAGAGTTCTTGCAAAACGCTATCTGATGACAGCAGGCCGGCCCATCGAGGCGGTTCGCATTGGACTTCAGGAAATCGGCGAGGAGATCGGAGACCGTGTGGAGCTTAAAGGGGTCGGAACGACAGGCTCTGGTCGTTACCTCACGGCAGATTTTGTAGGGGCAGATCTGGTACGAAATGAAATCACTGCCCAGGCCACGGCAGCCATCTATATTGATCCAGGAGTGGATACCATCTTTGAGATTGGCGGACAGGATTCCAAATATATCAGCATCGACAACGGGGTGGTGGTCGATTTTGAAATGAACAAGGTCTGTGCGGCCGGGACTGGATCTTTTCTGGAAGAACAGGCTGAAAAACTGGATATCTCCATCAAAGAAGAATTCGGGAGGCTTGCCCTGTCCGCCAAAGAGCCGGTGAGAATGGGGGAGCGATGTACGGTGTTCATAGAGTCCGATCTGGTTCATCACCAGCAAAGGGGAGCCAAAAAAGATGACCTGATTGCAGGACTCAGCTACTCCATCGTTCAAAACTATCTCAATCGTGTGGTGGGGGACCGCCGTATTGGAAATCGAATCTTTTTCCAAGGCGGGACGGCATTCAATAAAGGAGTCGTGGCTGCCTTTGAGAAGGTCCTGGATAAAGAGATCATCGTTCCAGAGAATCATGATGTAACCGGGGCGATCGGTGTCGCTATTCTGGCCAGGGAAGAGCGGGCATGGGAACGATCGGGTTTTAAAGGGTTTGACCTGAGTCAGCGCCGTTATGAACAGACTTCTTTTGAATGCAAGGGTTGCCCCAATCTCTGCCTCATTCGAAAAGTGAGTGTCGAAGGAGAGAAACCCCTCTTTTACGGAAGCCGATGTGAGAAATACGACGTCATTAAACGGACAAAAGGATCGGACATTCCTGACCTCTTTGAAGAAAGAGAGAAAATGCTCCTCGCTCCCTATGAAGGTGAGGAAAAACTTCCATCCCATGCTCCAGGGATCGGGATACCCAGAATTCTCTATTTCCATGAGATGTTTCCTTTCTGGAAGGCATTCTTTACAGAATTAGGTTATCGGGTGGTTCTGTCTGATGTGACGAACAAGGAACTCATTCGAAAAGGAGTGGAGAATGTCGTTGCTGAAACCTGCTTCCCTATTAAAGTAAGTCACGGCCATGTCCTCAATCTTTTAGAGAAGGGGGTGAAAAGGATCTTCCTGCCAAGCATTGTCAACCTCAAGACTTCCCATCCAGAGATCCCGAATAGCGCGGCATGCCCTTATGCTCAATCTTTCCCCTATGCCGTTCCTTCATCCATTGATTTTAAAAAGAACGATGTGAAAGTGCTTCAACCTATCCTTCACTTTGGGCTCGGGAAAGAAAATCTGGAGAAGGAGTTGGTCAAATTCGGAAAATCCCTCCATGAAGGGCCGAAACAGGTAAAGAAGGCCCTTGAGAAGGCAGAAAGATTCCAAGCCCTGTTCTATCAATCCATGCTCAATCGTGGAAGAGAGGTTCTTAATCAAGCTGGGCCCAATGATAAAGTCATGGTGATCGTGGGTAGGCCTTACAATTCCTGTGACTCCGGGGTCAACCTTGAGATTCCCAAGAAATTGAGAGATTTAGGAGTCCTTCCCATCCCCATGGACTTCCTTCCGTTAGAATCAATCGCTCCGACTGAAGAGATTCGGGAGATGTATTGGCGATACGGACAGAGGATATTGGCCGCTGGAAAGATTATCAAGGAAGACCCGAGACTTTACGCGATCTACATCACTAATTTTGGCTGTGGTCCGGATTCTTTCATCAGCCACTTCTTCAGGGATTTATCCAAAGGAAAGCCTTATCTCCAATTGGAAATTGATGAACACAGCGCGGATGCAGGGGCGATCACGCGATGCGAGGCCTTCTTAGACAGTTTGAAAAATGTTGAGGCGAAAAAGATTCCTTCTTTAAAAAGAGAGAAGGCGAAGACCGACCGAACGAAAAAAATATATATTCCCTACATGTGCGATCACTCCTTTGCCGTGGCGGCAGCCTTTCGGGCTTGCGGCGTGGACGCCGATGTCTTTCCAGAATCAGATGAAGAAACCCTTTATTGGGGAAGGAAGCTCACTTCAGGCAAAGAATGTTACCCCTGCATCCTGACGACAGGCGACATGGTCAAGCTGGTGAAAGATCCCAATTTCGATCACGAGCGGGCCGCCTTCTTCATGCCATCGGGTAACGGGCCCTGCCGGTTTGGACAGTATCATCGCTTCCATCGCCTTGTTCTGGATGATTTGGGTTTCCACCATGTCCCTGTTTACTCACCCAACCAGGACGAGACACTTTATAGCGATTTGGGCATCATGGGTTCTCAATTCACCCGTTTGGGATGGCAGGGAATTGTGGCGGTGGACCTATTGATGAAAAAACTCCTGGAGACCCGCCCCTATGAAAAGGAAAAGGGAAAAGCAGATCAGGTCTATCAGAAATCTTTGAAGAGAATCTGTGAAACGATCCTCGAAGGAGATGGTTTGGAGGAGGCCTTACAAAAGAGCATCGAGGACTTCAACAAAATTGAAGTGGATGGACTCGGAACCAAACCGCTCATTGGGATTGTTGGAGAGATCTTTGTCCGGCTCAATCGGTTTGCCAACGAGAATGCTATTCGAAAGATTGAACAGTTTGGAGGAGAGGCGTGGATTGCGCCTTTAACGGAATGGATTCTTTATGTCAACACCATTGCCAAGAAGAGGAGCCTCAAAAAGAAATCGTTTTCAAATCTTTTGAAAGTGTTTCTTACAGATTACTATCAGAAGAAGGATGAGCACCATTTAGAAAAGATATTTAAGGGCCATCTCAGAAAAATTGGGGAACCCAAAACCCAGTCCATTTTCAAAAAGGCAAAACCGTACATTGACTCTTCCTTTGAAGGAGAGGCTATCCTCTCTGTTGGGAAGACGATCGATTTTGCCAAAAGGGGCGCCAGTGGCATTGTCAATATCATGCCATTTACCTGTATGCCTGGGACGATTGTCAGTACCTTGCTTAAGCGATATCGGGAAGAGAATAATAACATCCCCATCCTTAATATGACCTACGATGGGCAGGAGCAAACCAACACCTTAACCCGCCTTGAAGCCTTCATGTACCAAGCCAAAGAGTTTCAAATCAGGAAAAACAAGACAACTTAACTTATTGAAATCATAGTAAATTTATTTTACTTTTGCTTTGTTAAATAAATCACTTTATATATTGTAATTCCATTATTAGGATGGTATAAGGTGGATGTTTATCTCTCGCTATCTATTTTTAGGAGGTTTACGAATATGGATAATTGGACGTTTGGAATTACAATGATCATTGTTGGAATGGGGGGCACTCTATTGACCCTTTGGATCTTGAGCCTCCTCATGAGTTTCCTGAAGAAGATTTTCCCTTATGCAAAAGAAGAAAAATAAAATTGGCTTTGTAAAGGAGGGATGAAGATGTCAGAGGCCATTTTAAACGGATTAAATGGGCTTGTTGCCGGATTTCTCAATATGCACTGGTCTAATCCGATCATGATCGTGGTGGGTTTGATTCTCCTCTACCTGGGTATCAAAAAAGATATTGAGCCTGTGCTCCTTGTTCCTATTGGATTTGGATGCATCTTGGTCAATATCCCTTTAGCGGGACTCATGGATAAGGATGGATTTCTTCGGATCATCTATGACGCAGGTATTCTGACAGAGCTTTTTCCACTCCTCATTTTTGTTGGAATCGGTGCCATGACTGATTTTGGCCCTCTGTTGGAGAATCCCAAGATCTTCCTTCTCGGAGCGGCAGGACAATTTGGAATTTTCTTAACCTTGGCCTTGGCTCTGGCTTTGGATTTCACAAAGTTACAAGCGGTTTCCATCGGGATCATCGGCGCCTGTGATGGACCGACAGCCATTTATGTGACGTCTAAATATGCCCCAGAACTTCTGGGAGCCGTCTCGGTTGCTGCCTATTGTTATATGTCCCTTGTCCCCATGATTCAACCTCCCATCATGAGATTGTTGACCACCAAAGAAGAGAAGCTAATCAATATGGGGGCTGTGAAAAAATCCGTTTCGAAGACCACGAAGCTCCTCTTCCCATTGGTCGTGACCATCCTTGGGGGACTCATCGCGCCCAAAGGCTTGCCTCTTTTAGGAACGATCATGCTGGGAAATTTTATGAAGGAATGCGGCGTCGTCAGCCGATTAACCAGGGCATCGGAAAACGAGATCGCAAATATTGTTACTCTTCTTCTGGGGATTTCGATCGGGGCCACTATGGATGGTAAGGTCTTCTTGACATCCCAAACTCTCATCATCTTGATCTTGGGATTTGTGGCCATCTGCCTCGACACCGCCTGCGGAGTCCTTTTTGGAAAACTAATGAAAGTTCTAACAGGCGGCAAGATCAATCCACTCATTGGAGCGGCAGGGATTTCAGCCTATCCCATGTCAGCGAGAGTGGTCCAGAAAGAGGGACAGAAATACGATAAGAAGAACTATCTCCTCATGCATGCCATGGGAGCCAATACAGGTGGCCAAGTCGGTTCTGTAATGGCCGCAGCCGTCATGCTCTCCGTGCTGAAAGGCATGGGGATTATCTGATTGATTGTTGAACCATTGAAAAGGAATAACTTGACAACCCTTTTATAAATCAATTAAAAATAGCCCTGGTTTTGGTGATGTCCAGGGCTATTTTTATTGACATCTTTATAAATTCTAAAATATAATTCCCTAAATCTTCCCCTATTGCTGGTTCTTGTGTTTCTGGAGTAATAGGGTCTTCTCCTTATTAAAAATCATCTTAAAAAAGAGGAGGCAAAAGACGTGATAAATTGGCATTCGATAGAGCCACCACAGGTTCTAAAGGAGCTGGATACCGATTTGCATAAGGGTTTAACTGAAGACGAGGTTAAAAAACGCCTTGAAAAATATGGTTATAATGAATTGAAAAAGGAAGAAAAGATTTCTCCTTTCATCCTCTTTATTAACCAGTTCAAAAATATTCTCATCATCATCCTGATTGTCGCTATTGTACTCTCAGCGCTCGTTGGGGAAGTAGTTGATGCTGTGATTATTGCGGTCATCGTTGTCTTCTGCGCAGTGCTCGGATTTATTCAAGAGTATCGCGCGGAGCGTGCGCTGGAAGCATTGAAGAAAATGCTCTCTCCTACCATCACCGCTTTGAGGGGAGGCAAAGAGGAGGAGGTTCCCTCAAAGGAACTGGTTCCTGGAGATATCTTACTCCTCGAAGCAGGAGATAAGATACCTGCCGATGCGAGATTAGTTGAAAACCACTCCTTGCGATGCGATGAAGCCCCCCTTACAGGAGAATCTGTTCCGGTAGGGAAAGATATAAAGCCATTGTTAGAGGTAGTGCGCGTCAGCGACCGGAGAAACATGGTTTTCACAGGCACAATCGTGACCTACGGCAGGGGGAAGGCTGCCGTCACATCAACAGGTATGAGGACAGAGTTCGGCAAGATTGCCGAGGAGGTAACCGCTGTCGAGACCGAGAAAACCCCCCTTGAGAAAAGGACAGAAGAAATAGGAAAGTGGCTCGGGATCATTTCTCTCATCATCTGTTTTCTCGTTGCAGGGATAAGTGTCGTCAGAGAAATTTTTACGGGAAAGATTGATTTCCCATTCATCGTCACCATGGTCATGTTTGCCGTCGCCCTTGCCGTGGCAGCCGTTCCTGAGGCATTGGCAGCCATTGTCACGGGCGCTCTTGCCATTGGTATGCATCAGATGGCGCAGAGAAATGCTTTGGTCAGAAAAATGCCTGCCGTGGAGACCTTAGGATGTACCACAGTCATCTGTTCAGATAAAACAGGGACACTGACGAAGGGGGAGATGACCGTAAGAAAAATATTTACAGGTGGTAAAGCGATAGAGGTTACGGGTGCTGGCTACGAACCAAAAGGAGAGTTTAAGGGATCTGAGATTGATATTAAGAATAGTAAATCCCTCCAAATGCTTCTTCAGGGAGGACTCCTGTGCAGTGATGCTATTTTGGAAGAAAAAGAGGGCAAGTGGTTTGTTAAAGGCGACCCTACGGAAGGTGCCCTGGTTGTCGCGGCAGTGAAGGTGGGCCTCCATGAAACTGAGATGAGGATTGAAAACACAAGAATAGAGGAGATTCCTTTTAGTTCCGAAAGAAAACGTATGACCACCATTCATCAAATGGCAGACGGCAAAAGAATGGCGTTTACCAAAGGGGCTCCAGAGGTGGTCTTACAGAGATGTTCTCATATCTTAGATGATGGTGGTATGAGGGAACTGAAAGAGACAGAGAGAGGTCAGATTTTAAAGGCAAATGAGGAGATGGCGCAGGCAGCATTAAGGGTTCTTGGATTTGCCTATCGAGATTGTCCCGATTCCATTTCATGCACTGAAGAACACCTTGAACATGATCTGGTCTTCCTTGGTCTTGCAGGGATGATGGATCCACCCAGAGAGGAAGCGATTGAGGCCACAAAAGTATGTAAACAAGTAGGTATCAAACCTATTATGATTACTGGGGACCATAAACTGACAGCCGTGGCCATCGCAAAAGAGATAGGGATTTATAAAGAGGGCGATCAAGTTTTAACAGGAGAAGAGTTAGAGAAGATGTCTGATGAGGAGTATGGGAAGATTGTTGCCCAAGTTACTGTCTATGCCAGGGTATCGCCGATGGATAAATTGAAGATCGTCAAGGCATGGAAGGCAAGAGGTGAAGTGGTTGCCATGACGGGTGACGGGGTGAATGACGCCCCGGCTCTAAAACAGGCTGATA